>Ga0257114_1000236_pt1 | contig 42709 bp, 60 predicted proteins | sample SI112_10mmetaG_FD_190149 | JGI IMG/M metagenome (GOLD analysis project Ga0257114, IMG submission 190149) | Marine microbial communities from Saanich Inlet, British Columbia, Canada - SI112_10m | ecosystem: Environmental > Aquatic > Marine > Inlet | place: Canada: British Columbia | collected...
ATTCCTTATAATTCCTTATAATTCCTTATATACCATATAAAGGATTATAATTCCTTATAATTCCTTATAATTCCTTATAATTCCTTATAATTCCTTATATACCATATAAAGGATTATAATTCCTTATAATTCCTTATAATTCCTTATAATTCCTTATAATTCCTTATAATTCCTTATAATTCCTTATAATTCCTTATACCCCATATAAAGGATTATAATTCCTTATACCCCATATAAAGGATTATAATTCCTTATAATTCCTTATATACCCCATATAAAGGATTATAATTTCTTATAATTCTTTATAAATGATCAATATATACATAATATTACAGTTCCTATTATTATAAATATAAATCCAATCCAATGTTTTAATTCTATTCTAGCTTTAAAAAATATAAAACTTATAATAAGTAATAAAATTAATTCATATATTGCTAATAATTTAAAATATCCAGGATGAGATGTATTATTTATTAAATAATAAGTTGTATAAGTCCATAAAGCTAATAATACACCACCTAATAACAATATTTTGTAATTATTGTTATCAATATTATATATTTCTTTACTTATTATACCATAAAACAATAATATTATACCAGCCACTATTGATGTTATTATTGGAAATATATTACCTTTGAAACTAATATATTTTTGTAGTAATATTATAGTTATAACAATAATAATTCTACTAATTACCATTAAATAATAATACATTATTGTAATCTACGTTCCTTCTAATAATAATGCAGATATTAAAATATAATCAATACCTACATTTTTTTTACTTTTATTTGGTATTTTAATTATTTTTTTTATTGATTTTATACGATCTTTCGTGGTATTATCATCCCAAGCTATATAACAACTATATTTAGAATAATATCTTAATATTTTAGCTTTATAATAATAACCATCTGTATGTTTAGCTAAAATTTTCATTATTATTTTTATTTAGTTTGCTTTCATTTTTATTTATTATTTTAAATAGTAATTTTATTTATAAGTAATATTGTATAAAATGTTTAAACCTACAATATACATACTTTTTCAGTTATTAAAATTCTAGGCGAATTAACTAAAAAAAACAAAATATTAATATCACTAATGATCATATTTAATATGTTTTTGATTATAAATAAAACAAATAGTGTAATTATTTTACGGTTAGTCGTATATAAAAAATGATATATATATATATAATATTTTATGCCAAGTAAAAATTGCGAACATAATAAAGATAAATCAAAATGTAAAGAATGTGGAGGAACACAAATATGTATTCATAATCATCAAAAATCACAATGTAAAAAATGTGAAGGAACACAAATATGTATTCATAAAAAATTTAAACCATATTGTAAAGAATGTAATGGTTCTCAAATATGTATTCATAAAAAAAATAAATCAAGATGTAAAGATTGTAATGGATCACAAATATGTATTCATAATCGTGTAAAATCAAGATGTAAAGAATGTAAAGAATCAAATAAATATCTTAATTTTTTTCTATGAAATTATAATTTTTTCATTATTAATCACAATATTATTATTTTTATTTAAAATAAACTTACGATCATTTATATTTGCAAAATCTTTTAAAGTTTTATAAGAAACTTTTATATTTAATTTTCTAAAAAATATTTTAGAAACAGTTATATATTTAAGCATTTTTATTTCTTCTTTTGTATATAATCCTTCATATATATTATTATTAAATGATAATTTATTAATTAAATTATTTACAATTAATGTTATTATCATATTTGATTCTTTTAAGTTTTCTTTTAAAATAAAAAAAGATTCAATCATATTTGTATTATTTATTTTATTAAATGCTGGTCTTACACAATCTCTTATTTTTCCTCTTACACTCCATTTTGGCGTGCTATCTTTAAGATAAGGAATATTAATTTTATTTGCATATGCTATAATTTCACTTTTTTCTATATTTAACATTGGTCTCCATAATTCTAAATTATCTATTGTAGATAATATTGACATTCCACATAAATTATCATAATTATTTTTATTACCAATATTTGTTATAATATTTTCAAAACAATCATCTTTATTATGTCCCAATAATACATATTTTGGTTTTACTAAATGATACATATTAAATCTTATTTTTTTAGTTATATCTTCGTATAAATCTCGTAATCCATTATGAATACATTCTTCTCTTGATATTTCATCAATTGTTCTAAATATTAATTTAATATTTAAATAATTACAATAATAATTAACAAATTGTAATTCATCATTTGAATATTCATTATTATTATAATTTATATGTAAAGCAATTATATTTTTATGATATTTATTTAATATATATAATGCAACCATACTATCAACACCACCTGATAAAGATACAACAATTATTTCATTTGTTTTAATTTTTTCATATTCTTTTTTAATTATATCTTCAATATCTATTGTTGAATTGCTTATGGTATAATAACTTAATATATCTTTATTTACAATATGAATTGGAACAATATCTAAATTATAATAAAAATTATTTATAATTTTATAAGATTTATTAAGTGTATTTGTAATATATTTTTTACAAGTTATTTTATCTAAGTTATTTGTATTATTATATAAATTAATAAATAATCTTATAATTTTATAAATAGATATAACATCATTAATATGTCTAAATGGTAAATAAATAAAACATAATTCATTTATTGTTAAATCATCATATTTCTCTAATACTTTTTCTGATATCAATGTAGCTTTTTTAGAATAAAAATTAACATCTATTTCTCCATAAACTCTACAATAATGTCTTGGTATCTGATCATATACTATAATTAATGCAATTAATTCATTTTTTGCAAAATTATTATTATTATCATTATAATTTAATAAATCAAAATATTTATCGCATAAATAAATATCTAATTCTAAATCCTTTGTAAACCAATATTTTTTATTAGTAAAAAACCAATCATCATATAATTCCAATAATAAAGATCTCATTAATGATCTTAATTATAAAAATATTATTTTATATATTAGATTTATTTAGATAATATATTTTATTTCTTAAATAAATCCATTACAACTTATATTTACATTATAACAATGTTATATAAATAATCATTTATTTTTATAATTAAGATCTTAAATGTAATATTATTATTAAAATAAGACATACAAATAAAATATATATATTATTAATTGATATTATTTTTTATATAATAGGCATCGATTCATCCTCAAAAATTAAAGGATTACTTGATAATAAATACCAATTAATTTCAATAAAGTTATTTTGTAATTTATATTTTGTTTTTTCTTTTAAAAGATTGATACTATCATATGAGTCTGTTATTGTACATATATTACTCCAATTTATTTTGCTTTCATTTTCTTTTAATATTTGAATTGCATTTGAATTGGAAGATAATTTAAACCAATTAATATAATTATTTGAATGTGAAATTGTTATTTTTTCATATTGTATTCTATCTTTAATTAAATTGATAGCATTTGGATTTTCTGATAATTCTCCCCAATATATTTTATTTTTGTTATTTTTTAATAATTCAATTGCATTTGAATTTTTAGATAATCTTAACCAATTAATATATCTTTGATTATTTTTTAATAATTCAATTGCATTTGGATTTGAAGATAATATATCCCAATGTATTTTATCTTGATTTTCTTTTAATAATTCAATTGCATTTGGATTTGCAGAAATATTTCTCCAATTTATAATTTGATTATATTCCAATTTATTATAATTACTTTTCGATAATTTTTTTTCATATTGTATTCTTTTTTTTAATATATGAACAACATTAACATATGGATATTTACATATGGAATTCCAATTTATTTTATTTTTTAATTTTATATATTCTTCGAATGTTAACTTATATTCATATGTAATACGTTTTTTAATTAAATCTATTGCATTTATATTTGAAGATAACATACACCAATCAATTTTATTTTGATTATGTTTTAGTATTTCAATTGCATTTGGATTAGAATGTAAAAAACACCAATTAATTTTATCTTGATTATTTTTTAATAAATCAATTGCATTTGGATTAGTAGATAAATATTCCCAATTAATTTTATTTTGATTTTCTTTTAATAAATCAATTGCATTTTGATTTATTGATAACGCATCCCAATGTAATCTTTTAGTATCAATCCAATTTAACAATACTTTTTTTTTATAATCTAATATATTCCAATAATGTTGTAAAATTATATTAATAACATTATCATCTAAAATAGATTTATTTAATATAATGTTAACAATTTTGAATTTTTGTATAGCAGACATTTTTAATTATTTTATTTGTAAATCATTTTTTTTGCAAATATAAAAATGAAGTTATTTATATTATTATATAATGCCAAAATTAGTTTCCGTTGATGTATTAACTGTTAGAGATACAGATATAATTATACCAAATAATTTATATGAAAAAATAACATTATTAATATCAAATAAAACATATGATATGAAATATGCATATTATAATAATAAAAATTATTTACGATGTATAAAAAAATATGAAAGTTATGAATTTGAAAAGTTATTTAGATTTAGTTGTGATGTATATGAACATCATAAAGTAATTGAAATAGTAAATGATATATATATTTAACATTTATCATCAATATTATATCTAAGTAATGGATTTGCTTTTTCAGTTGGATTATTATATTTATTATCATATACAATTAATGGTTCATAATTATTATCAATAACGATTTGTCTATAATTATTTTTATTATAAAAATAAATATTAAATGTATTTATAATATCTAATAATGCTTTTTTATATTTTATTTCATTCGTATCAGGTAATCTTGGTATAGGTAATATTTTACTTTTTAAAAAATCAGAAATGCTACTATATTTAATTGGACTATCATCTTTGATTTTAAAGTATTTTTCTAGTTTTTTAATAACACGGTCTTTATTTCTATGTAATAATTCACAGATATTTACAACAGACCAACTAAATATTATATTATATTCAGCAATTTTAGGAAATTTCTTGAATAACTTTGTTGGAAAATCTTTACCTGTTCTTTCAAATACTATATTTTTATTTTCATCCAATGCTTTTTTTAGTAATTCATCTCTAAGATTTTCACAACTATCTTTAATAGTTTTAGCAGTTTGCCGTGTTATTCTACCATATGTATTACCTTTAACACACGATGTATTAATTCTAGCATTTTGATATATAACGTTTAATTCATCTATTATTTCTTTTGATGGATTATCAAAATGTTCAATTATAATTTTAATAAGATGTTCATTTGCGATTGATTGTATTGATTTTACTTTATCTTTTCTTGTTTTCCCTATTATTTCTTCTTCTTTTTTGATTTGTCTCTTAATTTTTAATTTATGTTTATCAAATAATTTCTTAAAAACTAAATCTACCTTTTCTTTAAAATATGGATTTTTTTCAATTAAATCATCAATACTTAAATTTACAGTATCTTTATGTGTAAATATATTATCAGTAATTTCTGTTTTTTCTTTTAAATATTTATCTATTTCAGTTTCAATCATTGATTTACCTGAACCAGTTGGACCACATTTAAATAAAAAATATTTAGTATTGGGATCTTTTGGTTGATCTTTTGATAATTTTTGTTGATCTTTTGGTTGATCTTTTGATAATTTTTGTTGATCTTTTGGTTGATCTTTTGGTTGATCTTTTGGTTGATCTTTTGATAATTTTTGTTGATCTTTTGGTTGATCTTTTGATAATTTTTGTTGATCTTTTGTTAATTTAGGTTGATCTTTTGTTAATTTAGGTTGATCTTTAGGTTGATCTTTTGATAATTTCTGTTGATCTTTAGGTTGATCTTTTGTTAATTTCTGTTGATCTTTAGGTTGATCTTTTGTTAATTTCTGTTGATCTTTAGGTTGATCTTTTGTTAATTTAGGTTGATCTTTTGTTTTATCTTTAATTTGATCCATTTTACTTTATTATATTTTAAACAAATTAAAACAATGAAAGAAGATTGTAAAGAACATTTTGAAACAATCATAAAAAATTATGAAAATAATATGGAATTAAATTATGTAAAAAAAACTAATAAAATTAAATTAATAATTAAAAAATTTATAATTGAAAATAAATTAATATTATATGGTGGAACTGCAATTAATTTATTATTACCAACAAGTAAAAAAATATATAAAAAAAACGAAAAAATATTTGATTATGATGTTTATAGCAATGATGCTTATAATTATGGTATAAAGTTAGTTGATTTACTTACAAAACATAAATATAAATATGTTCAATTAAGAGAAGCTGCATTTACCCAAAACACTTTTAAAATATTTGTAGAAAACTTACCAGTATTTGATATAACTAATTTATCTAAAGATAAATATGAAAAGTATTTAAATTTTATAAAAAAAAAAGAAGGAATGTTGGTAATAGGTCCGGAGGTATTGATATGTGATATGTGTGCTCAATTATCACAACCTCATATATCATATTTCCGTTTAAGTAAAACATATGAAAGATATAATTTATTTAATAGTATTTATGGTATAACAAAGTATAATAAAAAGAAAATAAAATTATTTGAACCAACAGAAGAAGAATATAATATTTTAAAATTATTATTAAGCGAATGTAAGCAAAAAGGATATCCAATATTGGGATATTATGGGTTACAATTATTAAATAATAAAAATGAATTTTATAGTATTAATAATGAGACTGCATATTTAAGTTTTTTTACAAAAGATATAAATAAAATAATAAAAAAATTAAAGAAATATGAAATAACTATAGAAAGAAATGAGAATTATATAACAATTATTTATAATAATAAAAATATATGTGATATATATGATAGTAGTGATTTATGTATATCATTTTGTAAAAAGAAAGGACTTAATGTATTAAGTATTTTTGGAATAAAATATTTTATTTATAATAATTTAATTACTAAAATTAAAAATATTGAAATTGATAGATTTATGATTAGTAATATAAATAAATATATAACAAATACGAATTGTATGGATAATTGTAAATTAAATTTAGAATGTTATGGTGACGGAAAACCTCCAGGATGGCAAATAATTAAATCAAGGTGGGATAATGGAATAGTTAAATATAAACCATCTTTGAAGAAACAATTAGATACTTATTTTAATAAGTAATATAAAAAATGAGAACATATTTTATTTCTAAAAATATAAAATGTGTTGTTTGATTAAATATAATAAAGAAATAATATTTTTATATTGGAAAAGTCATATAAATAATTATATAATAAAAACATTAAAAATAATAGATGATTTAGAAAATTTAGTACAAAAAAATATTTCAAATATTATATCACATAAAGATTTTTTAAATAATTGTAAAATAAAATTACAATTATTTAAAAATATAAAAGAAAATTATCTTTGTAATAAAAATATAAAATCAAGAAGAAAATATATATTAATACACAACTATAATTCAATTATAACAATAATAGAAAATCAAGATAAAATATATAGACTAAACACCTGTTGTAGTTGTAATAAACATAATAAATAATATAATAAATATTATAATAAATAATATAATAAATATTATATACCAAAGTCTTTTTATTTTTTCTATAAATGTTTCTGAATTACAGTGTGTTGCACCAGGAAAATTAGCTATAGTATCTGAAGGACACTGATCCGTAATAGGATAACAGTGATTATTTCCAATTTTATCATTAAAAGTATTTTTAGGACATTGAATACAATTATTATTTTCTTGAAATGTTCCAATAGGACAAGGATTACATTTATGATAATTATAATCATAAATGTAACCATCTTGACATTTATCGCAATTAAAATTATGATTCATATTTTTATTAAATGTTCCAGGTTGATCACAATGAATACAAGAAATAGTATTATCAGTATATTTATGATAATTAGCAAGTTTGTGATTATAATCACAAAATTCATCAGAAGGTCTTTCGCATTCATTATTTTTAAACATTTCTTGTGTACACAAGAAACATTTATCATTTTTATCATTATTAGCGATATAACCAGCAGGGCATTTAGAACATTTAAACATATTTTTAGATCTAAAATGATCTTCACCGCAAACAAAACATTGTGGTCCTTGTTTAATTTGTGATGAAGGATAACTAGTTTTAGCAGTATTAATCCAATCTAAACTAGTACCAACAGAACAAAAATGAATAGTAGCCAATTGTTCAAATTGTTCTTTAATATCTTTACAATTTTTAAGCGATTGTTTGATATTTTTATTGTCTTTATGAAGTGTAAATTCACAACTTTCTTCGTATGCATCAATTTCAAGAATTTGATTAGTTAAAATTTTAACATCAACACATTTTTTACGTTTAGTTTTAAGATAAAATGGTAAATCAATCGCTTTATTATCTGCACAAGCAATATTTGTAAGTGCATATATACCATAAAATATATTATTTTGACATTCAGTAAGTTGATGTTTTATAATTTCTTTTTGCCTAATACATTCATTTCTTTTTATAGAAAAATAATTAGCATTAGTAATATCAATGCTTAACATAAAAATAACGATAACGATAATTTTCATCATTTGTATAAAAAATTAAAAAAATTAAATCATTTTTTATAAAAAAAATAAATAATTATACCAAAAAAAACTTATTTAAATAAGTTCTTTTTATAAAAAAGAACGCTTCAAGTAGGGATTGAACCTACGACCCTCAGATTAACAGTCTGATGCTCTAACCAACTGAGCTATTGAAGCAAAATGTGTGTTATTAACACACAATTATAAATTAATATCTAATGTTTATATGAGTTTATATAAAAGGCATTTGTTCATTTTCAAAGATTGCAGAATTGGAAGATAATTTATACCAATTTATTTTATCTTGATTATTTTTTAATATTTGAATAGCATTTGGATTTTGAGATAATAAAGACCAATTAAGTTTATCTATATTTTCTTCAAGTAATTCAATATAATCTGAATTAATAGATAATACATCCCAATCTATAATAAAAAAACATAAAATATTACTAGCATTTTCATTATATATTAACGAATCAGTATCTATATGATCAAAGTTATCTAACAATATATTGTTTGCGCTTGAATTACTAGATAAATTAGTCCAATTTATTTTATCTAAATTATTGGATAATAATTCAATTGCTTTTTCATTTTGATTTAATGAAAAATTATCCCAATTTATTTTATCTTTATTTTGTTCTAATAATTCAATAGCATTATAATTGGAAGATAAAGCATCCCAATCAATATTATTTTGATTTTCATTTAATAAATTAATAGCATTTGGATTTTTAGATAAATAATTCCAAACAATTTTACTTTTATTTTCTTTTAATAGATTTATAGCATTTGGATTAGCAGATAAGTTTTGCCAATCAATAACATCAAATATTCCTAATTTATAATATTCTTTAGGATTTAATAATTTCTCAGTATTAATTTTTTCACGTAATAGATCAATAGCATTAATATTATTAGATAATTGATCCCAATATAGTTTATTTAAATCAATCCACGGTAATAAAACTTTTTTTTTATGTTCTAAAAGATTCCAATAATAAGTTAAGATCTTATGTATAACATTTTCATCAAAAATAGATTTATTTAATATAATTTTAACAATATTGAATTTTTTATAAGCAATAGACATTTTATATAAATAAAGTATAAATGAATATTATAAAGATAACTTTATTAAATATATATCTAAAAAAAAAATAGATTTCCTTTCAAATAATGATATTAAAATACAATTAGTGTATAATGGTTATATAATAGAATCTGAATGTATAAATAACAAAAATAATCCTTTAATAAATAAAGATTTTATATTTCATTATGTTAAAGGTATTCCATTAATAATAAATATATATGATACAAATAATGTTTTAGGTGATATTTTATTAGAAAAAATAATTAAGGAAGATTTTAAAGATTTTAAAGATTTTGAATATGTTAATAGTAATTTGAAATATTATTATGAAATTGTAAATAATAATAATTTAATATTATATAAATATTTTCAGATCTTTAAAACATATAAGTTATTAAAAATGATTGAAAATCTTAATAAATATAAAGATGTTTTATGATATCAAATCTATATTTAATTATTGGAAAATATATATTAATAATTATGTGGTTAATATTACAAAATCAATTGTTATATTAGATGAATTATCATTACAATATATTGAAAATAATATTTCATTTGATAAATATACAAAAACATTTACATATTTAACAACAAATAATGTAAAATTAAAGAAGGAATATTTCAATGTAAAAAAGATAAAATCCCGAAGAAAGTATCAATTGATAAAAGATTTTAATGATACTTTATTAACAATAGAAAATGAACATAAATTATTTTTAGATAATTTATAATCCAGTATATCCTATAATATATATAATACTAATGATAACAATGATCATATACCATATTCTTTGTATTTTTTCTCTATATGTTTCAGAATTACAGTGTGTAGCTCCAGGAAAGTTAGCTCTAGAATCTACAGGACATTCATTTGTAATAGGATAACACATATTATTTCCAATTTTATTATTATAAGTTTTTATAGGACAAGAAATACAATTATATCCATTATAAATATAACCTTCTGGACACCTATCACATTCAATGTTTTGATTCATATGTTTGTTAAATGTTCCAGGTTTATCACATTTTTTACAAGATATTGTATTACTAGTATATTTATTTTTATTAGCAAGTTTTTGATTGATATTACAGAAATCTTCAGAAGGTCTATAACATTCATTGTTATTAAACATTGTTTCAGTACATAGGGTGCAATGATCATTTTTATCACTTGTAGCAATATAACCAGCAGGACACATAGTGCATTTAGGCATTTCTTTGGTCCGGAAATGATCTTCACCACATACAAAACATTGAGGACTACGTGTGATTTGAGATAAAGGACTACTAGTTTGTGCAGTAGAATACCAATTTAAACTAGTTCCAATAGGACAGAAGTGAATAGTGGCGAATGTAGTATATTTTTCTTTGATATCGATACAGTTTTGTAGAGATAGTTTTACACCTTTGGACATTTAAAATGCCGATTTTACAGCAAAAAAAATATTCAAATTAGTAAAAATTTGGTTATAACATAGCGTGTACTATGTATGAATTTTCGTAAATATGTCTGGTCTTCTTCCTATTGTAAATATACTTTTTTACAATATTTAACATATTTTGAACGGCATTTTTATCTCTATTATGAATTATCTCGCATTTCTGCTTATCCTCTTGATGAGAAAGTAATCCATTAACAGTTATTTTCTTATTAACTTTTATATTATTCGGTTTATGACTTTGTCTTATCATAAATGGTTCTATTTCGTGATGACAACAATTACATAATTTAGATGTCCTAAATTCATTTACTAAATAAGTCCTAAATCCTGCATTTTTAAATATTTTTCTAAACTTTTTACATATTGTAGGTTCTAAACCACTCATATTATTACCTCCTTTATCATAATCACCCATTATAAATAATACATCGTTAGGTTCTCCAAACTTTTTAGTAAAGTTTTTTATCATTTTACTCTCGCTTTTTTGAGTATTGATATATCTATTTAATTTAAACTTTCTAAAAAAAGTCTTTTCATAATGAGAAAATAACAATAAGTTTAATTTATTTTTTTCAATTAAATAATTTTTGAACTTTTCATAATTACAAGTTCTTTTATTATGATGACTTAAAACGCTCTCAATTTCTTTAATATTTTTACCATTTATAAAAGTAGTGTTATTAACTTCTTCAATAATTTTATTATATTTTTTTTGTTAAAATCGATGTGTTTTTTTGCTTAAAAATATTAAATATTGTAAAAACAATGAATATTTTAGTAACAGGTGGATTAGGTTTTATAGGTCATAATTTTATAAAATATATGTTTGATCATTTTGAGTTTAATTTATTAATTAATATTGATAAAGAATCTTATTGTTCTAATAAGAATTTTAGAATAAATGATAATAAATATAAATATATTAAAGCAGATATAAATGATAAAAACTTAATTTGTTTTATATTGAAAGAATATAATATAACTCATATCATACATTTTGCTGCACAATCTCATGTTGATAATAGTTTTGACAATTCTTTAGATTATACTATTGATAATGTAATGGGAACACATACATTATTAGATTGTGTTAAAAATGTTAATAAAGAAATATTGTTTTTACATTTCAGTATAGATGAAGTATATGGTGAAAGTATAGATAGTACAGATGTTAAAACTGAAATTAGTCTATTATTACCTACAAATCCTTATTCTGCAAGTAAAGCAGCAGCTGAAATGTATGTAAATAGTTATAAAAAATCTTACAACTTAAAGACAATAATTTTAAGATGTAATAATGTTTTTGGACCGAATCAATATCCTGAGAAAGTAATTCCAAAGTTTTTAAAACAATTTAATAATAATGAAAAAATAACAATACACGGAAAAGGTGAAACAATAAGAGATTTTATACATATAGATGATGTATCAAGAGCAATAATAACTGTGTTAGAAAAAGGAGAAATAAACGAAATATATAATATAAGTGGTGAAATACAGATATCAATTATTGAATTAGCAAAATTAATCATAAATAAAGATGATATAAGTGAATATATAGAATATGTAAATGATCGTCCATTTAATGATAAAAGGTATGAAATCAATTCAAATAAATTGAAAAAACTAGGATGGAAGGTAGAAGTATTAAATTTAATGCATACAATAAAATGAATTATTATGATAAACTACAAAATCATTATATTGACCTTTAGCAACTAGTCTAGTATCTGTAGATAAATTAAAATATTTTATAAATTCAGTAAATAAATATAAAATCATAGTATCATCATATTTATTTAAATTAGATATGAATGGTATAAGTGTATTATTATAAATAATGTTAAATAGTTGTTTCGTCATTTTATAATATTAATTTGAGTTAAACTTATATAATTTATTGTTTTAGAATATGTGTATATTGTAAATTTATTTTTATATAAATAAATTCTAAATGAACTTATTAGAAAAATACGGAAATGAATTCAAAACTGATAAAATAACCCATCATAAATATCATGAAATATTCCCAATGTTTATAGAACAATTTACAGAAAAAAATGGTTCTATAATTGAAATTGGGTTAGAAAGAGAAGCATCTTTAAAAATGTGGTTGCATTATTTTAAGAATATGCATATATATGGTTTAGATATAAAATTAGAAAAATCAGGTGAAAGATTTACTATTTTTAAAGGTGATCAAAGTTCTGAAAATGATTTAGATAACTTCACAAAAATTATAACAAAACCTGTTTATTTTATAAATGATGACGGTTCTCATATACCAGAACATCAGCTATTAACATTCAATAAATTATTTCCAATATTAGAAGAAAGTGGAGTTTATATAATTGAAGATATTGAAACCAGTTATTGGACAAAAAATGGTTTATATGGTTATAAAACCAATTATGGTTACAAACATCCTAAATCAATTGTAGAATTATTTAAAAATGTAATAGATTGTGTGAATAATGAATTTATGTTAAAAACAATTGCTACACCTATAAAACACTTAGATATGATAAAGAGTATTACGTTTGCTTATAATTGTATTATTATTATTAAAAAACAAAATATGCAAAGAAATTATAGATTTAAAAATAATCTATAAGCATTATAAATAATTTTATTTTTTTAACACAAAAATTGAAATACCATTATGCCAGTCACCATCTTTTCCAGCTCTTACACCATGACCTTTTCCCCATTCTGGATGAACTCCATCATTTGTTAAAATTTCTTTTTTATATAAAATTTCACATTTATTATCTTTTATTGATTGATTTGTTCCATCTCTTATATTTTGCCAATTCCAATCATCTACTAAATAAATAAACTCATCGTCTAAACAAGGCAAATAATAATTTAATGCTTGATAATGACTTTTTTTAGTATGATTACCATCATACATATAAATATTAAATTTTTTTAAATTGGAAATATCTATATCCCAACAATTTTTTTCAATAAAAGTTGCATTATTTTCACCTTTAAACTTATTGAAATTTTCTAAAAATGTTTTTTTAGGACCACCAAACTCACTCCAATTATCTATGGCCACACAAGTCATTTTGTTATTACACATTGCTGAACATATTGAAGAACCTTTCCAAGTTCCAATTTCTAAATACCTTGCATCTATCATTGAACAAATATTATTATAAAAATGTCTTGTTTTTATACCAGACATTCCATCCATATTTAAAATTTCTGGTGTTACTTTAGATTTATATTCATCAGTTAAGTTCAAACATTTTTCTATGTATTTTATTAAAGTTGTCATTATATATATTTATATATATATATATATAAATATGTCTCATTATATCACAGGTGAAAAAATTCAATTACAATGTGATTTAATATTAGGAGATTTGGGGGATAATTGGTCTGTTTCTAAAAATCCTAGAATATTAAAAGAAGCTTCACATAAAGTTCTATATTTACAAAAAATAGAATCTAATGTAGATAATCCATATAAAATATTTTGTTATACACAATATTTGAATAAACTCAATTTTTTAATTTCAAAATTACTTTTTTTTACAAATAAATTTGTTATTATTTTTCATAATAGTGATATTAATTTTGAAATAAATCATTTAATATTATTTGATACACAAGCATAATTAAGAACTATAGATTTTGGTCTATTAATCTTACATTTATTATATTGATTAATAGATGGTTCAATCAATATTCCAGACCATTCTAGCGTTTTCTCAAAAAAATAACTGTTACTTTGCGTTATACCATCGTATCCACCTAATTCAATATAAAATCCGTTTTTTTTATTTTGAAACAAATTATTTAATTTTTCATCTAAATGAATTCCTTTGTTATCTTTCAATCCATAAAACATTTATGTTAATTTATATTAATTTTCTTATAACATAATCGCACGTATTATTCATTGTAAATCTATGTTTAATTTGCTTAAGATTACTTAAAATTTCGTTATATTTAGTTTCAGATATATTTAATAAATCATTTTCAATTTTATTAATATTATCTATATGATAAACTAATGCAAATTGTGAATAATCTATCTCTTCTTTGAAAGGTAGTGCATTATCACCATCGTGTATATATATAGGAATAACATTCATTTGAATTATTTCAAAAAAACGAAAACTAGATGGTCCGTATCCTCTTGGAGCTAATCCAAATTTACTATATTTGGTTTTTTCAACAAAATCAGTTATTAAATTTTTAGGTATTTGAATATTCCAATTATTTCTAATATTCATATAAAACCCAGATTTATTTGATAATTTATTATACATTATATTTCTACATCTATGAGTATAAGTACCTATAAATGAACATAAATATTTTTTATCTTTAAATGGTATCTCTTCTATATTACTTAATTTATTATCAATATCTTCAACAATTAAAGGTAATGGATAATCAATAGATGTACCAAGACTAAAAACAATTAAGTTATCAGGTTTATTAATACATATATTGTCATCCCATTGACATATTGTAAAAACTTTTTTATTTTGTTGTTTAGCAGTTAAACATTTTTCATTAACATATTTTTCTATTTTATTTTTGTCAAATTTCTTTAACATTTGTAAATTTAACCAAAAAATATCAATATATATGAGTTTATTTTTGATATCTATACTAAGATTTTGATAATAATCATAAAAATATTCTTCTAAAAATCTTCCATTTTTAAATGGCGGATAATTATGTTCAGGTGTTTTATTAATTGGACGTAAATCCGCCATTTATTTACTAAATAATAATAATTATTATTTATATATAATTTATTAAATGGGTATTGATATAGCTTCATTTAATGTTTTAGAATGAATATGTAAATTATTAATTTTAATCCATTTATTTTCATTTAAAATATAAGGAATATTACGATTTTTTTCATCTTTTATCCATTTATATTGATATTGTGTAAAATCTATAAATGACCATATACTTTTTACACCTTTTTTTATTACTCCATTTGTATGACATTTATCTGGTCCAAATAAATACATACCAATTGGTAAAGCATCAAATAAAGTATTTTTAAAATTAACACAATGGTTTTCAATATTCCAATGAGTAGGCAAAATATAAACTTTATCTTTATTTTTTTCTTTAAAAATATGTAAAGCTGTCATTTCACTCATAAAACCATTATTATTCATTATAAAATCACTAAAGTGATTTAACAAATCATTTAAATACTTATTATTTCTTGAAATAAATAATCCTGAAGAACAAGTCTTTATATTATCTTGCATATAATATAGTTGTTTTTCTGTTAACTCAGAAAACCAAACAACAGGATCATTATATATTAAGTTATCTAATTCTAAAAATAAAATATTTTCAAGTTTTTTTAAAATACATAAGTTATATAATAAATAAAATCTTTCAAATGCTCTAATAAATAATTCTTTTCTTTCACCTATATTATGAACTATATGAAATTTGTTTCTTCTTTTATTTAATATATTATTAAAATCATTACTTTTAACTAGTTCATAATTTATTAAATGTATATTTTGATATTTATTATAAATATTTATAACTAATTCGTTATTATAATCATTATATATATAATAAATAGGTTTATCCGTAAATAATCTTATTTGATGTATACATTCATTTAGATATGATTGTGTTTTACCAATAAATGATAATACTACTGCTTCCATTATATTTTATATTTTAATAGATAAAATTGTTATTAATACAAACGATATTACAATATTGATAATGATCTTTAAAATCTGTAATTAGTATTGAACCATTTTTTACTAAATAAGAGAAATTAGTAAATCCAAAAGATTCTAAGTAGTTCTTTACTTCAACTAATTTAATATTATTATCCAAATATGTTCCACCATATTCAAATTGAATTATTTTAACATTTTTTAAACAATCTTCAAATCCTTTTAATACTGATAATTCAAATCCTTCAGTATCTATTTTAATAAAATCGATATGTTGAATATTTTTTTCAACAATATAATCTTTTGCTTTTTTTATATTTAATAATATTTTATTTTTATTATCATCTATCTTACAAGATGTTTATTTATTATAAAATGATTGATATTTAGGATAATAATATAAAGCTCTATTATTTTCACCTAAACCAAATTTGTTAAAATATGACTTTTTATTATTATTTTTTTTTAAAGATATTTCATTTATGAAATCTTCTCTTGGATCAAAATAATGACAAATACCATTAAAAAATAAATAATCACTATCTGTTCGACACCCAATATCAAATATTACGTTGATATTATCTTTGATTCTAACAAAATCTATGCCAAAAATATTTAATTGTTTCATTATGTCAATTTTATCCAATAAAGACAAATTACCCTAAATCCAGATGTTTTCCAAATATCATCATTAATAAATTTTTTAATATTTACTGACAATAGTTCTTCTGGAAAATCCTGATGAGGAATATTATTATATTTTTTTTGATATTTAAAAAGACTCTTTATTATATGGAAACTTTTGAAAAAAATGGGAACCTACTAATAATTTAGTATTATTGTCAATTACTGATAAATCAGTAATTGCACTATAAAAATTATTAAATAAAATATCTGTTTTTTTACCATAATTAATTGATTGAAAATATGAAATTTGTTTATTTTAATAACAACATCATAACTATCTATTAATTTACCCAAATTTCTTATTATGTAAAGAATTAGATGGTCCAACTAATGCTACAATTTTATTTTGTATCATTTGTTGTAGATTTATTATTTTATACTTATCATAATGTTTATTATTATTTCTATGATTATTTTTTTTTATATTTGCAAAATGTCATTTAATAACTCTTTAATTTTTACATAATTTCTTTAATGTAATGTAATTATAAAAAATATTAAATCTAACAAATTAATAAATGCTATTAAAAATAAAATTAATTATTTAAACTTATTAAATACTAAATTAGAACAATTATATCAAAATATCAATAAATTAAATACAAATAAAATTTCAATAATATTAACTTGTTGTGTAAATGTTGATCGTAATATTTGTTGTCTATTTCAAATAAATGCACAAGAAAGAATTAATACATATATTAAATCTATCAAACAATGGATTGATAAAACAAATTTTAATATAATTGTTGTTGAAAGTAGTGGATATACTTTTCCAGAATTACAACAAAAACAAAATAGTAGATTTCAAATCATTACATTTGATGCACAAAAAAATATTGAATGTAATAAATTAAAATTCAAAAAATCAAAAGGTCAATGGGAAATTTTTGCAATTCAATATGCATATCAAAATTCAAAAATATTACAAGAAACAGAATTTATAATCAAAATAACTGGAAGATATTATATACCAAATTTTGAAAACTATTTAATTGAAAAGAATATAATGAACTATGATTGTTTAAGACAGAATAATAAAATTAGTTGTGAATTTCTTGGTTGCAAACAGAGATTATTTAATCAAATATTCAATATATGTATAGAGGATGGTCATATTGAAAATGTTTGGAGAGATAGAATAAATAAATATAGTAATAATGTATTAACATCTGATATACAAAAAATATCACCAACTCAACAAGGAGGAGTAAATGTAATTAGAACTTTTTTATAAAAAATTATTGAATAAATAGATAATATTGATACTTTACTTGATTACATATGCGCAATATAAAAAAAGTAATGTAATTTAAGATATTATAAAGGGTATTTTAGTAATGTAGTTAAGCTACAACTAAATTTCAAAATATATAAATGATAATTAAAATTATAAATGAATGTTAGTGTAATTATTCATACTTATAACAGATTTAAATACTTACTATGTACTTTAGAATCTATCAAAACACAAGATTATGATAATTCAAGTGAACAAGACTATTATACATTTTTAGTAATTTGTTTATTTAATATCAAATTTTTTGTTAACATATTTATTATTTTGATATATTTATATCTTAATTTTTTATATATAAAGCATCACCCCATTCAGCATTAGTCCAAGAAGTTTCAACCCTTTTAAAATTAAAATTTTTTAAATATTCATCTATTTCACCAACCAATGCACAATTTTCATATAAATAGTTTTTATTTACTTCTAAATATAAATAATCAAAATTATTTAATAAATTACCCATACCTTTCAATGCTAATAATTCAGCACCTTGAATATCAATATTTAAAAAATTAGCAAAGTTGTCAGGTATATTATCTAATTTATACATTGTATCAATTCTACGATTATTTACTTCAACATTACTAATATATTGAATTGAAGGATGATATTTTTTATGTAATCCCAATTCAAAAATTGAAGATGATTGTCCATTATTTGTTATATTAAGTTTTGTTGTTCCAATATCAGTATCACAACAAATAAAATTTTTAATTATTCGCGTTTTATCTATTTTTAGATTATTTTCAACTAATGTAGGATTGGCTTCAACCCATATAATTTTGTCATTACACAATCCATAATCATTATAATCTTTCAATTCTTCACAATTATGAGCACCAATATGCAAAATACCGTGAATATTCATATTATACTTTTTAGTAAGTGATTTAAATGGAATTAACATTTGATATTATTTTAATTCTTAAACTAAATTTAATTTAAAAATTTAAACGAATTATTTGTTATTAATTCTAACTTTATTATTAATTAAATTTATTCTGCAAAATTATTATAACCTAAAAAGATAAATCTAACTTTAATTTTGACTTAAGTGTAATGGGTAATCTGTGAAATATTTTTCATATTAATTATTATTAAAGATATCTGGTAATAATGAAAAATAATAATTTAGTAATTAATAGTTGGTTTGGAAGAAAAGGTAATTATATGACTTTAGGTTTATTTAATACGATATACATCATATTTAAAATAGTATTATTACTGCGCATAAGTTTATAATCGTTAATAAATAGTTTTAATGCAGAATTTTCTAATAATGTTTTATCTCTAAGATCTTTTATAAATTCAGGCTAATAGGTGAAAAATCTTTATTTTTAAGTAATTTAGATATTATACTGATTTTATATTTTTAATTTTTTTATATAGGCATTATTAATATTAATAATAATAAATAAAAACACTATTTTTTTCTTGAATACCAATGATAAGATATATAATCTAAATTATTATTTGTATCAAGTGTATTTGTGTTTTTCCAATTCAGTTTTCTAATTTTAATTTTATCAAAATTAAATTTTAACATATAATTAAAATAAAGTTCATATTCAGAAGCTCCGCCTACATTTATATCTTTAGGTGTTACAAGCTTTAAAAATATATTAAAAAAAGTATTATTGTGAAATTTTTCAATTTTAGACATTAATTCATCTAAAATTTTTGTTTCAAATATCATATGATGACATATTCCTGACATATTTTCGTTCATTTTAACTAAATCCGGATGTAATTTTTTCATATGATCAAAATATGATGTATGATATCCTGCGCCATAATTATACAGGCATTTATTATTTTCTACAAAAGTAGTTGGTTTCAAGGAAAATGTATCACTATCAATTACTAAATATTTATCTAAAATATTTGGAATGATTTTACCAACATACAATTTTAATAATTGCTGTAAATACCATTCATTTCTTTTCAGTTTTCCGTGATGTTCGGTAACGGTATCTATATTAAAAGGAAAAATATTTTCATTAATGGTAATAGATCCATCAATAATAATTGATGGATCATAACAAATTAAATAAATATTTCTATAATCAATAATATTTTTCTGTGTATATGCTATTTGTTGTTTTATTATTGATGCATCATTAGGTCCAACAGGTATAACAATATCAAAACTCATTTATATTTAATATTGACTTATTTTAATAATTCAAGTAACTTTTTGAAAACATGTTATATAAAATTAAGTTATTAATTTTATATAAATATGATACCTATTTATGATAGTAATATTGATAAATATAAAGAATACAGTTTTGATGCTATAAACAGTGGTTGGATATCAAATTATGGTGAATATATACAAAAAAGTGAAAATAAGTTAAAAGAAATTTTAAATGTTAATCATGCTATTTTAATGTCAAATGGTACTTGTGCTACACATTGTATATATTTAGCATTAAAATATAAATATCCTAATATAACTACAATTTACTTACCTAATTATGTATATGTTGCTGTATATAATTGTTGTTTAATGGTATATAATAAATTAAATATTAAAATATTAAAGACTGATGCAGATACTTTAAATTTTAATACTGATACCGATTATTTAAATTCCTTAGAAAAAAATTCTGCTATAGTAATTGTTCATAATACAGGTAATGTCATTAATATATTAGAATTAAAAAAAATAAGACCAGATATAATTTTTATTGAAGATAATTGTGAAGGTTTTACTGGTAAATATGAAAATTATTATACTGGAACACAAAGTTTATGTTCTTCATTATCATTTTATGGAAATAAAATAATAACAACTGGAGAAGGAGGAGCATTTCTTACAAATGATATTGATATTTATAATTATATAAAAAAAATATATAGTCAAAGTATGACAAATGAAAGATATGTACATGATAATTTAGCATATAATTATAGAATGTCAAATATTCAAGCTTCTTTATTATATGGACAATTATTAGATTTTGATAATATTATTTTAAAAAAAAAGTTAATTTTTGATAATTATAAAACGTTATTTACAAAATTAATAAATGAAGGTAAAGTTACTATACCAATAAAAAATCTAAGATGTTTAAATGCCAATTGGATATTTGTTATTAAATTAAATAATATCAAATATAAAGATATTTCTAAAAAATTAATTAATAACAATATTGATACGAGACCTTTTTTTTGTTCTGTAAATAATCATAAACATTTAAAAGATATTCAAAATAATGATAATGAATCATTATATAATAACATATTTATGATACCATCTGGGATAACAATAACATATGAAGAACAAAAATATATTGTTGATATTATAGAACAAATATTATATAAAACTTTAATTTCATTATATAGTTTAAAATGTTAAAACATTGTCATATTTCAATAATATGTAATGAATTAGTTTTTTTAAAAAGAAAATTACCTTTTTTATATAAGTTTTTTGATCAAATAATTTTTATTGATTATGATATATTCAATAATACTAATTCTAATGATGGTTCAATAGAATATATTGAAAGTTTTAATGATATTGAAAATAAAATTATTTTAATAAAAGATTATTATAACAAAGATATATCTGGATTTAATGGTGTTAGTATGATAGAAAAACAACAAATGTTTAGTGTAGGTTCAAAATATATTAAAGATAGTATTGATGTTATTTGGGCTACAGATGCTGATGAATTCTTTGATTATGATTTAATCAATGAAATTGATAATTTATATAAAACAGATAATACATTAATTAGTGTTGATATACCACATATAATATTTTTCTATAATCAATATAATGTATTAAATAATAAAAATTTTTATATTTGTCCTAGAATAACAAAACATTTTAAAAATAAAATATATGGACATTGTAATTTTCAAACATATGGTAAAACAATTAAATTACAAAATAATTTTTTATTACATTTTGCATATGTTGGTTATAATAAATGTAAACAAAAAATTGAATTATATAACAAAAAAGGTATGTTTCATTCTTTAGATTTTCTAATAAATTATAAAAAATGTTTAAAAAATAATGAAATTAAATTTCAATTTAAACATCCTAATCCAAATGTTTTAGATAATATAATATACAATCCAAATATTAAAATATATGAATATATAGATGTTGATAATATGTGTAAAGAATTGAATAATTTAAATGTTATTTAAATATTAAAATGAAAAATACTGGTGAAATTAGAATTAATTCAAAACTTGGAACTTTTCTATACAATATTAGTAAAAATACTGAATACACTAAATATGTAGAAACTTGAACAAAAAATGGTGATGGAACTACTTTCTGTATATTAAAAGGATTACTTGAAAGAAATGATAATAGTATTTTACTTGGATATGAAACAAATAACATATTCTTTAATACAGCAGTTAATAATTGTAAAGAATATTTAAATAATAAAATTTTTATTTATAATAAAACATTAGTATCATATGATGAATTACCAGAAAATGAATTTTGGAATGGTCAATCAAAATTTCAATATAGTTATAATATTGATTTAAAAAACTGTGAAATTGAAAAAAAATTGATTTTATAGATGTATTATTATTGGATTCTGGTGGTTGGTCAAGACAAGCAGAATGGAATAAATATAAAAATGATATAAAAGTTATTATTTTAGATGATACTAAAATATCTACTAATTTAATTAGAGATGAAATAATAAATAGTAATCAATGGATTATTTTAAAAGATGAATTAAATGATAGAAATGGTTGGTTTGCAGCTAAAAAAAAGACATATTTATAATGTATAAATATGAATCCTCTTTTTAAAAAAAATGATATAAATTTATTTAAAAAATATATTAATCAATCTAAAGTATATTTTGAATATGGCTGTGGTGGTTCAACGTATTTAGCTAGTTTATGTGATAATATACAAAAAATATACACTGTAGAGAGTGATATTGAATGGTTAAATAAAGTTAAATTTAATATTAAAAAAGATATTACTTATATATACAATGAAATGGATACTAAACCAAATACTTATGGTATACCTGGTAAAAATGCCACTGATATTCAAAAAATTGAATATAGTAACAAATTTTTTAGAACATTACCAAATAATGTTGATACTATATTAATTGATGGAAGATTTAGAGTAGCGTGTGTTTTAAAACTATATCCATATATAAATGAAAATACAATTATTATTTTTGATGATTTTTTGGATAGATCTTATTATCATAATATTATATTAAATTATTTTAATTTAATTGATTATACTAGTGATAAAAGTATGGCTGTTTTGCAGAAAAAAATAAATTTAGATATACCGAAGTCATTAATCCAAAAATATGAGTTATTAAAAAATAAAAAAACTTCTTCACATTCAATAATAGAAGATTTCTAGTTTTATTTTATGTAATTGTATTACATAAAATATGATTGAATTTTTTGAAAATATTATCATTAATATTATATAATATGTTATCAATATTAATATCTTCTACAACTATTATAGTTTTATCATAAACATAGTTTGTTAAATTTTTATTTTTAATATAAATAATATCATATAATAATGATAGTTTTTTAATAAAAATATCTACTTCTGGCGAATCATATTCATCAAAATCAATACCTATTGATTTTTTTTTATAACTTTTTTGTTCTTGAAATTCAGAAAACGATAATAAATTTATTTTGTTTTTTATTCTATATCTAATATCATTTGCCAAAATACATTCAGTAAATAACTTATTATCTATTTTATCTTGTTTAATTTCATCCATTTGATTCCAAATAACTTTGTTAATATTTGTTAAATATCTATATAATATTGCATTTTCTGTAATAACTGAATTTAATATTGATTTCAAATAAATATATTCTTTTAGTACATTTTTATTATCAATTTTATTATTTTTAATTTCTAAAATACTTAGTTTATCTAATGCTTCACCAATTGATATTTTTAATTTAATGTAATTTTGATATTTCATAATATATTTTTTTTTTACAATTTCAGAAATTTTGAAATTATATTTATGATACATATATATAGCTATTGAATTTTGAATATCAACAGACAATTGAACTTCAGAGATTTTGTTAATTTCTATATAATTAATTAAATATTTTAAAATTGATTTACCAATAGATTTATTTTGAAATTCTTTCAATACGCATAATCCTAGCCATACAATATTGTTAATATCTTTATCTAAATGTCCATATCCAGCAACTTCTTTATTATATAATACTACTATTGTTATTAAATGATTTTTCAATTCTTTAACATTATGATTCTGAAAATATGTAAAATATTCTATATTTTTGCTTAAATCAATAAATTTTTGAATTAAGCTAATATCATTTTCAACAATTTTTAACATTTGTTTTATGAATATATTAGAATGCTTATATCTTCTTTATAGGATGTTTTTCTTCAAATAATAATTTCAATGATTTTTTTTGTTCAAATATATGTTTATAACTGCGATCTCTTGTATATAAAATTATTTTACTTGATTTAATATTTTGTATATGTAAAACTAAACAAAATAAAGCACTATCTGTAAGTAATATCATTTTAGCTTCTTGAATTAATTTAACATATTCCAAAAAATTTCTATTAATAAATTTATTACATATATCATAATATATATGTGTTGATGGATATAAATTAATGTTAATATCTATAAAAATAGTTGATTCATTTAAAATATCAAAATCATCTTTTACATCAAAAGCAATACCAGTACTTGATTTTACATTTGTTAATATAAATTCTTTATTTTTAATTATATTATAAAGATTATCTGCTTCATCATTATTGTATAAATTTGGTATATGAAAAAAATCCCACATTATATTAACATCTAATTCAGATTGGATATACCAATTTAATGGTAATTTTTCAAATAACTTGTGATCGGTTTTAGGATTGTTTAATCCTAAAATTAATTTTTTATCATATTGAATTTTATTAATTTCTTGTGGAGAAATGAAATTAATATTTGATAAATCACTATAAAATGATGTAACATAATTTTTATACATTGTGGTTAATAAATAAACATTTTCATAATATTTGGCTAGAAATCTTACTAATCCTATGGTTGATATTTGGTCACCAAGTCGTTGATGTCCTGCAATTAAAATAGTTTTTTTATTAAAATTAGAAAATGATGAATTATTGAAAAAATAATCGTCGTATTGCAAATTCATTATTAATTATTAATAATAAATTCTTTATATTCAAAAATTATTTTATAAATAATTAATATTAGTAAATAGTTTCAAGTAGTATAATCATTTATAAAAAAAATGTAAATTCCAATTCTATATTAATAATTTAATTGTAATCTAATAATCAAAAATCAACTTTAGAACAGAATATTCATTTCATAAAATGCTTAATTTATCTATAAAATTAATATATATAAATATTTAAGATTATTCACGTAAAATTTAGAAAAGATTGTATCAATACAAATTAATGAAATTGTACTAAATTATTTATTACTCTAATAAATTATGTAATTTATTTTTCAAATTAATCCAATACTCACTTTCAGTAAAAGTATAATTATCATTTTCATCAATAATATTTAAAATATCAGGTGTATTTTTATTATAAATATAACTTGTTATCATTTCATTATATTTTTCATCTGTTATATTTTTAACATAATTTATGCAATCATCAACAGATGTAAAATCATTAATATCAATATAAGATGTTTTATTAAATTGTTTTGCAACCGTTTTACTACAACCTTGATATATTGGAACAGCACCTGAAGCAAAAGCATTTATTATTTTCTCTGTAACATATCCTTCTTTAATATTATTTTCAATTGCCAATACAAATTTAAATTTTGAATATTCTTGAATAGTATTAATAGTTGCATGATATCCTTCAATTTTTCTATGTTTTTCTTTATAATTACCATATTCAGAACCTAATGCTTCTATATATTCATCTGGAAATGCTTCACAAAATTTATTAAAAATATTAATTCTATTTTTACAATTTGGATAAGCATTACTATTACTAACACAAAATGCTAAAAATTTAGTTTTTTGCACATTGAATTGTCTTATATTTTTATCCCAATATTTACAAGCTATCATATAAGGAAAATGAAAAGATGTATTTGATTGCGTAATAAATGAGTTTAGTTCTAGATAAGGTAAGTTATTTTGAATAATTCTATTTGGATAAGATTCTCCACTCCAATATATTATTTTTTTATTTAAATTTAATGAATTATCATATGATTTCCAATGATTCGTAAAAATTATATCAGCATTTTTATTATCATTTGTTATAGTAAAAATGTATTTTTCTTTACATAATTTCTGTAAATAATCAATTACAATTGAACATTCATCTTTGTAATTAGACCAAATAAATATATTTATAGTTTTCATTTATCTATATCTTTATCCAATTATCTTTAAATAAGTCTTTATTATCCACATTACTTAAATTTCCTGTAAACCAAACTGAAGAATATATTACTTTCTTATTAATATTTTCATTTAAATAAGCACCCCACCAACTAAATGACGAATTTGCAATTATATTATGTTCGCATTTTGACATTAATTGTAGTTCATCTATATCTGTTTCAATATTTGCAATTGTATTTGCTATTTTATAATTTATAGATTTAAGTAAATTAGGAAATCTTTTATTCATTTCATCAATACTATCTTTTTCTATAAATACTATATAAGTGTAGCTATTATCAAAATGTTTAATAGCATTTAAGTAATATTCTTCAGTTAAAACTGGATGACGATCACCACTTTTCTTAAAATTAAGATAATCACCAATACGAAAATGTATTGAAACAGTTTTAGTTTGTATTGGTATATCTTTTGGAAATGTTAAGTAATCTTTTAATTTATCCCAATTATGTTCAAAATATTTAGGTGATTGAAAGAAACCTTTTATAATATCAACATTAGGTATAGGTTGATATTCAAAACAAGGTTCTCTATAAATATTATTATGTGGTAAATAATTAACTAACATTGGTTTTAAATTTATTAATAAACTATCCCAATAAGGTATATTATATTCTATCGTATTTGAATATAATTTACCAAATTTAAATACATTACAATAAGGTAAATTATTTCCGTGTGGATTTATTATTTTTTCATATATATAACATTTTTCTTTATTATCTAAACATTTAGATAATCCTGCAAATATTTGAAATAATTGATTTCCCAATCCTGCTTCTAATATTACAAACATCTTTACAGTTATTTTATATCAATTCTTTATATTCAACATTCTGGATAATTAGTTTTTGCAGGGGTTATTCTTCCTTCTATATCACTATAATCACTTATTTGATGTAATACTTTGTCTTTTGGTTTATTAAAAGTATATACTTTTTTATCTGGTGTATTACCTTGAAAGATCTTCCAAGATTCATCAATTCTTCCGTTAAATATATCACCTTGTATTAACTTTGGTGTTGCTTGTTCTAAATGAGCAATGTAAGTATCTAAGAAGTTATTTGAAATAATATAACCACCTGCACAAAAACTATCATCTAATTTATATATTTCAGGTATATTAGTATCGTGTGCTTGCCAAGGATGCCATTTATTACCGGCAGTATCAAACATTAATAAATTATAATCTTTAATATTTTCAAAAAATCTATCTAAGATTTTATAAAATCTTTCTTTATCCCAATTAAAAATTATATCATCTTCAATTACTAAAGTATGTTTATAATTATTTTGTTTTGCTAATTTAGCAACACCTAAATGTGATAGAGAAGCACCTATTGCGCCTTTATTTCTAAAACAATTATTTACAAAATTACCTTTATATTGTATAGCATCAAATCGTGTAGTTATTTTAAGATCAGGATCTAAATATTCTTTTATTTGTTTTTCAATGTGTTCTTTACGATCTTTTCTATGTGCTAAATTAATATAATATATTTGATCAACATATTTTTCCATTTTTATTATTATATAAATCTTAAATGTTTAAATAATTGTAAATAATGTATAATTTATTCTTAGAATATTTTGAAAATAGTAATAAAGCTAGAGATGATGAAGTATTGAAAGCAATACATAATAATATTACATTAAATATATTTGATAAAATATATATATTTACGGAAAGTCTTACGATAAATATATTTAATCCTAATGTGGAAATTATAAAAATAAATGAAAGAATGACTTTTAAGAAAATGTTTGAATATATAAATGAATTATCAGGTAATGATCATATTAATGTAATATGTAATAACGATATATATTTTGATAATACTTTATTAAAATTAAAAAATTATGATTTTAATAATAAATTTTTAGCATTATTACGTAGAAATGTATTAGAAGATGGATCTAGTAAGTTATTTGAATTTGATAAGAATGATTGTTTTGATCGTGTAGGTCATAGAACAGATTCGCAAGATGCTTGGATATTTAAAGGACATATTAAAGTTCCTCATAACTCTAATTTTTATTTTGATATTTTAGGTTCTAATAATCGTATTATATTTTTAATGGAAGAATTAGGTTATAATGTTTTAAATCCTTGTTATGATATATGTATATATCATTTACATTTAACAAATTCAAAAAATTATAATCAATCCGATCGTATTAGAGAACAATGCAATTATGATCTTAAACCTAGTTATTTATAATATTTTTACAATGTTTAAAACCCTTATGTATTGCTGATAATTTATTTGCATAAATATTACTTGGAATAGTAACAAAATAATGTTTGTTATCTTTACATACTTTATTTTTAATATGATTTGTCATTACTTTAGAATCATTTGAAAAATCCCATAAAGCGTTATTAATAGGTAGTGTTTTTCTTTTATATAGTTTTGTTATATTTTTTTTAATTAATCCTAAGTATAAACAATATAAAGTGTATTCTGTCCATCTGTATTCTACATTTTTAAGAATAAGTTCATTAATCCAAGTTAAAGATCCCCATTTTCTTTTAAGAAAATTGCATAGGTTTCTTGCAGATTTAGTATGTAATAATTCTGGTGTTACATCCATCAATAATCCTTTATCTGTTAATTTATCTAATTTTGCGGGTTGATATTCTAGACCTAACATATAACTTGAACCGACCCACCATTTTTCGTGTCCAGAACGATGACTATTCATAAAAAAACCAATTGTATCATCGTCATTATAGAAAAACTTTTCTTTAAACTTATTCAATGTTCCTATATCATCGTCTAATGTTAAATATGTTTTAGTTTTAACTCTAAAACTAATTAATAATTTTATTAACATTTGTTTGCGTGTATTACCTACTTTTTCACTTGGTATTCCTAAAATATCATATTCATCTATTATTTCTATTTTTGTTTTAGGTTGTGGTAATTTATAAAATTTTTCTTTAAATTCATTTATTTGATGTGTTGGTAAAACTATAAAAATTGTATCTATTTCTTTAAAATCTAAGTTTTTACAATGTAATTTCCAACTAATTTCAAAAAATCTTCTAAAATTACTATGTTCTTCTTTGTGTGATTTTATTTTTTTATATTCATTTGTATATAATCTTATATATTTTGCTATAGGAATAACAATTGAATATGTCATTTTATTGTTATCTACAATAAATACAATCACAATTTTCAAAATGATGTGTAACTAATTTTGAACAATTACTACAAAAATTAGTATTATTTATTTTATTAAATTTTTTACGACATAAATTACATATTGAGCGATTAAGATTTACGTTATCTAATTTACTAAGTATTGAATCCATTTTAATTATAATCAAATATTATTGTTATATATTGAAAAATGATATTAACTATCATTTTTAGTTAATGTCAATTACAAAACAAAAAGCTTTAAAGTTTTTAAAAGAAGCTAATTATAAAGCTAATTTATTTTCTAAAGATCCTAAACGTAAAGTTGGTGCTATTATTTTAGAAAAAGATACTTTCATACAACTTAGTTGTGGTTATAATGGATTACCAAGAGGATTAAAAGAAACTAAGAAACGTTGGAATAAAGATAATAAAAAATATTATGTTATACACGCCGAACAAAATGCTATTATTCACGCTGCTAAAACTAATATTAATATCAATAATTCTATATTAATCTGTAATAGATTTCCTTGTCATAATTGTGCTTTAAGTATTGTTCAAGCAGGTATAAAAACAATTGTAACTATCGATCCTTGGGAAAATGTTAGTAAAAATTGGGAAAAATCATTTAAGATCAGCGAAGAAATCTTTAAAGAATTAAATATTGAAATAATAAAAATAAGTGAAAAAGAAATAATAGACAATTAAGTCTTCATAATATTATCTACTGCATTAAGTTTTCGATTTGCACTATTGTATAATTCCATCAATTCATCCATATTATGAAATTTATTGCATTTTTCTTTGCATTTTAAATATAGATGACAAACACAATGTTCTCTTTTATCTTTATGTGTCTTAATAAATGTTGGATTATGATTAAAATAACAATTAGCTTGTTTGCATTGAAAACTATTAACCAAATACCAACAAGGAATATTAGGAAAATATTTAGTCCTATCAGACCTATCAGACCTATCAGACCTATCAGTCCTATCAGTCCTATCAGTCCTATCAGTCCTATCAGTCCTATCAGTCCTATCAGTCCTATCAGACCTATCAGACCTATCAGTCCTATCAGTCCTATCAGTCCTATCAGTCTTATCAGTCTTATCAGTCTTATCAGTCCTATCAGTCTTATCAGTCTTATCAGTCTTATCAGTCCTATCAGTCCTATCAGTCTTATCAGTCTTATCAGTCTTATCAGTCTTATCAGTCTTATCAGTCTTATCAGTCTTATCAGCTTTTTCCAACTTATCGTTTTTTTCAGTTTTTTTAGATTCTTCAATAATTTCAGATTCTTCTACAGTATCACACCAATTTTTGCTTAGTTTTGACATTATATATGTTATAAACAACATAAAATGTTATCATTTTTATATATTTTTGTGATTCGGTTCCCATATTAAAACAAACTTACATTTATTACAATCTAATGTATTTACAATCATTTTAGATGATGTATTGTTATATAAAGATGGTTTAGATTTTTTATTAAAAATAGAATTAAATATTCTAAAATCAGATTTTGTATTTTCTGTTCCTACATTTAAGATTGTTCTATTGACATTATAGACATTTAATCTGTATAAGCATTTTGAAATAACAACAATTAGATCTTCAATATGTATATAATCGGAAATAATATTTAAAATTGAAATTTTTTCAATAATATTATTTTCAAATAAATCAATTTGATTAATAATATGATTTTTGTAATTGGGTAAATTATTAATTAATTTACCATAAATATTCCCGATACGTAAAATAAAATAATCATACATATATTGTTTTATAATGATATCTTCAGATAATAATTTTGTTTTTCCTTCTGTTGAATATGGAGAACAAACAATACTTTCATTTGCATATTCGTAATTACCATATATTTCTGCAGAAGATAAATAAATGAATTGTTTAATCTTGCAAATATTTAATATATTTATGATATTTGTAAGTCCATTAATACATACATCATAATACAAATTATTACAAGGTAATAGATCAACACACCAAATAAAACAAATTGGATTATGTTGATTTACTAAAGTAGTCATATATGTTATATTACGTATATCACAACAATAATAATTATATTTAAAATTAATAGGTATAGAAGTTCCTATAATATCAATGATAATAACTTTGTAATTATTTTCACTTAATACTTTAGATAAATTTAATCCAACATATCCACAACCACCTAAAATAAAAATTGTAGAATCTAAAGACATCTTTATAAATATACATTTGGTATTTTCTTATATAGTATAATGATGTATATAATTATACTATTTTATAATGTAAAGGATAATTACAATAAGGACAAGATTTATTTTTAAATTTAATTAAACATTCTTCACAAAATGTATAAATACATTGATTACACGCAATTAAATTATATTTATCTATAAAACAGATATTGCATTTTGTATATATTTCATACGAAGCATTATTAAAGAATGATTTTAATTTTGTATCTGTAAGTGTTTTCATATTTTCAAAATGATAATCACCTTTGTAAAATATTGCAATATAATTTTTATTATTAGTTAAAGGAATATTAAAACTAATGTTATAATACTTTAATGTTTCATTGTTTATTAGTTCTGGTTTAAAAAATAATATAATAGGATATAATTCAATATTTTCTATAGAAATTGAGAGATATTTATTTTTTAAATAAACTTTATATTTATTGTTTTCTAATAATTTTTCAACTTGACCAATTTGATTATTATATTCTGTATTATTTTTTAAATTATTAATTTTAACATAAGAATATTGTTGTATAATACTTAATGAACTAATATATTTGAAAGATTTTTCTTCATTAAAAGTAGCAATATCAATTATAATGGAACTAATATGTTTAAAATACTCCATTTAAAATAATTAATTATATAAATGTAATCATTTTTATGAAAGTATTTTTATTATTAAAGAATAATAATTTATATTCAATTGATATTGTGAATATATCTCAATTTATTAATAAAACAATGATTGATAATTCAATTTTATTAGAATATAATGAATTATCAACTTATACTAAAAAATTAACGACAAAAGGTTATATATGTGAAATAGTAAATAAATCATTTTTATAAACCTATATAAAACTGAGTTCATATCTTTCTTTAAATATTAAAATGACACTCATTGACATTGAAAGCATTATTTCAGAATTAAATGAAATTGATTTAACTAAAGATTATACAAAAAAGTCTTTTATGAAAATAGTTGATGAAAAATGTAAAAAGTATATGAAAAAAAAGAATAAAAATATGGGAGATAAAGAAAAGAAATTAACGGTTTATAATCAATTTGTAAAAGAAAATATGAGTTTAATTAAAGAAAAATATAAAGAATTAACACCTAAACAACATATGTCAAAATTAGGAGAATTATGGCAAGAACAAAAACATAATAAAGTTGTATAAAAATGATTGTTATAAATAACATTAATTATATTATGGATAATGTATTGATTAAAAACTTAAATTCTAAAAAAAAAAATTTAATATTAAATATTTATGAAAATAATGTTGATTGTTCAATTGATAAAACTAATCTTTGTAATAATTCTATAAATTGTATTGATATTAGTTGTTTTAAATCACATTATGTTGATTTTAATAATAGAGAATTGATTAATAATATTATTGATCAAAAAGATGAAATTGAAAAAGTAGAAAATGAAATTGATGAAATTGATGAAATTGATGAAATTGATGAAATTGAAAAAGTAGAAAATGAAATTGATGAAATTGAAAAAGTAGAAAATGAAATTGATGAAATTGAAATTGAAAAACAATTGACTGAATTATCAAAAGAAATTAAACAAGATTTAAATGAAATTAAAGCAACTGAAGAATATTTGAAAATATTACACACTAAATTAAATCAAAAAAAAAATAAAGCTAAAGAAATTACAAAACAATTTATTAAACTCATATAAACATTATTCAAATATTTAAGATCAACAATGGCAAACAATATGGTAAGATTCCAAGAAAATATGAAGAAACTTCGTGAAAATCCAGATACTTCGCGTGCTGGATTGAAGTGGGATGATAGTGAAGATGAAAATGTCTTAAGCAAACTTAAATCTGGTATGAGTATTGATGATATTGCTAAGGTTCTTAAAAGAACTGCAAATAGTATCAAAACTCGTATTGTTATGAATGCAGTAAAACAAATTGACGAAGAAAATATTGATAAAAATAAAGTAATGAAAGAACTTAAAATTACAGATGCAGATATCACAGAATATAAAGATAAAAAACAACAAAGAGATGATCAACAGAAGAATTTTATTAATTCAATGATTAATAAGAATATTTATAATCCTACCATTCGTGATAATTATCAATTATTGAAAGAGATTCTTAATCGTCTTAATGTAATTGAAGAAAAACTTAATAAAGAATAAATGGTATTCTTGTTATTTCCTAATACTTTATTTGATATAAAGTATTTAGATAAAACAAAAGAATATATATTATATGAACATCCACTATTTTTTTCACATAAATGTAGATCATTACTATATCATAAAAATAAATTAATATTTCATCGTTCTACGATGAAATATTACTACGATTATTTAACAGCACATAATTTTAATATAAAATATTTTAATTTTGGGGAGGATCTTCCTGAGAATATAACTGAAATGTTTGACCCTGTAGATAAAATATTAGAAAAAGATTTTTCTAATCTTATTATTCATAAATCACCTATGTTTTTACATTCAATAGAAGATTTAAAACAATATAGTGGTAAATTATTTCATAATAGTTTTAAAATATGGTCTATACAACAATTAGGATTAAAAGATTTAGAAAAAAGTTATGATGCAGATAATCGTAAAAAATTATTGAAATTACCAGTTATTATACAATATAATGTTGGTAATTCCAAGTTTGTTGCTGAAGCTGAAGAATATGTTAAAAAATTTAAAACTTATGGAAATAATAATAATTTTATATTTCCAACAACACATAAACAAACCAGTAAGCTTTTAAGTCATTTTCTAAAACATAAATTAGTTCATTTTGGTAAGTATCAAGATGCTATTTTATCAGAAGATGACATTATTTTATATCATTCTTTTCTATCATCTTCATTAAATATTGGGTTAATAACACCCGAAGATGTTATTAAAGAAACTATTAAAGTTAAATCTAAGATTCCTATAGAAAGTTATGAAGGATTCTTACGACAAATTGTAGGTTGGCGTGAATATATGCGATATATTTACGTTTATCATTATGATACTATGATTAAATCTAACCATTTTAATAATAAAAATAAATTACCTATTGAATGGTATAATGATGATTTTAAAACAGGTATTTTACCTATTGATAATTGTTTAGATAAAGTTAAAAAATATGGTTATTTACATCATATTGAAAGGTTAATGATCTTATTGAATTATATGACTTTAAAAGAATATGATCCAAATGATATATACAAATGGTTTATAAGTTGTGTATCAATTGATGCATATGATTGGGTAATGGCTACAAATATATATATATTTAGTTATGCATGGAAACCTGCATCTCGAAAACCTTATTTAAGTAGTAGTAATTATATTTTAAAAATGAGTAATTATAAAAAAGATAAATGGTGTGATCAATGGGATAAACTATATCATATGTTTTTAAAGAAAAAGAAAGAAAAATTAAAAGGAACTATTTACTATAAAAAATAAGGATTTTTATTTATTTTATATAATAAAACAGAATGCAATCTGCTAAGATTTTCGTAAGAAATGAATCGCTGAATTAATTTTATAAATAAAAATTTCTTATATGTATTACAAAAAAATTATTTTGTATTATTTTTGATGATTATTTTGAATCATCTTTTTTTTATAATTTCAATTGCAATTAAAATTTCTTTTGAAAGTTTTTTATAATATTGATGACTTTTATTATTTATTATTTTGAAGTTTTTTCGTGGTTTTATATTATCTTCCAATGAATTATATAATATTGTATATTGTTCTAATAATTCATTATATCTAATTTACACATTTTAGATGTAATTTATCATTTTTTATATATTAAATTTACTAAACAAATATTTAATCACTTGTTATAATTGTATTTACTTGTGGTATTGCACGAGATATTGGCATTGATTCAATAATAATATCATCCATATCACCATTTAAAATCGCAGGTAATTGCTTTTTATTATTGTATAATTTCTTAACTGTTTTTTGAATTGAAGTTGGAAAAGTAAAATCGATTTGTTCTATTAAATTATCATATTCTTTGATATGATTTGATACATCACTACTTGTTAATGATTCTAAATTATTATGTAATTTATCTTCAATACAATGTGATATTTTCATAAACTTAGAAGATAATTGTTTGAAATTACTTTCTTTTTCATTTACTCTAAAATTATTTATAATTCCTACAATCATTGCTGTTAAACTATTTATAACTACATTTGGGATTTTCATTTCATTTCCATCAAATGTAGATGAATTAAAAATAGCCATTACAGATGATATTATTATTAAAGGTATATTGCATAATGATTTAATAAAACTAAAATGTTCATAACTTTTTTCACATAATACACCCATTATATAACTCTTATCTTTATAAGATTTTAATAAGTTTATTTGTATTTGTTCTAATACCATAATATCTAGTGTATTAATATATCTTTTAATTTATTATTTTCATTGTTTTTTATTGTTGTTATTTCTAACTTAAAATCTGATATTTTTTTACTAAATACGATCATTTCCGCATTTGTTATTTCACTTATTATATTTATTTCATCTATTATTGAATCATATTCTGATAATTTATCTTGAACATCTTCAACTAAGGTTTTTTCTTCATTTTTATTTAAACGTAATACTGCTAATTCACGATTATATAATGCTTTAACGTGTATTAGTTTATCTTGCATTTCTTTTAATTTTTCCATTTTTTCCCTATAATTTTGAAATCTTATTATACTTGCTATTACAGTCATATATGTTCCCATTAACAATGATAATATATTAAGTGTAAAATCTATATCATTTGGTTCAATATTAATATTATTTTTTCCGATAAATTGTATTATTAATAATTTTAAAGCATCACTTAAAGTTATCAATGCAGATACTATTAATATTGTTAATGAATAACTATTAAATTTATTTTTTACAATATCAAATTTTAATGAAATATATTGTAATTTATCTGAGATTTTATCCGTCTTTTTAGTAATATGATGCTTTAATTTTCCACGCATTTCATGATCTGTTAATTCATCTATCGTTCTATTATCATTTGAATAACTATTTGGTGAATAATTTGGATCAACTACTACAATATCTGCATTATTATTACTTCTATTTATTTGAGTATCAATATTCATTTTATTTTACTGTTTATTTTTATATTCTTTTGACCATATCATATTTTTTATTGCTAACATTGATTTATTTTTATATTTTTTATTAAATTCAATAGGATCTTCTGCTTTCTCTTCTTTAAGTTTTACAAATATTTCACTACTTATTCTCTGATAATATGTATCTTTCTTATTAATGTTAAATAAACGATCTTCTATATTATTTTCTTCTAATATATTTATTATCTTTTGATAAGTTGTTTTATCAAATTTATCCTTAAATAAATTTATAAATTTACTATATGTTAATCTTTTTTCAACAAAATCTATTATAATCGGTTCAGCCATTTAATAATTAAATTAAATATATATCATTTTTTTTAAAGTAAAAAATATAACATTTTAGATTAAATAAATATGGAAGATGAAATACAATCTTTTAAGAAGGTCAATATAGATTATATTGAACCTATGGATTCTTCACAAAACATTAATCGCACAAGAAGCTTAGATATTTTAGAACAATCCAAATTATCTATTCATCAAAAAATGTTATTAGATGATTATTTAGATAAAAGTTTTATGATGTCTATTTTATGTGAAAATACTAAAAATTATTATTATAGTTTTGGTAATGTTTTAATTATTCCTACTATATTAGCTTCCGCTATATTATGTGTTTTTAATGCCGCATCTGGTAGTATTCCTACAGAAAGTCATTATATTTTAACTTTTATGAATATTTCTATTAATGGAATTATTGCATTTATAGCCGCCTTACAATCTGTTTTACAAATTAATGATAAATATAATCAATTTCAAACTTTAACTACTAAGTTTATTAAATTAGAACATCATATTGAAAATCATATTACAAATTATCCTGATAAACTTGATGAAAACTTTATTGATGATATAATCAAATCTTATGATAATCTTATTGACGACATAGATTTTACATTTCCAAATTTTATTAAAAAGCGAGTTAAAGCTAAGTATAAAGATAAAAGAACTATGCCTAATGTTTTAAATGGGGATAAGAAACCTCGATTATTGCAAGATATTTAATGTTTTATAATATTAAAATGAAACTTTTAATAGGTGGTAAAAGTCGTAGTATATATATGCGTAAAGATGGTTCTGCATATTACAAAAGTGGTGGTGAAAATGTAGATGTATCTTATATGTTTAAAAAAAATGGTGGTGGTTTAAAAAAACAATATATTGGCGGAGTTCAAGATAATCTTGGTAAAGTTGAACAAAAGAAAAAAAGATTAAAACGAAATTATAATCTTGTTTTAGGTGGTGTTACTAATGAATTTCAATTTCCAAAAATAGAAATTATTAGTAGTAATATTGTTCCAGATGATAATGTTTTGACTAATGATTCTATAAAAGAGTTTAAAGAACTATGTCGTTTTGCTATGTTTGGAGCTTATTCAGTATATAATAAGAAAATATCATCTAATATTGCTGATGATAATATAAGAATAGAAGGATTAAAAGATGATAGTGATTTAACAAGTTATAAAACAGCAAATCGTATTGATATTAGTGATTATGCAACAAATGGTATTACTAGTAATGCTGCTGATAATATAACAGTATCAAGAGGATATATATTAAATAAAGTATTAGGATGTTTTAGTACTAGGGTTGATGTCGATAAATCGTTAAGTAACAATTTAGTATTAAGTAATACACCTACAACATATGTTAATGGAAACTATGCATTATGTAATGTTAATATATTAAGTAATCTAGATACGACTCCTGAATTTATGAACAAAGACGACTTTGGACCTATAGTAAATAAAATAAATGATCTAACAATAAAAACCTCAGTCGATATCAGTGATTTATCCATCGATAGCGTAAAAAATATTAAAAATATACACGGAATATTATTTAATCAAGAAAAAATTGGAATAAGAAAATAAGAATAAAATAATACTCAAAAGTATCATTATAAACATATAAAAATGAAAACAGAAAAATAAATTATTATGTCAATTTATAAACGAAAGCATTCTGATTTTATTCAGGCTGCTATTGATGAAGCAAATAAATCTTTAATGAGTAAAAAACACGGTTGTGTTATAGTGCATAATAATACAATAGTGTCTAGAGGACATAATTATCGTATTTATAAAGATAAGAAAACTTACATAAAATATAGTATTCACGCCGAAGAAAGTGCAATTTTGAAATTAAATTGCAGACCAACGGAAACATTACATATGTATGTAGTAAGAGTTCAAGATAATGAGATAAGACAATCTCAACCTTGTCCAAGATGTAAAGCATTTATTAATTCTATAAAAAATATAAATAAGATATATTATACGTTAGAAGATAATATTGAGAAAATAAATTAAACTGCCATATTCATTTTAATATTTTCATAATATTTATAATCTATTAATTCAATATCATCAAATTTAATATTATCAATATCTGTAATATCTTTTATATTTATTTTTGGAAAATCATATGGATCTCTAGTAATTTGTAATTTCATAGCATCTATATGATTCTTATATATATGTGTATCACCCATACAATAATGAAAATCACCTGGAGTTAAATCACATAACTTTGCAATAATACAAGTTAATAAAGCATAACTTGCAATATTGAAAGGAACACCTAAACCTACATCACAAGATCTTTGATACATTTGACTATGTAATTCTTTTTTATTTGTATCAACCCAAAATTGAACAAAAATATGGCAAGGTGGTAAAGCCATCTTATCAATATCAGCAGGATTCCAAGCACTCATAATAATTCTACGATCATCAGGTGTATTTTTAATTTTATAAATAACATCTTGTAATTGATCTATACCTTTTCCTTCATAATTATCATACATAGTAGTGTATTTAGCACCGAAGTGTCTCCATTGAAAACCATAACCTGCTCCAATATCACCTTGATCATAATGTGTTAATCCACGACGATCTAAAAACTCTCTTGAACTATTACCTTCCCATATTTTAACTCCTTTTTCTTTTAATTTGTTAGAATCCGTAGAACCAGATATGAACCATAACAATTCTTCAACAACTCCTTTCCAATATACTTTTTTAGTAGTTAATAAAGGAAAACTTTCACGTAAATTAAATTTCATATTATAACCGAATATACTTAAAGTTCCAATGCCAGTGCGATCATATTTAGATATACCATTTTCTAAAATATGTTTAATTAAATTAATATATTGTGATTCCATTTATGATAATTAAAAATTAAATGTTTATACGTATTGTTCGGCGTAGTAAATATACATTTTAGCAGCATCATTTTTAGATGTTCCTTTAAGTTTATTCCATTCATTCCATAATGCTTTTTTTTGAAATTCAAATATTCCAGGACATTCGGTATTACAATCACCTATTGTAGCTTGTTTATAATAACAATAAAACTTTAATTTAATATCATCTGGAACAACAACATTAGGATCAGCTGAACTATTTTTAATTTTTTGAGTTAATTCATTGAACTTATTAATAATATCGGTTTCAATATTATCGGACATTATATAAAAAGGTATAAAAAAAGCTTTATATAATGAAGTTTGAAAATTTTATGAAAACCGAAGATTTTAAAGATTTTCACGATTACTTTCATTGTAGTAGAAATAATAAATGGAAATTTAGTAAAAATAAGTTTGATACAACATTAGAATATTATAAACATTTGTATAAAATAGATAATTTAGATAAAAAAGAATATTTAAGAATATTTAATGAAAATGATATATCTGTAATACCGATACCTATATTGAAATATCCGTGGTATATATATGATGATGTAAAAGTAGAAAGTGAATCCGTGAAAATAAATAATATAAATTTACTTAATGATAATAATATTGTGAATAATTTCGAAGATGAAGAAAATGAATTAAAAGAACCAATGCATATTATTACGAGTATTAAAACATTAGAAGGTAATATACCTATTCCAATAATTTTAAAAAAAAATATAAGATATAATAATATAATGGATGATATAGAGAATGATAATGATAGTATAGTATTGTATGATTATTTAACAGGTGAAGAGAATGAATCTAATGATTCAGAGAATGAAGAATTATTTTAATATTTGTATAATATAAAATGCCTACATTTACAATAATGGGTTCGGGAATAGGATATGCGGGTGGAAACTATAAAAATGATCAACCTGGTCAAGCCGCTAAAAAAGCCGGTAAAGCACTATTTAAGAAATTAACATTACGTAAATTTGCAAAATATAAGAATAAGACTAGTATAAAGTTTGTTCTTCGTATGCGTGATCGTCGTAGTGCAGGGAAAACATATTCTTATATGGTAACACGTGAAAAATTACCAAAACCGATAATTATGAAGAAAGGTAATACAGAATATGAGATTAAATATAAATATAATATTGAAAGTTGTGATTTAACTTCTGCAGAAGTTAAAACAATGACTGGTGGTACTTTAGCGATGGTTGGTGGTAAATTAACGCATACTGGTAAAGCAATGAAAGGTGGTAGTACTGAAGAAGAATTTGAAGAAGAAGAAGAAAAAACCGAAGAATTTGAAGGTGAAGAAGATGGAGAAGATGGAGAAGATGGAGAAGGTGGAGAAGGTGGAGAAGATGGAGAAGGTGGAGAAGATGAAGAAGAAGGAGCCAAAACAGTGGGAGGAAAAGTAGGTGGTAAAGCTAAATCTTCAAAAGCATCTTCAAAGGCTAAAACTGCTAAAGTTTCTAAGGATTCTAAAGCTAAAGCTAAAGCTAAATCTAAAAAGTAAACATAAAGATATTTAATTTTTAGGTGAAGGAATATAAGTATTCCATATATTTTTAATATCATTATTAATATTTTTATTAATTTTAATATTTTTAGGGTAT
>Ga0257114_1000239_pt1 | contig 42465 bp, 40 predicted proteins | sample SI112_10mmetaG_FD_190149 | JGI IMG/M metagenome (GOLD analysis project Ga0257114, IMG submission 190149) | Marine microbial communities from Saanich Inlet, British Columbia, Canada - SI112_10m | ecosystem: Environmental > Aquatic > Marine > Inlet | place: Canada: British Columbia | collected...
CTGATATAGTATGTAAGAGAGTTAATTGATTGACAAATATATGTCTTAAAAATAGAATGATTCTAAGGAAATAATAAATGAGTGATTTAATTAAAAATTTACTAATATGGACTGTAATCGCAGTAGTGATATTGTCTTTGTTTAGCGGGATGAATGGGCGTAATAATGCATCTGATGAATATAACTATTCTGAATTCATGCAACAAGTTCAAACTGGTCAGGTTGAAGAAGTTACTATAGCAGGTAGAGAAATATCGGGTACTTTAAAGTCTGGACAATCATTTATGACCTTTAGCCCTGAAACAGATAATTCGGCATTAGTTGGAGAGCTGTTAAATAGTAAAGTTAAGATATCTGGTAAAGCACCTGAAAAACAATCATTTCTTGCTAAAATATTTATTCATTGGTTCCCATTTCTATTATTAATTGGAGTTTGGATATTCTTCATGAGACAGATGCAAGGCGGCGGCGGTGGTGGTCGTGGAGCAATGTCGTTTGGGAAAAGCAAAGCAAAATTACAAACAGAAGACCAGGTAAAGGTAACGTTTAAAGATGTTGCTGGAGTAGAAGAAGCTAAAGAAGAGGTCTCTGAACTCGTTGACTTTCTTAGAGACCCTGGTAAGTTCCAAAATTTAGGCGGGCAAATACCACGCGGTGTTCTCATGGTTGGTTCTCCAGGAACTGGAAAAACTTTACTTGCAAGAGCTATAGCAGGAGAAGCAAAGGTGCCGTTCTTTACAATTTCTGGTTCAGATTTTGTAGAAATGTTCGTAGGCGTTGGCGCATCAAGAGTGCGCGACATGTTTGAGCAAGGAAAGAAAGCTGCCCCATGTATAATTTTTATTGATGAGATAGATGCTGTCGGAAGACATAGAGGCGCTGGTGTAGGCGGCGGTCATGATGAAAGAGAGCAAACATTAAATCAACTACTTGTAGAGATGGATGGTTTTGAAGGCAACGAGGGAGTTATAGTAATAGCTGCTACAAATAGACCAGATGTTTTAGATCCAGCGTTATTAAGACCTGGGAGATTTGATAGACAAGTAACTGTTCCATTGCCTGACATTAGAGGGAGAGAGCAGATTTTGCAAGTTCATATGAGAAAAACTCCGATTGCCAATGATGTGAAACCAAAGTTATTAGCTAGAGGTACTCCAGGTTTCTCTGGAGCTGATCTAGCAAATTTAGTTAATGAAGCTGCATTATTTGCTGCAAGAGCAGGCAAGAAAATTGTTGAAATGGATGACTTCGAGAAAGCCAAAGATAAGATTTTAATGGGTGGAGAAAGAAGATCCATGGTGATGAATGATGATGAAAGAAAGTTAACAGCATATCATGAAGCTGGCCATGCAGTAGTTGGTAGGCTTGTCCCTGATCATGACCCAGTTTACAAGGTAAGTATCATCCCTAGAGGAAGAGCTCTGGGTGTAACAATGTTTTTACCTGAAGAAGATAGATATAGTAACAGTAAAGAAAGAATTAATAGCATGATAGCAGCGCTTTTTGGTGGCAGAGTTGCTGAAGAAGAAATCTTTGGAGAAGATGCTGTAACTACTGGTGCTTCAAATGATATCGAGAGAGCAACAGGACTCGCTAGGAGCATGGTCACTAAATGGGGTTTATCAACAAAACTAGGACCACTTGCATATGCTGAGGAAGAAAATGAAGTTTTCTTAGGAAAGTCCGTGTCTCAGCAAAAAACAGTTTCAGATAAAACTGCTGATACAATTGATTCAGAAATTAGAAGCATAATTGATATGCAATATTCTCGTGCAACTAAACTTATCAGAGATAATCTCGATAAGATGCATGTCATGGCTGATGCGTTAATGAAATATGAAACAATTGATTCAAAACAAATTGATGAGATTATGGAAGGTAAAATTCCATCCGCTCCTGAGAGCTGGACTGATGATGATAATTCAGATACTAAGAATGGTGGTTCAGCAGCTGCAAAAGAAAGCCCTGCTACAACAACTCCAGCATCATAATACGTATTATTCTTCTAGTTCATGACAATGTCATGAACTTATGCTTTCATTTTTTTCAATAACATCTAAAATATTAAATTAATATGTTTTGGAACAAAAAATTCAATTATCCACCTAGTACACGTACTTCAATCAATGGTGCTAGGTATTATGAAATTAATAATACTAAACTCCCATCTGTTACTGAAATACTTAAAGCAACAGAATCTGAGCATAAAAAAAACTCTCTTTTAAAGTGGAGGCAAAAGATTGGTGATAAAGAAGCTAATAGAGTCATGCAGGTCTCTTCAGCAAGAGGAACCTCTATGCATAAACATATTGAGGATTATTTAACTGGTCAAGTTAAGCTAGACCTTTTGGCCAGCGAGAATGAAGAGTCTTTGATAATGTCAGAACAAATAATTCAAAAGGGTATATCTAATCTAGATGAATTATGGGGAGCTGAGGTAACCTTGTCTTATACTCATTCATATGCAGGTACGGCTGATGCATCTGGTATCTATGGAGGAAAAGAAAGTATACTTGATTTTAAGCAATCAAATAAACCAAAAAAAAGAGAGTGGATAGAAGATTATTTTTTACAAATATCCGCATATGCTTTGGCACATAATAAAACTTATGATACTCAAATATCTCAAGGAGTTATATTGGTTTGCACTCCGCCACCCGAAACCTTATTTCAAGAATTTATTATTGATGGAGATGAGTTCATCGAATATCAAAAAAAATTTTTAAAAAAAGTTGAACAGTTTAATTCACTGATGCAAAACTCATAGATGAGCTTAAATTTAAGTAATAAAAAATCTAATATAATGGGCATATTAAATATAACCCCTGATTCTTTTTATGATGGGGGAAAATATACTAGACTTGATAATGTCATGTTTAGAGTTGAGCAAATGATAGCTGAAGGCATGGATATTATTGATATAGGTGGCGAATCATCAAGGCCGGGATCAGAAAGAATATCCATACAAGAAGAAATTGATAGGTTGCTTCCAGTTGTAAGTAAAATTAGAGATAATTATGACATACCAATTTCAATAGATTCTATGAAACCTGATGTCATCCTTAAACTTTTACCTTATAAAATTAATATTATAAATGATATATCTTCTATTTCTGATGTGAGATTTATAAATATTATTAAAGAAAATAATATTTACATATGTTTAATGCATATGCTAGATGACCCTAGTACTATGCAAAATAATCCCGACTATTCTTGTGTTGTTAGCGAAGTGAAATCTTATTTAAAAGAAAGGGTTGAATTTTGTATATCACATGGAATTTCTAAAGATAAAATAATCATAGATCCTGGTTTTGGTTTTGGTAAAACGCTAGATCATAATTATGAAATCTTACAAAAATTAAAAGAATTTAGCATGGTTAACTCAAATATTTTAGTTGGTATATCAAGAAAAAGTATGATTGGTAGTCTTCTCAATAAAGATATAGAAAATAGGTTAAATGGATCAATTGCAGCCGCTATTATTGCATTATCAAATAATGCTAAAATCATAAGAACACATGATGTGAGGCAAACGAAAATAGCAATTCATGTAGCACAAAATATTATCGGAAATGAATTATGAAATTATTTGGCACAGATGGCATAAGGGGCAAATTTAATGAATCACCAATTAATCATATTCAGCTAGTTAAGATTGGATATGCTTTTGCTAAATCTTTATTTAATGATCAAAAAGGAAAAATTTATATTAGCCATGATGGAAGGGAGTCTGCTTCAGATATTGAGTCGGCATTATCCACTGGAATTATATATCAAGGATCAGAGGTTATCTCTGTAGGGCTTCTTCCAACTCCAGCATTAAGCATTTGTTTAAATGCACAAAAGCTAGAAACAGAGCTATGTGCAGGAATTCAGATAACAGCATCGCATAATCCTTATCATGATAATGGAGTTAAGTTTTTTGACAAAAATGGTTTCAAAATTGATTCTATGCTGGAGCAAGTGATAGAAAATAATTATTTTAATCAAACAGAAGAGATACATGTTAAAGATAAAAAAAACTCTAAGTCTAATTTTGCGGAAATTTTTAATAAGCGTTATATCAGTTATATTAATGATTATTTTTTATTAAAAGTAAAAGGTGTTAAAAGCCCTGAGAGAAAATTTAATATTTTAGTAGACTGTGCTAATGGGGCAACATCTAAGATTATAAGCGAAGTATTAAAAGATAGTTTTATTAATATAATTCCTATTTATAATGAACCTTCAGGTAAAAATATAAATAATAATTGTGGTGCAACGCATACTGATGCACTCAAAAAGTTCATATTTGATTTCAATAGTATAAATGCAAATAGTTCAGATTATGATAAAGCCCGTAAACCTAAAGAGTTGAAAATTGATTTAGGGGTTGCATTTGATGGTGATGGTGATCGCGTAATCTTTGTGTCTCCATCTGGCAAAGAAATTAATGGTGATGATACCTTATATATACTTGCTCTCTTCCATAAAAAATTTAATAAGACTAATAATCCAATAGTTGGAACTCAAATGACTAATTATGGAATACAGAATTTATACAAAGAAAATAAGATTGAATTTATTGAAACAGAAGTGGGTGATAAGTATGTTCTAAAAGAGATGGTTAAATCAGGTTCTAGTCTTGGAGGTGAGTCATCTGGACATATATTAATTCCGATTGCCAATGATTTTTATATAGGAGATGGAATTATTACATTAATAAGTTTGTTAGAAGTTATTTTTAAACAAGATAAAACTATAGATGAGTTAAAAGAAGAGATAATCTCTGTCCCTAGTAAATTATTTAATACCAAGGTTATTGATAAGAAAATATTTTTAGAAGATAAAGTAAATACTAAAGTATTTTTAGATTTAGAAAAAATGATAGGACCCAATGGAAGATTATTATTAAGACCGTCTGGAACTGAAAATTTAATTAGATTATTAATAGAACATGAAGACGCGGAACAAATAGAAATACTTTCCAAGTATTTTTATGATAATATTAATAAAAATACTATAGTATGAATAATCAAAAATATCTTATAGCTGCTAATTGGAAACAGAATGGTGATTCGAAATCATTAATTAAGCTAATCAATGATTTTATTAAATTATATAAAAAGATAAAGCCTGGGTGTGAGATTTTAATATTACCTCCATCCATATATCTTAATGCTATTTCAAACAGATTGAGTCATCATAAGATTTCACGAAAAAAAATATCCTTAGGATCTCAAAATATATCTTCATTTGAAAATGGAGCTTATACTGGTGAATTATCTGTTGATATGACAAAAGACTATAATTGTACCTATGCCTTGATAGGTCATTCAGAAAGAAGACATGTTTTTCAAGAAGACGAGAAAACTATTGCTAAAAAAATCCAATTATCTCTGACATCTAATATGAATACAATTCTGTGTGTTGGCGAAACTATTACTGAATATAATAAGAAGTTAACAAAAAGAGTAATTTTAAGACAATTAAAGTCAGCTCTAACAAAATCTTTGGTTCTACTAAAATCTGACCATAGTAAAGTTATCATAGCTTATGAGCCTGTCTGGGCCATTGGCACTGGAAAAACTGCTAGCTTAGATAATATAAGTGATGTTCATAGCTATATACGGAATGTTCTTAATAAGATATTAGGAACAAAAACTAATAGCATTAAAATTTTATATGGTGGTAGTGTAAATAACCTGAATGCATCATCAATATTAGGCCTTTCTAACGTAAATGGGGCATTAGTTGGAGGAGCATCGTTAAATTCTAAAAAATTTATTGATATTTGCTCTTCAATTTGAGATAACTACACCATGCAAACAATAATATTAAGTATTCATATAATTCTCGCTATTTCGCTTGTTGTTCTAATACTAGTCCAACATGGTAAAGGGGCGGATGCTGGAGCTGCATTTGGCAGTGGGGCATCATCAACAGTGTTTGGAGCAGGGGGTAGCGCTACATTTCTTACAAAAATTACCACAGTTATCGCACTTTCTTTTTTTCTAACAAGTTTATCGCTCGCATATTTTGCTTCTAAGACATTGCCTGTTAACGATAGTTTGATTGAAAAGACTAATCAATCTCAAACAAATACAAAAGATCTTCCCTAGTTTAGCCGATGTGGTGGAATTGGTAGACACGCAGTCCTAAGAAGGCTGTGGCGCAAGTCGTGCCGGTTCGACTCCGGCCATCGGCAAAAATTATGGTGCTATCCATTGGCCAGTAAACCCATCATTTTTTAAGAATTTAACCCTAGTATGGCCTGCAGATGAAAGGTATAGCCAGTCAATCTTGTTTATATTGATCGTGATAACAGTAAAATTTTCACTAAGCTTATTTTCTAGTTTATTTTTAACTATCCCTGGAGATTCAATATTTTTACCTGGAGATATATTTTGATAATAACATTCTTGTGATTGAGAGCTCATTTTATCCCACCTCTCTTTGCAATATTGATCCATATTACTTATGACTGCATCACCATTAAGTCTTATTTGAACTTTTTCTTTTCGGTCATAAAACAGTGCTCCAACACTTGGATTATTTTGTATCTCACTAATCTTGTTTGTTAAATTATTTGTATGAAAAATTATACTTTGATTTTTTCTATCATAGCCTCTTAAAACCACAGTTCTTACTTCAACAATATTTTTAGGAGAAGTTGCTAATGAAAAGGTATGGTAGTCTGATAACCTATCATTTACCCCTTTATCTAGACATTTCCATATATTCTCGTATATTTCGTTAGTATTATTATGGTTTTCAGTAATATTCATCCTAATTATTTTATCATTTTTAGAGCTGTTAAATACCATTTAAAACACATCATTCTCAGGTAATAGTATGTAATATATTTATAGGATATAATGGGCATGGGGAAATGTTATGTTATTAGAGTATCTACCAATATTTATCTTTTTAGTCTTTGCGCTCATATTTGCTACTATAATGCTGGGAATTGGGTTTACATTCGGTCCTCATAACCCTGATATTGAGAAGAATTCTCCTTATGAATGTGGATTTGAAGCATTTGAAGACAGCAGGATGAAATTTGATATTAGATACTATTTAGTAGCAATACTATTTATTATCTTTGATTTAGAAATAGCATTTTTATTTCCTTGGGCAATTGTTATTCATGATATTGGTATATATGGACTTATATCGATGGCAATATTTTTATTTATTTTGATCGTTGGGTTTATTTATGAATGGAAAAAAGGAGCATTGGAATGGGATTAGAGAATATACATAAGGATGGTTTTGTCCTAGCTAAATCAAGTAATTTATTTGATTGGGCAAGAACTGGGTCTTTATGGCCAATGACATTTGGTCTAGCTTGTTGTGCTGTAGAAATGATGCATGCTGGTGCCTCAAGATATGATATAGATAGATTTGGAATGTTATTTAGACCAAGTCCTCGACAATCTGATGTAATGATTGTTGCTGGAACATTAGTTAATAAAATGGCCCCAGCTCTTAGAAAAGTTTATGACCAGATGGCTGACCCAAAATGGGTTATTTCAATGGGATCATGTGCAAATGGAGGTGGCTATTATCATTACTCATATTCTGTTGTAAGAGGATGCGATAGAATTGTTCCTGTAGATATATATGTACCAGGATGTCCGCCTACTGCAGAAGCATTATTATATGGTATTTTACAATTACAAAATAAGATCAGAAGAAAAAATACTATAGCAGCTGATATTCCCAATAGAGGCTTATAAATGGAAAATTTAATTGCCAAACATATTGTTGGTCAATATGAGCTAGAAGAATATAGTGATATTTTAACAATTAAAACTAACAAAGATTCATTGCTTGATGTAATGAATTCTCTTAAAAATAATAAAGCATTAGACTTTGCTCAACTGACAGATTTATGTGCTGTAGATTATTATACTTATGGTGAGACTGAATGGGGCACAAAAGAGGCAACATCAACTGGTTATAGTAGGGGAATCAAGCCATCATCCCATGGGAGGATAAAGTTTGAAGACAAAACATTGCCAAATAAAATGGAAAATAGATTCTGTGTTGCATATCATTTATTATCAATCTCGAATAATAATAGGATTAGAGTTAAAGTTTATCTTAGTGATGCTCTGCCAATAATAAAGTCAATAACCTCATTATGGCCAGCAGCAGATTGGTATGAGAGAGAAGCATTTGATTTGTTTGGAATATTATTTGAAGGACATCCAGACCTCAGGCGTTTACTGAGTGATTATGGTTTTATTGGACATCCTTTTAGAAAAGATTTTCCTTTAATAGGTAACACTCAAATTAGATATGATCCAAATTTAAAAAGAATAATTCAAGAGCCTGTAAGTATAACTCCTAGGGTATTAGTGCCTAAAGTCATTAGGGAAGAAAAGTAATGAAAGAGTTTAAGAATTTTACTATGAATTTTGGACCTCAACATCCAGCAGCACATGGTGTACTAAGATTAGTATTGCAAATGGAAGGAGAGGTTATTAAAAGCGCAGACCCGCATATTGGATTATTGCATAGGGCGACAGAGAAGTTAGCTGAATCTAAGCCATATAATCAATCCATAGGTTATATGGATAGATTAGATTATGTATCTATGATGTGTAATGAACATGCCTATGTTTTAGCTATTGAAAAATTACTCAGTATTGAAATCCCAGAAAGAGCGAAATATATCAGAGTTATGTTTGATGAAATTACAAGAATACTAAACCATCTTTTATGGTTAGGAGCACATGCCTTGGATATTGGTGCTATGTCAGTTTTTTTATATGCTTTTAGAGAAAGAGAAGACTTAATGGATTGCTATGAAGCGGTATCAGGAACTAGAATGCATGCAACTTATTATAGACCAGGCGGAGTTGCAAGAGATTTACCCTCTAAAATGCCTAAATATATAACATCAACATTAAAAAATAATGAACAGATTAAGGAACAAAATTATAATCGTGAAGGCAGTATGTTAGATTTTATTAATGATTTCGCCTCTAGATTCCCAGGCTGCATAGATGAGTATGAAAACCTTTTAACTGATAATAGAATTTGGAAGCAAAGAACAGTTGGAATTGGAGTGGTTGAACCTGAAAGAGCAATTGAGCTAGGGTTTACTGGGCCAATGTTACGTGGATCAGGTATAGACTGGGATCTTAGAAAAAAACAGCCTTACGAAGTATATGATAAAATGAATTTTGATATTCCAGTCGGTAAGACAGGTGACTCATATGATAGATATCTAGTAAGAATGGAAGAATTAAGACAATCAAATAAAATTATCCAACAATGCACTCAATGGCTTCATAATAATCCAGGACCAACAATGATTGATGATGCTAAAGTAGCTCCACCAAGTAGAGATAATATGAAAGTTGAAATGGAGTCCTTAATACACCATTTTAAATTATTTACAGAAGGATACTGTACGCCTAAAGGAGAAGTTTACACTGCTGTAGAAGCTCCAAAAGGAGAGTTTGGAATATATATGATTTCAGATGGCGCAAACAAGCCTTTTAGATTAAAAATACGAGCTCCAGGATTTCCTCACTTAGCAGCTTTAAATGAAATGTGTAAAGACCATATGTTATCTGATGTCGTAACAGTTATCGGAACTCAGGATATAGTTTTTGGAGAAATTGACCGATGAATCCTGAATTTATAATTAATGAAGAACTAGGAAAGTTAATTAGTAATGTTGTAAAAAAATTTCCTTCCGATAAAAAAAGATCTGCTGTCATTGAAAGTCTTTTAATTTTACAACATCATAACAATGGTTATGTTACAAAAAATATAATTAAAGCTTTATCGGATTATTTATCAGTTAGTGAAATCGATATATATGAGGTAGCTACATTTTATACTATGATTAACATAGATCCTGTTGGTAGAAATGTTATATCCGTATGTAATAATATTTCCTGTATGTTAAGGGGATCAGATGAAATACTTTCGCACATTGAAGATAAATTAAAAATAAAAGTTGGTGAGTCGACCAAGGATAATAAATTCTATTTAAAAGATGAAATTGAGTGTTTAGCAGCCTGTAATGGTGGCCCAATGATGCAAGTTAATCATAAAAATTATGAAAATCTTACGTTAGAGAAAGTTGATGAAATTTTGGAGAGTGTAAATGATAAATAAATTATGCACAGAAACATTTGGTTTAAAAAACCCAGATTCTTTGAAAACATATATGGATAAGCAAGGATATCAAGCATGGAAAAATATTATTATAGAACAAACACCTAAGTCAAAAATTATTGAAAAGATAAAAGAGTCTGGCTTACGAGGGAAAGGAGGCGCGGGATTTTTAACTGGTCTTAAATGGTCTTTTATTCCTTTGCTGGATGGACAAAAATACCTAGTATGTAATTCAGATGAAAGTGAGCCCGGAACATGTAAGGATAGAGATATTTTAAGATATAATCCACACTCTATAATAGAAGGGATGCTGATAGCTAGTTATGCAATAGGTGCATCAGTTGCCTATAATTATCTGCGCGGTGAATTCTTGGATGAGCAATGGAAGGTTTTTAATCATGCTTTATCGGAAGCATACAATGCAAAATTAATAGGTAAAAATATCCTATCATCTAATATTACAATTGATATTCATGCTCTTATTGGTGCTGGTGCATATATAGTTGGAGAAGAAACAGCTATGTTGGAATCAATAGAGGGAAAACGGGGAATGCCAAGAATAAAACCACCATTTCCTGCAATAAAAGGATTATATGGGAAACCTACAATTATTAATAATACGGAGACATTAGCCAGTATTCCTAAAATTATGCTAAACAAGGCTGGGTGGTATAAATCTTTGGGCGTCAATGATACCGAGGGAATGAAAATATTCTCTATGAGCGGACATGTAAATAATCCTGGAAATTTTGAGATTGCTCTTGGAACTCCTTTTTCTGAATTATTAAATTTAGCAGGTGGAATGTGGAATGGAAAAAATATAAAAGCTGTAATTCCTGGAGGATCATCTGTCCCCGTAGTAAAGGGAGATATTATGATGCAAGTTAACATGGATTATGATTCTATCTCTGAAGCTGGTTCAATGTTGGGGTCTGGAGGAGTAATTGTTATGGATGAGTCAACATGCATGGTATCTGTACTCCAAAGAATTTCTAGATTTTATTATTCAGAGTCATGCGGCCAATGCACTCCATGCAGAGAAGGTACTGGTTGGCTATATAAAATACTAACGAATATTATTTTAGGAAAAGGCACACAGAATGATTTGCATCAGTTAGAAAGAATAGCTACTCAAATAGAAGGTCATTGTATATGTGCTTTGGGTGATGCAGCAGCTATGCCAGTTAGAAGTTTTTTGAAAAACTTTTGGTCTGAATTTGAGTATTATGTAGATAAAAAAGAATCAATGGTTTCTTGATATGAAAGTTTTTGTAAATAATAAAGAATATAGCGCAGAACCAGAAGATACCATTATAGAGTTATGCGACAAAATAGGAGTTCATATTCCTAGATTTTGTTACCACAAACATTTATCTGTAGTTGCTAGTTGTAGAATGTGTTTGGTAGACATTGAGGGCGTCAAACATTCACAGCCTGCATGCTCAACTCCATTAAGAGAAGATATGAGAATCTCAACTAAATCAGAAAAAACAAAAGTTGCTCAAAAAAGTTCTATGGAATTTTTACTAATCAATCATCCATTAGATTGCCCTATATGTGATCAGGCGGGAGAATGTGAATTACAAGATATATCATTAGAGCATGGAGACGACCATTCTAGGTATATGCAATTTAAACGTGTAGTTATTGACAAAGATATCAGCCCTTTAATTTCTACAGATATGACGAGATGCATACACTGCTCACGTTGCGTAAGATTTGGCGAAGAGATCAGTAATGTAAAAGAGCTAGGATTGCTTAATCGTGGTGAAAATATGAAAATTGATGTTTTTATTGAGAGTAGTGTTTCATCTGAGTTATCTGGTAATATGATTGACCTTTGCCCTGTGGGTGCGCTTAATAATAAGCCATATAGATATACAGCAAGGACTTGGGATTTAAGACAGATTTGCGGAATCTCTCCTCATGACTGCATAGGCTCAAATATAAATTATCATACATATAACAATAAGATTGTTCGAGCAGTCCCATCAGAAAATCCAGATATTAATCAAACTTGGTTATCTGATCGGGATAGATTTGGTTATGAGGGTATCTATTCTGAAGATAGAATAAAAAAATCTCAAATGAGGGTTGATGGAAAATTAGTAGAGATAGATTTTGATTCTATTCCATCTCAGGTTAATAATTTAATTAATAATAATATTAAAAAACATGGGAAAGAAAAAATAGGTTGTTTAATTTCAGGACAATCTACCTCTGAAGAGCTATTCATGTTTCAAAAGATATTTAAGGGTTTAGGGGTTAGCAATATAGATCATAGAACAAAAGAAAGTAATTTCGATTATCAAAAAAATTACCCTCTAATGCCGTCACTTGGATGTAATCTTAAAGATTTAGATGAGTATGAAAATATTATTTTAATTGGCGTTAACATTAAAACAGAGTATCCAGTTTTATCAATAAGACTAAATTTAGCTACAAAAAATAAAACAAGAGTTCATTCTTTTAATTTCAAATCTTTGGATGAAAATTTTGACTTGCATTGTAACAAAATTATAGATCATAGTAATATTGAGTCCTTTTTGAATATTAACAATATAGAGTTAGATCAGGGTAAGACATTAATTATCATAGGACCATCAGTTTCTAGGTCACCTAATCAATCCAATATACTAAAAAGTATATCCAAGTTTAGCTTATTAATTGATGCTAAAATTGGTTTTCTAACAGAATCCTGTAACTCTACCTCTGGATGGTTGCTTGGTAATGTTCCTCATAGAGAATTAGGGGGCAATCAATCTAGCATAATTGGGAAGAATTCCTATCAAATGATTACTAATAAATTACCATCTTATATTTTATATAATTTAGATCCAGAGTTTGATTTCTTTGATAAGTCACTGGTTGAGAATGCCTTAGAATCATCTGAATGTAATATATTTTTTACTAGTTATATTACGCCAATGATCGAAAAATATGCACATATTATTATTCCTATAACAACATTTGCAGAAGCAGACGGTAGTTATATAAATATTGAGGGAACTTATCAAACTTTTAGGCCTATAGTGCAGCCCAGTAAAAATATTTACGAAGGATGGTCAATACTAAATAAAATTTTAAAATTAAATAATCTTGGTGATTACTCTGTGACTAATATAAGAGATGAATTGAAAAAATCCCTAGAAGGTCTAGATTTTAATATACCTAATATAGACATGAGTAATATTGATACTAGCCCTTATATTGAAAATAAAATTTCAAAAGAATCTTATCGCGAAACTAATCAAACTGATTTAATTGTAAGAAGGTCTGAGTCTTTAAATCAAGCTACAAAGATAAAGAATAAATTAAGTTACAAGAATATGAACAATGAATTCAAAAAATCACATATTGATATAACAAAATGAATACTATCTTTTTAATATTAGACATTTTAATAGATATAATTATGGTTGTTTTACCATTATTTTTGATAGTAGCTTATACTACTTATTCTGAAAGAAAAATTATAGGATTTATGCAATCCAGATTAGGTCCAACAAGAGTAGGGCCTTTTGGTATTCTTCAACCAATAGCTGATGTGATAAAACTATTAACGAAAGAAGTTATTATTCCATCTAATGCTAGCAAAGGTTTATTTCTAACAGCACCCATTATAATGCTTGTACCATCTCTGTTGGTTTGGTCGGTCATCCCGTTGTCAGAATATTTTGTGATTGCAAATATAAATGCAGGATTATTATTTATATTAGCTTTAACGTCACTAAGCGTATATGGGGTAATATTAGCTGGATGGGCTTCAAACTCTAAATATGCATTTTTAGGATCGATGAGATCAGCGGCCCAAATAATTGCCTATGAAATAGCTATGGGTTTTGCTTTAGTAGGCGTGTTGATGGCAGCAGGAAGTCTCAATTTACAAGAAATTATTTTATCTCAACGGGGTGGAATATTTAATTGGTATTGGCTGCCCTTATTTCCATTATTTGTAATATATTTAATTGCTGGTGTTGCGGAGACAAATAGAGCTCCATTTGATGTGTCAGAGGGTGAATCTGAAATTGTTGCAGGTTTTCATGTTGAATATTCGGGAGTTGCTTTTGCAATGTTTTTCCTTGCAGAATATATGAATCTCATCCTTATTAGTATACTCGTAAGCATTATGTTCTTTGGTGGATGGTTATCTCCATTTGAAAGCACTTTTTTTGAAAGCTATTTTCAATGGATTCCTGGTTTTGTTTGGCTATCCATAAAAACTCTTTCGTTTATATTTATTTTTCTTTGGCTAAGAGCAACATTACCTAGATATAGATATGATCAAATCATGAGACTGGGATGGAAAATTTTTCTACCTATAACTATTATATGGATTTTCCTTGAAGGTATTATGATATATTACAAAGTTGAACCTTGGTTTGTTATATGATTCATAAAATAATTAAATTACTTAAGAGCTTATTTTTATTAGAAATCCTAAAAGGCTTATCTATTACTGGAAAAAAACTTTTTACTAAGTCAATAACAATACAGTACCCAGAAGAAAAAACACCTCAGTCACCACGCTTTAGAGGATTGCATGCATTGAGAAGATATCCTAATGGTGAAGAGAGATGTATTGGTTGTAAGTTGTGTGAAGCAGTCTGCCCAGCTTTAGCAATAACAATAGATACTGAGATGAGAGACGATGGCACTCGAAGAACCACAAAGTATGATATAGATTTATTTAAATGTGTTTATTGTGGATTTTGCGAAGAAGCTTGCCCAGTTGATGCAATTGTTGAAACAAAAATATTTGAATTTCATTTTGAATCTAGAGATGAAAGAGTTATTTCTAAAGATAAGTTACTTCAAATTGGTGACATCTATGAGAAAGAGGAAATTAAAGATAGAAATAATATAAATTAGTGTAATTTTATGAATGTAGAAATAATAATATTTTATATATTTTCTTTATTGCTATTGAGTAGTTCTATTGCTGTGGTAACGGTAAATAATCCTGTCAAGTCCGCGATAAGTTTAGTGTTTTCATTTTTTTGTTCAGCTATATTATGGTTATTGTTAAATGCAGAATTTCTTTCAATAATATTAATTCTTGTATATGTTGGAGCTGTAATGGTTTTGTTTCTTTTTGTAGTTATGATGCTAGATATAAATATCACTCAAGCTAAAGAAGGTTTCGTAAAATATTTTTCTATAGGAATTTTTGTCTTTGCAACTATAGCGGGATTATTGTCATACTTCTTTTATAATCAATTTGACAATTCAAGTAAAAATATAATCACAAGCATTGATCTTATAGGTACCGATAATACTAAAAATTTAGGTTATCTTCTTTATACTGAATATCTTTTAGCTTTTGAAATAGCAGCAATTATTTTATTACTTGGAATTATATCAGCTATAACATTAACTCTTAGGAAGAGCACTACTAATAAATATCAAAATCCAAGCCAGCAAGTCAATGTTTCTAAGAGTGAGAGATTAAGAATAATAAAAGATGAGGACAGAGAAAAATGATACCGATGTCTCATTATTTAATTGTTAGTTCCATATTATTCAGTATTTCACTTGCAGGTATATTTTTGAATAGAAAAAATATTATCATCATGCTTATGTCATTAGAGTTAATGTTTCTATCTATTAATTTTAATTTCATAATATTTGGAAATTATCTGAATGATTTAACTGGTCAAATTTTTGTATTCTTTATTTTAACTGTTGTTGCCGCTGAATCTGCAATAGGACTTGCTATTATTGTAGTTTTGTATAGGAATAAGCAGGGCATTAATGTTCAGGATATTGCGAGGTTAAAAGGATAATGTACTGGCAATCAATGGTCATCATATTTTCCCCTTTAATTGGAGCCATTACTCTTTTATTTAAAAATAAAAGTACTGATTTTCTTAGTAGTATAATTGCAAATTCAGCTATTGGTATCTCAATGCTACTATCATTATGGCTTTTTATTTTATATATATCTGGACATAATGTTAGTGAAAGCCATCTTGTTTATACTTGGTATGCAACAAGTGGTTATTTTTTTGAAATTGGTTTGTTAGTAGATAGTTTAACGATTGTAATGTCTTTTATTGTGACTTTTATTTCTTTCTTTGTACATATGTATTCAATAGCATATATGAAGGGAGATCCTAGTTTTAAAAGATTTTTTATATATACAAATTTTTTTACATTCTCAATGTTGTTTATTATTTTTTCTAATAATTTTTTACAACTATTTATTGGTTGGGAATTAGTAGGATTATCTTCATATTTACTAATTGGATTTTGGTATAACAAGCCAAGCGCAGTAAGTGCTAACTTAAAAGCTTTTGTTGTGAATAGAGTTGGGGACATTGGTTTGTTGCTTGGAGTTATTTTAATCCTTATTACATCTAATAGTCTTAATTACACTGATTTCTTTGATAAGTTACCACTTCTAAGAGATGACACGATAAATTTACTTGGATATCATATAGAGTTATTACCGTTTATAGCGCTTCTGCTTTTTATAGGAGCAGCTGCAAAATCTGCTCAAATACCGCTTCATTTTTGGTTACCAGACTCTATGGAAGGGCCAACCCCAATATCTGCATTAATTCATGCAGCGACCATGGTAACAGCTGGTATCTTTATGGTTGCCAGACTATCTCCACTTTATGATCTATCTGGGTATGTCTTAGATTTAATCTTAGTAATAGGTGTTTCTACTGCTCTATTTATGGGAATGGTTGCTTTAGTACAAAATGATATTAAAAGAATAATAGCTTATTCGACAATCTCTCAATTGGGGTATATGACTGCTGCTCTAGGAGCCTCATATTATTCATTTGCAATATATCATCTTTTAACACATGCGTTTTTCAAGGCTTTATTATTTTTATGTGCTGGCTCAATAATTCTTAAATGCCATCATGAGCAAGACATAACGAAGATGGGTGGGTTGAGAAAAATCATGCCTATCACATTTATTACATTTTTTATTGCTGGTATATCATTAATGGGAGTCCCATCGATGTCTGGTTTTTTTTCAAAAGACTTAATTATAGACATATTTAAGTACAGTGATAATATATTTGTTTACTATTCTCTTGTCTTAGGAGTGTTTATTACAACGCTATATACATCTAAAATATTCATTAAAGTCTTCTTAGGAAATAATCAGCTGAAAATAAAAAAGCAATTGGATTTGGAGCATAGTGATGCATTAATTATTCCGTTATTAGTTCTTGCAATTCCAAGTGCTTTCATCGGTTGGTCTCTATTTGATGGAGTATTATTTAATGATTTTTTTGATAACTCAATTACTGATTATACTAGGCTAGACCAGTTTTATATTCTACATGTTGAACACTCTGTATCCTTTTTTCTTCATTCGTTAACTAGCTTAAGTTTTATTATGATAATTTTAGGTATAGTAGCTTCATATTTTTTGTATTATAAAAATGATGGATTGCTAGAAAATATATCTGAGAAATTTCCATTATTACGCAATATACTTTTGAATGAGTATGGTTTCACCAGTTTATCAAATAAAATAATACCAACATATTTTAAGAAATTAGCTAATATAGTTTGGATGAAGTCTGATGTTGGTATCATTGATAACTTTTTTGTTAACGGCACAGCTAATCTGATTAATTTTATCTCATCTAAAGTGAGATTAATGCAAACTGGTTATTTATATCACTATGCATTTACAATGATTATTGGTTTACTACTATTTTTAATAATATTTTACGATTTTTAATATGTTTGATTTAAATATACCATTATTGAGTTTATTGATATGGACGCCATTACTTGGTGGGATACTTCTTTTTTTTATTAATCAAAAAAATGATTTTCTTATAAAGTTAGTTGGTTTTACTTTTTCTATATTAACTTTTTTTATTTCCATAGTGTTATTAATAAATTTTGATACATCGCAGTATTTATTGCAATTTGTTGAAAAACGAGCATGGATTACTACTTTAGATATTAATTACCATCTTGCGGTAGATGGATTTTCTATATTATTTATATTACTAACAACAACAGTCTCATGTTTGATAATACTATTTAATTTTTCAGAATCTAGGCAGCAAAATAACAAATATATTTCATTGTTTCTTATTCTTGAAGGACTTATTCTAGGAGTTTTTTGTGCTTTTGATAGTATACTTTTTTATATATTTTTTGAAGCAATGCTTATTCCTTTATTCCTGATTATTGGAATTTGGGGAGGACCTAATAGAGTTTATGCTACAATTAAATTTTTTATTTATACCCTTTTTGGTTCAGTTTTAATGTTAGTAGCGCTCTTATATTTATCTTTTAAAGCTAATAGCTTTTATATTTTAGATTATTATAACTTAGCGTTAAGTCTGGATGTACAAATCCTACTCTTCCTAGCTTTTTTGATAGCTTTTGGCATTAAAGTGCCTATGTGGCCTGTGCATACATGGTTGCCAGATGCACATGTTGAAGCGCCATCATCAGGATCAGTAATATTAGCAGCAGTTTTACTTAAAGTTGGGGGCTATGGAATGATTAGATTTTTGCTGCCAATTACTCCTGATGCAGGACTTTATCTAAATAGCTTCTTAATACCATTATCATTAATAGCAATAATATATATTAGTTTTGTCGCACTTGCTCAACAAGATATGAAGAAATTAATTGCTTATTCTTCAGTTGCACATATGGGCTTTGTTACGCTTGGCATATTTCTTGTATTTAATACAATAGGGGAAGCACAAGATGTTCAAGATATTTCTCATATTGGATTACAAGGATCAGTGATGCAGATGTTCTCTCATGGTTTAATCTCAGCCGGCCTGTTTATCTGTATTGGGATTATATATTCTAGAACGAAGTCCAGAATGATAGATGATCAGTCAGGCATTGGACAAATAATGCCAGTATTCTCGGCACTAATGATGTTTTTTTTATTATCTAATTCAGGCTTACCAGGAACTTCTGGTTTTGTTGGTGAATTTATGGTGCTAATTGCTGCAATAAAAAATAATATAATTTATGCTATTTTAGCTTCAACTACATTAGTCTTAGCTGCATCTTATTCTTTATGGCTCGGTAAAAGAGTTTTATTTGGAGAGGTAAGCAGTGATATTGTAACTACTATGAAACCATTGCGCTTAGATGAGTTTTGGCCATTACTAATATTGGCTATCTTAGTAATCTTGATTGGGATTAAACCAGATATCCTTCTTGATATTAGCGAAGAATCATCTCTGCATATGATTAAAATTATAACTAGTAAATATTAATATGATAAATTATTTATATATATTCCCTGAAATTATCATAACATCCGCATTATGTTTTATTATAGTATTAGATTTATTTTTACCAAGTAGGTTGAAATATATTTCTTACTACCTTATACAGTTTTCTCTCCTCTTCTGTGCATATTATATTTATTCGCATTTTAATTATTTAGGCAGTAATGTATCTGAATTATATAATACTGGAGTATTTTCTAATATATTTAAAATATTTATATTACTTAGCCTGACTATAATATTTTATTATACTTCAGTTTTTTTAAATTATTTTAACATCTACAAAACTGAATATTTTTTAATCACTATATTTGGATTACTTGGAATGATGATAATGATATCGTCTGAAAATTTACTTCTACTATATCTTGGCATTGAATTATTATCATTATCCCTTTATTCTGTCATTGCTTTTAATAGAAATTCATTGTTTTCATCCGAGGCAGCTGTTAAGTATTATATTCTAGGTGCAATATCTTCTGGGTTTTTATTATTTGGAATTTCTTTGATATATGGTTTGACTGGGAGCTTACTTTTCAATGAAATATTTATACATATAGCATCGCTGAATATTTCTAATAATATAGATAGCGTCCAAGTTATAGGATTATTATTCGCGTTAATATTTATATTGATTAGCCTTTCATTTAAGTTTGGTGCCGCACCATTCCATATGTGGATACCCGATGTTTATCATGGTTCCATAATTACGACCACTCTGTTGCTTAGCACTATTCCTAAAATTGCTGTATTCGTAATATTTATTAAATTACTAGCAATTGTTTTTTCTGGGTTATTTTTATTTTGGTCTGATATGATTATTATACTTTCCGTATTATCTATCCTAATTGGAAATATTATTGCTATATCTCAAACTAATATTAAACGTATGCTGGCATATTCAACAATCGCTAATATTGGATTTATATTATTAGGCTTATCGGTTGGCTCGGTCATAGCTTATAAAGCAGCCATGTTTTATACCTTAACTTATGTGATAACTACGATAGCAGTCTTTGGGTTATTGTCTCAATTAGTGTATAAAAGCAAACCAGTAGAGAACATAAGTGATCTTGGTGGATTAAATTCATCTAATCCATTCCTGGCGTTTCTTTTAATGGTTATTTTATTATCATATATAGGTATACCCCCACTTCTAGGGTTTCATGCAAAACTTTTTATCATTCAATCTCTTGTTGAGTCTAATAATATTCCACTCAGTATATTTGCAGTATTAATGACAGTTATTGGATCCTTCTATTATCTAAGAGTAATTAAGGTTATCTATTTTGATGAATTAAAAGATGAATTATTAATTACATCTAAATTATATTTTACTGGCACATATGTGATAGGACTTATGCTTTTAGGATTATTTCCAGATATTTTAGGACAACTTAGCCAGTACTCAATAAGCAATCTTTTTAATACTTGAAAATTATTTTTATAGACTATAGACTCCTTATACAGTGTGGGGTGGAGCAGTCTGGTAGCTCGTTGGGCTCATAACCCAAAGGTCGTAGGTTCGAATCCTGCCCCCACTACCAATAAATCTTTTATTTGAGCCTTACAAAAACTAAAAAAATACCTATAATTCTCTATTTAAAGCATATAAATTGTTATACAATACGTGGAAGCCCCTTTTTGGGGCTATTTTATTGGCTGTTTGAAAATGAGTGATATTGAGGAAAAATTATCTAAAGCTTTGGAAGAAGTTATAAGCACTAAAGGCATGAGGGTTGTGAATATGAATATATCCAATAGCTCGTCTAGCCCTAGTATTAAAATTATTATTGATTCTCTTAAAGGGATTGGTCTGGAAGATTGCGCATTCACTTCTAAATTAGCTGATGATTTAATTAAAATTAATGATTATTTCGATGATTATGATATCGAGGTTTCTTCTCCAGGCATTAATAGACAGTTGTTTAGTATTACTGACTTCATGTTATACAAAGGTTTTATGGTTAAAATTAAATTAAAATCCAGCATGAATAATCAGAAGAATTTTATTGGTAAAATAAAAAATATAGTTGAAGAAAATATAGAGGTTGAGTTAGATGATTCTGAAATCATTTTTGATTTTAAGAATATTAAAAAAGCAAACATACAAGAAATTTAGGGTATTAGATTATGAACAAAGAAATATTAATGGTTATTGAAACAGTTTCTAATGAAAAAAATGTCAGTAAAGAAGTTATTATTGATGCCATCGAACATGCATTAGCAAGTTCTGTTAGAAAGAAATATAGGTTAGATAAAAAATGTGAGTTTGATATAGATGCAAGAGTAACCATTGATTTAGAAACCGGAGAATATACGACATATAGAAAATGGCAAGTTGTAGAAGAGATTGAAGAAGAGATGAATGACCAGCAAATTCTTCTTGAGGATGCTAAAAGTAAAAATGATGAGCTTAATATGGGTGACTATTATGAAGAAGAAATTCCCTCAATAGAGTTTGGCAGAATTGTTGCTATGGCTGCAAAGAATGTTATTGTCCAAAAGGTTAGAGAAGCTGAAAGAAATAGAGTTGTGCAAATGTATGAGTCAAAAATAGGACAATTAATATTTGGAATAGTTAAAAGAATTGAGAAGGGAAATGTATATATGGATCTTGGTGTGCCAGACAAGCAAAATTCAATGGAAGAGGCTATGATAATGAAAGATGCTCTTATTCCAAGAGAGGCCATAAGACCTGGTGATAGGTTAAGAGGTTATTTACGTGATGTTCAGGCTGAGCTGCGTGGTCCTCAACTATATATCACTAGAAAAGATCCAGAATTCCTTGTTGAACTATTTAAACTTGAAGTTCCAGAAGTTGGACAAGGGCTGATAGAGATATTGGGTGCAGCTAGGGATCCAGGTTTAAGAGCCAAGATTTCTGTAAAATCTAATGATCCAAAACTTGATGCCATAGGTGCATGCGTTGGAATGAGAGGGTCACGAGTACAGTCTGTGTCTAACGAGCTAAGCGGAGAAAGAATAGATATCATTATGTGGGATGAAGATCCTGCTAAATTTGTTATTAATGCAATGTCGCCTGCCGAAGTTTTATCGATTGTTGTAGATGAAGACAAGAAATCTATGGATATTGCTGTAGCTGAAGAACAACTTTCTCAGGCTATTGGTCGTGGAGGACAAAATGTTAGACTAGCAAGCGAACTAACAGGATGGGATTTAAATGTTATGTCTAAAGATGAGGCAAGTAATAAGATTATGGAAGAAAATCAAAACTTGAGTGCTGTCTTCATGGAAGAGCTTAATGTTGACGAAGATGTTGCAGATGTCCTTGCAAGAGAAGGATTTTCATCAATTGATGAAGTCGCATACTGCTCAATAGATGAGTTTAATTCAATTGATGACTTTGATGAAGATTTAGTAAATGAACTAAGAAAAAGAGCAGCAGAAAAAATAAAAGCAAAAAATGATAAAATTGAACAAGAAAATTCATTATCAAATTTTAAAATTCTTTCAAAAGATAGTATAGAGAAGTTAGCTTCCAATGATATTAATAACAGAGAAGATTTAGCTGATTTATCTGTCGATGAACTGTTGGAAATGATAGAATTAAGTCAAGAAGATGCAGGAAAGGTAATTATGGATGCACGAGAACCTTGGTTTAACAAAGATTAATAAAAAGGAAAAAAATGGCTGAAAAAGATATAAAGAAGAGCTTGTCATTAAAAAGCCGTAAAGGTTCTGGCTCAAAGCAATCTAAGCCGTCTATTGGTTCAAAAAATGTTACGATTCAAGTTAGACGTAAAAAAATAATTGTCCCGAGCGAGCCTGAGAAAAAAGACTCTTCATTGGTAGCCGATGACTCTTCTACCCCATCAAAAGAGAAGACTGAAACTACTAGTAATGATATAAAAAAAGCTGATATTAAAAAAGAATCTATAAATGTTAAATCTAAAAGTAATTTAGCACCTGCTAAGAAGAAAAATATAGCGGGTAAAGATGATAAGGTGGATGATTTTAAAAATAAAGAGTTACATTTAAAAGAGCCGAAACCTAAAAAAAATCATAGTAAACAAGAAAAATCGTCAGAATCTGAAATTTTGCAAACACACCAGTTTGAAAAGCCAACTGAACCTATAAAAAAAGAAATTGAAATACCTGATGCTATTACAGTAAGTGAATTAGCGCAGAAAATTTCTGTTAAATCATCTGAATTAATTAAAGTTATGATGAATATGGGTGTTATGGCAACTATTAATCAATCCCTAGATCAAGATACAGCGATTTTAATTATTGAAGAGCTTGGTCATACTGCTACAACCAGTAGCGAGAGTGAAGAAGAGGAAATGAGTTTAGATATAGAAGAACATAAGGATGAAGACTTAGAACAAAGAGCTCCTATTGTTACAATAATGGGACATGTTGATCATGGGAAAACGTCTTTGCTTGACTATATTAGAAAAACTAAAGTTGTTAATTCTGAAGCAGGCGGTATTACTCAACATATTGGTGCATATAGAGTTTCAACAGATAAAGGCGATATAACGTTTTTGGATACACCTGGGCATGCTGCTTTTTCTGCAATGAGAGCTAGAGGGGCACAGGTCACAGATATTGTGATATTAGTAGTATCAGCAGATGATGGTGTGATGCCACAAACAGAAGAGGCAATCGAACATGCTAAAGCTGCAGGTGTACCAATAATTGTAGCGGTTAACAAAATAGATAAAGAAAATGCAGATCCAGAAAAAGTTCAAACTGAACTTGGCCAGAAGAATGTAATTCCTGAGGAATGGGGTGGGGATACAATGTTTGTTAAAATATCAGCATTAACAGGTGAAGGTATTGATTTATTGCTAGAAGCAGTATCCTTGCAATCAGAAATATTGGAATTAAAAGCTAGTAAAAAAGGTTCGGCAGTAGGATCAGTTGTGGAGTCATCTTTAGACAAAGGAAGAGGGCCAATAGCCACAATTTTGATTCAAAGTGGGACATTAAATAAAAAAGATTATGTTTTAGTTGGCAAAGAGTTTGGACGAATACGCGCAATGTATGATGAGTTTAATAAGGAAATTTCATCTGCTGGACCTGGATGTCCTGTTGTTATAACTGGACTCTCAGGAACACCTAATGTTGCTGATCAATTGATGGCTGCTAAAGATGAGAAAAAAATTAAAGATATAGCGTCTTCAAGAGAATCTAAGCAAAAAGAAATTGAAATTCAAGGTAAACGTAAAACCTTTAGCATAGATGATTTTAACCTAAATGATGCACCTAAGAAAAAAATTATTAATTTATTAATTAAAGGTGACGTGCAGGGTAGTGTAGAAGCAATAAATAGTACTTTAAGAAATATTAAAAATGATGATGTAGGGCTTGAGATTGTTTATAGTGGAGTTGGAGGAATTACTGAATCTGATGTGAATCTAGCTGCAAGCTCTAGTTCTAAAATTATAGGATTTAATGTAAGAGCTGACTCTAAAGCCAAAAAACTTATAGAGTCTAACAACCAAGAGTTATTTTATTTTAGTATCATATATGAACTTATTGATCTTGTTAAACAACAATTGTCAGGATTACTTGACCCTGAAGTTAAAGAAGAGATTATTGGAATAGCAGAAGTTAAAGATGTATTTAGATCTTCAAAAATTGGAGCTATAGCTGGCTCTATAGTCAGTGAAGGAACTGTTCAGAAAGACCAGCCTATTAGAGTTTTAAGAAATAATGTAGTAATTTATGAAGGTGAATTAGAGTCATTAAGAAGATTTAAAGAAGATGTTAAAGAAGTAAAAAGTGGAACTGAGTGCGGTATTGGAGTCAAAGATTACAATGACATCAAACCAGGTGACCAGGTAGAAGTATTTAGAAGAACTGAGATTGAGCGTACGGTCCAGTAATAATTATGACGAATAGACTTTTGAAGGTACAAGATTTACTCCATAAAGAAATAGCTCTATTGCTGATAAAAGATATCCAAAATCCTATTATAAAATCTGTAACTATCTCTGAGGTTAAAGTAAGCAAAGATTTAAGATACTCGGAAATTTACTTCACATCGCTGAGCAAAGATAATGAAAAGATTGGTATTGAGTTAAATAAAGCATCTGGATTCATAAGAAAACAATTATCTAAGAGCATCCATTTAAAACGGTTGCCGTCAATAAGATTTACCTATGACGATACTGCTGAGCGTAGTGAAAGAATTGAAAATATTCTAAAAAGTGATTCTGAAATATAAGTTATGATTCATGGGACTCTACTTTTAGATAAACCTAAAAATATTACATCTAATAGAGCGTTAAGTATTATCAAGAGAGAATTATCTGTGAAAAAAGCAGGGATAGTTGGAATCCTTGATCCTTTAGCATCTGGTATGTTACCAATTGTTTTAAATGAAGGCACGAAATTAGCAAAATATGTTGAATCTTATGAAAAAGAATATCAAGCGATAGCAAAATTAGGATTAATTAGCACGACAGGTGATGGGGAAGGGGACATCACAAGAACTCAAAAAAATAATCCATTTAAGCTGACAAATATATTTATTCAAGGAGTGCTTAAAAGTTTCATAGGCAAACAAAAACAAATTCCTCCAATGCATAGTGGTCTTAAAGTGAATGGAGTTAAATTATATGATTTGGCAAGAAAAGGAATAAGTATAGAACGGAATGCCAGAGAGATTAATATCATCGACATAAAATTAGTTTCATACAAAGACGACGAGTTATGCTTAAATATTATTTGTAGTAAAGGTACTTATATACGAACCCTTGTTGAAATGATTGGTGAAAAACTTAATACTGGGGCATATACAAAAGATCTCAGAAGACTACGTATTGGACATTTTTTAGAAAATCAGATGGTTACGTTAGATGATTTATCTAATAATATTGAAAATATAATACATATTAATGACATGTTAAGTCATGTAAAGTCAGCAATAATAAATGAATTTGAAACCTTGAAAATTAATAGTGGACAGCCTATTTCAACAACTTACAGTGAGAATTATGATGAAATTGCTATTAAAGATAAAGAAAATAATCTTTTAGGTATAGGAAGAGTAGTTAATGGTTATATTTACCCTAAAAGATTAATAAACTTTAATAAATAAAGGATTGTATTACTACAAACAGATGATAGAATAACTGTCATTAATGGAGAAGTTTATGGCTTTGGACAATAGTGTCAAAGAAGAGATAGTAAAAAAATATGGGAAATCCGCGAATGATTGCGGTTCTAGTGAAGTTCAAATTGCATTGCTTACGGCAAATATCAATAGTTTATCAGACCATTTTTCGAAAAACTCAAAAGATGTCCATTCTAAGCGTGGACTACTCAAAATGGTCATGAAAAGAAGGTCTCTAATCAAATATCTTAAAAAGAAAGATATCTCAGGATATGAGAACCTTATTAAACAATTGGGATTAAGGAAGTAAAAAATAAATGCACACAAAAATATTTGATTTAGGAAGTCAATCTGTAAAGATTGAAACAGGACAGATTGCAAAACAAACAGACGCATCAGTAATAGTAGATATAGAAGGAACAGTTATTTTAGCAACGCTCGTTGCAGCTAAACAAGATAGCGATAGAGATTTTTTTCCACTAACAGTTAATTATAACGAAAAAACATATGCTGCAGGAAAGATTCCAGGTGGTTTTTTTAAAAGAGAAGGAAGGCCTTCTGAAAAAGAAACGCTTATTAGTAGATTAATTGATAGACCATTAAGACCATTATTTGACTCTTCTTATAAAAGAGAAGTTCAACTTGTAGTTACTTTAATATCATATAATCCAGATGTTGATCCAGAAGTCCCAGCACTTATTGCATCATCAGTGGCCGTTAAACTTTCAGGTTTACCATTTAATGGAACTTTGGGCGCTGTTAAAGTTGGTTATGATGGAGAAAATTATTTATTAAACCCAAGAACTCCAGAATTAGAAAAATCACTATTAGACTTAACTGTGGCAGGAACCGAAAGCGCTGTCATGATGGTAGAGTCTGAAGCTAAAGAGCTTAGTGAAGACATAATGTTAGGCGCTGTTAAATATGGTCATGAGCAAATGCAGACTATAATTAAAGCTATTGATGAATTTACTGCTGAGGTTGGTGTAGATAAGCTTGAGTGGAATCCTGAAAAAATGGATGATGCTGCTTATATGTCTCTTAAAGATAAATACAAAGATAAAATTTCAGAAGCATATTCAATAATAAAGAAACAAGATCGTAATGACTCTTTGTCTAAAATAAAAGAGGAGATTTTGGCAAATGAGCTTAATGAGGAATCTGATAATGAATCCGATATCCTTTCTTATTATTCTAAAGCACAAAAAAGCATTGTTAGAGATAGAATTATTGCAGGTGAAAAAAGAATTGACGGAAGAGATAGTTCAACTGTAAGAGCAATTGACGTCAAAATTGGTGTTTTACCGAGGACTCATGGATCTGCTCTATTTACTAGAGGAGAGACACAGGCGCTTGTAGTGACTACTCTTGGAACTAATAAAGATGCTCAGATGATTGATTCTTTAAATGGAAGAATTGATGAACCATTTATATTCCATTATAACTTCCCTCCATACTCAGTAGGAGAGATTGGATTTATTGGTTCACCGAAAAGAAGAGAAATAGGTCATGGTAAATTGGCTAGACGTGGTGTACAAGCTGTGATGCCTTCTTTGGAAGAATTCCCTTATACGATTAGAGTTGTATCGGAAATAATGGAATCTAATGGCTCAAGCTCAATGGCATCAGTATGTGGTTCAAGTTTAGCTATGATGGATGCAGGCGTTCCAATAACTGCACCGGTTGCAGGTATAGCCATGGGTTTAGTTAAAGAAGGTGATAAATTTGTCGTATTAACAGATATTCTTGGAGATGAAGATCATTTAGGTGATATGGACTTTAAAGTAGCTGGTACAGAAGCTGGCATAAATGCATTACAAATGGATATTAAGGTCGATGGAATAACTTCAGAAATTATGTCTCAAGCATTAGTACAAGCTAAGGAAGCAAGATTACATATTCTTGTTGAAATGGCAAAAGTTATTAGTAAGCCGAAAGAAGATATGTCTGAATATGCACCAAGATATACTCATGTTAAAATAGACCCATCTAAAATAGCTGCAGTCATAGGAAAAGGCGGAGCTGTTATTAGGTCGATAGTTGAGGCTACAGGAGCCGTAATTGATATTAATGATGATGGTGTGATTAAGATTGCAGCAACCGATCAGACAATTAGTGATCATGCTAAATCTATGATTGAAGAAATAACAGCAGGACCTCAAATAAATAAAATTTATGAAGGTAAAGTTGTGAAGATAATGGATTTTGGCGCATTTGTAAGTATTACACCAAATCAAGATGGCTTGGTGCATATTTCACAAATTAGTCAGGAAAGAGTCAACAATGTTAGTGATGTTTTGTCTGAGGGCGATGTTGTAAAAGTCAAAGTTCTTGAAGTTGATAAACAGGGCAGAGTGAAACTTACAATGAAGGACATAGAAAACTAACGTAAACAAAAGAGGATAGTATGAGCGACGGAGTAGAAATAGGTAAAGTATATACTGGTAAAGTGAAAAAAATTATGGAGTATGGTGCATTTGTAAACATTCTTCCAGGAAAAGATGGTTTAGTCCATATTTCACAAATCAGTGACGAAAGAGTAAATAATGTTAGAGACGTTATGGCAGAAGGCGACGATGTTCAGGTTAAAGTACTTGATATTGATGGTCAAGGCCGCGTTAAACTAACAATGAAAGATATAGACTAATTTTTTATATTAAATTATCTATATAGTTTAAATTTAGGTCATGCAATTTTGCATGACCTTTTTTTATAGAATATTTTTCAACTGATCAAGTATACTTTCATTTTCTAAAGTGGAAGTATCGCCAGTAATATCTTCTCCACGAGCAATATTTCTAAGAAGTCTACGCATAATTTTTCCAGATCTAGTTTTAGGTAGGGAATCAGAAAATGAAATTCTTTCAGGTTTAGCAATAGAACCAATTTTTTTCTTAACCCAATCTCTTAACTCATTAGAAAATTCAGCACTATTATGATTTATGAAATTATTTTTAAGCGTAACAAAAGCATGAATTGCTTCACCTTTAATTTCATGTTTATAACTAACAACAGCTGCTTCTGCTATATACTTATGTGAGACTATTGCTGATTCAATTTCCATGGTTCCTAGCCTATGCCCAGAGATATTTACTACATCATCTGACCTGCCCATTATCCATATATTACCATGCTCATCTTTTCTTGCAGTATCCCCGGTTATATAAAAATTATTATTATATTTTTTCCAATAGGTTTCTAAGTATCTTTTTTTATCACCCCATATTCCTCTTAGCATTGATGGCCATGGTTTCTTTATGACAAGATTACCGCCCTGATTAGTTTCATTGATATCATTTCCATCTTCATCTACTATACCTATTTCTATGCCAGGCAAAGGCTGGGTACATGTCCCAGGGGTTGTATGTGTAACACCAGGAATTGGAGCAATAATATTAGCTCCAGTTTCAGTTTGCCACCATGTATCGACAATAGGGCATCTATTATTACCTATTTTTAATTGGTACCATATCCATGCTTTTGGATTGATTGGTTCACCGACTGTCCCAAGCAATCTCAATGAGCTTAAATCATATTGGTCTGGTAAATCTTCACCTAGCTTCATTAAGGTCCTTATTGCTGTGGGTGCGGTATAGAAAATAGTAACCTTATTCTTTTCTATAATATCCCAGAATCGATCAGGTTTTGGGAATGTTGGGGCACCATCATATATAAGAATTGTTGCTCCTATTGCCAAAGGACCATAGACAACATAACTATGACCTGTTATCCATCCTATATCTGCTGTACACCAAAAAATATCATTATCTTTTAAATCAAAAACCCATTTATTTGTAATTATACAATTAAGTAAATAACCTGCTGTGCTATGAATGATACCTTTTGGTTTACCTGTTGAACCCGAAGTATAAAGTATAAACAATAAATCTTCTGAGGACATTACCTCAGGCTTAATAATATTTACTCCAGAAGGTAATATTTCATGCCACCATAAATCTTTATCATTAAAACTTATTTCTGTTCCAAGGTTTTTATATATAACACATTTCTTAATAGTTGGGCAGCTAGAGTCTACTAAGGCTTCATCAACAATATTCTTAGCGTCAATTATTTTCCCATTTCTCATAAATGAATCAACAGTAATAACGATCTTTGCCGCACAATCATTTATTCTGTTTTTTAAAGACTCAGATGAAAATCCAGCAAATACCACTGAGTGAATTAACCCTAATCTTGCACATGATTGCATTGCTATAACTGATTCTGGAATAGTAGGCATATATATTATAACTCTGTCCCCTTTTTTTAAACCTATCTGCTGTAATGCATATGAAAAATTATTTACTAATATATAAAGTTCATCATATGATATTATTTTTTTTTGATTATTCTCTGTAATATGAATTATTGCTTGTTTATTTTTATTCCTATGCCTATCTAAACAGTTTTCTGAAATATTTAGCTTTCCTTCTTTAAACCATTCATAGAATGGAGCATCTCCAGTGCAAATAGATTTAAACTTTTTAATCCATTGAATTTCTTTCTCAGCAAGATTAGACCAGAATTCATCTGGATTATTTTTATATAAAGAATTTAGTTTTTTTAAGAGATTCGGATTTAGATTAGATTTTTTTGAGAATTCAATATTTGGTTTATACTGTCTTGATTCAATTAATTTAGATTCTATATTTTTCATAATGAAAATATGAAAGCAGTTAGTCTACCTGAGTTTTTTCCATTCTTTCATGTCTTTCTTGAGCTTCTATACATAATGTTGCTATTGGTCTAGCTTCTAGTCTTTTTATTCCAATAGGTTCACCGGTATCTTCGCAGAAACCATAAAAACCATCATCCACTCTCTGGAGAGCTTGATCTATCTTTCTGATAAGTTTTCTCTCTCTATCTCTTGTTCTAAGCTCTAATCTAAACTCTTCTTCTTGAGTCGCAGCATCATTAGGGTCTGCAAGTTTAGTTGAATCATTTTTCATATGCACCATTGTTTTATCTGCTTCTTTCACAAGTAATTCTTTCCATCTCACTAAAATTGTCTTAAAATGCGTGATTTGTTTGGACGTCATATATTTCTCACCTTTTGCTGGCTTGTATGGCGTAAATTCTAAAAACTTTGATAAATCTTTTTTCATATGATTAATGATGATTAGTTAAGTTGATATTTTGCATCGACATTTAACTTATAGCAAGACATTTTTTATTTAATACTAGCTGGTTTTTTTACCTTAGCTATACCATCTTTAAATTCTGCGCTAAATGATTGTATTTTATCTAAATCATGTCTACTTTTAACTATTTTCCCCTTAGAATCTCTTATTATAGAATATCCTTTTTTTAATATTTCTAGAGGGTTAGATGATAATAATTGATTTGTTAACGTTTTATATATATTTGTCTGATTACTAATGAGATTTGCCACTGTTTGATCCATTTCACCAATAATATTTTTTTGAAATCTAATCGCTATGGTAATTTTTTCAGTTAGTATATTTTTAGCCTGTTTTATCCTAATAAGTTGATATTCAGATTTAGCAATTAATTCATTTATAATAACTTTTACTATATTATGATATTTTTTATCTATACTTTCTCTAATGTCTTTAAAATTATTTATCATTCTGGAAGGATTATAATTTTGTATTTTCATGATATTGCCTAAAAGAATTTCTTTTTTATTTTGAACATTCAGCTGTGTAGTATTTTTAATTTGTTCCTCTGCATCATTTATTCTTTGTAATAATTCAAATTGATCTGGAGTTATATGAACAGCAGCAGCAGTCGGTGTTTCCATTGAAACATCAGCCACATAATCTGCAATTGTAATATCTGGTTGATGGCCAATTCCAGTAACTATAGGCAGCTTAGAAGAATATATTTCACGTGCTAGCTTCTCATCATTAAATGCCATTAGATCTTCTAGTGAACCGCCACCCCTTATCAGTAAAATTACATCTACATCTCTATCCTTATTGCATCTAATTATTTGCTTAATAATATTTTCTGGAGCATATTTTCCTTGAACTAGGCTTGGGTATATAATTATATCACTGATAGGAAACCTTGACTTAAGTTTTGAGCAAACATCATGCAAGGCATGACTATCTGGAGATGTAATCAAGCCTATGTTTTTAGGATATTTTGGTAATAGACTTTTATGCTCAAATAAACCTTCTTTCTCTAATTTTATGCGCGTATCCTCAATAGCTTTTTTTAGCGCACCTTCGCCATACGCTTTAATCTCAGTAACCTGTATTTGGCTCTCTCCAGTAGCTTCATACATAGTTACTTTACCTGTGACTAAAACTTCCTGATTTTCATACTCTCTCACTATTTGTCGTGATGTGCCTTTCCAGATCATGCATTTAATACTATGTTTGCTAAAACCACTCTCATCACTCAATTTGAAGTATTGGTGCCCATTTATTGGTTTACTTGCATTTGAGATTTCCCCTTTAACTGTAATAGGGTAGCTAAAGTGGTTTACTATCAAACTCTTTAGAGTTCCATTTAATTCTTCTATGCTAAATATCTTCATGTTTTTTTAATTTTAGTATTTCCTATAATAGCTTTAATATGTATAATATAGAATGGAAAATACAACAAATTCAAAAAAATCTAACTCCATTATAAGCGAAGAAGGCCTCGCATTTGATGATGTTTTGTTAGTACCTCAATATTCCGAAATACTACCTTCCGAAGTCATACTAACAACTAAGTTGACTAAAAATATAGAATTAAAAACGCCAATTTTATCAGCAGCCATGGACACCGTTACTGAATCTAAAATGGCAATCACACTTGCCGGAGAAGGCGGAATTGGTATTATTCACAAAAATATGTCAATTGATGAACAGGCTAGACAAGTTAGATTTGTCAAAAAATATGAAAGTGGGGTTATAAGCGACCCTGTAACTGCTTCCCCTTCAATGACTATAGGTGAAATTAATAAGATTACAGAAAAATATAATATATCAGGTGTTCCGATTGTTGATAATAATATTCTTGTTGGTATTGTAACGAACAGAGACCTAAGATTTGTTGACAACTTAGATTTAAAAGTTTCACAAATCATGACGCCACAAGAAAGATTAATTACAGTTAAAGAAGATTATACAAAAGATGAAGTTATCAGTGCTCTTAGAGAAAATAGAATTGAGAAAATTTTGATAACTAATAAAAAAAATGAGTTAAAGGGGATGATTACTTTTAAAGATATTCAGAAATCAACAACATTCCCAAATGCCTCTAAGGATAAATTTGGAAGCCTGCTTGTTGGCGCTGCTATAAGCACGAGCATTGAGTCAATAGAAAGGGCAGAAGCTCTTATAGAGCAAAAATCTGATGTAATTGTAATTGATACTGCGCATGGACATTCAAAGCTGGTAATCAAAATGCTCAAGCACCTTAAAAAACAATTCCCTGATCAAGAAGTAATTGTTGGCAATATTGCTACAGCAGAAGCTGCGAAAGATTTGATATCAAACGGTGCTGATGCAATCAAAATTGGAATTGGCCCTGGATCGATATGTACAACAAGAATAGTTGCAGGTGTTGGTGTTCCTCAGTTAACTGCTATCATGAATGTTGCCAAGTTTGCAAAGAATAAAAAAGTTCCAATTATAGCAGATGGAGGAATTAGATACTCCGGTGATATCGCTAAAGCATTAGCTGCAGGCGCAGACAGTGTAATGTTAGGAGGTCTCCTAGCTGGTACTGATGAAGCACCTGGTGAAGTAGAGCTTTTTGAGGGCAGGACATATAAAGCTTATCGTGGAATGGGATCAATTGGTGCAATGCAGCAAGGATCAAAAGATAGATATTTTCAAGCTGGAGTGCAAAAATCATCAAAGCTTATACCAGAAGGAATTGAAGGCAGAGTTCCATATAAGGGGACAATGAAAACAATATTGCATCAACTGACTGGTGGTTTAAAATCAAGCATGGGATATGTGGGATGCAAGGATATATCATCAATGCAAAGCAAAACACGATTTATAAAAATATCATCATCAGCAAAACAAGAAAGTCATGTTCATGATGTAACCATAGTAAAAGAACCACCAAATTATCAACCCAGATAAAAATGTCTAATCTAATTTTAATAATTGATTTTGGTTCACAATATACACAACTAATAGCTAGAAGAGTTAGGGAGTCTGGTGTATATAGTGTAGTGAAGTCTAACAATATCAGTAAAAAAGAGCTCTTTAACCTTAATCCTGCAGGAATCATACTTAGTGGTGGACCAGATTCTATGACATTGAAGAAAAAAAATAATCTCTCAAAAAATATCTTGAATGCAAATATCCCAATACTTGGTATTTGTTATGGCATGCAACTTATAACTGATTTCTTTAAAGGTAAAGTGAAGTCATCTCAGAAGAAAGAGTTTGGGCATGCAATTTTTAATGTAGGAAAATCATCTAAACTATTTTATGGGTTAAAAAAAGGTAAAAATTTAAGTGTATGGATGAGTCATTCTGACAAAGTTGTTCAATTACCAAAAGGTTTTGAATCATTAGGAAGTAGCAGTAATACTAAATTTGCTGCCATGCATAACAGTGAAAAAAATATATACTGTCTTCAATTTCATCCAGAAGTAACTCATACTGATAATGGAAAAAATATAATAGAAAATTTTTTATTCCGTATATGCGATTGTAAAAAATCTTGGACTACGAAGAATATAATTAATGACATTATTACTAATATTAAAACACAAGTCAGTAATAAGAAAGTAATTTTGGCTCTATCCGGTGGAGTTGATTCTACGGTTGTAGCAGCTCTACTTAACAAAGCAATATCTAAAAAGCTTACCTGTATATTCATTAATACTGGATTAATGAGAAAAAACGAGGTTAGTGAAGTAAAAGAAAATATCTCTAAAAAATTAGGAATTAAATTAATTACTATTGAGGCGTCTACTATATTTTTTAATAAATTAAAAAATATTCAAGATCCCGAAAAAAAGAGAAAAATTATAGGCGAAACATTTATTAGGATATTTGAAAGAGAAGCAAGAAAACTAAAAAATATAGATTTTCTTGCCCAGGGGACAATATATCCTGATGTAATAGAATCTTCTTCTACAGGCTCAAAATCTGAGGTTATAAAGTCACATCATAATGTTGGTGGATTGCCTAGAGATATGAAATTGAAGTTAGTAGAACCCATAAGACTATTATTTAAAGATGAGGTTAGAAAAATTGGGAAATCATTGGGGATCCCATTAAGTTTGATAGAGCGTCATCCATTTCCAGGGCCAGGATTAGCAGTCAGAATAATAGGAGATATCACTAAAGAAAAAGTTGGAATACTTCAGGATGTTGATAGTATATTTATTGAAGAATTACGAAATCATAATTTATACAATAAAATTAGCCAAGCTCTTGCTGTTTTTTTACCTATAAAATCTGTAGGAGTCATGGGCGATCAGAGACAATATAATTATGTCGTGGCACTCAGAGCTGTGAAAACAATAGATTTTATGACTGCGACTGTTAGCGAAATCCCTTATAACATTCTCAATAAGATATCAACAAGAATTGTTAATGAGGTCACTGGTGTTGCTAGAGTTGTGTATGACATAACTAGTAAGCCGCCTGGTACTATAGAGTGGGAATAATGACAAGTACTATAATTTATCATAATCCAAAATGCAGTAAATCAAGAAAGACTTTGGAATATATTAAAGATAAAAATATAAACCCTATAATAAAACTTTACCTACGGGAAGACATAACAGGAGCAGAAATCAAAAATATAGTAAAAATGTTAGGTATTAAACCGATTGAGCTTGTTAGGCAGCATGAGGAAGAATTTGAAAATTATAAAAATAAAGACCTTAGTGATGAAGAAGTATTCAATCTATTGATTAAATACCCTAAACTCATTGAAAGGCCTATAGTAGTTAGTGATAATAAAGCTATATTGGGCAGGCCGCCAGAAAAAGTATTGGATATTATATAGATTAATAATAGAGGTAAAGTAATGAATAGAGATGCGGATGGATTTTTAATAAACACAAATGATTGGTCGACTGAAATAATGAACCAGATGGCTATAGAAGATGGTTTTGAGATTACTGATGAAGTAGAAAAATATATCATGAAAGCACGTGAAATGTATAATGCAACAGGCACGGTGCCAGCGGTTAGGGTATTTGCAAAAGAATTTGGTATGGATAGAAAAGCGAAAGAGTTGTATGAAGTTTTTGAGTCTGGCCCAATGAAAAAAATAGCAAAGTATGGTGGATTGCCTAAACCAACAGGTTGCGTGTAAAGTATATTGATATGAAGTATGTATTAATAATAGGGGCAAAAAGTGAGCTTAGTATTGAACTCGCAAGATTATATGCTAGTAATCGATATAACTTGTATCTAGCTGGTCGATCAATCAATGATATGCAGGATGAAGCAGATTATCTTGAAAGGACCTTCAGTATTAAAGTAACCTTATTTAATCTAGATGTAACTGATTTTATTTCACATCAGAAATTTTATGAGTCTATGACTATAAAGCCCATTGGAGTAATTTATGCTGCTGGATATTATCCTAACCCTTTCTCGGCTATAACTAATTGGGAGGAAAGCGCTAATACTATTAGTGTAAATTATGCAGGAGCTGTTTCATTACTAAATATAATATCAGAAGAATTTTATCAGTATAAGGCAGGATTCATTGTTGGCATTGCATCGGTATCTGGAGTAAGAGGGAGGGCAAAAAATTATATATATGGGAGTTCGAAAGCAGCTTTAATTACATATTTAAGTGGGTTGAGAAATAAACTTGATAAGTCAAAAGTCAATGTATTAACTGTAATATCAGGATATGTTCAAACAAAAAAAAGTCCTAAAAATGGATTATCAAAGTCATTGGTGGTACATCCTAAGCAGCTTGCTAAAAAAATATTTATAGCTCAGCAAGAACAAAAAAGTATAATATATTCTAGTTATGTTTGGAGAATAATTATGTTTATCATCAAGATATTACCAGAGTCAATTTTTAAAAAATTAAATATTTAGTATGAAAATAGCTTTTTTTGACTTTGATGGAACCATAACTAAGGAAGATAGCACTATTAAATTCATAAGATTTTTTTCTGGAGATTTAAAGTATCTTATTGGAATAATAGTATTATCTCCATTACTCATACTTTATAAGCTAAATATATTGAGTAATAATTATATTAAAAAAATAATAATAACTTATTTTTTTAAAGGCATAAGTGAAGTATATTTTAAAAATCAAGTGAAATTATTTTCTTCCAGCATTATCAATAGGCTTATTAGAAAAAAAGCTTTGGATAGATTAGATTGGCATAAAAATCAAGGTCATAAAATTGTGGTTGTTTCAGCATCAATAAATCTATGGTTGCAAGATTGGTGTGATTTTAATAACTTTGCTTTGATTGCGTCAGAACTTGAAATAATTAATGGAAGGATCACGGGAAACCTATTGTCTAATAACTGCCATGGTCCTGAAAAAGTGAAGAGAATATTAGATAAATATAATTTATCTGACTATACCTATATTTATGCATATGGTAATAGCAGAGGTGACTATGAAATGCTTGATATAGCTAATGAAAAATATTATAAGCCGTTCAGATGAAAAAAATTATTCATATTGATTATAATAAAATATTTACTCCAGAGTTATCTCCAAAAGAGATGTTAGAACTAGGTGTTTTTGGTGGATATTATTTTAAAAATGACTTTCTAGAATTTCCAAAATCTTGGTTTAAACATGCAAAAATTAGCGCAGATAAGTTTGACGTTAATATGAATTATTTTAATATTAAATCAGGGTTATCAATCGAGCATTGGATCGATAAAGGCTGGATCTTTCCTGAAGATCCTATCGGTTGGTTTCAATGGTATTGTCGCTATTCAATGGGCAGGAGATTACCTGATATTGATAAGATTCAGATAATGCGTTGGAAATCTTTTGGGCCCCGGCATAAGGGTGGTATTAAAAAAAATTGCCTTAAAGAGGACTATGCATGTCGACCAAAGCAACGCCAAGGTCTCCTTCAATGGGGATATGATCCATTTTTCTAATCCAATTTCAGCAAGATTAGCAGGTTTCTAAAAGGCTTTTAAAAAAAAGGCCGAAAGGGGGTATAATTCGGCCTTTAGTATAAAGGGGTGGAGATATGACAGTTGTCTATATCTTGTATATAACAATAATATAACAAATATACTTTGTCAACCTACTATATGAACAAAATATAATAAATATACCTTATTTTTGTACGTGTCTGTAAATACCCTAACAAAAGGTTGACAAAAGTCATTAAAACCATAAGAATAAGGACAGTTAAATTACATTAAACTATTAGAGGGATATTTAAACGGTGAAAGATGAGTTATCTAAAAAACCACGGCACTTGATACAGGTTGTGGGAAGAAGAACTGGTATAAGCTCAGATGTTATAAGAGCATGGGAGAGAAGGTATAATGCGGTAATATCTCAAAGAACAGAGACAAATCGTAGATTATATACGGATGATGATATAGAGAAACTAACCCTTTTAAAAAGGGCCACCAATGCTGGAAGACGAATTGGTGATATAGCCCGATTATCATATGATGATTTGTTTGAACTTGTTATGGGTGACGAGTCAAACACCACAAGATCTTACCAGAGACCTAGTACCGGAACCGTGATGGAGCTATTTGATGAGGCTGCATCTGCGATAGATTTGATGGATTCAAATAGATTAGATGTTACTCTGTCAAACGCAGTAGCCATGTTAAGTACAACCGATTTTTTAATGGAATTTCTAAAACCACTTCATACATACATAAATGATGAGTGCGGAAGAGGTTCTCTTAGATATGTGCAAGAAAAATTTGCTAAGATTTCAATAAGAAACTGTTTATCGAACTTGTACACTAAATTTAGAGCTTCAAAAGAAGAGGGGCCTAAAATAATAATAGGCTCTCTTACATCTGAACATGAAAATTTAGATACATTGATGCATACTATTGTTGCCCAAAATATAGGCTGGAGTGTGACATATGTTGGAAATAATATACCTCATGATGAGTTAACATACATGGCTAAAAAAATATCAGCAAGAACCATGGTAATAGCTTTAAATAACCCAAGAGATATAGCTAGAAAATCATATGAGATTAAAACACTTAAAGCAGAAGCAGATTATAAAGATAATATAGTGTTGGTAGGTAGCCAAGCGCCAAATTATAGACAAATTGCGGATGATGTGAAAGCCGTAATATCGCCAGACTTAAGCACCTTCAGGTTTACCCTAGAAAGGTTATACGGGTTAATCAGATAGACATTCCAGCAAATCTTTTACAGACGCTATCTCTTTTTCAAAGAATTTTTGTTTATTAAAGTTGCTTTGAATTATTTCTGAAGGAGCTTTTTCAATAAAATTTTTATTATTGAGTTTAGCCTCAATTTTTGATAAATTAACCTTTAAGTTACCCATGCTTTTCAAAAGACGTTCTTTTTCTGTTTTTATATCAATAGTATTCTTAATAGGTATATAGATTTTAAGGTTTTCCAGGGAAACTGTTATGCATTCGTCGATATCAAAAGAATCTTCATTTATATATATAGTTTCAGCCTTGAGAAGACTGCAAATAATAGATTTGTTATTACTGAGGAACTTTTGAATTAAATCATGTTTGGAAAAACAATATAAATCTATTTTAATTTTAGGATGCACATTTAAATCACTACGCGTTTTCCTTATCTTATTTATAAATTCTTTTAACAAAGAGACTTCAATATCTATAGCATCATCTTTAAATATTTTTTGTTGGGATGGAAACTTAGCATTCATAAGTATCTGATCTTTTGTATATCCAAGAGAGTTCATCTCATTCCATATTTCTTCAGTAATATAAGGGATTATTGGATGACATAGTTTTAAGATTATCTGAAGCGTATAAATTAATACATTTTTTGTATATTCATTTTTATTATCAATTTCAACTTTTGATATCTCAACAAACCAATCACAATATTCATTCCAAATAAAGCTATACAAAGAGTTCGCCATAAGATCAAACCTATATGATGTGCAATGTTTTTTATATTCAGTAACCAAATCATCAAGTTTTATGATTATAAATTTTTCATAAGTTGTTAAATTATCAAATTTTATTTTGTCCTCATAGTTGTAATCATTTGTTGTCATATAAACAAATCTGGATGCGTTCCAGAGCTTATTGCAAAAGTTTCTATAGCCTTCAATTCTTTTTAGGTCAAAACTTATGTCTCTCCCTGTTGAACCTAGGGCACAAAAACAAAATCTGAGTGCGTCTGCTCCATATGGCTGTATTCCATCAGGAAATTCATCTTTAGTTTTCTTAATAATTTTATTTTTAAGTTTAGGTTGAACTAAGTTAGAAATTCTTTTTTCAGTTAAGCTGTCTAAGCCTATGCCATCAATAATATCTATCGGATCTATTACATTACCAACTGATTTTGACATCTTTTTGCCTTCAGAATCTCTTACTAAACCATGTATATAAATTGTTTTAAATGGAACTTTGTCTAAAAATTTAATTCCCATCATAACCATTCTTGCAACCCAGAAAAATATTATATCAAACCCAGTTACGAGTACGCTGGTAGGATAATATTTTTTTAATTCTTCAGTCTTTTCTGGCCAGCCTAATGTTGTAAATGGCCATAGTGCAGATGAAAACCAGGTATCCAAGACATCATTATCTTGAATTAGTTCAATGTCTTGATTAATTTTATATTTTTCTCTTATTTCATCTTCATCATTACCAACATATATATTGTCATCTTTATCAAACCATGCTGGTATTCTATGACCCCACCATATTTGTCGACTTATGCACCAGTCCTCTATATTGTCTAACCAATTAAAATATATTTTTTCCCAATTTTTGGGAACAAATTTTATATTTGAATTTTTTACAGCATCTATAGCCGGTTTAGCAAGATCTTCCATTTTCATAAACCATTGATCTGTAAGCAATGGTTCGATTATCTCTCCCGATCTTTCACCCATAGGTATAGTGGTTTTATAATCTTCAATCTTGCTTAATAATCCCATGTTTTTTAGTTCTGTTAGTATTAATTCTCTTGATTCATGTATGCCTATACCTTTAAATTTATCTCCAACATTATTATTAAAAGTACCGTCTTTATTTAGGATATTAATGAATTCTAGGTTATGCTTTTTACCTAATTTGTAATCATTGAAATCATGAGCAGGAGTTATCTTTACACAGCCTGTACCAAAGTCCATATCAATAGAATCATCTGATATAATTTTAATTAGTCGATCTGTTAATGGTAATTTAGCTTTTTTATTTATGAGATTTTTATATCGTTCATCATTTGGATTAACGCAAATTGCTGTATCGCCAAACAATGTTTCTGGTCTCGTTGTTGCAACAGTAAGTGTTTCTTCACTATCTTTAATCTCATAGTTTATATGGTACAGGTAGCCAATTTTTTCGACATTAGTTACTTCTAAATCTGATATTGCAGTTTGAAGTTTTATATCCCAATTAATTAACCTATTACCTCTATAGATAACTCCCTCATTATAAAGTGTAATGAAAACTTTTTTAACTGCATCACTTAAGCCATCATCCATTGTAAATCTATTCCTGCTCCAATCAGCTGAGGAACCAATTCTTTTCGTTTGAGAAATAATAGTGTTACCTGATTTTTCTTTCCATTTCCATATTTCATCAATCAGGCCTTTTCTTCCAATGTCATGCCTAGTTTTTCCTTCCCTAGCCAGATTATTTTCTACCACTAGCTGTGTAGCTATGCCAGCATGATCAGTTCCTGGTTGCCACAAAACGCTTTTTCCTAACATCCGATTGTATCGGATTAATATATCTATAATTGTATGTTGAAAAGCATGACCCATATGTAATGTCCCTGTTACGTTTGGGGGAGGGAGGACAATAGAATAATTTGATTTTAAATCTTTAGCAGAAAAACAATTATTGTCCATCCACTTTTTATATATAGAAGGTTCTAGATTTTTTGGCGAGTATT
>Ga0257114_1000240_pt1 | contig 42461 bp, 37 predicted proteins | sample SI112_10mmetaG_FD_190149 | JGI IMG/M metagenome (GOLD analysis project Ga0257114, IMG submission 190149) | Marine microbial communities from Saanich Inlet, British Columbia, Canada - SI112_10m | ecosystem: Environmental > Aquatic > Marine > Inlet | place: Canada: British Columbia | collected...
AGAAATAAATTTTGAATTCACATATTGTGCTGGATTAAACCAGTCTTCTTCCATTAGATAAGCATCATATTCTGCATCACCTGAGTCTGCAGAATTCATTTTGACTACACCTGTGATTTTTCCTGATTCAGGGTCCTGAGGATCAAAATCAATTGTGGCAGAAAAGACGTCGAATCGGCCGCGAAATGGAGCACCTTCAAGTGCCCCGATGAATCGAACATTACTTTCATCTGCCACTAATTGCCATTCTTTTGCATCAGCCGCTTTTATTACGGAACTTGTTATGAGTAAAAACAATAAAATCCATTTTAATTTAACTCTCAATTTATTTCCCTCTGACTTCTTGGATTCGTAGGAACACACAGCTAATTCTCGCGTATCGTGACAGCAACTGAAAAAATTTGCAATCGATTTCTACGTTAAAATGTTACTGTGCGTAACACAAAGCATATTCAATATCTGAATACTAAATTTCGCCATAAGAAAGCTGATTAATAGAGCATTATGTTAACTGCGTTTTTCGTCAACACTCCATGTGCCACTGCCTTTGGCCGCTATATATAAAAATATGAAGCAAAATAATACGGCTGCATCGCCCTTATTATTTATAGGCCAACCACCACCCATTTTTGAAAAGTGTATGAGCCAGTATGCCCCTGCCATTAGTCCACTTGAAAGAAATGCAGCTGCAGAAGTACATAATCCAATCATAATCATAGCGCCACCAATTACCTCGATTGGTCCTGCTAAGTAGTACATCCAACCTGCTTCACCTGCCATAATTGCTTGCATTTTTGGTATACCATGAAAGATGAATAGAAAACCTGACACGATTCTTAATAATGCATATGTTTGTGTTTCATACTGTTTCATAAAGCTCATATCTTTACCCCTTAGTTAGAATATTTATATTAATCAATACTATTATTTAAGATTATAGAAAGATTATTCCTAATAATTACATAATTAATAGCACTCTGTCGATTTCCTATGAAACTAATTTTCTAATATTGTTAATCACCATCTATAAAAACTAAAGATTTCAGATTTATTAAATTCTTCTTTATTGCTTGGAAGTTCGATATACCCATCAGTGTCAATAAGCGTAGTAAAGTCACCGGAGGTATTAGTTTCAACCGGATTAGCTTCTAATATACCATTTTTTGAATTTCTAATTTTTACTGGCAATAGATAAGTTAAGGGGGGCTTAAATAATATATTTTTTTGTAATTGCACAAATTCACTAATTATATTTCTTTGACCAGAGGCTAAATTTAGTGCTGGAATTACATAATGGCGACAACAAGTAATAGTTGATACTGGATTACCAGGAAGTGCAAAAACAAGCTGTCCCTTGGGCCCAATACCAAACCACATCGGCTTTCCAGGCCTTTGAAGTATTTTGTGAAAGATATTTTTAACGCCTAATTCTCTTAAAATCTCAGGTACGTAATCCGCTTTACCCATAGATACACCACCACTGAGAATAATAACATCTGATGAATTTAAGACTTCATTGATATTTTTATACTGCACCTCTTTGTCATCTATTAAATGTTTATATTCACAGTTTTCATAGTTGTGATTTTTCAACATACTTAAGATTGCTGGACCATTAGACATTCTGATTTGATGTGACAAGATTTTTTTCCCAGCTGCCACTAATTCATTTCCAGTAGATATGACAGCAATCTTTGGATCAATATTTACAGAAACATTATCCTTATTGCACGAGAGAATTGCGGAAATATCTATTGTTTTTATTTTATGCCCAATATCAAATATCAAAGCATTTAATTTGTGATCAGATCCTTGACGATGAATATATTGATATTTCTTTGGCTGGTGGTTTTGATTAATGACGTATTTTTTATCTTTCTTTATAAGTTGTTCAATCGGAATAATACAATTGGTATGAGTGGGAAGGATTGAGCCTGTCATAATTTCTATACATGAATTTGCTTCCTCAAGTGTGCTTGGTGAGTCACCTGCAAATTGTGTTTCAGTAATTAGAAAGCTACGCCTACCTAGTTCATAGGAATTAAAGTTTATAGCTATTCCATCCATAGTAACTCTATCAAATGGAGGTTGGTCTCTCTCGGCTTGAATTGGTTCCCTAAGTATTTTTCCAATGGCATCAAGCGTGTTTATTTTTTCTTGACCAAATTCAGAGATATTTTCAAAAATAAATTTGATTGCATCTTCAGATGTGATCATTTTATGTTCTTTCAATAGCTTTGAAACCTATATCACTACGATGATATTCATCTTTCCATGAAATTTTAGTAACATTTTCGTATGAATTTTTCTGAGCATTATGTATATCATTACCCATACCTACAACACATAAAACCCGACCTCCAGCAGTTAGAATTTCATTTTCCTTTAAAATCGTACCGGCATGAAAAACTTTAGCGTTATCTTTGTCTATCGAGTTTAATCCAGAGATTTTATCCCCTTTGGTATATTTTATTGGATACCCACCAGCTGCCATAACTACACCAAGTGCTACTTTCTCGTCCCAAATAATAGAATGATCTGATAGCTTCCCACTGAGAGTTGATGCACATAATTCAACAAAATCAGATTTCAATCGCATCATAATAGGCTGTGTTTCTGGATCACCGAAGCGACAGTTATATTCGAGAATTTTTGGATTACCATTCTTGTCGATCATTAAGCCGGCATATAAAAAACCAGTATAGTCAATACCATCTTTTTTTAAGCCTGATAAAGTTGGATTGATAATTTCATTCATTACTCTTTCGTCAAGTGATTCTGTGATTATTGGAGCTGGAGAATATGCGCCCATGCCACCTGTATTTGGACCTAAATCATTATTATCTCTAGCCTTATGATCTTGTGAGGTTGCTAATGGAAGAACGTTGGTCCCATCGGTAACAACAATGTAACTCGCCTCCTCACCTTCAAGAAATTCTTCAATGACTATTTTTGAACCAGCATCCCCAAAACTCTTTGCTTCTAAAATGTCCTTTACAGCATCAATTGCCTCTTCCTCAGTCATAGCAACAATAACGCCCTTGCCAGCAGCAAGACCATCAGCTTTAACCACGATAGGTGCTCCTTTTGACTTTATATAAGAGATAGCAGGTTCAAGCTGATTGAAGCATGAATATTCAGCAGTCGGAATTTTGTGTCTTTTGAGGAAATCTTTTGTGAAGGATTTTGAGCCTTCTAACTGAGCAGCTTTTGCTTTTGGCCCAAAACAAGGCAGTCCGGCTGCAGCAAATCTATCAACTATCCCCAGTACTAGTGGAGCTTCAGGACCTATTATTGTTAAATCGATATTTTGTAACTTTGCAAAATCTAGGAGGCCATCAATATCGTCAGCCTTAATTTTGATATTTTCAACTTTTTGTTCTCTAGCGGTACCACCATTACCAGGTGCCACATAAATATTTGTGACTTTTTTCGATTGTGAGCATTTCCATGCAAATGCATGCTCTCTTCCACCATTACCCACTATTAGTATTTTCATTGTTGCTACCTTAATGTTTAAAGTGACGCATTTTAGTAAATATCATAGCAATATTGTGCTCATTGGCAGCATTGATCACCTCATCATCACGCACTGACCCACCAGGTTGTATAATAGCGCTAATATCATGCTCAGCAGCAGCATCGATACCGTCTCTAAAAGGAAAGAATGCATCTGAGGATAGGACTGAGCCCGATACAGTCAAGCCCTCATCCTTAGCTTTAATTGCAGCTATTTTTGTACTATATACTCTACTCATCTGACCAGCCCCAACTCCGACGGTCATTTTGTCCTTGCAAAAGACAATTGCATTCGACTTTACAAACTTACTTATTCGCCATGCAAATAAAAGATCTTGCAGTTGTTTTTTTGTTGGAGTGATTTTTGTAACAATCTCGAGATCAGCTTCGTTGATCATCCCATTATCAATAGTTTGAACTAAAAGACCACCTGATACCTTTTTAAGTTCCAGCCCCGTATCATTTGATGATTTCTGATTCCCTATATCCAGTACTCTTATATTTTGTTTTTTAGCTAATATGATTTTCGCATCATCAAGTACCCTAGGAGCAATTATAACTTCGACGAATTGCTTTTTGAGGATTGCGGATGCAAGATTTGCATCAAGTGGACGATTAATTGCAATAATACCACCAAATGCTGAGGTAGGGTCTGTCTGAAAAGCTCTCTGGTATGCTTCCAAGATATTATTATTAGTTGCAACTCCGCAAGGGTTTGCATGCTTTACAATGACGCAGGTAGGTTCTTGAAATTGATTCACACAATCAAGTGCGGCAGCACTATCAGCAATATTATTATAGGATAATTCTTTTCCTTGAATTTGAGTTGCTGAGGCCAGAGAGTCGCAGTTATTGGTATTATCATCTTTATAGAAGGCAGCTTCTTGATGGGGATTTTCTCCGTAACGAAGTTTAGAAATTAAATTCCCAGTATAAAAAAATTGATCAGTAAATTTCTCTTTTGAGAACGTTTGGCTTAGATATTGTGTGATAGATGCATCATAGCTAGCCGTATGACCAAATGCTTTAGCCGCAAGTTTCTGTCTATACTCTAAGTTTAATTTATCATTATTAAATCTATTTAAGAATTGATCATAATCATCAGGGTCAACCAATACAGCAACACTCTCATGATTTTTTGATGCCGCTCTAATCATTGCGGGACCACCAATATCAATATTTTCGATAGCGTCATCTAGTGAAGTATTGGGATTGCTTATAGTTTCTTTAAACGGATATAGATTAACTACTAATAAGTCGATGGGGTCTATCAGATGAGTTTTCATGACCGGCTCGTCAGTTCCCCTTCTTGCTAGCAAACCACCATGAATTTTTGGATGTAGTGTTTTGACTCTTCCGTTCATGATTTCAGGGAATCCAGTTTTCTCTGAAACTTCTATGGCTGGAATATTAGCCTTTTTAAGAGCAGCATAGGTACCACCTGTCGATAGAATTTCTATGTCATTCTGATGCAAGAAATTTGCTAAATCGATTAAACCATTTTTATCCGAGACACTAATTAGTGCGCGGGTAATTTTAAACATTATCTACCTTTTATTTAATTGAATATGATTTTAGTTTTGTTCTTAAAGTACCACGATTGATACCTAGAATCTCAGCTGCCTGGCTTTGGTTTCCATTTGTGTATTTCATAACTTCTTGGAAAAGTGGTTCTTCTACTTGCCCTAAAACAAGATTATATAAATCACCAGGGCGGTCTCCATTGAGACTATCAAAATAATTTTTCAATGCATCTTGGGTTTGGTCGCGCAGTAATTTGCCATTCATGGCACTTGAACTTTCAGCACGTCGAGTACCGATAATCTTTTTATTTGGCTGATCTTTTTTCAATTTATAACTTTCCTGATTCTACCTATTGAAACTAAGATGATTATTTTATCTTAATTAATTTTTATTATTATGACTCAGATTTATGAAAATATTCTTTCACTAAATTCACTTGCTCATTTGTGCTATCCACACGAACAATTTTTGATCTTAATATTTTTGAATCATCTAAATGCTTACAGTACCAACTTAGATGCTTTCTGGCTAATCTTAAACCTAGTTCCTCACCATAAAACTCATAAAGATTTTCTAGATGCTCAAGTATGGTATCACGGACATGATTTTTTTCTAGCGGAGGAGCATGTTTTCGGTTAATAAAATAATAATTTAATTCATGAAAAATCCATGGCCTGCCCTGTGCAGAGCGTCCAATCATGAGAGCATCAGCATTACTAGATTTCAATACTTCGATTGATTTTTCAGGTGAATCGATATCACCGTTCGCTATTATGGGAATAGCTACTGATTTTTTTATTTGCGCAATAGTATTATACTCAGCGACTCCTTTGAAGCGACAAGCTCTTGTTCGTCCATGAATAGCAATTGCCTGTATACCACTACTTTCAGCTATATGTGCTATTTCTCCACCGTTTCGCTCATTAGTATCCCAGCCTGTCCTCATTTTTAGTGTTACAGGGACATCTACCGACTTTACAACAGCTTCAAGGATGAGCTTGACGTTCTCTGTATCTTTCATCAATGCTGATCCAGCAAGTCTTTTACAAACTTTTTTAGCTGGACATCCCATATTTATATCAATAATTTGCGCTCCTTTATCAACACAAATTTTGGCTGCTTTTGAGAGTAATTTTGGTTCAGCACCAGCTATTTGAACAACCCTTGGTTCGATATCCATATTGAGATTAAGACGATGTTTAGATTTTGTAGTTTTCCAAAAGTTAATATCAGCAGTAGTCATTTCTGATACCGTCATGCCAGCACCGAATTTGTGACAAATTTTTCTAAATGGAGAATCAGTAATTCCTGCCATTGGAGCTAAAAGAAAGGGGCTATCTAATTTAAATTTCCCAATTCTCATTACATTAGTTTATTTATTAAATGAGCCATTCAAGAATGACCATTCTTCATAATATTCTGGAGAATTTATCGAAATAAAATCTGCGTAACTTTCTTTAACATAATCCACTTGATCCTTGAGTATTCCTGATAGACCAATGATTCCATTTTTATCCAACTTGTCTATAAGGAATGGGGCTAAAGCCACCAAAGGTTCAGCTAGAATATTAGCAATGATAATATCGAATTTATCTTTAGATTTACTGATATTATTCTTAACAACCATATTGACTTCAACATTGTTTTTGAGAGCATTTTGTTTTGTAGCTTCTATTGCTTGTGGATCTATATCTATCGCGGTTACTTTTCTCGCTCCTAATTTCAAAGCTGAAATACCTAGTATTCCTGAGCCACAGCCATAATCTAAGATATGTTTATTCCTTAAGTCAAGCGAATCTAACCATTCTAAACATAGTTTTGTTGTAGGATGTGTGCCGGTACCAAATGCTAAACCAGGGTCGAGAAAAACAATCACTTTGTCTTTAACAGATGATCTAAAATTTTCTGGATAAATCCATAATTTCCTTCCAAAACACATTGGTTTGAAATCCTTCATCCACTCTCTCTCCCAGGCTCTTCCTGTAAGTTTTTTTATAGAATGTGGTGGGAGTTCACTAATATTTAGCTTATCTAGTATATCTTTTTTTAGGGCATCAAAGTCTGTGTTTAGTTCAAATAGTCCAGTTATAAAGCTATCCTCCCAATATGGGGTTTCACCCGGAAGTGGCTCATAAATAGATTCTTCACCTGCATTAGTATACGTAATAGAGGCGGCGTCATATTTATTATATATTTCTTCTACTTTGATTTTATTTATTTGATCAAGTCTTAGTCTAAACTGATACCAATCATTATAGTTTCCGGCACTCATAATGATGATTAATTGAAATTAGAGCCCCAGTCTTTTTTCTAGATAATGAATATTCGTACCACCATTTTTAAAAGCTGAATGTTGCAATATTTCTTGATGAAGTGGAATATTTGTTTTTATACCTTCGATAACAATCTCTTTCAGTGCGTTACTCATTCGTGTAATAGCAGATTTTCTATTATTCCCATGAGAGATTATTTTACCTATCATTGAATCATAATGTGGAGGAACACGATAACCACTGTAGACATGACTGTCGATTCGAATACCAGGACCACCTGGCATATGCCACAACTTAATGTCTCCAGGTGAAGGCATGAAACTTTTTGGATCTTCAGCATTCATACGACATTCTATTGCATGTCCCCTAATTTTAATATCTTGTTGAGTAAAGTTAAGTTTTTTCCCAGCAGCAATATTCAATTGCTCTTTAACAATATCTATTCCAGTCACCAGTTCTGTAACAGGATGCTCGACTTGAAGCCTAGTATTCATTTCAATGAAATAAAATTCGTTATCCTGATATAAGAACTCAAATGTTCCAGCACTTCGGTAATTCATATCTAGACACGCTTTTACACAACGTTCACCTATGTAAGCTCTCTGTTCATCTGTAATACCCGGTGCTGGAGCTTCTTCAATTACTTTTTGATGTCGGCGCTGCATTGAACAATCTCTTTCACCAAGATGAACTGCATTTCCTTGCCCATCTGCTAAAATTTGAACTTCAATATGACGTGGCGTTTCTAGGAATTTTTCCATGTAGACATCTTCATTGCCAAATGCTGATCTCGCTTCTGCTTGCGTAAGAATAATAGCATTTAATAAAGATGCTTCTGAGTGAACTACACGCATACCTCTTCCACCACCTCCACCAGATGCTTTGATGATAACTGGATAACCAATTTTTTTAGCTATCTTAAGATTCTCATCTGCGTCATCATCCAGAACCCCATCGGATCCAGGTACTGTTGGGACACCAGCTTCTTTCATAATTTTTATAGCAGATACTTTATCCCCCATTAACCTGATTGATTCTGCTTTTGGGCCAATAAAAACAAAACCTGATGACTCCACGCGTTCAGAGAAATCTGCATTTTCAGAAAGAAAACCATAGCCCGGATGAATTGCCACAGAATCAGTCACCTCTGCCGCACTTATGATTCTGGGCATATCTAAATAACTCTGATTACTCGGGGCAGGGCCAATGCACACAGTTTCATCAGCCAATAGGACGTGCTTAAGGGTGCTGTCAGCCGAGGAGTGAACAGCTACTGTTTTTATACCCATCTCATGGCAGGCGCGCAAGATTCTTAGAGCGATTTCACCACGATTGGCAATAACAACTTTGTCTAACATATCACCAAGCTCTTAATTATTGGAATCTTGATCAATTATGAATAATATTTGATCATATTCAACGGGCTCACCATTTTCTACGCGTATCGATTTAATGACTCCAGTCGCTTCAGCTTCTATTTGATTCATCATTTTCATAGCTTCAATAATGCAGAGTGTATCACCCTCTTTAACATGATCTCCTGCTTGAATATAAGGAGGGGCATCTGGAGATGGAGACGCATAAAATGTACCTACCATTGGTGATAGAACTTCATGATCATGCTCATTGTTAATAACTTTTTCAATTTTACTATTCTGCTGTTCAGCTGAATTTTTGGATGTTTCTATAGGAGGTACTGAGTAATTTTGAGGTTCTGGACTAGTATTTTTTATATGACTAGATTGACGCGATATACGAACGGAATCTTCTCCTTCAGTAATTTCAATTTCAGCCACTCCAGATTCGTTCAATAGTTCAATAAGTTTTTTAACTTTTCTTATATCCATAGTTCTTTTTCCTAAGATAGATCAATTTTTTTCATAGCCGCGATTAATGCTAATTCATAACCATGCGCACCTAAACCAATAATGCAGCCAGAAGCAATATCGCTGAAAAAACTTTTATGACGGAATTCTTCCCTAGAGAAAGTATTACTTAGATGTATTTCATAAAAGGGAATAGCAACTCCGAGTAATGCATCTCTAATTGCAATACTAGTATGAGTAAAGGCACCAGGATTAATGAGAATGAATTGTGTGCCCATTTTTTGACTTTCATGGATCTTATTGACAATGTCATGCTCAGCATTACTTTGATAGCAGTCAAGTGAGCAGCCAGCTTCATCGGCAATTTTAATTAAATAACTCTCAATACTCTTGAGATCCTGCTGACCATAGACGTCTGGTTCTCGCGACCCTAACAGATTAAGATTAGGCCCATTAATTAATAATATATTATTCATAATACTTCATTTTTAATAATTTTCAAAGAAGATAACAGAATTTTGCGTTATTTAACAACTTTTATATTATTTAATTTTTTGATCGAAGATCGATTTTATGAAAATTACGAATTCTATATTGAGCCTAGTTCTATTTTTGCTTCTTCAATGCTCAGTTTTTCATTTTCTATATCGCGGAGAACTTGAGTGATTAATTCAATGTGGTGTTCTTTAATTTCACCAATATGTGTTTTAATAATTTCGTTATTTTTTGTCACAATCATTGTGAATGGGAGGCCAATAAACTCAACATCCGAATTTTCAGCAATTGCGATTGCTTCTTCCTCACCAATTAATACAGGATAATCAAAGTCGGTAGTTTTTGAATATGATACAACCTCACTAAAATCATCAACAGCAATACCAATAATTTGAATTGATTTGTCGTTGAATCCATTTTGAGTTTGATTTAGTAATGGTATCTCTCGTCTGCATGGCGCACACCAAGTAGCCCAAAAATTAATTAGTTTGGCTGAGCCATTCCACTCAGATGAGCTTCTCATAGATTCCTGTAAATCTATTAATTCAAAATCCATTAATATCTTTTTGTCTTCATTATTAGAATCTAGTGTCGAAATATCTTCTTGAGAGCTCATCGGCTCACAGCCAATAATTAAGAGCAATGTCAACAGAGTAAGTATTGATTTCATTTTATTTCCGATTTTATATTATTGGATTTGTGTTAAGAGCAGATTGAGTGTGCTGAGCAAATTCTTTTGCTTTCATATAACCTACTACTTCATACCCATTTTTTTTAATCCCATCCTTATTATAAAATATTATAGTTGGGGGACCAAATACATTAAGTTCATTAAGTAAAGCCTGATCTATCTCATCATTGGCCGTGACGTCAGCTTGTAAAAGAATTGTATTGGCTAATGAATTTTGAACTCGCTCATCTGTGAAAGTATAGGCTTCCATTTCTTTGCAGGAGACGCACCAATCAGCATAAAAATCCAGCATGACAGATTTATTTTGAAGTTTAGCTTGCGCAAGCTCTGAATTTAGATTGTCTAGTGATTTGATTCGCTTAAAATGCAATTCACTAGCGATAGTTTTTTGGCTATTTATTATTCCGATGTTGGCTAATGGTTGTAATGGATTAGTATTTCCGGACAAAGATCCTAAGATGAGCGCTGCACCATAGATAATAGCGAGTAAACCAATGCCTTTAGCACCTTTTTCTGAGTTTTTAGAATTTTTATCAATAACATTTAATCCTCCAAAAAAGACACCCATTAACAGGGCAAGTATTCCCCATAAGGCTAAAATAAACGTTGCATCTAAAATTCTTGAAAGCATATAGATCGCAAGACCGAGCATTAAAAAACCAAATATATGTTTTACCTTATTCATCCATTCTCCAGCTTTCGGTAGTAATTTTCCAGCTGAAGTGCCGATAACTATTAATGGAGTGCCCATTCCAAAACTCATTGCTAAAAGAGCAACACCACCTCTTAGAACATCACCAGTTTGACCAATCACCATTAGCGTGGCAACGAGTGGGGGTGCTACACAAGCAGTAACAATAAGTGAGGAAATAGCACCAATAAAAAAACTACCAATAATCGTACCACTCTTTTGTTGATCATTTAGTTTTGATAATCGATTTTGAAATATGGAGGGAAGCTCCATATTGACCAGGTCAAACATTGCTAATGCCAACCATATAAATATGGCAACAAAAATTATAATGACCCATGGAGCATTGAAAAAGGCCTGAAGTTGAAGACCTATAGAAGCACTTATGATTCCAGCCATGGTGTAGACTATAGCCATTCCCAGCACGTAACTACTAGAAAGGATAAATCCTCTTTTAGGTGTTATTTGTTCACCTTCTCCAGCGAGAATACCTGACAGTATAGGTATCATCGGAAGTACGCATGGCGTGAAAGAAAGCAATAATCCAGCAACATAGAAAGTTAAAATTACCATTAATATATGTGCACTTGAAATTAGATTAGCTAGACGAGATTGCTCAGAAATCTTAATAGGTTTTTCTATGCCCACATCAGTTAATGTTGATGACATCAACTCAATTTTAAAAGAGGTTTGTTGAGGTGGAAGGCATATTTCATCCTCAATACAGCCTTGATAATTGAGTATGAAATCTAGGTTGGATCTAGCGGGGTCACTGTATTTAAAAGAAACTCTACCAAAAACCTCATTGTAGAAAACTTCAGTTTCACCAAACCAATCATCATTTTTGATTATGCCTTTAGGTAACTCAATAGCTCCAATTTGTATATCTGAATCTTGACTAGTGACAGCTATTTTATTTTTGTATAGATAGTGTCTTGGTTTGATTTGGAAGGCAATTTCTAGAGTTTGTTTATCAATTTGTGTTAGAAATGGTATGAAAGCATCGTTCGCTTTCAAGTCATTATTAGTTAAGTTATTAAAAAGATTCTTTTGATTAAAATCAGGGGCAGTATCTGTCTTAATTGTTTTTAACCATTTTTGAGGTGGATAACAAATACCCTGATCTGCGCATCCTTGTGAAAAGATCTCTAAATCGAAACTCTTTTCAAGATCGTTTGAACTTTTGTATGGAATTTCAATTGATACATCACCTCTGTAAACCTGTTGAACACCAAAAAATTCATCTTCGTGACGTGAACCATTTGGGTAGATGATATTACCAAGTTGGATGCTGGGTGTGCTGGATTTAAACTGTAATTTCTTTTGGTAAAGATAGTAACCATCGTTTATTGACCAATTAATTTTAATTGATTTGTCCGTGTTCTCTACTGTGTATCTAAAAGCTTCTTCGGCTCTGAGTAATTTTTGTGATGCAGTATTTTCTTTAGCGAATCTTTCAGAATTAAGTTCATCAGAACAACTCGAACAAGTCGCAATGACAAACATCCAAAATACCAATTTAAGGACGCAGTATGAAGAATTATGATTTTCTGTATCCATTTTTTTAACTATTTAACTGTAAAAAACAATTAAGAACTATTTTGTAAGAAAGCTAAAATTTTTCTTTATCTTATTAATTTCTGATGAAGCATACCCTGCTGAATGGGATCTGTCATCAATGAGATAACAATAGTTACAACAAGAAGCATGCATGTTTTTTTGATTTTTTTCGTAATTAAACCTTGAAATTTAATATTGTGTCCTTATTATTAGCACTCTTCGTAATTGAGTGCCAATGGCGATTATTACCAAGATATGAATTTTTTTAAGTTAATTAACATTTAAGAGGAGAGTAGCTGATGAATATTCGTCCGCTTCATGATCGAGTTATTGTCAAGCGCATGGAAGAAGAGCGCACGTCCCCAGGTGGGATTGTACTTCCAGATGGTGCGACAGAGAAACCTATTAAAGGTGAAGTTGTTGCTGTAGGGAATGGAAAAGTTCTAGATTCAGGTGAGATGCGCGCACTTGATGTAAAAGCTGGTGACCAAGTTTTATTTGGTAAGTACAGTGGAACAGAAATTAAAGTTGATGGCGAAGAACTTCTTGTTATGAAAGAAGATGACATCGTTGCAATTTTTGAAGGCTAATGAAAAGTATTTTCATTAGATAAACATAAGAATAATATTTTAAAAGGAAAATCAAATGTCTGCTAAAGAAGTACGTTTCAGCGACGATGCAAGGTCAAAGATGTTTGCAGGTGTAAATGTCTTAGCAAATGCAGTAAAAGTAACATTGGGCCCAAAAGGTCGTAATGTAGTACTTGATAAAAGCTTTGGAGCACCAACCGTCACAAAAGATGGTGTATCAGTTGCTAAAGAGATTGAACTTGACGACAAGTTCGAAAATATGGGTGCCCAGATGGTTAAAGAAGTTGCTTCACAAACTTCTGATATTGCTGGCGATGGAACAACAACAGCAACTGTTTTGGCTCAAGCTGTGCTAAGAGAAGGCTTAAAGTCAGTGGCTGCAGGAATGAATCCAATGGATCTTAAGCGTGGAATTGACAAAGCTACAGCTGCTATTATTGAGCAACTGCAGAAAATTTCAAAACCATGTAAAGATGATATTTCGATAGCTCAAGTAGGAAGTATTTCTGCTAATTCAGACGTTGAAGTTGGTGAAATCATTTCGAAAGCTATGGAGAAAGTTGGTAAAGAGGGCGTTATCACCGTTGAAGAAGGCAATGCATTAGCCAACGAGTTAGATGTGGTTGAAGGTATGCAATTTGATCGTGGTTATTTGTCACCTTACTTTATCAATAATCAACAAAGTCAAACAGTTGAATTAGAGAGTCCGCTTATCCTTTTACATGATAAGAAAATTTCGAATATCCGTGATTTACTGCCAATTCTGGAAGGTGTTGCAAAGGCTGGCCGACCACTATTGATTATTGCTGAAGATGTTGAAGGTGAGGCATTAGCAACACTAGTTGTAAATAACATTCGTGGTATTGTTAAAGTGGCGGCAGTAAAAGCACCTGGTTTTGGAGATCGCCGTAAAGCGATGTTAGAAGATATTGCGATTCTAACTGGTGGTAAGGTTATTGCTGAAGAAGTCGGACTTTCTCTTGAAAAAACTACTATAGAAGATCTTGGTGATGCCAAAAAAGTTCAAATCAATAAAGAAAATACAACAATTATTGATGGAGCTGGTAGTGCGAAAGAGATCAAAGGGCGAGTTGATACTATTAACAATGAAATAGAAGATTCAAGTTCTGATTATGACAAAGAAAAACTACAAGAGCGAGTTGCAAAACTTTCTGGTGGAGTTGCGGTAATCAAAGTAGGTGCTGCCACTGAAATTGAAATGAAAGAGAAAAAAGCGCGAGTAGAAGATGCTCTTCATGCGACAAGAGCTGCTGTAGAAGAGGGAGTTGTTCCTGGTGGAGGTGTTGCTTTGATCAGAGCCGTGACAGGAATATCGAAACTCACTGGTGAGAATGATGATCAAAATGTTGGTATTGCCATCCTAAGACGAGCTGTTGAAGAACCACTCAGACAGATCGTATCTAATGCGGGTGGAGATGCTAGTGTTGTTCTTAATTCTGTAGCTGAAGGAAAAGGTAACTATGGTTACAATGCAGCTACTGGAGATTACGGTGATATGATTGAGTCTGGTATTCTGGACCCAACAAAAGTAACTCGTTATGCACTTCAAAATGCTGCCTCTGTTTCAGGGTTATTATTAACAACTGAAGCTATGGTTGCTGATGCACCTCAAGATGCATCAGCAGCAGCACCTGCTATGCCTGATATGGGCGGAATGGGTGGAATGGGTGGAATGGGCGGAATGATGTAAATCATTGCACCATTTCAACTATTAACAAAAACCCCGCTATGCGGGGTTTTTTGTTTTTAATGACATCAATTTTTGAGATTTGTATTTATACCAAAGTCGATATAACAATAAGACTGATAAAATAACTGCATAAATTAGTGGTTCTGTAATATCTTTTTTAACTTGCCACCAATAATGCCATACTGCGAGAGCACTCGACCCGTAAACTAAACGATGGATGGTGTGCCAGCGTTTTTTTAATTTTTTTTTGATATTTGTTGTTGAAGTGGCCGCCATAATAAAAAGTATGAGTAATGCTAAAAAGCCAATTGTAATAAATGGTCGAGTTATTATATCTTCAATAATGGCTGGTAAGACCATGCTTTGCTCTAATATTAACCATGTTAAAAAATGTAATAGCACATAAAAGAAAGCAAACAAGCCAAGCATTCTTCGAAATAGTATGATCCATGCTTGACCAGTAATTTTCCTAATAGGGGTGATTGCAAGAGAAATTAATAGGAATCTTAAGCCCCAGTTTCCGAGCCTATCTTGAATATTTTCAATCGGATTAGCACCTAAACTACCCGTATACTCATAAGCATCTGTGATAATAAATAAAAAAGGTAATAAACAAGTTAGAAATACCGGTAGTTTAAAGAATTTTCTTGCAGATTTTGCCGTTAGCATAAGATCTTTTTAGAAGTGTCGACGAAGATTAAGTCCATCATATAAATGAGCTACCTGTTCCCCATAACCATTGAATAGTTGCGTTGGCTGTTTGCTTGCAAATACTCCACTTCCGATTCTTCTTTCCCGAGCTTGGCTCCATCTTGGATGAGAAACCTTCGGGTTAACATTCGCATAAAATCCATATTCATTGGGTGCAGCCATCTCCCAACTTGTTTTGGGTTGACTTTTTACGAAGCTCATCTTCACGATACCTTTGATGCCCTTAAAACCGTATTTCCATGGCACTACTAAGCGAATTGGAGCACCATTTTGGTTAGGTAGTGCTCGACCATACATTCCTACCGCCATGATAGTTAGAGGATTAACTGCTTCTTGAATTGTTAATCCTTCCCGATAAGGCCATTTTAATACTCTTGATTTTTGACCTGGCATTCTTTCGCGATCATGGAGAGTTTCAAACTTAACATGGGTTGCTGATGAGAGTGGTTTGAAAGTCTTAATTATATCCGCAAGAGGAATTCCAACCCATGGAATTACCATAGACCAAGCTTCCACGCATCTCATTCTATATATTCGTTCTTCAAGTAAATGAGGTTTTATGAAATCTTCGATATCAAATACTCCCGTTTTTTCTGCTTCTCCAGTGACTTCGATCGACCATGGGCGTGATTGAAAATCTCTGGAATTTTTATAGGGATCATCCTTATCCAAGCCAAATTCATAGTAATTATTGTAACTAGTGACATCCAGAAAGTTATTAATTTTTTCATCTGTACTATATTTACTGGGTTGAACATCTTTTAACTCTGCGAATGGTTCATCTGGTAGATTGGCTCCAATTAGACTGCTAGATATCATACTGCCGCCAATAAGGGTACTCGATTTAAGAAAATTTCTACGATTAAGGTAATTAGTCTCGCTGGTTATTTCAGAAGATTTAATTGATATTGGTTTTTTGATTAGCATGTCATGGTATCCCAAAAAAAGTTAACCCCATTCCTGAGTACGATATAAGACGTCACCGCCCGGACGAAGCGTCCATCCAGTAATTGGATTATTATGATAAGGAATAGAGCCAGCACCTCTCACCTTAATTAATGTTTCTCTTGTTGGTTGTACGTAACCACTTTCATCAATTGCCCGGCTAAGAATGACTGTTTCTTTCCCATTCCAATTAAACAGATGTCTAAAACGTGTGTGCGCCTTTGGAAGGATTGGTTCTTGTAATTTAGCTGATTGCCATGATTTTCCATCATCAGTACTAACTTCGGTTTTAATAATTTTTCCGCGTCCACTCCATGCAATGCCTTGAATTTCTATCCAGCCTTTTTCGACCATATTAGGATAAGAAGGGTAAGTTATAATAGAGCGTGCATCCATGGTCAGACTGAATTGCCTTGCCTTACCACCCTTCACCATTTCCGTGTATTTTGATGTTTCTTCACGAGTCATGAAGGGTTGGTCAGATACTTCAATTCTACGTAGCCACTTGACAGATGAATTTCCTTCATAACCTGGATTTAATAATCTAATGGGATAACCATTCTCTGGCCTTATAGCTTCACCATTTTGAGCATAAACGATCATTGACTCATTCCAGATTTGTTTTGGAATGCTTCGAGTTAGAACGGCTGCATCAGTGCCTTCAGCTAATAACCATGAAGCAGATGGTTTTACCCCCACCTCCTTTAGTAAAGTAGAAAGCATCACTCCAGTCCATTCGCTTTGACTAGTCATGCCACAGATATTTTGTGGTGTTGTGTATTCATCTGCTTCTCTGGCTAGATTACCAGAACACTCAATAAAACAAATTCTGCTCACTGCAGGAAATCGTTTTAGATCATTAACAGTGAGGGAAAGAGGCTTATCGACCATTCCATGAATTATTAATTTATGTTTTTCTGCGTCAATAAGAGGGACACCAGCATGATGCCTTTCAAAATGTAGGTCAGCTGGTGTGATAGTTCCATGAAGTTGATGTAATGGAGTTCTTGAGCTTGTACCTGTGTATCTAACGTCACGTTCATACGTTTCAAATACTGACCGTTTACCAATTTTAGTTGCCCATTGTTTTGCAGTGACTTTTGAGGGATCTTCTGGTGCAAACGGTCGATTTGTAGATGTTTGAATTTCCTGACCACTAGTTGTTCTAGCGATGATGGTGCCGGCTGCTCCAGCCATACCAACAAGAGCACTGCGTCGAGTTATATTTAATTTTGAGGTTTTATTTCTCTTGTCTTTCATAGGTTAGTGCACCATATTATATTCAAGACGATCGTCTGGTGTGAATTTGTCCTGCGCGGGCATTACAATTTCTTTTAAAATAGTGGCCGATAATTTTGTGTCATTAGGTATAATTTTATTTAGATATAATAAGTATGCGGAGAGTGCATACACTTCGTTATCTGTCAACGATCCAGGTGCATTCATTGGCATTGACCTGAGTATGTAATCAAATAATGTGGTTGCATATGGCCAGTAGTTACCAATTGTTCGGCACTCAAATCCACAAGCAATTGTTGCTCTTGGAAAGGCTTCATTTTCGTAAGCGACAAGCCGTTCATTAATTCCTCCTTGCCCTTTGCTTCCATGACAAAAAGCACATTTTGTAGAATAAAGAGCTTCACCTTGACTCACAGATCCTTCGCCACTGGGGAGTCCAGTACCATCCGGTCTGACATCTCGATCCCATTTTTCTATTTCCGCAACTGTCGCTGGGCGACCAAAATTGAAAGTAATTTGATCCATATCATTTTGAGTATTTTCTTCAATCGAATTTTGTTGAGCATTTAAGAAATTAGTTAGCGTGAAGCTAAGAAAAATTATTAAAATTTTTAAATATATACTCAAAGACATTTTTCCTTAATTGAATTCCAGTAATAAATTTTACATGAATAATAATCGCAGGATATCTGAATTCATTCAAGAAGATTTAGATTTATAATTATTTTACTTTTTTTTATGTAATTTTTTTCATAATAACTTGTAATTTTAAGTCAGTGAGGCTAATTTCTGCATTAGAACGTTGATGGGGACAAGTAGATGGTAAATTTGTTCATAGCGACTGGAGGGTGGTGTAAGCTCCAGAACAAATATTATTGAAAATCACCCCTGAGTTATCTACTGAAATGCTATATGCAAATTAAGTGTGATCGACTAATCCGCGATAAGGATCTAATGAGGCGAAAAATATTATTTTCGTAAAACCGGGTGGTACCGCGATAAATAGGATTATTGCCCCGGACGTTTATTGACGTTCGGGGTTTTTTTTGGCAACAAGAAATATAAGAAATGAAATTTAATAAAATAAATAATAGATATAATGGCCCAGCTCTCGAAGAAGAAGTGTTAGCGTTCTGGGATGAGAATGCTGTTTTTGATAGGACGCTCGAGCAGTCCAGTAATCGGCCATTATTTACTTTCAATGAAGGACCACCAACGGCTAATGGTAAGCCAGGCATCCATCATGTTCTAGCGCGTTCCTTCAAAGATGCGTTTCCTAGGTACAAGACAATGCAGGGTTATCATGTCCCACGTAAAGCTGGTTGGGATACTCATGGACTACCTGTAGAGCATGAAATAGAGAAACAACTAGGAATTTTTGATAAAAAAGAAATCGAATCTAAAGTGGGTATTGCTGAGTTCACTCGGCGTTGCCGAGAGTCAGTCATGACTTACATAAAAGATTGGGAAAAAATGACTCAAAGGATGGGGTTTTGGGTCAATACTGAAGATGCTTATTATACGCTTGACAATAAATACATTGAAAGCGTTTGGCATTTATTGAAAGATATTTGGAGTAAGGATCTTATTTATCGTGGTTATAAGGTGGTACCTTATGATCCCAGAATTGGTGCAACTTTATCACAACATGAGCTAGCTCAGGGTTATCGTGACGTTAAAGATCCATCTATTTTTATTAGATTTGCATTGAAAGATGAAGCTAATACGGCATTTCTCGTCTGGACCACTACTCCATGGACCCTTCCTTCTAACTTAATGTTAGCTGTTCATCGTGATGTGAATTATGTCTATATAGAATTCGAAAATGAAGTTTTAATTCTTGCAGAGGATTTGTTGGATACCGTAATGCAGGACCGTCCCTATTCGATTCTAAAGAGGGTTAAGGGCAGAGAATTGATTGGGAAAGAATACACTAGACTCTTTGATTATTTAGATGTAACGAATGAAGCAAAAGCATTTAAGGTCTATGAAGCTGATTTTGTAAGTACTGAGAATGGAACTGGAATTGTTCACTGTGCGCCAGCTTATGGAGTGGATGATCTTGAATTGGGGCAAAAAAATGGTTTGCCCGTTATGCATGGTGTTGGTTTAGATGGAAATTTTATCAAAGAGGTAACTCCAGTTGCAGGTCTATTTTTTAAGGATGCCGATGAAATTCTTATAAATTTATTGAAAAAACAGGGCTCCATGTTTCGTTCTGAAAAATATTTACACAGTTACCCTTTTGGATGGAGAACGGGTGATCCGATTATCTATTATGCAAAACATGCTTGGTATATAAAAACATCAAAATTTCGTGACCGCATGGTTGAACTAAACAAAACAATAAATTGGGTTCCCGAGCATATTCGCGATGGCCGCTTTGGTAATTGGCTTGAAAATAATCAGGATTGGGCGTTATCTAGAGAGCGCTTCTGGGGAACACCCTTACCTGTCTGGACGGATGGTGATGATAATTATCGTTGCATAGGATCAATTGAGGAATTAGCAAAACTTTCTGGAAGGGATCTAACAGATTTGGATCTTCATCGACCAAATATTGATGAGATTAATTTTGAAGAAGATGGAAAGATTTGGCAACGTGTACCAGAAGTAATCGATTGCTGGTTTGATTCTGGTGCAATGTCTTATGCTCAATACCACTATCCATTTGAGAATCATGAGAATTTTGATGATCGTTTCCCAGTTGATTATATCTGCGAAGCAATCGATCAAACACGTGGGTGGTTTTACACTTTGCATGCTATTTCGACTTTAGTTTCTGATAGCGTGGCTTATCGTAATTGTATTTGCCTAAGTCATATTGTTGATCAGGAAGGTAAAAAAATGTCTAAGTCATTAGGCAATATAATTAATCCCTATGATGTATTTGATACTGTTGGAGCTGATGCACTTCGCTGGCATTTTTTGGCAAGAATTTCTCCAGATATTCAGAAAAGAGTGTCTGTTGAGATAATCTCTGATGTTGCAAGTTCATTTATGAATACTTTTTGGAATACTTATGGGTTTTTTATCCTTTATGCTCGGCTAGATGATATGGATTTAGATAGTCCTCTCGATATTGATGATAGGCCAGAAACCGATCGTTGGATCTTGGCACTATTAGATCAAACAATCATTAATACAACTGAAGCAATGGATAAGTATGATGCTAAAAAAGCGGGTGAAAAAATAGAGTCATTTATTGATCAGTTAAGCAATTGGTATATAAGACGCAATCGACGTCGGTTTTGGAAATCTACAGATCTTGAAGATAAAAGATCTGCTTATTTGACGTTATACCAATGTTTGGACGTCATCCACAGATTAATGGCTCCATTTGTTCCTTTCTTATCAGAAAATGTCTATCAGAATTTAGTGCGAAATAATCAATCTACAGCCCCTATTAGTGTGCATATGGCAGCATGGCCGACAACTAATTCGAGCTGGAGTAATGAGAATCTTCTATTTGAGATTAATGTGGTACAGAAAGTAGTTGGCTTGGCTCGTGCAGCAAGGTCACAATCTGGTGTACGAGTAAGACAACCCTTATCAAGGTTATTGATTAGAACTCCAGATGATCAATCAGCGAGTGCTATTGAAAAGCATCAATCACAGATTTTAGAGGAGCTAAATGTTAAAGACATTGAATTCATTGCCCGCGATGCTGGGTTGGTGAGTTATGTTATAAAGCCAAATTTACCGCGAATTGGAAAAACCTATGGTAAATTGATTCCAGCTATCAAGCAGGCTTTAAATGATGCAGATACCAATGTGATAGCCAGCGTGGTTGCTAAAGGCGAATCTTTCAATATAGATTGCGCGAATGAGACTATAACGCTCGAAGCTAAAGATGTGTTGATTGAAACTAAATCTGCAGAGGGTTTTTCTTGTGGTGAAGAGGGGGGATATTTGACTGCTTTAGATACTCAACTCAATGACGATTTGATAAAAGAAGGTTTGGCTAGAGAATTAGTACGATCAGTCCAAGAAGCTAGAAAAAAATCTGGCCTAGATGTCTCAGACAGGATTATTCTCGGAATTAGTGGCTCAGAATTAGTAGAGAGCGCTTTAGGAAAATATAAAGAATTCTTAATGACTGAAACATTAGCCATTAAATGGCAAATAGATATCGATGATCCATTATTTACTGAAAATAATAGTCTTGATGATGAGGAATGGCTAATTGAGTTAGTAAAAGATAAAGGCTGAAACTATTCTTTTATCATCCCTAAGAATTCGGTTCGAGTTTTTGCATCTTTTCTAAAAGTACCTAACATTTGACTAGTTACCATAGAGACACCAGTTTTATGTACACCTCTTGTGGTCATACATTGATGTGATGCTTCTATAACCACAGCACAGCCTTTTGGTTTCAGAACATTTTGAATGCAATGGGCGATTTGTGCATTCATTTTCTCTTGCACTTGAAATCTTCGGGCAAAAGTCTCGACTACTCTCGCAAGTTTACTTATACCAACCACTTTATTATTTGGAAGATAACCCACATGAGCCTTCCCAATAATAGGAGCCATATGATGCTCACAGTGTGATTCAAAGGAAATATTTCTGAGTACGATCATTTCATCATAACCCTCAACCTCTTCAAAGGTCCTCTCTAAATATTTAATGGGATCTTCTGTATAGCCTTTAAACCAGTCTTTATAGGCCCGTGCTACTCGTGCAGGAGTATCAAGAAGTCCTTCTCGATCAGGGTTATCACCTGCCCACATAAGAAGAGTACGAACCGCCTCTTCAGCATTTTTTTGGGTTGGTTTTTTTGATTGTTTACTATTTTTTTTTGCCATATAGCACCTAGTTTAAAATTAAGAGACTTTGAGTATTTTATATGCTGCAGGAGATGCCGGTACCTTTCATAGAGCAGTAACCGTTTATATTTTTTGCAAGATATTGTTGGTGATATGTTTCTGCATAATAAAACTTTTCTAGCACGTTAATTTCAGTAGTTATATCACCCAGAACATTTGATTCTATAGCTGACGATTCATTTGCAACCGCATTAGATAGCTTGCTTTGGTATTGATTTAAAGATCTTGTTGCTAACGTTAATTGCTCATCAGAATTTACAAATATAGCGGATCGATATTGAGAGCCAACATCACTTCGTTGTCGCATGCCTTGAGTAGGATTATGGGATTCCCAGAAAGTTTGTAGTAACTCATTATAGGTTATTTCTCTAGGATGAAAAATAATCATAACCACCTCAACATGCCCTGTTGTATCGCTGCAAACTTCTTCATAGGTTGGATTTTCTTTTTGCCCTCCGGTATATCCTACAGCTGTTGAAAACACTCCTGGGATTTGCCAAAAATGTCTTTCTGGACCCCAAAAACAACCCATGCCAAATATAGCTTGCTCCGTATCTTTCGGAAATGGTCCTATAATTGGGTTCTGATTAACGAAGTGATTTTCCAATTAAATATACTCAGTAAGTGACAAATTAATTTTTTATTGTATTATTTTTCAGATCTTAATTCATTGGAATCTTGATCGTTTGTTAAATTATTTTTATAAAAAAACTCATGCATAAAAGTAACATTTTTAGCTATAACTGGTTCTCTATCTATGAAAAGAGGTCGATAAACTAAGTTTCTTATTTCTTTCCCAATTATACTATGCATGAAATCCAATCCATCCGGTTTAAAGGAAGCTCGATTTATATTTCTGGCCAAACCTCTTTTGCTGACATTGTAGTTGAATGTCACTTGCGCTTTTTCGTACCCTGGAGGAGCTTTCTCAAGGGAGGTGACTGAGGTATCTTCAAAAAATTTCGGTGGTTGTATATCTTCTAAGATAACTGGTTGCTCAAGAGCTAGCGCTCTGAATTCAAGCTTTAATTCATCCTCAGATAATAGATCCCAAACATCTCGGTATACACTATATGACCTATTTGCCCGATCGCTCATCACGTAATAGTCTGCCAAGTTAATTTTTGTTTCTACCAGATCTTGCCAAGAAGCATCTGGACTATCTTTTGCTATTCGAATTGCTTTTTTCAGGTATGAGTCACCTTTCTGCACTGTGGGAGGTTCATCGTAATAGGAGGCTGCATAATGGACAAAGAGGTAGGATTCACCTAATTCAGTTAATGGCTTAATTAAATCTATACTGTCTCTGCCTTTTTGTTTTTGCGTAATTGTTATGATTTTTCGCCATGTTTTTCTTTCCTTGTCAAATAAGGCTGATTTTCTTTGTGAGCGTGCTAATGTTTCTAATGCAGGTATCATTTCGATAGAGTTTGGATCTACGTTACGGGATTGAAGATAATAAATTCTTTTTTCTATATCTGCTGCATTTTTTCGTTCTTGAGCAGAAACATAGACATTCGCCAGTGACTCGAGGTTTTCGAGTTGTTCAAGATTATGTGGCCCATCATTCACATGGCTTATATGGATAGCTCTGGTGTAATTATCTCTAGCAAGATCCATTCTATTCATTTTAAGGTGTGTTTCAGCAAGACCTCTGAGTGGATTGATTAAATTTTTGTCTAATTGATTTTCTAAGCGTTCTATTATTTTTATTGCTGATTCATAATTCATAACAGCTAACTCATAGTTTTCTTGTCCATGCTGAGCTGCCGCTAGATTTATTAACGCATCTGCTGCCTCATGACTTTCACTTCCATATGTTGATATTGTTTGTTCAACTATTTGCTTAGCTAATTGGTCTGCCTCATCAAACATTTCATCTGCTACGGCATCTAAATAAATAGTTTGCAGATTTTTTAATTCATTATTTTGATCTTGCGAAAACCCTTGTGTGCAGAAAATAATTAAAGATACGAATAGAAAGTGCACAGAATAATAGTGATACTTATTTTTGGAAATTTTTTTTTCAATTAACTCTGGCATTTCATACTCTAATCAAATTTTTAGAGATAAGTATAGCCTAGCTTCGCTATTTTAAAAGTATCTTGATGTTACTGAACCAGTATTCAGTGTTATGTTTGTTTTTTTGGCAGCGCCAGCCATGTGCCAATAAAAACTAATCCCACTCCAAATAGTGCAAATATATTCCATGAATATTCACCTACAATCGTAGATATTATAAGTGCAACAACTGGAAAAAGTAGAGTGGTATAGGCAGTTCTTGTGGAACCAATTCTTTTAATTAGCTCAAGATAGCAACCAAATGTGATAGCTGAGGCGGCAATCGAGAGATATAGCAGTGATGTTATGTAACTAAAAGTTATTTCAAAGGTGATGGGCTTATTCATCACAAGCGCCAGGATCAAACATAAAAAAGAACCACACAACATAGCGTGAGCATTGATAGTAACAATTGGGATGTTTGTATTGGTATTAATAACAGCCGTAATATTTCCCAGTGAAGAAATAATAACTGCGGTAAACAACCAGAGGGCACCAATAAGTGATTTGCTTGTATTGGTTAAATCACGAAGCTCAGGCCAAAACATTAAGATTATGCCCAATATACCAATTATCGTTGCCACAATAATTCTATTTTCAATAATTTTGCCAAAAAAGATACGTTCAAAAAAGGCATTAAATATAACGATAAGACCAAACAGAACTGCCGCGAGACCACTCTCAACATAATTCATTCCATAGTATGTGAAGAGATAATTTAAACAAAACATGGAACTTCCCATGAGTATAATCATTGGATAGTGTGATAAATTTATTCGAAGCTGTTCTTTTTTTATTAGAGCGTAAGAGAATAAAAAGATGGCGGCGATAAAGAATCGATAGGCAACGGATAATTCTTCTGAAACAGCACCATATTGATAGGTGATGGCGATCCAGGATGAACCCCAAATAAGGGTGACAAGAGCAAATAGAAAAGGAGTTGGCATAGTTAAGATTTTATGACTATTGTAAAACATCACATTATATGGAAAGTTAATATTAATGCAGTGTTTATTCTGAGATTAATAAAAATAATTATTTATGCAAATTACAGCTAAACAAATAGAGCCAATTCCATCAGCAACAGTTGTTTTGGTTCGTGATGCTCTCAATGGGCCAGAAGTCTTTTTGGCTTTACGAAAAAAAAATGCAGCTTTCGGTGCGAGCTATGTTTTTCCTGGAGGTGGTATTGATCCAGTTGATAAGAATTTTGAAAGCAATATTAGCGACAAAGAAAATAGAATAATTAATGATTACCTAAATTTAAAAACTGGTGGATACGAATATTTTAGTGCGGCAATCCGAGAACTATTCGAAGAGGCAGGAATACTCCTTGTGCTAAATGATAAAAAGCAGTTTCCAGAGCACCTAAATCTAAAACAATATCGTGATTTAATATATTCAAAGGCACTCTGTTGGAATGACTTCTTGAAGGATAACAGTCTTCATCTTGATCACAAAAAACTAATTTATTTTTCTTTTTGGGTAACCCCTTTGTATTTGTCGAGGAGGTATACCACACGTTTTTTTATTACCGAAATACCAGTTAAACAAGAAGCCTCTCATTGTGGCAAGGAGTTAATTGACAGTTGCTGGATAACTGCTAAAGAGGCCTTGATTGCCAGAAGAAAAAAAGAAATTAATATTCCTTATCCAACAGCAATCACTCTGATGCAGATCAGAAGATTTGGTTGCGTTAATGAGATTCTTGAGTGGGCAAAAAATAGATCTATTATAGGGGTACCGTGTTACTTTCCTGAGCTTACCGAAACTGAGAGGCAAGAAATTTAATATGAGAAAAATTTTACCAAAAGCGGGGGAAATCCATCATTTGAAACCAGGGATATGTCGTTTAACAGCACCAAATGCTGGCTTGATGACGGGACCAGGAACAAATACTTATATTTTAGGGGGGAAGGAGTTCGCCATAATTGATCCAGGACCAGTAATAGACCAGCATATACAAAATATATTAGAATTTACACAAGGCAATATCTCCTGGGTACTGGCAACTCATACTCATCAAGATCATTCGCCAGCGGTTTTATCTATAGCTAAAGCTACTGGTGCTGAAATTCTGGGGATTTCCCCCCCACTGGATGGACATCAAGATATGACATTTTCTCCAGACCGAGTTCTGAAGGAGGGTGATGTACTAACAACGAAAGAATTTGAGTTAACCGTAATACATACTCCTGGACATGCCTCAAATCATCTTTGTTATTTGGATACTCAGCATAAATGGTTATTCACTGGAGACCATATAATGGATGGCTCTACTGTGGTTATAAATCCTCCAGATGGCAGTATGGGGGAGTATTTAAATTCAATGTACAAACTTAATAAAAAAACTATTAATGCAGTAGCACCAGGTCATGGAGCAATTATTGATAATCCATATGAGGTAATAGATTGGATTATTGAGCATCGCTTAAAAAGGGAAAAAAAAGTTTTAAAAACACTTAAGGCAAGCCCTAATTCAAAATTAAGTGATTTGGTTAAACTGGCATATAGCGACGTGCATGAATCTATACATCCGCTAGCTGAGAGATCATTATTAGCCCACTTAATAAAATTAAGCGAAGATAACCTAGCCCAAAATCATAATGATCGATGGAAGATGACTAACTAACTCTATAAAATCTTTGAGTTATAAAAAACTAATGAGCCAGGTTAAAGACCACTACAAATACAGTACCTGTTACCAGCACTCCAAGGATACAAATTAACTAATAGGCACTGTATAATATTTCTCTGCTGTCTAAACTTAGCAATAAATTATTTAAAGAGAATAAATTTATGACTTTTGTAGTAACTGAAGCCTGTATTAAATGCAAATATACTGATTGCGTTGAAGTTTGCCCTGTGGATTGTTTTCATGAGGGTCCTAATATGTTGGTTATTGATCCAGATGAATGTATAGATTGCACTTTATGCGAGCCAGAGTGTCCTGTTGATGCAATTTTATCAGAGGATGAATTAAGTGAAGATCAGCAAAAATTCCTCCAAATCAATACAGAACTGTCTGCAAAATGGCCAGTAATTGTCGAAATAAAAGCTGCACCAGCAGATGCTGATGATTGGGTTGATGTTAAGAATAAATTAGAGTATCTGGAAAAATAATTTTCCTCAATTACTTAATCGGTATGATGGATAAAATCAGTTATCGCTTCTGATAATTCATTACTTTTTTCTTCTTGCACGAAGTGTCCAGCATTTTTAATAATTTGGTGATTCTGATTCTTGCAACCAGGGATGCTTCTCTGAAAGTATTTTTCTCCACCACGGGTAATAGGATCACGATTACTAAACAAGGTAAGGAATGGTTTTTTCCAGGACTTAAAGTCATGCCATGCATTTCTATTATTTTGTGATTCTGGATCATTTGGTGAGATTGGTACCAGACTAGGAAAAATTCTTGCCCCAATTTTATATTTTCTGGAAGGAAAAGGGGCGTTATAAGCATGGATAGTTTCTTTATCCAGAGTTTTTATACAGGCGGATTGAACGATTTTACCAATTGGGAACCATGGACTGTATTGAGCAAATAAACGCCAATAATTAAATGCTTTGGGTATTTTTTCGTGACCTGTTGGTAACCCTCCGTTAGAAAGAATAATCCTTGAGAATCGATAGGGTTCCGCTATTGCGAGACGAAGTCCTATGAGTGAACCCCAATCTTGACAGAACATGGTCATCTCTTTTAAATCAAGTATATTGATGAATTTGGCAAGCCAATTAAGATGATTAGCATAAGAATAAGCGCTAGCAAGTATTGGCTTATCTGATTTTCCGAAACCAATGAGATCTGGCGCTATAACATTAAAACCTTCATTAGCAAGTAAGCGAATCATGTCACGATAAAGGTAGGACCAGGTGGGCTCCCCATGCAAAAGTAGAATGGTTGGGGCACTTATTGGACCCTCTTGCACATAATGCATTCGGAGACCATCAATAGTTATATAATTGGGTTCGTAGGGGTAATCCTTAAGATTTTTAAATCTTTGGTCCGGTGTTCTTAGAAATTCCATAGATTATAGCTTATCATTGTTTTTTTAATATTCACTAGTGTTGAGTAGGAGTGATTTGATGGGAAAAATCAAAGAAATAGCCATAAGAGGAAAAATACGTGCACCAATGGAGCTAATAAAAGCTGCGAATGTAGATATCAAGACAGGTATAGATGGTGATATTAGAGGCGGTACATTAAAGCGACAAGTAACACTTCTTGCAGCAGAAGCTTGGCGAGCGGTTTGTCAGGATTTACAGGTGGAACTTCCATGGACAGTAAGGCGAGCAAATATATTAATTGAGGGAATTGAATTACCTCAAACTTCGGGATATAGAATCGAGATAGGTGAGATATTACTGGAAGTGACGAGACAGACAGACCCGTGCTCCAGGATGGATGAACAGCATATGGGGCTAACAAGAACCTTGATGCCAGATTGGCGGGGTGGTGTGTGTTGCAATGTAATCCAAGGGGGAAAAATTGCAATCGGGGATAACGTTTCATTAGTTACTTAATCGGTTCAGAATTTAACTGCACCCCAGTATTTAAGTAACAGAAAACCAAATAACATACCGCCAAGATGAGCAAAATTTGCTATATCTGGACTGGTACCTGAGACACCAAAATACAGTTCCATTACACCGGCTAGAATAACCAAGTATTTAGCTTTCATGGGGATGGGTGGAAACATTAACATGACCATACGATTTGGAAATGCTAACCCAAAGGCTAATAATAGGCCAAACACGCCACCCGAAGCTCCTAAGGTAGGATAAAAAAGACCTTGTGTGCCGGCAATAATGAGCTGAATTATACCAGCGCCCATAACGCAAGTTAGATAATAGAAAAGAAATCTTTGGGCACCCATGATGACTGCGAGCTCTTTACCGAACATCCATAACATAAACATATTAAAGAGAATGTGATAGAAATCACCGTGTAAAAAACCATATGAGAATAATTGCCAGACTGAAAAGTAATCACGATAAGTATCAATGGGCCACAATGCAAGATACCGCTCCAAAACACCAGGTATTAAAGTCTGCAAAGCAAATACTAGGGCATTAACGATTAACAACACAAATATTACATCAGGGATGTTGCTTGAATTTGAATTATATATATTTCGATTCATTTTTAGCTGTACCTAGTAGCATTTAGTTTTACAATAACTTGTTTGTAAAATATTAAATAATAGATATAGATTATGCTTGAAAAAATTCTACTTCGGAATAAAAAAAATGCTTCTTGGTTAAAATTTTGTAATCCAAGGTATGTTTATACAAGCACTGATCTTTCTGAAGTTAAGAGGATTTTGCAAGAGATACAGACCAAGGTAGAAAAAGATGGTTTATACGCTGCTGGATACTTGAGTTATGAGGCGGCACCAGCATTTGACCCCGCTTTTATTGTGCATGACAAGCCCATACTTCCATTACTCTGTTTTGGTGTATACGAGGAGGTAGAGGAGCTTTCTACAATAGCAGATGACAGGCCTTCTTGTAATGATGACCTGAAATGGACTCTTGATACTTCAAAAGATTGCTATGAGAAAAAATTTTTATATATTAAGCAACAAATTGAACTTGGAAATACTTATCAAATAAATTATACATTACGAAATTTAGCAGATGGGATAACTGATCCTTATAGTTTTTTTCTAGCTAAAGCTACTCATGCCCCTTTTGCCGCTTTTATAGAGAGTCAAGAGCATACGATTATTTCTGCTTCGCCTGAATTATTCTTCTCTCTTGATGGGGAGCATTTAGAGAGCAGACCAATGAAAGGAACTTCAAGCCGAGGAAAAACATATTTTGAAGATATAACCTTGAGAAAGGAACTCAATGGTTCTGAGAAAAACTTGGCTGAGAATATTATGATTACTGATATGCTAAGAAATGATATGGGTCGAATTTCAGAGCCAGGCTCAGTTTTTGCTGATGCTGTATGTGAACTTGAGAAATATCCAACAGTCTGGCAAATGACCTCTTCCGTGAAGTCACGAACAAAAGCAAATTTTATAGAAATATTAAGTGCTTTATTTCCATGCGCTTCGGTGACGGGAGCACCTAAAATCGCAAGTATGAAGATTATTTCAGAAATAGAAAATACCTCTCGAGATATCTATACCGGAGCGATTGGTTATATAGCTCCAGGCAGGAGGGCGCAATTTAGTGTCCCTATAAGAACTATTTTAGTCGATAATAATTCACATAAAGCGACTTACGGAACTGGGGGTGGAATCGTTTGGGATTCAGATAGCTCTTCTGAATTCCATGAATGTTTGACTAAGTCGAAAATGTTAACTTCAAGAGATGATGATAATTTTGAGTTATTTGAAACGATCCTCTGGGAACCAGAAAAAGGTCTCCATTTAATTGATTATCATTTTTCTCGATTACAGGAATCAGCAAGTTATTTTGGATTTGATGTCGATATTTTATTTATCAAAAAGGAGTTAATGAGCTACCTAAAAGAATCTGCTGCAGCCTCGAAAGTTATCAAAATATTAGTGAATAAGGAAGGTTCTCTGAGGATATTACAATCAGATTTATTACCCAGTCATACCGCAGCTAACTATACGATTTCTTTCGCAAAAAAACCCATTGATGAAGAAAATATATTTTATTATCACAAGACTACTAAGAGGGAGATATATGAATTGGCTGAAGCAGAGCATCCTGATAGTGATGATATTCTTTTTTGGAATAATAAGGGTGAAATTACTGAAACTAAAATTGCCAATGTAATTTTCAATATAGATGATGAATGGGTTACCCCACCACAATCAAGTGGCCTTTTAGGTGGGACTTATCGTGCTATGCTGCTCGAGAAAGCACTCCTTAAAGAACGAATTATTCATAAATCAGAGATACTAAATGCCTCTGAAATTACTTTAATTAACTCTGTTCGAGGAAAGTTTACTGCACAGTTGATTTAGATTCTCGGTCGATTGAGAATCACATCAGAGTCAGCCCATGATTTTTGGTAATTGTTGTAAGCTTCTTTGGCTGCCACCTGATTACCCTGCATTTCTAAACTTTTCCATAAACCAAACAGTGACCACCCATTGTTACGATGCCAACTTAAATCTCTTCGAAAAACAGCTTCAGCTTCAACTGCTTTATTCGCATCCAGTAAGGCTGCACCCAGATAATGACGCATGGGCTGGAGCCAGCTTGGCGGTTCAGTATAGTTATTTTGATCTTCAATATCGACCGCAGCGGAGTAATGTTTTATGGCTTCTTCTAAATTACCTTCTGCTTCAAGCATTTCACCTGTTAATGCTAATTCTGCCAACCTAAGAACAGTTGAAACAGGATTTGCGCCCACTCTATATTGGTCTACATTTTCTAGAGAAAGTATGCGTTTAATGTTATCAAGCTCGATCTGAGCTTTAACTAGATCACCAGTTGCAACATAAGTGCTTCCAATTGTATAACTCCAGATACCATCAAGATAAGGGGTGCCACTTACTTTAGGTGTGGTGTTTAATAATATGTCCCACTTACCAAATATTTTATTTATCAGCCAAGGACCAGCAAAACCCGTTTGAGCTCTTACAGCATTTAAATTATTTGGATCCATCAAGGCTTCCATTTTTTTAGCTGCATCGAAAGCTACAGCATAATTACCCTGAACAGTAGCTGCATATTTTATAAAATCAATCGCATGCGGTGGATGAATTTTTGCTGATAAAGGGTAAGTACCAATATTAGGTAAAGGGAGATCACCCCAAATATTCAAAAATTTTGCATCAACCTCTACTGACCGCATATTACTATCAATGGCTCTATTGTATTGACCGACACGCACATATATATGTGCTGGCATGTGCACAACATGTCCAACAATTGGCATTGTTGCTTCCAGTCTGTCAGCTGAAGCCAGGGCCCTTTCAGGTTCCTGTGATGCTTCTAATAAATGAATGTGTAAATGATTAGCTCCAGTATGATTTGGATTGCCTGCCAAGACACGTTCAAGTGCATTTGCTACTTTCGTGGTTGCTGATTTAGGCGTCCCATCTTTTTCCCAGTAGTCCCAGCGTCCAATATTCATATATGACTCAGCATATAATGAGACGATATCTGGATCAGTAGGGTATTTTTTTTGAAGAGCATCAGCGGCATTCATATAAGCTATATCTCTTTGACCATCATCAGAAATACTTTCTTTGTCATAAAGGATATGAAGCGCGGTAATCATATCTCGTTCCATCGGATTGGCATTTTCGAGTAAACTCATGGCTTTATTTATTGCTTTTAAGCCCTCACCTTTTGGATCATCAGGCATCCCGGAATATCGACTATTTGGATTGGGACCAATTGAGTGCGCCATACCCCAATAAATCATTGGGTGATTAGGGTCATGAATAGCTGCTTGCTGATATGAAGCTATAGATTCTGGGAAATGAAAAGCCCAAGCATAGCGTAAACCCTGATCAAAGAATTTTTGTGCAAGTTCTGAATCTGTAGATATTTTTCTTGAATAAGTGCCTGTTCCATCAACAAGTATTGCTTTTGTTTCTAATGCAGCTGTGGATTCAGAATCAGATTGAGAGCATCCACAAATTACAGCAAGTAATAACACACTAAAACTTATTAATTTCATTTTTTTGATCATTGTTCTTCCTTGAATAGAAATTTTATTTATTTCATCATGATAGCATAGAATCTTAAATGCGAATTATTCTCAGTTAATTTTTTCTTAAAATAATTAACTTTTTATTTTGGGCATTTCAGCACTGAACGTGAAAAGAATTATTAACATTATTTAACTAAATTCTACAAAGCATTCAAAAAGGATTTTCAGAAAATGCATAAAATACAAAAATTATTACTTATATTATCGATTTGTTTCCTAAAAGCATGTGGTGGTGGAACTAGTAATTTCGATACTGAAATCTCTCTGGGTGCCTATGCAATTCCTGAAATTATTTCAGCAAGCTCATTTAATGTTAAGGAAAATAAAATATCTATCGGCACGGCTTTGGCTACATATGGCAACAATTTAAGTGCGATTTCGTACTCAATTTCAGGAGCTGATGCTAATTCAATTTCAATTAATTCTTCAACTGGTGCAATGATATTTAATACTGCTCCTGATTACGAAACCAAAAATTCTTATTCAGTTAAGCTAAATGCTACTGTTGGATCACTGACGGGATCTCAAGATATAACAATTTCTATTTCTAATGTATCTGAACCAATAGTTTGGCAATTGACAGACCCTGAGTTGGTTGGCATGAGTTCAACTAAGCTCTCCGATGCTTTTGATAAAGTACTAGCTGATGGTTCTTATACTCAAGGTGCACTCGTAATTAAGGATAGTAATCTTGTTTATGAACGTTATAGAGGAATCGCAGTCAATGAAGAGTTGGTACTACAAAACAAGAACTGGGAGGGTTATAGCACCAACATCCAAGGTCGCTTAGGTGCTAGAGATGAGAATAGTCTCGTCACTTCTTGGTCAACAGCAAAATCTTTTACCAGTATTATTACAGCTATAGCGATAGAGCAAGGTTATATCAATTCGTTGGAACAGAGTGCATCCGATTTTATAAGTGAATGGGCAAATGATAGTCGCAAGCAAATTACTATTCGCGATTTACTGGATATGCACTCTGGACTGACCATGGCTTGTGCTAGCAATAGCAGTGGTGAATGGATCTTGGTTAGTAACTGTGATACCTGGAGACGTGATAATGGTATAATGTATTTCGATGATATGCTCGATGGATGCATTAATCGAGAAATGGCTCAAACTGGCGTTGATTACCCCTGGTTCAATGAGTATGGCTCTGGTGAATTATGGAAATCAGGTGATTACGTTTATATGAATTGTGACACGATGGTTGTGGGTGAAATATTATTTCGAGCGACAGGAAAAAATATTGAAACATATGCAGATCTTAATCTTTTTTCTAAAATTGGGATGGATGCTGAGTGGTGGCAGGATATAGATGGTAATTATCTTACTCATTGTTGTATTGACGCTACCGTCAGAGATTTTGCAAAATTTGGCCAAGTAATTCTTAATAATGGAGTATTAGATGGCGAGCAAATTATTCCTAAATCATATATTGAGAAAATTAAAAATATACCAAACGAAGAAAAGCCTGGTAATTGGAATGCAAGATATCCTAATAATAGTTATGCCATAAATTTTTGGACCTTGGAACCGGGAACTACAGATAATGGCACAACTTTTCCAGCGAAAGATACTATTTTTCATACTTTGGGTTTTGATGAACAGATGATCATGATCGATTTTACCAATAACATGCTTGTGCTTAGGTTTAGCCTATATGAACTTAGTTTAAATTATAATGGTGAAAGAAAGTATAAAGATAATGATCAGTATGCAACGTCCAACTATATACTCTCATTGCCGGGTGGAATTGGTTTGGGTGGAATACAGAATTATAAGCCCCATGACTTCCTTTATGACGTGACACAATCAATTAATGTAGAGTGAAAGCATTTTTGATGTGATAAGCCCGAGTAGACTTGAATCACTGATCGATGGATTATGAAGACTTCGGTTGATTAAAAAATGTGAACACAAGATAATGTGCTTTCACACATTTAAAATTTGACTGGATGTAAGAAAAGGGCACTTGGATAGTGAGTTTGTAAAACTAATTGAATCATTTCCTGAGACCTGCAAAAAATAATTATGAAAAAGCAAATTATAGCAATCGGTGGTGGTGGTTTTGGCCGGAATCCAGGTGAAGGTGTTATTGAAAAATATATTTTGGATCAAGCAAATAAAAAATCACCCAATATCTGTTTTATTCCGACCGCTACCGGAGATAATGAAGCATATAAAGTAAATTATTATGCCACTTTTTCTAAATTACAATGCAAGCCATCGCATCTAGATTTTTTTAAAAGAACACCTGACCTAAAAAGTCTCATCCAAGCTCAGGACGTTATTTTTGTTGGTGGAGGGAACACAAAAAGCATGTTAGCTGTCTGGAAAGATTGGCAACTGGATGAGATCTTAAGAGAGGCTTATGAAGCTGGAGTAATTATGTGTGGTGTCAGTGCAGGGGCAATATGTTGGTTTGATAGAGGGGTGACAGATTCATGGTCAAAGGAATTAAAGATTATGGATTGTCTCGGGTTCGTTAAAGGAGCTTGCTGTCCCCATTATGATGAAGAGCCAGTAAGAAAGCCTTTTGTCAGTAAATCCTTATCTAATAATGATATGGACTCCTGCTATTCTGTCGATGGAGGATGTGCCTTGCACATGATTGATGGAGAACCGTTTAAATCTATCGTCTTTAAGAAAAAAAAGAATGCTTTTTTGGTTACGATGGATAATTCAGTCTTGAATGAGAAGGCTTATACTAAAACAGAGATCTTCTAGTCTTAAAGAGTCGGACCATACTTATGATTCGTATTCTTTCGTGGCATCAATCAGCCATGCATAAAAACTTTTGAAGAAACTGCTATAACTGAAAATAAGGAAATCTTCAGCTGCAAATTTGAATAGAATAACGCCAATTGCATGTATGTCAGTTTGGACAACCGTGTTAGCTGGCATGGCTTCATTTGAGAAGTCGATGGCTATTTCTTTATTGAGAATAAGTGAGGCATTTACACCCTTTAAGTGAACTCCTCGTCTGGAATGAGATATATCAATGACTGCTGCATTTTCTGCAGTGATTATTTTTGACAGTTCAAAATGCAAGTTTTGACGATCAGATATGATCATATAATGACCAGGTAAAAGGCTGGCAATGAATATATCATTATGCATGAGCACTGCACCCACATTTGGTAGCGATGACAATTCAAAATAATTGATGATAATTGAAGCTATGTTCTCTGAAGTTTCTGGCCAGCTTTTTATCAACACCATCGACTCAAACTTGGTTTCACTAATTGTAAGATCTTTATGCATAGAGTCTATCTCCCTCTTTATCATAAAAATGAGGGTCGACAACTAGCACATTATTTTGCTCATTATTTAATGGGTATGTAGCGATTAGCTGCTTATCGATTAGCGTATCGCCATGCTCGATTAGGGCAAGAGCAATATATTTTTCCAGTGCGGGACTGTATGTAGTTGAAGTTATATGACCGACGTTTTTTGCACTATGTAATATATGAGAACCGGCTTTTAGCGGTTTATGATCTTGTGAGATTAGGCCAACCATTTTTTTACGATGTGGTGCTATCAACCCCTCACGTTGCTTTAATACTGAACCAATATATTGTTTTTTTGTAGAAGCCATACCACCCAGTCCCACATCCGCCATTGTGGTACGACCATCAAGTTCTGGGCCACTGATATGCCCTTTTTCGATGCGTAATGTTCCCAGCGCTTCAGTACCATACGGCACAATGTCATAAGATACACCAGCCTTGATAATTGCTTCCCATACAGCTGTGCCATGCGGAGTTTCCGCATAGATTTCGTAGGCACGTTCTCCCGAAAATGAAAGCCGAGCAATTTTAACTGGAATTTCACTGATGTGACCATCAGCAACAGCCATATAAGGCAATCCTTCTTCAGAAAAATCTATGTCGTCGATAATTTTAACTAGGACATCTCTACTTTTTGGCCCAGCAATAGCAATCCCTGCCCATTGATCAGTGACCGAACTGACATGAACTTTTAAGTCTGGCCATACGAGTGCGAGTAGTCGCTCCAATTCCGTTAGAACACTTGCGGCATTGGCTGTGGTAGTGGTCATCAAAAATTGTGTTTCGCTGAGTCGCCAGCATGTACCATCATCAAACATATATCCATCTTCACGCAGCATGACCCCATAGCGAGCTTTACCCACTGGTATTTTTAAAAATGCATTGGCATAAATTCGATTTAAAAATTCGGCGGCATCTGGTCCTTGTACATCAATTTTACCCAGACTGGTCACATCTACTATGCCTACTGAATTTCTTACGGCTCTTGCCTCACGAATATAGGCCTCTTCCAGAGTTTCACCCAGTTTTTTATATACACGTGGGCGATACCAAATCCCAGCTTCAATCATCTCTGCGCCATTTTCCATATGCCAGTCATGCATGGGCGTATGCCTTGTGGCTTTATGGTGGTTACCAATATTACGCCCAGCAAGCGTTCCCAGAGCAACTGGTTTGTAGGGTGCCCTGAACCTTGTTGTTCCGGCTTCTGGAATGGATATACCCCGCAGTTCAGCCATGATTGCGAGGGCATTCATATTAGATGTTTTGCCTTGATCAGCTGCCATCCCAAGCGTTGTGTAACGCTTTAAATGCTCAACTGACCTAAAGCCTTCGATATGAGCAATCTTAATATCTGTAACTGAAACATCATGCTGCAAATCAATAAATTTCTTGGCTGATTTATTGAGTGATGGGATTTCTGTTAATGCCAATGGTATAGCTTTGTTCTCTGTATTTTCGACTTTGTTTGTCGTTAGAATTTCTTCAAGAGTAAAATCACCTTTGACTGCGCCGAAAGCTTCCCAGTTTCGGTTTGCCTTACCGGGAATGAATGCCTGCAGTTCATCGTCAAAAATAGCTGGCGTTCCTGTCTGACTGCACAGATTAATTGTTGGAGTATAACCACCTGATACAAGAAGGGTATCAACATTAATTGTTTTGGAAGATCCGATTGATTTTGAATGCGAATTATAAGGAGCGATTTTGATCGAGGAAAGTGATTTACCACCATAAGCAGAAGTGACCACATGTCCACCCATATAATTGATTGAATCATCATTCATTAAAGATGGATCAATTTGTGGGCGGGCATCAATCAAGTAGCTGATATTGACACCTAATTTTATTAATTGATTGGCTGTAGTGTATCCATCATCATTATTAGTAAAAATTGCTACATTTTTACCCACAGCAACACCGTAACGATTAGCGTATCTCAATGCTGCATTGGCAAGCATGATCCCTGGCGTATCATTGCCATCAAACACCAGTGGCCGCTCGATACTGCCGGTAGCAATTATCACTTGGTTAGCAAATATTTTTAGGTGCCTTTGTCTTGGTTCATGACTTTCTGGCACTGCTTTATGATCAGCTACTCTCTCAACTGCACCTAATGTATTGTCATCAAAATACCCATAAACGGTAGTGCGAGACAGCAGGTTGATATTCTGACAGTTAGCTAGTGAATTTAATGTATCTGCTAGCCACTCACTAGGGAGTTTACCATCAATAGTTCCTGGCGCTTCTGCTAAGGAACCACCAAAGTTATTGTTTTCATCAACAAGTGTGATTTTCTCTCCTGATGCAGCCATTTCTTTTGCTTTATTAAGTCCTGCAGGACCACCACCTATGATTAAAACATCCGTAAATATATTGGATTTTTCATAGCGGTCTGGGTCCGCTATTAAGCCAGCTTTACCCATACCAGCGGCGCGGCGAATAAAGTGCTCACAAAAATGCCAGAATTTCTGTCCAGTCCCCATAAAGGTTTTATAGTAAAAACCAGCTACTAAAAGCGGTGAAAATAACTGATTTATAGCCATAATATCAAATGCAAGGCTAGGCCACGCATTTTGACTATGAGCCTCCAACCCTTCATAGATCTCCACTGTTGTGGCAGTGCAGTTAGGCTCTAACCTCCCATCATTTCTGATGCTTACCAGTGCATTTGGTTCTTCTGGTCCAGCTGAATATAGCCCACGTGGCCGGTGATATTTAAAGGACCGTGCCAGCAACATCTCTCCATTTGCGAGCACCGCAGATGCTAAGGTATCACCTTGATACCCTTGATATTCTTTACCATCAAATGTGAATTTAATCGGCTTTGCAGTATCAACATGTTGCCCTTCGATTTTCAGTCGAAACCCACTCATGATTTTTTTTCCGTTGGCCAGGGGCCTGCGAGAGTAACTTCGGTAATTTCATGAGTGACGGTGTCTCTGGTTACTTTAAGAAAAGCTCTGCATCCCGAGGTGTGCTGCCAATGCTCAACATGAATTCCACGAGGGTTGTTTCTCATGAAGACATAATCGACCCAGCTTTCCATATCAGTATTATCATGATGAGGTCTTATTGTTGTTGCATCACCAACATAGGTATATTCGCTTGCTTCTCGTGGTCCACAGTGGGGGCAGTTAATAATCATAAGATTCCCCTATTGGTGAGCCGGATATGGACCGACACCCTTTTCGTCTAGTTCATGACCAGTATAAAAACGCTCGAGTGTAAAGGCGGCATTTAAGTCGTGTGGCTGATCTTTTGCAATAGTGTGAGCAAAGCACCAACCCGCTGCTGGAGTTGCTTTGAAGCCACCATAACACCAGCCTGTATTTAAATATAATCCTGGGAGCGGTCCTTTGCAGATAATGGGGCTACCGTCCATGGACATATCCATAATACCACCCCAATTTCGCAGAAGTTTTAACCGCGCTAAGTTGGGAAACATAGTTACCGCGGCATCTGCCACATGCTCGAAAATTGGTAAATTGCCACGTTGGGCATAAGAATTATAACCATCAAGGTCACCACCAAAGACTAAACCACCTTTATCAGATTGAGATATATAAAGATGACCAGCACCAAAAGTCACTACCGTGTTGATGAGTGGTTTGAGCGGCTCTGAAACGAATGCCTGAAGCACATGAGCTTCGATTGGTAATTTATGTATACCTGCTAATTTCATCACTGGTGATGTGTTACCAGCAACAGATACTCCAATTTTTGGTGCTAAAATCTCACCACGAGTTGTTTTAACTCCAGTGACTTTTTCTCCATCTTTAATAAAGCCAATAACTTCACAATGTTCAATAATATCGACACCATAGTTATCAGCTGCGCGTGCATATCCCCATGCTACTGCATCATGACGTGCTGTACCTGCTCGAGGTTGACATAATCCACCAATAATTGGAAAACGAGTGCTCTCTCCAGTATAAAGCCCCGGCACTCTTCGGCTAATTTCATCGACTCCTAGTAGTTCTGCATCAGCCCCTTCCATCAACATAGCATTACCACGCCTAGCAAAAGCATCCATTTGCCCAGGAGTGTGTGCCAGATTAATAATACCTCGTTGCGAAAACATCATGTTGTAATTTAAATCTCTCGAGAGGCCTTCCCATAACTTCATGGAATGCTCATAAAATCTCGTGTTGGCGGGGAGCATATAATTTGATCTAACAATGGTTGTATTACGACCAATATTACCGCTACCCAAACCCCCTTTTTCAAGAACTGCAATATTATAAATACCATGCTCTTTGGCTAGGTAATAAGCGGTAGCAAGGCCATGACCTCCACCACCAATAATGATGACCTCATATTGTTTCTTCGGAGTCGGTGCGCGCCATGATCTAGTCCAATTTTTGTGACCAGTGATCGCGTTTTTAATTAGTGATATTGCTGAATATCTACTCATGCTGGCAACCTGCAGAAAAAAACAATAGCGGTATTAATACACTCGTTTGAATATTAGATATTACTTTCAAGGTTAAGGTCTACTTTTAGTGTTCTTGCATCGTTTCATAAGTTTTATCTATATTGAATTTTTTGTTTATGTTGCAAATTCTTAGCCACAAAAATACAATTTTTTAATATTAACATCATAAGTAGAATTACTGGGCATGATAAATGATTAATATGGTATGTTTTTGTAACTTAAAATGTGACATCCTTCAACTCATATTTATTTGATTGATTAATTTTAAGGAGATAGTAATGCCATTTCCCAGTCATTCACCCTATGTCATTATTGGTGCTGGAATTCATGGCTTAAGTACGGCTTATCATTTGTCTTTAGAGCTAAAAGCACAAGGTAGTGGGAGTGGTGTCGATATTCTGGTTATTGATAAATCAGGTATCAGTGCCGGGGCAACCGGGATTGCCTGTGGAGTGGTGAGGAATAATTATTATCAGCCGGCCATGCGTGAGCTGATGGCCCACAGTGTTAGTGTCTGGGAAAGTGATTCGAAGTCTTACAGCTATCATCCTGTCGGCTATATGCAAATTAGTTCTGAAAGTATGCACGAAGATATTGTCTCGATTTATGAACAACAGAGAGCAATTGGTTATTCATCAGTTTTAGTTGAGGGTGAAAAAGACTGTACTAGTTACATGCGAGAAATTTTTCATGATTGGCAGGCACAGAATATTACAACCGTACTCCATGAAGCACCGGGTGGATATGCTAACAACACTAAAGCTATGTTGGGCCTTGCTTCCAAAGCAGAAGCAGAGGGTGTGCGCATTATGAGCGGTGTTGAAGTGCTAGGTTTTAAAGAAGATAACCTAGGTACGATTCAATCTATAGAAACAAACTGTGGCTCGATTGATTGTGATTATGTGGTGGTTGGTGCAGGACCTTGGACACCAAAATTATGGGAAATGTTATCGCTACCCACAACAATAAATATTAAAAATCCTAGTACTGGTGAGATGTCAAATGATGTTGATATGTGGATTTACTGGTCCTTACAGGAGGGAACACTTGGTGTTAATCCGCAGTTGCAGCAAACCAATGATGGTAAAATGCCACCCGTGATTCATGTTGATACTGATGCCCCTCTTTATTCTGATGTTGATGGTGCTCTTATTACTGACGAAATGTGGGGTATTTATTATAAGCCAGACTTCCATTTTGGGGGGGTGCAGGGTGGTGCAGCACCGTTTATTGTTGATAAGAAAGCCAGTGAAGTGGCTGTCGATCCTTATGGTCCCGACTCACCAGAATTTATTGTGGGAAATGATTTTTCGCACATGTGGGTTTCAGCATTGGCACATTGTCAAAAAAGGTTCTCCGGGCAGATCGGTAAATATAAAAACGAGCCTTCTGGTGGTATTGGCGCCTTTACA
>Ga0257114_1000243_pt1 | contig 42118 bp, 59 predicted proteins | sample SI112_10mmetaG_FD_190149 | JGI IMG/M metagenome (GOLD analysis project Ga0257114, IMG submission 190149) | Marine microbial communities from Saanich Inlet, British Columbia, Canada - SI112_10m | ecosystem: Environmental > Aquatic > Marine > Inlet | place: Canada: British Columbia | collected...
CCCTTCGCAGTTTGTGCAGTGTCGTTTAGTTGGATTTCAGTCCCAACTGCACCTTCCACAATTTGCTTGGATTCACGCTCTAAAGAACCTACTCCCGTAGACTCAACTACCCCACCAATCGATTCGGCATTGACCGAACCAATTAGTAGAACAGTGTTAACTGTCGCCAGCAGTGTCTTTTTGATTAATCTGGATAACAGCATTATCGGACGTAATATCTAAAGTGATGATACCCTTACAAGTGCTAATACCTGTAGGACATGTACCACTTAACTGATTAATGTCGATGTTTGCATTGTCTCCGTCAAACTCAACTGTTTGCGTTTGGTAAAAACCATCATTCTGTAAAGATTTAATGTCATTACCGTCACCAGTAATATCCCAGTTCCAAGTAACATCATCTGTTTCAATGTCTATATCAAATACGTTTGTTGATCCAAGAACACTTAGATCGAAATCTAAACGTTCAGAAGATGCAACAGATCCTTGATCAAAATCGATTGTGTTAGAATCACCAGTCATAGTGATATCCATTGCTGTTGTATCCGAAGATCCAACATCACCGATCTTATAATCAAGAACGTTACTGTCACCAGTCCACATAAGATTATATGTAGAACTGTTTGCTGTTAACGTACCATATAGTAAGTTTTCGTTACCAAGTTGATCTATATTAAAGGTCAACGAAGTACCAGTAATGGGTGTTGCCGCCGATGAGGTTTCAAAATTGTTTAAACCAATCTTGTTACCGTAACCAACTTGATCGATATAAAGAGTCAGAGTGTTACCAGTCTGATCTATATTGATCTCGTTATCATCAGTTGCCGCTGCCCACGCAAACGAAGTTAGCATTAATCCTGCCATAGCAATAAAATACTTATTCATTTTTTTCTCCTAAAGGGTGTCCATCATTTTTCCCATCTGCTTGATGGGGGTGACGATGTCCTTCCCCTACTTTCCAAAGTCCTCTATCGTGACCTTGGTATATTAACTCTAGTACACTTGCTTCAATAGCAGAGCGTACCGCATATGTCACTGACTCATTATTACCCACTCCGTCCTCGTATTCTACGAGTTGGGTTCCCTGTTCATAAAACCTAAACAGATCCCCACCAGACCCATAAGACAAAATAGTCTTCTTGGTCTGCACGTTTAACAAAACTTCTCCCGTTAGCACAGAGACTGCTCGGACAGAGACTGTGACAATATCTTTGCGATACTGTCTGGTAAATCCAATGCCTAATGTTCTGGCACCTCGTCCACCACTTTCCGCATTGGTGTCATAACCAATGATCCCACCTTCGATAATCATCCCTGCGAAAAGCAGAGGGGCAATGCCCTGCGATTTCTCATCGGCATACTCTTTACGGGTACTCCTCACAATCTGGCGTTCTCTGACCAAATTGTCTATACCTTGTCTCTCGACTACACGGAACCATGTACCTTGTCCCGCAGTCTTGAGTGCATCGATCAGCATCTCAGTTCCACCTTGAGTGACGGCAGTACTAAAATCTGCAATACCGTCTCGTGCCTTTCTTTGTCCAGTAAGATCTTTGAACCCGTATACGGCAACAACTGGTTTTAGGGTTGCCGGTGGCACCTGTAGGAGTTCTACATATGCCGGTAGTTTAACCACTTCTGGGAGATCCACACATATATATTTACGTGCCATCGTTTTTTGAAGACCCATCTGCAAATGCCGTTGGTAACCTTCAGAATATTTTCCTGCTTCATCATTACAATCTTGGGGTTGATCCGACCACTGTGGTATGGATGCACAACCTGTCAAAAAAATGAACAGTACAGATAGTAGTAGCAAATTACGTGCCATCTCCACCATCCCCTGTATCTCCATCCGAACCAAAGTTACCAGTTCCAATAGGGATCTCAATAATTGTTTCTGTACCATCACTATCAATGATGGTCATCTTAATAAATTCTGTTCCGTCTTCTCCCGTAATTACTTCATAGGTTATAACGGATCCTTCTAATGTAAATGACCCGAACGTTACCGCACTATCATTGCTAAACATATTATCTACTAATTGCTTAGATAACTGAGCATAGATTCGTGATTCCAGATTACGTATAAATTTTGCCAATACGGTGTTATCTGCTTCACGTTCTGCCGCCTTCTGTGCCGCCTCTAAAGCATCGGCAATTGCTTTCTTCCTTGAATGCTCTTGGTTCTCAATTGTTAAATAATGTGCTCCAGTTCCTATTCCACTAAATGACGGGTTCTTAAACCCATGTACTATCTCAGTTGCTTGGGTCTGAGTAGTCACTATCATCAATGTGAGTAATACTAATCTTTTCATTGTCTTTATCCTGTTGTTGTAGCAACATATCTAATTTAACATTTAGTCTTATTAAATCGTTATCCAACATACGTACTTTATCAATTAGGTCAATTAAGGTCATGTGGGATTCTTCTATCACTGGATTCACTTCCTGTGTTACCCAGATCCATATGTAGTATATGAAGTATCCTAACCCTATTGCCGCCATTATAGGAAACCCATAGGTTCCTATTGCTTCTACTATTGTTTCCATTCTCTAATCCTTCCTGTGATCCTCTTGCCCTTTAGACCTTGCTACTCTGTTCATATCTGGTCTAATACTAAATGCATGGGATATCATAATGTCTATCTTTAATAGTTCATTATTCATAGTGCCAATTCGATTCTGCAATGATTTCACAAACATACGTTGTGTCTTGATATCATCAAGTACACCTGCGAGAATAAACTTTAGGGTAAGAAACACGAAGAAACCACCTGCGAGTGCAGATGCTATAGGGAAACCAACGTCTCCTATTAATTCTAAATATTCCATAAATACCCTGTTGTAATAGTTTACATATCTATTTATACAATCGGGTTATGGAACACTCACCTTTTATTCCATTTTCCAGTCAATGATTGTGGATACACGAATATCCATCCAAGACTCTTTATCTGTATCATAAACAATAATAGTATGAGTATCATGTTGTTGTTTGATTGTTGTTTTGCTAACAAGAGTACCTACAACATGCAATGGTTCTTCGGTCATCCAATGCTTAAAGTTTATACTTACATTACCTTTCTGTAATGCCTCTAACAAATTTGCTGTGCTCATTAAAATTTAACTGTCCTGTATACGTGATGTAATAGTCCTGCGTATTCTTCATGGGTTTCTTCGTCTGGGTGCCCAAATGGTTTTACCTTATACTTAGTTCTTGCGAGTTTAAATAGATCAGTGTATTTGCCCATACCCAATCTATGATGATCTGGGAAAGAATTAATTTTCCTCTTTACCCAATCATTATACTCACCCCAATTCTTGTCTCTGGTATTTAAAGGTGTGAAACAGTCTATGTAGTTTACCCACATGCGTTCATGGAATACACCTTGTATTAACTTTATACCTTTTGCTTCGCATAAGAGACCCAGTGTTTCCATGTAAGTTATTGTACTAATGATACCATCACGAGTAGACTCGACAACATCATAGTATGGGTCAAGTACATTACTCAGATCCGGATGTAGATATTCCAACCTACTCGGAGATATCTGAGTCATGCACTGCCATCGTTGAATCTTCATCTCCTCTTCATAACCTGTAGGGTGAGTCTCTGCCGTTTCATGACGTTGCCATGCTGACCATATGACAACCAAATGTGTTACATCATCGTGTCTACTCAAATAATCTATAGTATCTCTAAAGATCTTTTGATTACATGCACCACATGTTGCAATATTCACAAAAGGTATTTCGAGATGTTCTGCAAGTATGCTTGGGAATGCAAGATGTTCGTGTTGATTGTCTTCATAACCATCCAACTCATCTCCCCATACAAAACTACACCCGTTAGTAACTAACATTATGTTCCTTGATTATATCAATTAATTGATTAGCAAACTCCGTGTGTGAATTCTCACAAGCATGACCACGTGGTTTAACACTCTTCTTATTTGCCGACATAGTATATATATCCGAATATCTACCAAGTCCTATACGGCACTCATCTCTAAGATAAGACAAAGATTCGACAATAGCAGACTTGTACTGTTCATAGTCCTCAGACTTTAATGTTCTCAGAAAATTATGATACATGTCTCCATGTATGACACTTTGTATGACACCTATACCCATCTGGTCACATAGGAATTGTATGTTTTTCATATACATCAATGTGTGTACGATAGATGTGTGCATAGTCCAGACGTTATCGATATACTCCTTGAGTATTCTCATACGTTTAGGTGCCTCATTAGATCGGTTGTCAAACCTAAACCTGTCGGGACGATGATTAGCAATGATCTGGTTCATATTAGATTCACGGTGAATGTTAATCTCCAGATCCGATTGTAGTGTGAAGGGTTCACATAATTCGAAACGACCAAAGTTACTCCACATGATAACAATCATGTCGATCTTCTTATTGGTTTGTTGTAGGAATTCTGTTGTAGTACGGTAGATCTTCGTGTTAGAGGATCCGTTCTGTGCGAGGTTTATATACTTAGAATTAAGTTCGGTAGATAACTTATATGCATACGTGTGAGCGTGATGGGTATTTGTTTCGTACCCATCCAACTCATCACCGTATGTAAAACTGTCACCGTTAAATAGTATCGTTCTCATGGATCCTGTCATGCTCGTATAGTGCGAGGAATCCATAATGAATGATTTTCATTATATCTTTTCGGTGGTCTGCGGGAGTACCTTTCTTACCATATCGTCCGTTGTACTTATCGACATTGCCAAGGAAGAATCCCATACCATGCCCACGGTCAACAATGACTTCAGAAGATTGTAAACCGCCTTGACCATAGTGTCCCCCATATGTATTATCTATATAATCAGCAAACTCACGAATGAGGTTATTCTCATTGAATTTGTAATCTGGAGCATCAACAACATTGACTCTCTTGAGATCTTCGGAATGCATATGGATTCTGCCTTGACCCAATTTCTGTTGGGCATCTTCTACTGAAGTAAACGGAGGTACGTGTGCTTTAACCATTGAACAACTCCTCATACAAAGTATCGATGTCATCGTTCTCGGTACGTACTTCTGCCATGTTAGACTTGTGGTAGATACCTGCAAGTTTACGTAGATGCTTCTTATCTACTCCATGGTTCTCGAAGGTCACCTGTACGATGTCCTTGATTAAATCTTTCTCTGCGTCCATGCGTGTCATGGAATCAGACATTTCTTTGATTGCGTTACCAATCCTTTTCTTATCATCTGGTGTTAATGTGATCATAATGTTTCTATATCCTCAATTAATAAATCTCTTAAATCTCGTGCTTGTTGATCACGAGGGTCATTTTTACCATAACCACAGAACTTATATGCCAAGGTGATTCTATCACCCCCTGCATAGGCACTGTGCCAACAATGGTGCTCTTTCTCTTCTTCACTACCGAAGTAGTAATGTCGGCATTGCCAACCTGCCACATCTTGATGAGTGACAAGTTTTCCAGTCTCGTTATCTAAGTATCGGAAGAACCCTTTACCCGTAGACCACGTAAATAAGACTTGGTAGGCAGATGCGTCATAGTTAGTGTGCCATCCGACAAATCCCCCTTTGGGATAGTATGATAGCAGGGCACTGGTGTGTGCACCTATCTCTGAAGCAAAATCATATTTCACCCGTTGCATGTAATCCTTCCATTTAGGATCTACACGCACCATCTTAGAGATGGGTTGGGCAAAGTGTCGATCTGGCACTCCAACTAACTTGTCTCTGGACAAACATTCATCCAGATATTCTTGAGAGCAAAAGTATTCACCGTTGCTCTTATCTTCTTCACTACTATACACATGTGCGTCTGGATTGTTATAATCCTTCTCAGCAAAGAATCTGTCAGAGAATCCGTTAAGAGTCTCCAACAATTCTTTATTGCGTATAGTAACTTCGGACATTAGATAATGATCCCACTGGTTGCTTCAATCCATGAAGACTCAAAGTCACCGTTTGCTTTTACCACAAACAGAACGTCACAGAATGTTAACACTGGTGGATTCTCAACACCAGACATACACACTCCACGTCCAAAACCAATCTTACCTTCCGGTGATTTAACAATCAACCTTGGGTTTTCTACATCTACACCTGCGGGTGTAATTTCTACTAGTCGTGCGATATACTCACCGACACCAGTCATAACTGTGACTACGTCACCTTTCTTTAATTTACTCATTTGCTTCTCCTGCTTTAGTAATTAACCATTTATTATCTGGAAGTTGTTCCCATTGTAACACATCTCCCACCTTAAAGTCAAGCGTTTCCATCAATTCATCTGAAAACTCTATACACAATTCTCCATCTACTTCGATGATTGGGGCACTTAGTTTCATCCTAAGAACTTCCCTGTCTCAACATCACATCCTGCATCATCTACAACACGCACCTTTGGTTTAGGTTCCAGTGCTTCCATAACATCTGGGAAGTGAACACCAACATGTTCCCAACACTTCAATGCGACTTCTCTGTGTTCTTTCTGAGTCTCGATACCCATACGTAACTGGCAGTAGTGTATCCACGAACGTAACGATCCTGCCATGTATAATGTAGTCTCGGTATTACCTTCGGGTAACAACACACGTGCTTGTTCTTTTGCAATGCCATTATCTAGTGCCCAGTTATAGTTCCTCTTCGCAACATTAATGACTTCACGTTGTTTCATGTTCCAGTCTTCTGCTAGTGTCCGATCATCTGTCTCAACAGATGCTTGTCTATTCTTGGCATCCTGCATACGTGCTTCTCTGGTACCGAAGTCTTCTGACTCAGCATACCTCTGTGAGAACTCTTGATATGAAAACGAGCGATGACGTAAGATCTGTCTACTGATATCACGAGTAGTCTTGATCTCCAAAGTCATATGCACCATCTCGAACGGTGACCAATGACCATGTTTAATCAGATACTTGATCAACCGTGGGGCAGTCTCATTATTACTTTGGTTAGCAGGATTAGATACACGTGCGGTATATGCAACTAATTCGTTTGCATCCCATACACTGGTATGTCCTACGTTTGGTTTGGTTACACCAACCAGATTTACTTCACTCATCCTCATCGTCTCCTTTCATTACACGCATTAGATCTGCGTCATTCATATGCCTTAGAGTTATCTCTATGCCCTTAATCTTACCTAGATAATATCCAACATAGTTAGATACCCCCATTAGTGCCATGACAAAGAGTGTCATCTCCCATGGTTGCCATACAGTCATCATAGTTTAAAGTCTCCAAACCTATTCTCTTGATTTAACCTTTGACCACTTGCACTGTTATCGAATGCAGGGCCGTTGTCTTCTTCACGATTCATAGGATTAGTAGACTGATCTACATCATACAAACGCATCTTGGATCTATCTACACCGACCACAAACCTACCATTAGCAACTGGATCATTGTATCGATTCTTCAATTGCTTCACAAGGATCTGTCTGTTGTTTGACAATTCTTCATTTGAAATCAAGGCAAACATTAGATCCGCAGTAGCAGGTAGACCAAACGATTCAGAAGTATCTTCCAAACCAACATCATCATTACTGTATCCAGATCTTGTAGTCTGCGTTGCAGATACTACTGGTACATCAAACTCAACTGCAAGTCCACGTAGTTCTTCTGCAATAGACTTGATATATGTATATGAGTTGATTGATCCACCCATTGCTTTCATACGAGATGATGAGCAGATGTTTAGATAATCAATATAGATCATGTCTGGTACAAAGTTCTTCTTGAGTTTCAACTCATTCAGTAGTGCACGGAAGTGAGATGCATTTGCACCCCCAGTCGGATATTCTTTAATGATCAACTTACCGTTGGTCTTTGCAGAGATCTGACTGACCTTGTCCGTGAACATATCACGTGACATATTCTCTAACTGATCAATAGGTATGTTCAGAAGATTAGCATCGATACGTTCTGCGATTCTTTCTTCTGCCATCTCCATAGTAATGTACAATACGTTCTTACCCATAGTAAGAGCGGCACCTGCACAGTGACACATAAAGAGAGACTTACCAACACCTGTACCTGCCAGTGCAATGTTCAGAGTCTTGTTAGGTAAACCACCCTTGGTGATCTGGTTGAATAGGTCAAGGTCAAACGGTAGTCTTTCCTCAGTAGTTGTATAGAAGTCATAACGATCATCGACATTCTCAATATAGTCGTGACCGATATTAGTATCGAACGTTACTGCCAGTGCTTTGGATAGAATATCTGGAAGTGCGTTCTTGGTTAGTGTTTGGTGTTTGCCATCAATGACTTGAATAGATTCCATGATTGCATTATATACTGCACGATCTTGACACCACTTCTCGGTACGATCAATCAACCATTCAAGGTTCTCTTTCTCATAGTTAAAGATGTTAGGAAGGATCTCCATGGCATGACGATAGTGTTCGTCAGACATTCTGTCTGCTTCATCGATCTCAATCTTGAATGATTCTTGCGTAGGAAGTTTATTATACTTTGCAATGAACTTAGTAAATTCTGAGAACAGTCCTTTATATACACCCTCGAAATATTCGGGTGCTAAGAATGCGGCGACCTTACGAGTGTACGCATCATTCGTTAGTAGATTCCGCAGAATCGTTTGTTCTAGTTTTATTTCCAATATCTTCTCCTTCAATTTCTTTACCATAAACATAACCTTCCGTGAATCCCCTGTCGATGATATCAAACAAGATATCACCGGCAACGTCCTGTAGTTGAACGTCTTCAGACGTTGCGTCTGAATTTGGTGAACTGACTACACGAAAGTCAAACCTAAGATTTTCATCCCTACCATCCATTGTAATTGTTCCGTAACGGATGACGGTCTCATTCCAATGACCACGTAGGATTCTTACATCCCACGCATCTTTGTGTTCAACATAATCAACTGGTATTAACTCATAGTCAAGACCTTCTGACCATTTATTAACATTAAGTTTACCCATTGCTTTCTTCTACCATTATATCAAGTTCTACGACACTTTGCAAGCCTATCTGGTATTGTTTCTTCAGAAATTCTTTGAAGTCTGTCTCAGCAAAGATAGGTGCCCAGAACTCTTCAGTTAGGGTTACATCTTTACGGACTTTATTCTCAGTACCTGCACGTTGATACCAACCATTACTTGGTTTAGTAACATACCCACCTGCCAGACCTACGTCCAGTAGACCAGACCATTTCTCTACACCACCATCCCACGATACACTAATAGGTATCTTAGAATTTTCTTTGGCAAATCGAGACTTCTCTACCTTGATTACAAAGTCATAACCTGTAACCTCAGTACCAGTCTTGTTCTGTCTACGACCAATGATCCATACATTATCAGCACTATACATGATACCAGTACCACCAGATACGATGTCTTTAGGATATAGACCGATCTCTTTGTAGGTATGGTTGATAGCAATCATTGGGATCTTCTTCATATTCAAGTATGGAGTTACCATTCTGAATAATGATTTGAATGCTTTCGCACGTGACATATCGGCAACTGACTTACCGTCAAGTGCATCATCCAGTTCTTTCTTAGATGCAAGGTTACCGACAGAGTCGATTACAATGATCACATCATCGGATTCTTCTAAGTTTTCCAGTTGACCGACAATGTCAATCTTCAACTGCTCGACATCTTTTACTGGTGTGTGTAATACACGTTCAGTATCAATACCGAATGTTTCGAAGTATGATTGCGGTGAACCAAACTCAGAATCATAGAACAACATTACTGCGTCCTTCTTTTGTTTCAAGTACGCACCTGCCATAAGCAATGCGAACGAGGTTTTGAAATGCTTAGACGGCCCTGCAAGGACTGTTAATCCTGGCGTCACACCACCATCCGGATCTCCACTCAGTGCTACGTTTACCATAGGGACATCGGTTGGTACCATGTCCGTTACACCAAAGAACTTGCTTGTCGCAAGTGTTGCAGTATCCTTTACAGTAGACTGCTTTTTCAATTTATCCATTAAACCCATATTATTCACTTTCTCCAAATGTTATATTATTAACTTTTTCACGTTCATCTATATCATATATTATACGATATTTTCCATTGATTGTCAAGACTTTTTCCAATAAATCGAAAGTATTTTCACTACCCCTTGTCTCAGAGAACTTCAGTAGTGCCATAGTGTCTTTGGGTAGACATGCACCACCAAACCCCTTCTTCTTATCTGGGCCTGGAACTCTTGTGTGTTTGATGCCGATACGATCATCTGCACCCATAGCACGAGTCACTACATTGTAACTACAATCAAATCCATCAACCAGATCTTTCAACTGATTAAAGAACGTTAGTTTAGTTGCAAGGTATGCATTCGTAGCATACTTTACAAACGATGCTTCACAACCAGACATCTTATAATACTTGTCACTCTTACATAGAGAGAAGATGTCATAGAGTTGTGCTAGTTCATCACATGCATTTACAGTGCCACCGAACACATGGTGTTCAGCATTCACAAAGTCTTCACATGCAGACTTCTCAGTTAGGAACTCTGGATTATAAATGAACCTATCCATATCTTCTGGTTCTATAGAGTTATAGAGTCTGTCGATTATATCTGGTGTTACTGTTGATTTGACAACAACAAATGCGTTCGTATTGTATATGAGTTTCAGTACAGCATCTTCTACAATAGATGCATCAACAAATCCACTCTTAGCATTCTGTGGTGTTGGTGCACATATAAAGACTATAGATGGATTCCATTTAATAAGGTCATCTATGTTTGTATCATAGTTAGGATCAACTAAGAAATGTTCTATCATGTGGTGATGGAATGCATACTCCACTGCCTTACCCACAAACCCATGACCGACAATACCCATCTTCAATGGGTTCTCTTTACTTACTGTGTCGGGTTGTGCTTCCCCATCTGTCTTGGGAACGAACTTATCAAAATCATCTGCCATAATTATACTCCGTGATATTCCTTGTACCATTTATAAAAGTTTGCAATACCCTCTGGGATACTTGTAGTTGGGTGGTAACCTAGTGATTCTAATTTACCAGTGTTACTCCAAGTCTCTAATGTATCCGCAGGATGTTTGGGTTGCAAATCCTTGATTGCTTTCTTGCCAGTGTTCTTTTCAATCTCAGTAATAAAGTCCATGAGGTTAACTTGTTGACCCCGTCCAATATTAAAGATCTCTCCAGACTTGACATCTTCGTCTAATATGAGTTCGATTCCCTTAATGATATCTTGCACGTAAGTGAAATCACGTTTCATATTACCATAATTATACACTGTTATTGGGAGTTCGTCAAGTATATTTTGAGTAAATGTAAACAGTGCCATGTCTGGTCTGCCCCACTCACCGTATACTGTAAAGAACCTTAGACCTGTAACATTCAAACCAGATGCAGTGAACTGACATTCGTTTGTCCACTTAGACCATCCATAGGGGTTCAACTGCTTACCAGACTCTTTACCTTCAGTCCATGGTAATTCAGATCCTGCATATACACATGAGGTTGACGCATATACAATACGTACCTCTGGACAATGCACCTTGCATAGATCGATTAGGTTTTGAGTGCCATCAATGTTATTGGAATGATATGCCTTCTCTTTACCGAACGAATCACGTACACCCGCATATGCAGCGAGGTGGACAATGTGTGTGGGTTTCTCTTTTGATAAGAGTTGTGCAAGTTTGCTTTCATCTCTTAGATCTACGTTCCTCACGTCCAGACCAAAAGCAATTACTCTATCTTCTTTTAGAGATGGGTCGTATAGATGATCGTTATAGTTGTCGAGTCCGACAACCTCTTCACCTGCTTCCTGTAGTTTACTTGCGAGTTGAGATCCAATGAATCCCGCCGCACCTGTTATTAAATATTTTCTCATTATCCGTTCCTGTAAATATATTCCAATGCTCTATCTGCTTCTGTCTGTAGTGGTCGGTTCTCATACCAATTACCCGTCTCAGAATCAAACTCCTTACACAGTGTTGCAATTTCAGTTGCCGTGATCGGATAACCTTTTGCTACTGCATGACCTGCAATTGCCACCATGATTTGATACATCTTTAAGTACCAACCTGTGTCCGTGATAGTCCTGTATTCCATACCCATACGTTTAGGGAAGAATGGGCAGTCACGATATGATGTCCACTTGTAGTCTGTATTATTTAGACTTTCCTTACGATGATTGATTACTGCCTTCTGCATCTCTGGTGGAAGTCTATCAAGAAATGTGTTGCCAGTCTTTTCCACGTATGGATATCTGGCAATCAACTCAGAAGTGTTTACCGATTTACCACCAGAATGGTTAAAGAAGAAATCCATAGCATTAGGGTAACGTGCCGGAACATAGTACATACGGCATAAGTCTTTCGTTTGCGGATCACCGATCTCACCGATGTGCGTGTTGAATGCGTACCAAAAGGATTTGATTCTATCAGTTTCAACGTATTCGTCAAGTCTGAATACAAGACGGAACTTAGGTAATGACTCCCTAGAAGAAGCGGTAGAGTAACACACAAAATCCAGATCATTAAATCGTTCAATTAACTTCTCCTTTAATACATCAACAGCAATATCGTGAAAGTGATCATCCACATCAACAGCACACCAAGCACCCCAATGTGTAACAGATTTATTATTGCGTGTGCTATCGGTTTCAAACATAGCAGGACTAATAAGAGGACTAGAATTATTTCCACCTTTCTCTCCTTTCTGATTACTCAGACCTTTCAACAGTTGAACGAACTCATCCCACGTAGGCAGGGATACTGTCTTGTGGGTCTTGTTATCAAACTGACTTTTAAATATAGTTAATTCATAATTCATAGAGGCATTATATCATATCTATTGGGTCTTGTCAAGGTATTTAACCGCACGTTCTACGATGTCCTTTCTGTCACGAAATCCAGATAAACCATTATTACAATCATAACATATCCAACCACGGAAAGTGTTAGTATCATGACAGTGATCTAGTACCCAAGGTGATTTTCTTTTACTAGTACCTTGACTACGTCCTATCATCAATTCATGACCCTGTCTCTCACATACTTCACAGTGATCATCCAATGTTGGTTTTAGGTGTGCATAGTCTTTCTTCAGTCTAGTAATGTCCTTACTTATCTGTCTTCTACATGCCTTACATTCGTTGCGGTACCCTTTACCCTGCGGTGCAGTGTGTGGTCTATCCACGTCCATTTCTTCGAGTGGTTTTCTTTTCTTACAGTGAATACATAATCTGGTTTCATCTGTACCCAGTTCTTCACCCCATAAAGTTATCATCCGATTGTCTCGATTGTCAAGTAATTATATGCGTTTTTTACTATCTCACGGTCTTCTTTAAAATTGCTTATTGCGGTATTACATAGATGACATATATAACCACGAAATTTGTTCGTTTCATGGTCATGGTCTAAACACCAAGAAAATCTAACATATCCCTTTGATTTCATAGTCTCTTCAGTATCACCACATATAGGACAGATATAGTCCTTCGGTGGTTTAGGATGTTGTTTCTTTAACAAGTTTGCATTTTTACTGTGTTCTCTTTTACACTTCTTACACTTACTACGAACATAAGTAGTATCCATTGCAAATTCGGATAATGGTTTCTCTATCCTACACTCACTACAAACTCTGGACTCAACAGAATCGTCCTCTCCCCATAAAGTTATCATCCAAAGAAGTCCTCCAGTGATGCTACTGGTTCTGCGTCCCACCCGACTGCGTCCAGAATTACTTGGATCGGATCGAGGAAGGATTTAGTAAACATCATATCGTAGTCAATATATTTGTGTAGTCCCAGTTCCTTGGGGATGTTCAGTGGATATGACACCACGTTTTCCTGTAATGGGTTTGGTCGTTTGAGATAACAGAATTTAATCTTGTCACCATTCTTGACCAGTTCGAACCTCTTACCCAGACCCTGCTTCTTGACTTGTTTATTAAACAAGAGTGCACCACGAACATGGATCGGGGTACCCTTACTGTAGACGGTCTTGGTGTTGTGCCACTTGGTTATGTTGGTGACACCACGAGGGAATGAAATATCTTCGGGGGGCATTTTCTTGAATGCTTTCTTGAAGTCGGCAATGTGTGCTTGGGTAGCAGTCTCATCTGAGTTGATGATAACACCGAACGTTTCTTTGAATGCATTACGCACAACCTGCGGTGTACTGGATTTGATTGCTTCGATACCCATCATCTTTAACTTGGGAGTTTTGTATTGGACACCCTCGTTGTTGTGGACGTTGAGAATGTATCTCTTCTTGGCAGTCCAGATCCCACGAGAGGCAATTACCTCACGTCCCATCTCCATGCGGTTATCATACGCACCAGTAACTTTTGCCATACCATCGTATGACTTTACCAGAACTTTCTCGAAGTGGTCTGCACAGATCTTGTCAAGAAACTTAACTGGATCTTTGGGGTTGAACTGGTCAACCAGTGCACCCATTCGAATGTAAACGGAGTCAGTGTCAATCGCAACAACGTAATCTTCGTCTGTCTTGAGGATTTTCTGCATCTCATCATTGACGGCACGTTCTGCCCACTTGATTGCCAACTGACCCGCAAGGGTGATACTCTCTGCCACACGTTGATCAAAGTAACGGAAGTACTTGTTACCCAGTGCACCATAGAGTGAGTTCATAAGAATCTTGATTGCCATCTGCTGATTGTTCAACGAGGTGATCTTGTACTCAAGTTCTTTAGTAGGATTGTTTTGGTTCTCTTGCTCCAGACGTAGCATCTCATTCTTCACGAGTCTACGTTCCGAGTAATACTTCTTAATGATCGTGGGGATAACACCCTCACGTTTGTGGGTGAATCTTACACCAGTGGGTGCGACAGAGTAACCATCTTCACTCATAGTGGCAGACCCATCAAGAAACTTATCAACACTCACGTTGTTAACGAACCCGTCCATGACAGTTTCGGGTGACATGTTGTATTGTACAATGATGTTAGGATACAGGGAGTTCAAGTCGAACGAGGTAACCCAGTCATGAGATCCAACCTGTGGTTCTTTAACGTAACCGCCTGGATATGGAGTCTTGGGTTTCTCTACCTTGGGTGGCACCGCAACCTTCTGCTTACATAGCAAACGGTAGATGATAGCATCCCAGATAGCAGTCGTACCCAGAGTGTCGGTATAGTTCACACCACCACGGTATGCCATGGTAAGTACCAGAGTAATTAGATCTAACTTCTCATCGATCTTGTGAACCAACTCCACGTCCTTGATATTGTAGTCAATGAACTTCTGGTAGTCTTCCTTGTACAGAGTGAACAGGTTGCCATGCTCCTCATACGAGAGTTTGTTCTCTCCAAGTTCTACGTGGGCAATGTGATCCAGTCTGTAGGATTCTTGTAGGTTGTATGTAAACTTCTTGTAGACTTCAAGGTAGTCAAGTACCTCGATGCCTTCGATGTTATAGAACTGGTTCTGCTTACCATTCATAAGTAGGGTGCGTTCTTTGACGTTGCCCCACGGAGACCATTGCTTGACACGTTGGTCACCAAGGATCTTGAGAGTCCTGTTGATTAGGTATGGCATATCGAAGAACCGTACGTTCCAACCAGTGATTACATCTGGAGAGTGATGTCTCCAGTGCTCAAGGAATTTAGATAGTAGGTCATGCTCAGAGTCACACTGTACAAACAATACATCGTCACGAGAATTCTCGTAGTGCTCCAGACCCCAGACACGGTAGATACCATCGTTCTGTCTGAGACAAATACTAATGACAGGATACTCTGCCCTATCTGGTTCGGGGAATCCTTCACTGGACTCGACCTCAATATCGAGATTGTTTACACGGATCAGAGATCTGTCAAACTTGATATCGTTGGGGTATTGCTCTTGGATGTATTGTGCAATGTAGTTGGTGTTGCCGTAGATAGACATGTTGCTCACATGCTCGTATCTTTTGTAGAAGTCGGTTGCCTCCTTCATGTTCTCGAAGGGGATTGCTTCTACCTTGTTGCCATCCAGAGTATCCCACGACATAGAGGATCCACCAACTTTAGATGGGATGAATAGGGTAGGTTCAAACGGAACTTTGCGTTGGGCAGGTTGCCCATTCTGGTATCCACGTACCAGTAGGTTGTTTCCATAACGAGAAACGTTGGTGTAAAAATCCATAAGTAATCCTTCAATAATGTTTCATTATAACAAATAGGTGGGGCAATGTCAAGGTTTTATTACGTATATTGGTTCGATAAAGTTTAACTTCTTATCGTCCTCTACTCTGTAGTGATCTGACATGTCACTTGAATTTGGTCTCTTGGATATCATCATACCTACAACATAGTCTATGCCATATCGGTCTATGATATCTTTCTCAATATAATTACGTTTACCATTAACCACAGGGTCAACAATATTAATCATAACTTTCTTGCAGTGCTTCTTCATAGCATCCATAACAGGATAGAAGAATGTGTCTCTCCACTGGTCGTACTGGTTGTATCTTTTCCAAGACTGATCGTCTTCGGATGCAGATCCTTCTGCATACTTCTCGATTCCAAAATAAGGGGGTGAAGTAAACATTAGATCATACTGACCGTCACATATATTATCCCAGTCCATATCTTCTGCCGGTTTGTTATATATGCGTACCCTCTTAGATCCAGTCACTTCGAACCAATCACCATGATCGGTGAAGGTAGTCTCTACAGGAAACAATGGTGATTGCAATAACTCTTCGTATGCAACACACTGCTTCTTGTATAACTCATATGATTCTGTGTTGGGATCACATCCAAGATACTCTGAGGTATTATTAGATGTATAGAAACCTGCAAGTCTGTCACCCCATCCACAAGAGATGTCGATTACTTTCCTCGCACCTTCGGTCTCGTATATAGTTTTAGCAACAGATGGTTTGAACTGTGTAGCAACATATCCAGAGAGTCTGAACATAGCACGATACTTCTGCTCATCAATCGGAGAGGTTTCTCCTTTGAACTCACGGAACAGATACAACATCATAGAATGAAATCTTGATGAGTATGGATTGTCCCACGCATACTGTGACGATGCGGCGGTAGCATGACCACAAGTGTAACGATTGTCACAGTGGAAATGATTGCTCACATCATTGAAGTTATGACCGCATGACATAGCATACTTAACTTCTACCTTCTCATCAAACTTATTACGTACAGTAGTAGGATCAAGATTCTTCTTGAGATTATGCTTACTGTTACTGTTTAATAGTTTATTGAATGAGTCCGACATCTCATTTATAGTCGGTCTCTTGATAGGTAACGGGGGTTTGTGATTACTGACGTAATCCTTCACCTGCTCCATAAACCAAACTGATCCAGTATGTTGATCATCTGAATGTGTATTACGTGCACGTATGTCGTGCCATTCCTTATGAGTGAACATAGGAACTTTGTATGGGTTGTTACAGTAATCTATAATATTATCTTTCATGGTGACCATTATAACAGGTTAGATGGCAAATGTCAAGGGACAATATGAAATAATTTATGCCGTGTCCAAGGTTCTTCAATGTGTTCATCTGTGTAAGAATGATGATCTTGAGTAACCTTTAATCGTTTTGATATTACTTGGGTTGTTGGTGTATACCATTCATTTATATCTCTATATGGATCATATTCATTGAATGGTTTTCTTACATCCCAACCAAGATGTAGAGTATCACAATGGTGCCATGGGTGTACAGCAGTTACTTTCCTTCCTCTATACTTTATTTCTTTGAGTTGTAGATATCTTGTAGTATATGTCTGGAACAATCTATTGAGAACACAGTAGGGCCCACAGTTGATTGGGAAGTCTCGTTCTGATAACAACTCATATTGGTATTTGGCAGTCTGCCGTTCAAATCCATAACATCCCATAAACAATCCAATGTTTAGATACAAGACATCCATCTCAATAAGTTTCTTAAAGTATTCAATGTCATCATCACTATACCAAGTGTCGTGCTCGAATACAAGGAACATATCATCCGTCTCGGACTGCATACGCATAAGTTCCCAGTGAGAACACATACCTGCCATCTCTGTTGGAGAATGCATAGGTATATCTTTACCACCATGTATTTTCGAATCTCCTTTCATCAAGGATTTCTCCCAGACGTATCTGTTCTTATGTTCTTCGAATTCGGGGGAGTCTGGTGTTATGGCATCGAACGTACGTATCTCAAGGATACCTGCGTCTGTTAAAGGTTTGAATGACTCACGTGATATACGTGCGTATTCTTCTGAGACTGGATCGTCTTTTATTATAATTTGATAAGCAATCATACTCATTATATATCCAAAAGGTTAGAGGGACTTGCGCCCCTCTAGGTTAGTCAATTAGACAAGTGGTGCTATAGCAACTACCATGGTAATCATAGTAACAACTAGTAACATCACATTCCCAACTGACTCACTTCGACTGAAGTGTTTTACAGTTTTGCTTGGGTTCATGATTTTCCTCCACGAAAAGTTATGAAATACTTATTTTTCGTGGTCGCTTCTCATCTGGCACGACAACCTTCAGACTGACTGACAGGATGCCATCGACATGTGAAGCACCGTTTACTTCTACGTACTCGGATAGTCGGAATTGTCGTTTGAACTGTTTTTGTGAGATCCCTTGATGGACATATTCTCTATCACGTTTCTCATGTTTTCCAGAAACCGACAAGGTTCTTTCTTTCTGTTCAATTTCTATTTCGTCCTTCGTGAACCCAGACACAGCAAGTTCGATGAGGAATTCACCTTCACCGACTTTTACTATATTATGAGGTGGGTAGTTGTCGTGAGAACTCCTACCGATGAAGTCCAGTTCGTTTAGTAGATGTTCAAAACCTACAAAAGTTTGTGGTGGAAATAAAGTTTTAGTCATAGTTTTCTCCTATTAAATAGCAAGTTAAATGGATACCCGACCTATTCGGCATATCCGTGAGTATTTATACAAATTAGAATCTTAAAAGCAAACTAATTTAAAAATAAATACTTGGATCTGGATCCCCTTCGACCCCGAAGGAAAAACTGACCCGACTGTCGTGGGGTATCACTTGATGGTGAGTCCCACGAGGCAACCATACATAGTCGCCTGGATTGAACCAGAATGGTTCATCGTTATTATGACCCTGCACTCGCATTTCAACGGATGCCAGAACTTGTACTAAAAACACGTCCATGGTATCACAATGCCAAGGGTAAGAGTCAGAATTCTTTCCAATGCCAGTAAAGGCAATGTTTGTAATTTTGTTTCCGTGCAGGGAAAATACATCCTGCATCTCTTGCTCGATATCACGAGCAAACTGTGGAGCAGACGGTCTATCATGAAAACAGTTAAGACCTATCCTAAATTTTTTACTGTTGGAATCAACCAACTTATCTGGATGAGTGTTGAGTAAATCTATATGCTTATTCCAGTCATATACATCTTTTACCTCAAAGGGGAGTTTACCAAAGAAAGGTTTCTTCTCTGATATCTCTTCATCTTTATTATCAAATATACCAAACATATTTACTGAACCCAACAAACAGGATAGACACACCAATAAGGATTAAAGACACCCAACATCCATGCAATAAGGATCCATAACGGAATCTTTACCCAGAGTTTATTCTTAGACCATTCTCTAAACTTAATAGCATAAGGTGCTAACTTTTCAAATATCCACTGACTCATTTATTACCTATATTATATTTAGGACATAGTTCCCATTGATCCTTATCTTTGAAACCAATGATCTTGATAGTCCTCATAGGTGCACACTCTTTTGCAACTTCTTTATTCTGGATCTCCACGAGTCCCCAGTCTTGTAGTAGTGTTGCGATTGTGTTCCTACGTTGTACATCACCGTCTTCGAGATTAGACTTCTTACCGTCTAACATGAAGAGTTCTTTGAAGTGTACAATGAAGTATCGACCTTGCTTGTGTAGAATATGACAAGACTGAAATAGTTTGTTGTCACGTCTACTGGCAATACCAATACGAGTTAATGTTTCTTTTACTTTGAGGAAGTCATCTGGTTCTGCGAGAGTAATCTCAAGCATCAACTCAGAGTTCCATTCTGCGATATTATTTTCTTCCACCCTTATCCACCTTATTAATTATTATGTTAAGTTGATCAGTGGAGAGTAGTGGCATAACTTGGCGTGCTTTATCCATGCTGTAACCATAATACTCTTTCACCTTCTCAATATTATTTTCCAAATCAGATTTAATCCATTTAGAGAAACGTTTCCGTTTCCTAACTATATTTATAAGAAATTGATATTGTAACTTAGCATCAAGGTGGTGATACTTATTCATCTCATTTGCGATTGCAACAGTATCGGGGAAGTAAGAAAGACTACGATTAACCACGAATGGCACGTACTGCTTCTCAGTGTCTGGATCCTCCATAAGATCTTTCTTAGTACTATTAATAGAATTCAGAAAGTCGAATGGAGATAGTTTTTTCACAGTTGACATAATGTAACACCAGATTTTTGTAGAAATACGATACCATCATCGCATCTCAAATGTTTAGTTTTATAATATACTTTACTTATACCACTCTGATAGATTAGTTTAGCACAATCTAAACAGGGTGCTGTAGTAGTATATATGGTAGCATTATAACATGATTCCGAGGACATTGCAACCTTTGTGATTGCATTAGATTCCGCATGAATCACTGTATCATATGTTACCAGATCATTTTTCTTCTCATCAAAATGTTCGCACTTGTTGTCCCATCCTGCGGGTTGTCCATTGTAACCAATAGAAATGATCCTATGGTCTTTTACAATGACACAACCAACCTTGAGTCTTTTGGCATGAGAAAGATTGGCATAGTTCATTGCCGTTCTCATGTGTGCGAAGTCCCACTTGGTAGGTTTATTCCTCTTTAATGAAAATACCATCTACCATCTTTCCTTTTCGATCTTTGATATCAGCATAGGCAACTGCGAGACAATGCTCCAGAGGTAATCCATTACGTTTTGCAATGTTGATCAGCACTACCATGATGTCACCGATATCATCTGCTACGTCACGTTCTTTACATACGTTATCAGATAACTCACCGACCTCTTGGATCAACTTACATACTTGATCCTTATCAGTAGCACCATCGATCAGATTACGATCTTCGTGCCAACGTTCTACTTGTGCTATAAGACGGTTGATATTTGGTTCTGCCATCCTATCTAACAATGCTTTCTTAGAGGCAGTTGTCACCTCAAGGTTGTCGAATAGTTCTTTCTGGTTCATTATTTAATCTCCACGTTTGCCATGATCTCTGTCATACAGGCAACTAAGTTAAGTTCGTGATCTGCCACGAACGCATTTTTATATTGATAATCTGCGAGAATCAATACAAGTTGTGGGATAGAAGCAGGTGCAACATATTCATTCATGGCATCATATATACCACGGAAGATAGACGCAGGTTCCATATCCATATTCTCCACTACCCATCCACGCATCTTCTTGAAGTCTTTCTGCTTTACTGCTTTGAATAGGACACTGTAGTTATCATTAACGTCACTAATGATACATCTGAGATTCAGAGTACCACCAATAGAATGACGTTGCAACTCATTGAGCACACGTCTCCAGTCGGGGGCATGTTTCATGATCAACTGTGCAAGTGTGTCTTTGTTATACTCAACACCCTCACCCTTCAGTATCTCATCCGCACGGGTCATGAACTGTCCACACAATCCTGCCATAACTTTCTTAGAGAAGTTAAACTCGTAATTAGAACAACGAGAGTGTAGGGGTTCGATCACTTTGTTCTTGAAGTTACATGTCAGAATAAACCGACAGTTCTTACTGAACTCTTCGATGAAACCACGCAGTGCGGGTTGAGTTGATTGAGGATTAAGGTAGTCTGCTTCGTCAAGGATTACTACCTTGTAACCGCCAGAGAGGGAGACGGACGAAGCAAACTGTTTGATCTTACCACGAAGAGTATCAATGTTACCCTCTTCAGAACCGTTGATGACAATATAGTCAAGACCCAGTTCTTCGCACATGGAACGTGCGATTGTAGTTTTACCAGTACCTGCGGTACCAGAGAGTAGCATGTTAGGTAATTCCTTACCGTCAACTACTGCTTGAAATGTTTTCTTGAGACTATCGGGTAGGATAGTTTCGGATACTTTTTGGGGACGGTACTTTTCGACCCAGAGAAATTCGTCTCGCATAGATACTCCATAATATTAAAAGTGTTTCTTATAGTATACATTGTACACCATAAGAAACGTTTTGTCAATGTGTTTGTGTAGGTATTGTTCGACCAATACGACAGATAGTATTATCTGCTGTTACGTACACGAGGTTAGGTGTCACTACCCAGTTATCTTGTATACTTTCATATACACAAATAATGAGGTTATCACCTACTTCTGCCTTTCTTGCACCTGCTCCATTGACGGAGATGATGCCAGAACCCTCTGTTGCGAGGATGGCATAGGTTTCCCACCGTTCACCGTTAGTGACATTGTATACAAAAATATGTTCATACTCTTTTATACCTGCCGCTTTTAGTAGATCACTATCAATAGCAATGCTACCATCATAATCTAACTCGGTTCGGGTTACGGAAACCCCATGTAATTTACCAGTAAGATACTGCTTCATTACATCACCTACCTACTGAGTATCGTTCTGTAACTGCTCCACGAGTTGAATACACTCGATAGATTGGTCACGCAACTGTCCAATAGTAGATAGTTCTTCTCCCTTGAACCCACCACGTTGTACAACTGTATCAATTACTGCTACAGTAGAACGTGCTACACGGTTTGTGAGATCTTGCAACACTGCCAGACGTTCGTCTGTTGGTGCTGACTCTTTTTTTGCTTCTTGTTTCGACATGTTATTCTCCATAAGTTGATGCTTCAAGTGCGATAAAATATTCAATAGACGATTGCTTACTTGCAAAGTGTGAGATCCTCTTAGAAGATACACCCACCATGAAGTCCTCATTGACTATCTTTAGGTTATTAACGTTTATTACAAAGTTGAAATCAACTCCTTCATCATAAACTCCTTCAACAAAAGTGAAGAAACTATTAGACGTTGCATCGTCCTTGTCAATTACAGTTAACTTGACAGATCCACCACTCTTACCGTTTGGGGTAATCGAAATAAGATCATGACCAAGGACTGCACTTGCACGTTTCAATCTACTTAGTGTATCCGTATCTAAGGTAAACTGCACTTCTGGTTCTGGCATGATAACATCCTTTGTAGGGGACGATAACATATCGATGTCAGAGAAGAAGTACTTATTACCACGTAAACCCGTGGAATCAGAGATCACCACGTGCTTGTCTTCGAACTTCAGAGATGGGTTGTCTACCAATCCCATGATGTTCAAAAATTCATGTAAGTCATAAATACCAAACTCATTGGGTATAGACTCATCCAGTGTTGCTTTCGCAAGGATGTTCTTTGCCATTGAGATGGTCTTCAGTTCGTTGCCTTCACGGAACACAATATTACTATTAATGTTTGCAAAGTTTTTTAGTACTCCAAGAGTACGATCAGATAATTCCATAATAAATCTCTCTAGTTTTAGTTAATATACGGTCATTGTAACACAAAGGAATCGACATGTCAACCCCTATGCTACTTTTAATTTGGAGAAGTTTTTCTCCTTCACAAATTCTAACTTGCGTTGGAACTGTGCGTCTTCCAATTCTGCTTTGTGTGAGATAACAAACACGTTGGTCTCTTCTCCCAAACTATACAGAATCTTCATTAGATTGTCAACCCCATCATCATCCAGAGATGAATCAAAAGTTTCATCAAGTATGAGTAAGTTGGTTGCCACACTATTCTTCATCTTAGCAATCTGTCTCCACGTAAATAGTAGGGACAAATCGATACGTTGCTTCTCACCTTCAGAGAAAGAATCATAAGAGAAGTTGTCACGGAAACGTGAACGTATGGTCTCTTGGAAACTCTCATCCAGATCAAAGTGGACGAAGAAATCTAATATCTGTAGGTACTGGTTAGTCAACTGATTGATGACAGGTATGTACTGCTTAATAATCTTGGTCTTGATACCAGTATCACGTAGCAACTCACTTGCCACTTGATTGTACGAGTACTGCTCGTTAAGTTTGTACTTGGCATCTTGTGTCGTATGTAGTTCATTGGACAACGTTTCAAGACTATCATTTGCTTGTTTGAGATCACCAGTGTTATCTGATAGACCATCAATCTCTTTACGTATTCTATCTACCTGCTTGTATGTGCGAGTGATAGTGCTGTTGTTATTGTTAACCTCGTTCTGCCAGTTACGTATTGCTTCTGCCATTGCAGTCAGAGATTCTTGTATTGATTCATACTCATCATTCTTGACCTTTGCTTTGGACATAGCATCGTTAAGATCTTTGGCACGTGCTTTTGCTTTTGCCACTTTATCCTTACGGATAGTCTCATCTATATCTTGGTCACATGACGGACACGTTTCATTCTCTTCGAAGAACTTTGCCTCCTTAACTACAACCTTTGCCTGTGCTTTAAAGGTAGACAAGTATTCAGTTAGATCCTTTGACTTCTTAGTTAGATCTGTAATCTGTTTAGTCAGTGGTGGTTCTTTGGATGTGATATCATCAGATAGTTTTGTATTACGTGCTTGTAGAGTCTCCACCTCTGCCTGTAGTACTTCTATCTCTGTCTCTTTGTCCTTACGGTATGTTGCATTGACGGCAGACAAATCACGGAGATACTTCTTCTGTGAGTTAATCTTAGTCTTGACCAGTTCTATCTGGTGAGTATTGGATTGCATCTCACCCTTGAGTATTGACATCTTCTCCTTTAGAATGCCGTTCATCTTAGAGAATATATTGATGTCGAGTAGATCCTCGATCACCTCACGTCTTGCACCCCCAGATAACTGCATGAAAGGAACGAATGAACTTGATCCCAAAACAACAATCTGGTGAAACGACTTGTGAGTCAACTTGAGTATGTTCTTCTCAAGCATCTGCTGATACTCTTTAGCATGGGATGCTTGGTTCATCATGTTGCCACCAACCCATATCTCAAACTTGTTAGGTTTAATCCCACGTACAATCTTATACTCTTGCTTACCAATAGCAAACTCTACTTCTACTTCTGTGCCTTTGGCATTGATTGTATTGACCAACTGTGGTTTAGAGATCTTACGGTGTGGTTTGCCAAATAGAGCAAACGACAGTGCGTCCAACATAGTGGACTTACCTGCACCGTTTTGACCTACAACCAGAGTGGTTGGAGATGCGTCAAAATCTATGTTGGTAAATGCATTACCAGACGATAGAAAGTTTTTGTATCTAAGTTTCTGAAATTTTATCATATGTGTATTATACTACAATAATTAGTATTTGTCAAGTCCATTACATAATTTCCATATTCTGTGCTTCGGTCATGAGTGTAGATATCTCTAACTTGATTCGGTCTTTATCGAGGTCTGTGCTTACTGCGTCAACATATTCGTTTACAAGTGTGGCAGTATCGTCAACCTGTAGGTTGTCACTCACATTCTCACCAAGGAAGTCTTTGAAGTCTTCGGCAATCTTTAGTTCGTGGATCTTCTGATCCTGTACACGACCTACAAACTTTTCGAAGTCCAGTACGTCACCCTTGTTTACCACAATGATCTTTACAAACTTCTCGTCAAGGTATCGCAGATCTTTAAACTTCTTAGGTGGTCTACGTGAATCATAATAGATCTTCTCGTAGATAGTAATAGGATTGTGTATTGATTCTAACTCTCTTGTTTTGGTATCAAGTACATGGAAGTGTTTAGGATCATCACAATCACTCCAGAAGAACTCATACTGAGCACCCAGATAATGAATGTTACCTTGTGATGACTTGGCATGGAAGTGCCCAGACAATACGGACTCGAACCTGTTAAACACAGAGGCATCCATACCCTCCTTACAGATTTGTCCACGTGCCATCTCAAACCCTGCGAGTTCTAAATGAGCACCTACCCATTGCGAGGAAGTATTCTCAAGGAAGTCAAGAGTCTGCTTCTCGTTCTCTGGATTGATCCACGGCACGAGTGCCATCTTGAATCCATCATAGTCCATGTCAGTGGGTTCCATAATGAGATTCACTTCGTTCATATAGTGACCCTGTAGTTCTTTCAGAGCATTCAGTTCGTTGGTGTTCTTATAGTAAACGTCATGGTTACCCAGAATGATATCCATAGTAATACCATACTCACGTAACTTCTCAAGGAAGATCTTACGGTTATGTGATAGTGCTTTGAAGTTTACAGTCTTGCGGTTATCATAGTAGTCACCCAGATGGATGATCTGCTTGATATCATTCTCTAACAGATACGGAAAAAACACTTCTGAATAGAAACGTTCTTGGTACCCCATAAAGATGTCAGATGAATTTCGAGCACCACAGTGGGTGTCATTCAGTATCGCTATTTTCATTAAAATGCCTCGCATAAACGTGCTCAATACAAAGGGATTCTCCATCACTAAAACCATATCCCATTGCTTTCATAAATCCTTCAAGTACTTCAACTATATCATCACGTTTCAAATCCTTCTGCATCACATCAATAGTGATACGAGTGTTCACCGATGTCTCATGTTCGTAGGGATGACAGATCAGTTGTATATACGGTTTATCCAGTTGTGGATTGTTATAATCCATACTCATAATAAATTACCTATTTTCATTTAGTACACCCATTGTAACACAATAGATGCACCTTGTCAAGCGTTATACCATATGGTCACTAAGGTCTGAGTCAACGTTGACTGCACGTCTCTTACGTTGCTTCTTCTCTTCTTGTGCATATTCCTTAAACTGTTTGTCTGCTTCTTTTACGGTATCAATACGACTACGCAATAGTTCGACATAGTGTTGGTTCACTTCCTGTCCTTGATCTGGAGAGTTAGGTATAGTATTATCAATGAAGTGTTCAATACCTGCTTCGGATATAAACTTCATCTTGATATCCTGTTGCTTCTTCTCCTTCTGGATCCTACGCAGGAATGCGTACCATGAGATCTGAGTAAAGTATGCGAATGCATTTGGGTTACCAGATCGAGTGGCAGTCTCAATGTTGTAGTTCTCAATTGCCTTCAGACAATTCTCTACAGCATCCATGACCATCTCTTCTCTATAAGTGTATCTTACAAAGTTAGATTTGTGTGAGAGTCCCTCACAGATTTTAAGGAAACATGTTGCGATGTAATCTGGCACGATAGGATGTTTCTCACCCTTATCTTTAGATTCCTTGACCTTAGTGCAGTAATCTACTACTGCAAGTGAGAACTCCTTGTTGTTTACGTAATGGGGTTTATCTTTTGGTTTCATTTTAGTTTCCTTGTTTTTCATATATTATACCAAATCAGTCTGCACTTGTCAAGTGATTACAGACTCTTTCTCTCAAATCAGACGTAGAAAATCTATGATCCCTCTTATTAAAGTATATCTCTATACCTCGACTGGCACATATGGCACGTCCTGTGAATGTGCCCGACTTATATTCGGCACCTATGATACGCACATCAAGTTGTAGTGCGGATAGGATGTCTTCCAGATCTTGTTCTGTAACATACGGGATGATTTCATCAACATACTTCACAGCATTCAACTGAGAGTATCGTTCGAAGATTGTTTGGATGGGTTTGTTCTTTGTGGGACGATCTATACTTGGATCCACCTGTAGACCACATATAAGGTAGTCACACTGATCCTTTGCTTCTCTAAGCATTGATATATGACCTGCGTGTAACAGATCAAATGCCGAACATGTGAATCCTACTTTCATATTTTCTTTCTTCATAAAAATAATTAAAATATCGCTTGACAGATTAAAAAATCTGTGCTATAATAAACTTAACGTTGTCCCCCCAGTGAATACACAGTTAATGTATCGTTGGAAACTTCAAAACATTGCTTTTTCCATCATCACTATCACTACCTTCCCACTGTCCCCATGGATCTTCTTTGCTATCGGGTGTCAAATCCTCTTCTTCATCAAACATATACATTTCTTCAACACCTCTTATATATTGTCTAACTAACTCATGTATAGGATTTGCAATACCCATGATCTTATCAATCTTAACTAAAACAAATCTTTCGGGATCGTCTTGGTAACACATGAACAAACGAAATGTCCACATGCGTGTCGAATCATCATTAGTATGAAACTGAATTGCAAGAGGTGCACGAACGATTAAATCATCATCTGTTTCTTCGATGATTTCACATATAATTTCTTCACCAGAGACCAACTTTAACTGTTTAATTTTCTTAACATCATACGTCATTATCATTTTCCTTGGGGAGTTGTGTCCCTTTTAAATCTATAGGATAGATCTTATATCTAAACCCTTCCTTAGTATATATCTTAATCCTTTCGGCACTATGTTTAAGAGTAAAGTTCTTGTATCCTTTAGTATGAAAATCATCTGCGATATCATATAACTTAGTTACTTGTCCGTTGTCTGATTGTCTGAGTCCTCGTCCGATTGACTGAAGTACTTTGACTTGAGATTTTGAAGGAGTCCCAAACACAATATTATGAAGATTCCTAATATTGATCCCAGTGCTAAAAGTCCCCAGAGAAGCGACAATAATTGCATCATTTTCTTTCTCCACTATTCCACGTATTTTTTCTCGATCAGATGCATCGACTTCACCAGAAACATAAAAGACCTTACGTCCTTCTTCTACTGCATCTCTGATAAGTTCAACCAACACCTTACCGTGCTTTTCCACGAACTGAAACATCACGAGTGTGTTGCCTTTAAGGTCAACCGTCAACTTAGTAATGAATCGGTTTCGTGCTTCGTTTGTTACAATGTAATCAATTTCTTCTTGGTAAGTTCTACCGTTCATCATATGACATACATCATTATGATAACGCAATAACAGGACAGATATGTCTAGTTCTGCGAGTTGTTTATCTTTCTGCAATTGTGCGGTGGTAGTCACCGTGTTTACCTTACCGAATAAACCTTCGAGCACAAGTTTGTTGGTTTCTGTGCCGTCCAGTGTACCCGTTGTACCATACCTATATCTGGCATTGACACACTTGTCCATCATAGTAGATAACGACTTTGCCTTAAACAGATGTACCTCATCTCCGAATATTGCTTCGAACTGTTCAAAGAAGTCCGTGCCAAACTTGTAGATAGATTGCCATGTAGATATAATGATAGGGCAATCCGTTGTCTTGTCCTTACCAGAGTATATCCTGTGACAGTTAGTCTCTACATCATATCCATAGTCTTCGAAGTCTTTGTACATCTGCTCTACCAATGATGTGGTAGGTACGATGATTAAAGTTTTCTTAACGTTCTTTTTTTCCTTGACATATCGCATTAAATTGTATATAATAAAACTCTTGCCACTGCCAGTTGGAGATAGTAGTAAACACCGTTTATGTTCGATACCATGTGTTACTGCTTTGTACTGATACTCTCTTAGATCAAACGGCATTTTCCAATCCTTCATAATCTTTATGAGTGACTGGTGATCTACGTTATTAGTCTGTGAGGGTATACCATATTTGGTATTGTCTACAATCTGTAGTGGATAGAATCGATCTGCACAAAACTTTTTCAAGTGATGATACAGACCCACGTTCATTTGTTTGGTGACCATGTTATATAACTTAACACGACCATCCCAAACTTTACGTTTGAACGCTGGCATATAACGATGGCCTGGAACAAAGAATGAGAAGTGTTCCCTCAACTCTTGTTCTTGACCTGCGTTAGATTCTATTGCCATGTATGAGTGGTTTAATAGTCTCACTCTTATGGTATTATCAATACCCATTACCCACCTGCTTCAAACTGTCTCCACCTTATCATATTACCAATAGTTTGATGTCTCCACTTGAGATTATCAACTATATCTGTCAATGTACTTATAATGGTTTTATAGTACTCAATCTTCTCTACAGATCTTTGTATCTCTGGATCTGCATTATAGTAGTACTCCATCTCACCTTTAAGTATCTTTAGTCCATTAAATGGATCTGGTTCCCAACCACTGGCAAGGATCTCTTCTTGAGACATCTTACCATTGTAGTACAACCACTTCTGTTTCAACAAAGTCAACTGTGCATTCTCTGCACGTTTGTATTGCAACTTAGTTAGTGATAGGTACTGTAAGTATTTTGCATGTAGGTTGGGGGTGTTCATAGACACATCATCTAATTTGTGCTGTCCAATCACACAGTCTTCTTTCCACTCTTTCAATATGCTTTCAAGATCTAACATTATATTTTCCTCATTCTATATTATATATTACAAATTTATCCTCGTTCGATATGCTCTACGCAATCCTCCCACCAATCAGTAAGGGGTCGCATTCTGTCAGAAGTATCTGCCATAACATAACTAAGAGTAATTCTTTTACAATTTGTTCTTGCACAATGGTATACATGTTCGTTATCTTCACGTGTACCAAAGTACCCTGCTTTACACGACCAACCCACCTTGTCCTGCATACGTACTTTCTTACCTTCTTTGTCGAGGTACTCAAAGTAACCGTCACCAGTCTCTGACCAAGTAAAGATCAGATTGTGACCAACTGCATTCTCATTCGTATGCCATGCGATAAAACCATCGGGTGGATACATCTGAGACAATGCACTGTGACTTACTCCAAGTTCAAGGGAGAGTCTGTCGTTAATATCATTATACACTATTTTGTATTGGGAGTCAAGTCCATTATAGTGATCTGGTTTTAAACAATAGGAACATGCATTCTTAGGACTACCGTCATGATCTTCTATGATAGACTCAAGAAACTCATCTCCAGTCCAGTAGTCTGGGTTGTCTCCATCAAGTTGATTATTGGTTAACTCAATGGGTTGATTGATAAAAAAGTGTTCAAACTCTTCAAGTATCGATTGTACTTGGGGATTCATAATATTAATAGTTTTCATTATTTTATCTCAAACGAACTGAATCGGAACCCCACTTGGAATGTGGGATAGATTATATCCGTAGTATTACTTGTCATTGTTATTGCACCTATGTTAGTAGGTAAACAATCAAAGTATTTTATTTGCACATTATTGTTATTATGTGATGTCAGTATAATAAGTGTTATATCTGAATACGTAGATATATTAGCACCACCAACTTCATTGTCTTGTTTCTGATTAACGTTACGTTCCAACCATGACTGCATCTCTTTATATGACATCATGTCTTCATCAACCATTACTTCTAGGGACAATTCACTGTATGTGATCTTGTCACCTGCCAGTGGTACAGATGTAACACGTGCCACAGGAAGTTCTACTGGATTCGCATTAGCGCCAGGATGAGTAACAGATTGTGCAAAGAACTCTAGGTTCTTATATTGGTCACCAGAGATTATAAACTTAAATCCGGTTGGTTGTAAATAGTTTGTGTTTGTGGTAAGTGCCATAGTAACCTCTTAATTATACCTCTATTTATACGAGTTATAAGTGCCATCCTTGGCGATCTCATTCTAGTCCTTTTCTGGTGCAGTTGCATCTGTGCCAGTCTTGGTAGCAACATCTTTAATCAAGTTAGATGTTACGTCCAATACACCGGCAGTTACACCAAAGACATCGGAACCGACACCTTTAATAACACCACCAGTACCATCGATAGTTGCATCGACAGTTGAACAAGCAGATAGAACCAATGCGAACGCAATTGCAATTATACGCATAGTAATCTCCTATCTTGTACTTCCGACTGTGGTTTCCTTTCCACAACTGCGGTGCGTACCACTTGATACGCAGAACTTAATCCTCGTCTGTATTTATACACATAAAAAAAGGGACTCCGAAGAGTCCCTTTAAAACAAATACTAAAGTATTCTTATGTGAGGATGTTGTCCACACGGAAGATACGGTAGTACTGGTTAGTCTTAGCAGTAGCAAGACCAGATGCAGGAGTCGCACCGACAAATGGGTTTGATGCCATTCCGTAACGAGTCTTAAATCCGATTTTTGGTTGGAAAGTATCTTCCCCAACTGCTTTAACCATTTGCAAAGGAACGTATGGGCAGTAGAATAAACCTGCGTCATATGCGTTAGTACCTTTGTAACCAACAGTGATGTAATCTGCTTGAGCATATGGATCGATATACACTTTAATACGTCCGTTCAGAGTACCGGCAAAAGTATTACCAGTATCATCTACTTGCAAAGAAGTAGACATATTAGGAGTGTAATCAAGCATACCAGAAGCAGAAAGAGCAGTAGCAACATCTGAAGAACAGATTACTACGTTACCTTTACCACGTCTAGTTTCTTTAGCGATCACGTTACATTCACGGTCAATCTGTACTACTAGACCTTTGAATTTCTCAGCAGACCAACGTCCGTCAGCGTCTGAAGAAAGATCAAAGATACCGTTCTTAGTTACGTTTGCTTGAAGAGCACCAGTTTTTGCTTGACTATTGATAGTACGGATAACTTCACGGTTAATTTCCGCAAGGATCTCAGTACTAAGAATGTTAGCAAGTTCAGTTTCTGCATCCAGACCATGAATTGCTTTAAGGTCTTGAGCAAGTTCTAAACTGTACTCTGCTTTAAGAGCACGACTCTTAGCAGTAACAGTTGCTTTTTCAATGGTGAAACCCATTTCTTCAAAAGCAGCGCCACCACTTGAACCATATGCTTCCATATTGGCAGTAGTATCACCAGTACCAGTTCCACCTGCACGTAGTGCATTAGCAGAATCGCCAGCAGGGTTAATGCCGTTGAAACCAGAAACGTTATCAGAATCGTGAGTACCAACACCAGAGAAGTTAGTCTCTGCTTCGTTGAATAATGCTTCACGAGATCCAGTTGCACCTGCACCATAACGTGCCTTCATCGCAAAGATGAGACCAGTTGGGCCAGACATAGGTTGTACACCACATACGTCATATGCCATTAGGTTAGGCATTGCACGGCGTACAAGTGAAATTAACACAGGATCCCAAGTTCCGATTGAACCAGTATTAGCACCTGCTGGCGCTGCTTCGTTCAACCCACCGAAACCGTTGTGTTGTGAGCGTTCTTCCATCATTGCGATCTCTTGGTTTTCCAAGATAGCGGCAGTGACAGCTCTACGCTGGTGGTCTTTAATCTCGCCAGCAGAACTTTCGTTCAGTACTGGTGACCACTTTTCGATTAATTTATCGTAAGAGTTCATAATTGTTTCCTTAATTATAGTGTTTTAGATGTTTTTCTAATTGCAGTGAGATATGAGTCCATTGCACTTGAAGTTTCCAGAATTTGCTCTGGTTCCTCATCTACAATTTGCACATCTTCCACTACGGTTTGTGAGAAATATTGTTCTTTGATAGTCTCTACCTTAGAGGCAAAGTCATCAGAAAAATCAATGCTCTCACATAGACCTTTCAATTTCTCGATTTGGGTGTCTGCCAAACCACGACTTGCTTCTGTGATGATAGCATCACGTTTCAACAATTCGAGTTCTTCTGACAATTTAATAGACTCACCAGTTTGCTTGTTAAGAGACTCTTCGAGTTCCTCAACTTGCTCTGCTAATTCGTCAACTAAATCTACCTTGGACTCTGGCACTTCGATGTGGGATTCTACGAATAGATCCTTCATCTTAGTCATAAAGTTCTCAGCAATCTCAGTCCTAAGACCGTTCTGTACTGCAACCTTATTATCTTCCATCCAAGATTCAACTACGTAGTTTAAATAAGAATCTACTTTCTCAACAAGTTCGGACTTAATAGTCGTTACTTCTTCAGCAAGTTCTTCTTTATATTGTGTTTCGATACGAGACACTTCTTCAGACAACTTTGATTTCAACGATGCTTCAAAGATGATTGCTGTTTTGCTCTTGAATTCATCGGATAGAGTTGCCTCTGATTCCATGATTCCTTCGAGTTCAGCAGTTGTATCAATTGGAGATTCAGCAAGTGCTTCGTCTTCAAAATCTACATCTTCACCCATGACTTGACCGTATGATGCTTGTAGGTCTACTTTCTTCATAGAATTAAGTTTACCGTACATAGCAGAAATCATACCTGCCTTAGTTTTAGGAACAGGTGCTTTCTTAACTGCATCCGCTGCCTTATCTACTGAAGCAATAGAATCTACTTCAGAGGTAGGTTGAGCATCAACCGCACCACTGGATCCTTTTGGTTCAGATTTTTCTTCGAGGTTTTCCTCCACAATGTCGTTAATTTCTTCATCGTGAAGCGCAACTTCGACTTTTTTTTCTTCAGTCATAATTGACTCCTTACATATTAGATTTGATTAACGAGAGGAAATTTTTGAACTCTCGAATTTGTACAGCAGAACTGTATGCCTTCGGTGCCTTCTTGATTTCTGTCTCCATATCTTCAATTACTTGAGGTTCCAAAATACCGTTATTCCAAACCCAATCTACACCTTCCATAATACCATTAACAAAAGCATCTGGTGCAGATGGGTCTTGAACAATGTCCACAGTACTCAAGATGAAATCATCTTTAACGTACGCAACACCGTTTCGGTTCTCCAAGCTTCCCATACCACGAGTTGACACACCCAATTGTACACCACCTTCAAGCAAACCTTTTACGATCTTACCCATTGGAGTATCCAATATTTGTGCCTTTCCGATCACATCATTTCCCTCTAACTTGAGGTCTGTGATGAGATGCGAAACCTTGTCCAAGTTAACCGTAGGGCCTTCGGGATGATTTAGTTCCCCGACCGCACGTTTCTTGCTAACTTGCGTTTCAACGTACGTGTTTACTGCCCTTTCCATAATTGGTTTAGGGTAAACACGTCCGTTCCTGTTCTTTTGATCTGCTTGAGCAAAGATACCTTCGATGACATATTTCTTATCACCGTTCTCTTTCTTCTCAATCAGACATTCTAAATTTGTTTCTGTAAATTCACTGATTAGTTTCATTTCATTTTACCGCCAAGTTCGTTTACAGTAATTTTTAAATTCTTCTTTGCCTCTGCTTCAGTCTTGTAAGTGTCAAGTTTATCACCGTCAATAATAACAGTGAATCCCTTTATCTCCTTAACAATAGATACAGCAACCTTGGCAATCTTGCCACCTGCTTTACCAGAGAAGACAACTTTACCTTTTGGTGTATACTTCTCTCTTAGTTCTTTGAAACTTGGCATATATTAATTACTTGTTTTAATTAAAAGTTATACAGTTATTTATACAAATAAATATCTTAACAGAGAATTAATTTAATCCTCGTCAACTTCGTCTACAACAACGTCATCTTCTTCGTCTACTACTTCGACTTCTACAGTCTCGTCATCGTCAAATTCGTATTCACTTAATGCGTCATCTGCATCATCAAGTGCCATTTCTGGTTCTTCTGGTGCATCATTAAAGATAGTGTCAGCAACAGACAACCTTTCTGCTTCTAAAGCATCATTCATCTTGTCACCTAAGACATTATCAAAGTGCTCTTTAGCACGGTTGAAGTTTTGCTGTGCAATAGCATCGATAAAACTATCAATGTTACCTACATTAAGTGCTTCTGCGTCTACTGCTACTTCTTCGTTATTTTCTACTTCACTCATCGTTTTCTCCTACTTTCTCAAAGTCATCGAAACGGTCTTCTTGACCGTCCCAGTTTAAATCACTATGCTGTGCTACGTAATCTCTGTAACTCATTAGTATTCATCTTCATCGGATCCACCCTTGGCATTCTCTGCCTCGACTTGATCCTTCATTGTTTCGATATCCTCTTCGGACATCATCATTACGTTCTTCATAACCCACTCACGTGAGAAGTATTCACCAACGTATTGACTTAACTGATCAAGAGTACTTAGTCTTTCTCTAAGTAACTCAGAATCCTTTAATTCTGTGAAGTGATTGTCACGGATGAAATCAATTTGAATATCATTCTTCCATGTCTGCCAGTCTTCGGGGGTGATAATACCCTTCAGTATAAGTTGTTTCTTCAGAATATTAGTAAACATTGTTGAGAAACGTTTACGTAATCTGTCGATAAACTTCTGGAACTTCACTTCGTCCCTGCTAATCTCAGTACTTCTACCAAGACTAAACTGTGCCTCTTGCTCTAAACGACCAATAGGTACATTCAATGAACGATACAATCTTTTCTGGAAGTAGACAATATCGTCTATCTGTCCAAGGTTATCACCGCCAGGTAGTGTACTAATCTCAGTACCTCTTCCACCTTCTCTACGTGGTAACCAGAAATCTTCAAGCATACTCATATGCTTACGGTCATCTTTTAAATTACCAGTACTTGCATCGTATACTAACTTGTTACGATAACGAGTCTGGATCTCTTTCATATGTTGTTCTGCTTTGTTTGCAGGTAAGTTACCAACATCTATATAAAAGATTCTACGTTCTGGTGCACGTGCGAGACGATAAATCACCAGACTGTCTTCCATCATACGCAACTGGTTGATGGGTTTAATTGCTTTATGCAGGTAAGAGACTACACTCTTACGTGAAGGATCTGTCAGACCAGATGTAACATACGACACGGAGTCTGGTGTTAACTTGACTGCACTCTGAGTCTGGTTCTTCTCTTGGAAGACATAGAACTCTTCTGTCTTGTCTACAACCTTCGCACCAGTTCTGTTATCCTTCTTATACTTTACTTCTTTTACTTTACGTATCTTAACAGCATCAATAGGACGTATCTCTTGGATACCTGCCTTGAGGTTAGATTCGTTAACAACTAAGTGGTGAACCAAACGTCCATCCACATACCACGATCTATATATGTCGTGACCTAATTCGTTGAAGTTCAACATACCACAAATGTTGTCGAACTCTTCTGTCATTAACTTCTTGATCTTATCAGAAGTGTCTACACCGTCAAGATTTATGATAACGGGTGATTCGTTCTCTGATCCACTAATGGATTCGTTTACAATGTCTTCGATTGCGGCGTCAACTTCTGGATGAGTTGCGACACCACGATACTTCATGATCATCTCAGCATTGTCTTTAGCATTGTCACCATTTATGTCAATGTATTGACCATAGTGACTACCAGACGCAGTAACATAACCCGCACCATCGTCATCCGTCTTCGGAACGATTGATGGGAGTTTCTCATTGTCTTTACCTGCGTCCTTGTTCTTAGAACGAACAAGTTCGAAACCAAAGAGTTTCATTATGCTATTGTTGTCGTCTGCCATATCCTTACCTTCAAATTAAAATACGTAGGGGAGTTATCCCCCCTACGCATATATTTAGCACAAACTTAACTAGTTGTGCCAGACTCCCAGTACTGTACTTGGAACGTAACTTGGAACTCTTCGATTGTATCGACAGTGTCGTAGTTAAGATCAATTGCAGTAATGTTGGTTGGGAAACAAGAACGGAAGTTGTAAGTCTTAATTACAAGTCCATCTTTGTCCAACTGGTCAACGGAAAGGTCAGTTTGATACTCTGCGGGATCATTGAAACCAGTGTTCGCATTATGCGAATTGATTCCATTCATCCAACGTTCCATAGCATCACGTACTTCAAAACCTGTATCGTTGATTACAGTTACAGTCCACTCTTCGAATGTTCTGTCGCCTGCTATCTTCAACTGCCTACCACGGAATGGTACAATAACTGGATTAACAGTTGATGCGGGTAACTGAGCACCCTTTACCATAAATGACGTAAGTTCTGCGTCACCTAAAGCATAGGTTGGGAAGTTAACTTTACAGTTAAAGAGGTTAGGACGAGCACCACCACCTTTGAGTTTAGATTTAAAATCATCTACACCTAAAATTGCCATATTATTCTCCTTATGCTCCTACCGTGCCAACAATCTCTTCGAAGTCTACACCAGTTCTAACAGCAACAAAGTTCAATTGAACAAAGTTGATAGAACGTGCAGGTTTCACGAAGATGTTTGCCACGAATTGGTTATTGTCTATCACTTCTTGATTGTTGTTTGTATCGTCACAAACGACTTTAAAGTCAGTGATCCCTCTTCGACCCTTTACCCTACGAAGGAAAGGTTCTACGATGTTTGTAAATTCAGCACGAGTAAAGTCATCGTTGAATTCAAACATCACATTTTTTGCCGCTTCACTAATTGACTTCTCAATAGCAATGAACAATCTACGTACATTGATTCTATCGAAGGCACTAGGACGTGACTCTAATGTTTTGTCACCAAACAATACTAGACCTACGCCTGGAATGTTAGCAACGGGATTTACACCTGCTTTATACAGTTGATCCCTTTGGGTTTGGTTCGGGTTAGTTACGATATCTGTAACTCCACGATAGTTACCACGTCTTTGACCGGCAGGTGAATACCATGGGTCTGCGATAATATCAGTTGCCGCCATGAGACCGGCAGTGCTAGAGTTAGCAGGAATGTTAATATACTTATCGTTATATTTGTCGAACACTTTAATGTAGTTATTATCTACAATTAAGTATGATGATTTTGTTAATCCGTTTACAAAGGATACAGCATTAGTCGCTGCTTGAGCGTCAGTAACACCCACAACACCAGTTTTGTTTACAGAAGTAACTACAACACAGTCTTTACGAGCAGTTGCAATGCCAGTTAAGTCATTTACAATTGTTGCTCCATCACCGGCAGAACCAAATGAAGGTGCGATCAAGAAGTCAATTTCAGTTTGAAGTTTGTCTTCGAATAGATCGAAACCAGTCAAATAGTCTGAAGTACCTAGAGTACTGGAAGTAAGACCACCACCAAGATTTGTAGTCAATTCTCCTTGACCAACTGCTCCATCGGAATCGAATCCGTATTGAACAACAGCATCTTTGTTTGGTTTTGTTCCCCAAGTATCACCTTGATTACTGAAAGAAGCACCGAATGCAGAGTCATCACCGAAATAACCATTCCAGATATATTGAGATTGAGTATTCAATACGTCAGAAATAAAGTTAGGTGAATTGTCTGGAGTGGTTGCTCCCTTAGCGGCAGATAGGTATTCAAACTTCTCTAGTACCGCACCGGCAGTTCCGGAGATCTCTCCAGTTCTATCGATAACGATAACGTGAACTTCATCGTTTGATCCACCATTAGCAGTAGCATAATCGGATGTCCCAGGCGCACCTGCGAATTCATCGGCATATGCCCAACTAGTAAAGAGATCAGCACCAGTGGCAACGGCAGGACAGAAAGATACTGTCAATGCGTTTCCTAAGTCGCCTGGGTATTTTGCTACCCAAGTTCCTGTACTAGTTTTTGATCCACCTTCACCAACGGCGTCACCAACAACATTGTTCCAATGAGTTTGGTTTTTTACTAGATCCACAGCAGCGGAGTCTAGTTTGGTTATTGCACTGTGTGCGTTTTTACCTCCATTGTTCTCTCGAACAATTTGGAGTGTTTGTGAGTACTTCAAGAAGTACGAAGCACTGTGGAAGTCCACAGTATTAGTGTCGTCAGGCGATGCGAAGACAGAAACTAAACCGCTTTCATCAGCAATTAGTGTTCTTTCGTGCACAGGGCCCCAACGGAAGTTTCCTACATAACCTCCACCAGATGAACCGACAGCAGGTACGATACCTGTCTTGTCAATCTCACTGATTGAGATTCGAGGAGAAGCGGGTTTAACAGCCATAGCATTATCCTTTTTAGTTACGAATTATAAGTTAATCATTATACGGTTATTTTCAATACTTATATTTATAACAATCCTTATCTTTAGAATTCACGGTCACCGATAGTGTCTATCGAATGCCAACCTTTGAACTCACCTTCTGTTATTAATCCATCATCTATCCCATCGTCAATAACACCGAAGGGTAGTACATCGTCCTTGATCGCTTGCATCTTTTCTTCAAACATCATCTGTTTTAGATTGATGTCTGTCATGTCAGCAAAGAACTGAGTAGATACAAAGTATCCAAACATAACCAAGTTCATCATTAGGTCATCATGGTTTCCGTCAGATGCTGAATACGATTGACCCTTACCAACAAAGGTAGAGATCTCAAGTATAGTATTCTCATCATATATTTCTAATTTGTTACTCTCAAGTATATCTTTGATAGCAGAACACCCAAGTCTTTTAGTCTTGCGGTTTATCTCGATACCAAGTGCGTTTGCTTTTACTGCGGAAGATGTGTGAAGGTTTTCATACTCCAAATCATAATACAGTCCATTACAAACTACAGTTCCTTGATCATTTGCCTCAACAACAACCCATGCCTCGTTGTAGAGATTCGCATACTTATATATAATATTAGGAAAGAGCAAGGGAGAAATAGTATTGTTTCGATACGTCAAGACCTGCTTGAATGGTCGTTCCGTAATATCGATCACGTTAAACGTGGAGTAATCCTGTCCTCTTCCCTTCGATACGTCAACAGTCATGATGTATTCGTGATCCTTAACAGGTTCACTGTAACATAAAGCATCCCCAGATTCAAGTATTCTGTGGGGATTACAACCACGCAGACCCATTAAAGTCTCTGCGTTTATTAGTGTGTCTCCCGTTCCGAAGAAAGTATTACCAAACTCTTGGTCAAACTGTAACTGAGATGTATTGGATATTGTTTCTGCCTTCCATTTCTCATCACGGCCTGGAACATCCCACCAATCTACTCTAAATGATTTGTATTCGTTGACTCCTTGTATTGCCCCTGTCCAGATCTTTTCGAATTGGTTTCCGATTCCGTTTGCTGTGGATGTGATGATAACCTTTGTATCCTTACCCGAAGATACAACTGGATAGGTTGAAGTATAGAACTCAGTTGCGTTTTCAACAAAAGCAAACTCATCGAGAAAAAGTAAATTAACAGACATACCACGAATAGAGGAACCAGAAGTAGCACTGGCAATAATTCGAGAATTATTACTAAACTCAATACTACCCTTGTTAAGTGCCTTTGTACCAGGCTGTAGGAAGAAGGGGAGATTCTCAAGCATGAGAGTAACCCTTGATAACATCTCACGTGCAGTGGCACCTTTGTTTGCGAGGATAGCAATTGTTTTTTCGGGGTGGAATAATGCGTACCAGAGTAAGTATCCGACACTTGATATCGACTTACCACTCTGTCTACAAGCAAGTACAATAGCAAACCTATTCTTATCAAAGTGTTCGAACATTCTTTCTTGATAGTCGTAAAGGTCAAATGATACCAGTCCCTTGTCAAGATGCACCACCTTTACATAGGTACGACAAAAGTATGCAGGATCCTTCATGCATTTCTGGTATTCTAATATATCTTGTTTTGTCCACTCTTCTGCTATCCCGTCTCTTTTTACGTTTGGATTGCCTAAGTAGGACTCTTTAGTCTGAATCGTCATGGTTAATCACTTTGGCATCATCCTGTAATAGTCTTTGTAAGTCGGTAGTAGATCCAATGAATAGATTGTTATTAGTAGTTCCTTCAAGTTTCTTAGGATCGTCTTCCTTGGTGACTTCCTTATACTTCTTATTAAGATCCATAAGTTTGTCATTGACATCTGAAATGTTTTTGATCATGCCCGAAAGAACTTCGAATGCACGGGGGTGTTCACTTTCACGTGCCACCTCTATCATTAACTCAAGAGATTCTCTACCCTTCTCGATCAAATCGTTATAGGTATCCCTCGAAGTTTCATAATCTTTATCAATGTTTTTTTCTGTCATACTAATATGTCTACTATTCTGCCTTTCTTATATAGAGAGTAACCGTACTTGCGTTTTATATACCAAGAGTAGTTATTGAGCACTATCTAAGTACGCAAGATTAAATCCATAATCACTGTCTACACTCACTCCACTTGGTGATGGGGTTGTCTGCATAGAAAGTTGGAAAGTATCACTATCTCCCATCGTATATATGTTATTGTTAACTGTTCGGACAATCGGTGATGAACTGATAGGGCCGTAGAATGCAATCTTCATCGTAAACGATAAAGTATAAATGATCGTTCTACGATCTCCTACGGATCCTTCGAAGTCATCGGAGAATGAAACACTCTGCAATGATATAGGAACATCTTCTTTTATCTCTGGATACGTCAAACCGAAAGGTTTAACTGCTACCGTGTATTGTGGATTGAAATATGGTAGTATCTGTTCTACCATTTGCAGTGCGTCATCTTGTGACTTTGCATATACGTTTACGTCAAACGAAATGTCATATGGAACTGAGGTATAAAACTCATTTCTTTTATTAACACTTCCACTGAGTGCAGTAGAGAATGAATTTGTTTTAGGTAGTTGTCTTTCTGGACTATATGCCATTGCTGTA
>Ga0257114_1000245_pt1 | contig 41982 bp, 30 predicted proteins | sample SI112_10mmetaG_FD_190149 | JGI IMG/M metagenome (GOLD analysis project Ga0257114, IMG submission 190149) | Marine microbial communities from Saanich Inlet, British Columbia, Canada - SI112_10m | ecosystem: Environmental > Aquatic > Marine > Inlet | place: Canada: British Columbia | collected...
CGACGCCGATCGATCGGCGCGGTCGCGCGCGAACCTCGCGGCGTCGATCGCGCGCGCGCGTCGAAACGCGCGTCGTCGATCGAGTCGCGATCGCGCGATCGCGCGATCGATCCGTCGTCGCGTCGACGCCGATCGATCGGCGCGGTCGCGCGCGAACCTCGCGGCGTCGATCGCGCGCGCGCGTCGAAACGCGCGTCGTCGATCGAGTCGCGATCGCGCGATCGCGCGATCGATCCGTCGTCGCGTCGACCGTCGGCACTCGACGTCGCGGCGAATCGCGGGGAATCTGCGATGGCGCGCGCGGTCGCGCGCGCGATCGCGCCCGCGCGGTCGACCGCGCGCGACGACGGCGCGCGCGCGACGACGGCGCGCGTCGCCGCGACGCGTCGTCGCGCGTCGCGCGCGCGGGGCGCGGTCGAACGCGCGGTGATTGCGGACCGCGCGACGACGACGACGACGACGACGACGACGACGACGACGCGCGCGCGCGGGACGACGCGGACGCGCGCGATGCCGCACGCGGGCGACGCGGTGTGGTGGGCGGAGCAGGCGGCGACGTGCGGGGCGATCCTGTGCGCGTACGCGCGGATGACGAGGGACGGGGACGACGCGGACGAGGCGTGCCCGAAGTGCGAGGGGAGCGGACGAACGGCGTGCTCGTGCACGCGATGGAGCGGCGACGGCGAGGGATGCGGGTCGTGTGGATACACGGGAGTGACGGCGTGTCCGGCGTGCAGGGGCGGAGGGCGCGCGGTGCGAGTGACGGTGAAGATCGAGGCGCCGAGCGAGACGAGCGAGGGGGGATTCGAACGGGATAGGACGAGCGCGACGGGGAGTAGGGCGACGACGACGACGACGACGACGACGCGCGCGCGCGCGCTGCGATGCGTCGCGGTGGAGGGTGGGACAGATTACAGCGTGTCCACGACGCCCGCGATCGTGGATTCGACGGAATCGAAGGGACCGTCGGGCGGACGCGACGAGGACAACGGCCCGAGCTCGAGCAAGGACGACGATTTTTACGCGCAGTCTGGGGAGGCGATTCGAGTCCTTCGCGAGGACTACCCGTATTTGTTGACCAAAGAGCCTCGATGGACGATCTACAGGGACGATATCGGGCTGTTGGACGAGACGATGACGTTCGCGGGGCCGGGCAGAGAGGGACGAAACGGCGTCATGGCGACGAACATGTCCGAGTACAAACGAGTGTTCAAGATCATTCGTATCATCGCCGCCGTGTTGTTTTCGCAGAGCACGATGGAGGTGTCTCGCATTTGGTCCCCTTTGGGTTCGTCGGGCCTTCGAACGATCCGCGTGCGCTGGAGCGTTCGCGGCAAGGTGAGACTCGTCGGCTCCATCGGCGCCGACGAGGCGAGGTTCGACGGAATCTCCGAGTACAAGCTCGATTCCAAGGGCTTCATCTACGAGCATAAAATCACCGATCTCGATTGGGACGTCGCGCAGCTTCGAGAACGCGCGGTGCAGATGATGCGCGCGGCGCAGGGCGTGCAGCAGCCCATCGGAAGCGGAGACTGGTGATTGCGCGACTCGAGCGGCGCTCGAAAGTTGTCTTTTGTTGTACGCATTGAAATGTAATTTCAAACTCAATCTAATGCACCACCTCATGGGAAAATTTTCTCGTATTACTATCAAACTTTGATCGATAAAAATACGTTCCTTGTCGTCGCCTGTCGTCGACGCGCGCGTCATTCGTCGTCGTCCGTGTCCATGTCCATGTCCTCGTAGGCGCTCAACTTGGACGCCGCCGCGAGATCGAGGAACCAAATCGTCGAGAACGCGTCCACCATGGAGCCCGGAATTTCCCCCCACTCGAGTTCGTCCTCGAGCGCCGCTCGCACGGTCTCAGCCTTCTCACTCCCAGTCGCCGCGAGCACGACGCGATCGGCGGTGTTGATGAGCGCCATGCTCATCGTCACCGTCCGCTTCCCCGGCATGTCCACTCCGAGCACACACGCCCCGGTCTCGTCGTTCGCCGCGGCAGAGTTCGGATAAATACTCCCCACGTGTCCATCCGCCCCCATTCCGAGCAAGATCAAATCAAACACCGGCATTCCGTTCTCCTCGTCGATCGGCATTTGGTTTTCGTCGAGCGACCGCATTTGCTTTTCGTAATCCGCCGCGCACGCTTCCACGTCATCGCTCGCCATCACGCAGTGCACGTTCGCATCAGGAATCCCACACGCCTCCGTCCACGTCTCCTTGGCCAATTTCGCGCACTTTTGCTCCCCCGGTCGCTCGTTGACGAAGAACACGTGCACCCTGTCCCAATCCAATCCCTCCGCCTCGCGCAGCCCGCGCAGGGCCTTCGCCACGCTCCCTCCCGGCACCGCCATCGTGAACGCCCCTCGCTCCTGCAAGCACCCCCGCGCGTTTTCCTCGACCTCCAGGCACAGCGCCCGCGCCAGATCGTCCCTCGTATCGAACGCCTCGACGACGAATTCGCCGTCGCCGTCCCCCGCGTCCACCTCCCGCGCCCAATCCACGTCGTCGTCCTCGCTCTCCTCGCTCGTCGCGCGACGCCTCGCGTCTCGACGCCGCGCGTCCGCGCCATCGCGTCCGCCGAGCGATCGCGCGTCCGCGCGCGCGACGCCCCGCGCGCGCCGCGCGATCGTCCCCCTCGCCGCGCCCGCGTCCGCCGCGCGCGCGCCGCGCGTCGCCGCGAGCGCGCGCCGCGCGCGCGCGCGACGTCGATCGCTCGCGCTTCCGCGCAGCGCGCGCGTGAACGTCGCCGCGCTCGTCGTCGGCGTCCGCGTCGGGCTCGGCATGACGCGTCGTGGACTGACGCGGCGATTCGCCCTCTTCGCGCGCGTCACACGCATGCTCGCGCTCCGGCGCGACGCGCACCGCGAGCGCGACGCGTTCGTCATCGCCAGAGCCGCGCGCGCGGCGTTCGCGTTCGCGCTCTACGCCAGGGACTGCGCGCGCGAACCGGCGCCGAACGACGACGAAACGACCGACGACGACGACGCGCGCGACGACGACGCGCGCGACGACGACGGCGCGAACGACGACGACGATGCGTTTAATTCGCGCGCCGTCGGCGTCGCGCGACGAAGACGGCGAAACGAGGGACGCGCGCGCGGGACGCGGGCGAGGACGCGCGGCGAGCGAACGCGGCGACGACGCGCGCGAGAGACGAGAAGGGCGCTCGCGCGAGCGTTCGACGCGCGCGCGTTCGAACGATTGCGACCGCGAAGGGTGGTGATGACGCTGGGAACGACGGCGACGCGGACGAGGGAGGCGTACGAGATGGATCTGCGAGGGGTGGCGTACGCGGAGACGACGACGACGACGACGACGACGACGCGCGAGGACGAACGCGAAGAGACGGCGGACGCGGTGTCGAGACGAGCGGTGCGGGCGTTCGTGCCGGTGATGGCGACGTTAAATCCGCCGCAGAGCGCGGGATTGAGGGCGTTTTTCTTCGTCGAGGCGCGCGCGACGACGGACGAGGTGGAGGGATACGCGCCCAAGCCGGGATTCGCGCCGGCGAAGCGCGCGCGCGTCGAGCGCCGGCGCGTTCGCGTCGTCGTGAACGGCGACGCGAGCGACGACCGAGACGACGCGAGCGACGATGAGAGTTCGGATGATTTAGTTTGGTACCAGGCCGACGCCGCCGTGCGCGCGTCGTCGAGCTCGATGATTTAGAATGGAAACGTAGCGTAGCGCGGCGCGCGCCGCGAAGCCGTCGCCGTCCCGAGCGTTCGCGCGCCTCGCCGCAGTGCGCGTCGCGCGCGCGAGAGCGCGCCATGAACGACCCCAAGGTGACGACGCTCTTCGCTAAGCTCGCGCGCGATCTCTCTCCCGTCGACGGCGCGTCCGAGGCGTCGAGCGCGTCGTCGCCGAACAACATCCCGCGCGGCCTCGACGGGGACGCGACGACGTCGACGCCCGCGCGGCGCTGGACGCGGCCGTGGACGTGGCTCGCGCGCGATCGCTCGCGAGCGCTGCGCGACGCGCGCGAGTCGAGCTCGATCCCGATCAGCCCGCGCACGGAGCTGCCGAAACATCAGCGCGAGGAGGCGACGTGGCGGTACCCGAGCGAAAAGATGTTTTACAACGCCATGAAGCGCAAGGGGTGGAAACCGAGCGCGAACGACATGGAACACGTGGTAAAGATACACAACGCGGTGAACGAAAAGGCCTGGGCGCACGTCATGGCCTGGGAGAGGCGACACTGCGAACGGTGCCCCGATCCCAAGCTGTTGAAATTTCGAGGACGGCCGAAGGATTACAGCCCCAAGGCGCAGTTTCTGAATTTTTTAGGATACAAACTGCCGTTCGATCGTCACGATTGGATCGTCGATAGATGCGGAACCGAGGTTCGATACGTGATTGATTTTTATAACGCCGTGCCGTACGGTGGGAACGCGCCCGTGGCGATGCATCTGGACGTTCGACCGGCGCTGGACGGCCCGAGTTCGGCGTGGGATCGCGTCGTCGTGCAGTTCGGTTGGATGCTGAGCGGGGAGTGGGCTCGAAAATAGCTAGATCATAGCGCGACGACGACGCGTAGCGCTTAAACAGTCGTCGTCGCCGTTCGCATTAGCTTCGCAAACAGAAATGTGTCAGCCGTTACATGGTTAGATTTCTAAAAGACGCGGACTTGGCGCGCTTCCAAAGCGCGTCGCGTCGTACATTTACACACACACGAGTCCTCCTAATAGCGCCCCGGCCACGTGCCTTCCTCTCTTTCCTCGTTCCATTTCTCGGTCCACTCTGTCGGACAGATGGAGCGATAAAACTTGGCCAACGGTTCGCACTCTTCCGCGCCCTCGCCGTTTTCGGCTTGGCACTTGTGAAACTCGTTGTACCTCGTGTAGCAGTGCTTCGCTTGGTTCGTCTGCGGGAATCGCGGATCAAACGGCGTCGTCTTCAACTGTGAACCCAAACATCCACCACCGCGCGCGCGTCGTCGTCAGTCTCATCGATCGCGCCGTGATTTCGTCCCCCTCCCCGCCCCTCGCGCGCGCGTCGCCTTCAAACGCACCTCCAAGTCCCCCGCGCTCGCCGTCGGCTCCGGCGCCGAAACCTGCTCGATTCGCTCGTCGCGCGCCGTCAGTCCCCATCATCGCGATCCCATCGTTCGCGTCGTCGTCGTCGTCCGGTCGCCCTCTCCCGTCCCGTCCCGTTCCCTCCGTCGTCGCGCGTCGTCCGCCTCGCCCCCGATCGCGCGCGCGCCCTCGTCCCGCGCCCGTCGTTCGCCCGCGCGCGCGGTTCTCGCGCGTCCGCGCGCGCGTCGATCGCTCGCGCGCGTCGTCGTCGACGCGCCTCCTCGCTGTGTTCCATCGCCGGCGCCGGCGCTTCTTCCTCGTCGCTCGACATCGCGCGCGCGTGCGGGTTTGCGGCGTCGCGCGACGACGCCGGGCGACGCGCGGGTGTCCGACCGACCGGTTTTTGTGTCGTGTGGGTAAACAGTTAGTAGGGTTTTGACGAACCCCGGACGCCCTCGAGATCGTCGCGGTCGAGGGTCGTTTTCGGGTTCGGTTTCGATTTTTCGATTTTTCGGTTTTTCGATTTTTCGGTTTTTCGGTTTTTCGGTTTTTCGGTTTTTCGCGCGTCGCGTCGCGTCGATCGCGCGCGGGCGCGACACGCCGACGCGCCGACGCGCGGTCGGACGGGGGCGCGACGGTGGCGGTGATCGAGGACGGATCGCGGCGCCGCGCGGGGTCCGACGATCGCGGCGCGAACCTCGCGTCGGCGAACGAAACGAAACGAAACGAATCACTCATTGCGTTGATTTGGGTGGTCAATCCATTGGTGTTGTCGGACGACGAGGACGATGATCAAGGCGTTCATCGTGGTGAATAACCACGCCATGGTGCGATTGTGTAGATTTTACGAACAGCTCGGGGTGGATAAACAGACGGAGCTGTGTCAGACGGTGTACAAGCTCGTGACGGGGCGACCGGATCACCTGTGCTCGTTCGTGGACGACGAGAAGACGTTCGGCCCGGACACGAAGCTGGTGTACAGACACTTCGCGACGCTGTACTTTTGCATCCTGAGCGATCGAAGCGAGAGCGAGCTGGCGATGCTGGATCTGATTCAAGTCTACGTCGAAACCCTCGATCGGGTGTTCGAGAACGTGTGCGAATTGGATTTGATTTTCAACTCTCCGAAGGCGTACACCGTGCTCGACGAGACAATCGTCGGGGGGTTGGTGCTCGAGATCAACACGAATAAAATCTTGAACGTGTACGATCAGCTCATGAAACTGGAGAAGATGCACGGTTCGCTCATGGATAAGATCGCCATCTCGTGATCGTAGTAATCTGTAAAACACTCCCTCGCTCGCGCGTCGCGTCGACGGGCGTCGACCAGCCTAGACCTAACGCGTCGACGCCGACGTCCGCCTCACATCGACGCGCGCCATGCTTCGTCACTGCGCGCGCGCCGCGTTCAAGCGCGCCACCGAGGGCTCGCCCTCGACGTCTCTTCGCGCGTTCGCGAGCGACACCGCGCGCGACGCGGGCGCCGTCGTCGATCGCGACTCCACCCCGCGATCGCCCGCGACGACCGCGAGCGCCGATCGCTCGCGCGAACTCGCGGAGAAGGCGATGCCGACCGATCTCGCGGGCGTCCTGGACGCGAGCGCGAAGACGCTCGTGCTCACGGAGCTCCTGCGAGGGATGTCGCTGACGCTGAAGTACTTCTTCGATAAAAAGGTGACGATCAATTACCCGTTCGAAAAGGGACCGCTGTCGCCGAGGTTTCGAGGCGAACACGCGCTGCGAAGGTATCCCACGGGTGAGGAAAGATGCATCGCGTGTAAGTTGTGCGAGGCCATATGCCCAGCGCAAGCGATCACGATCGAGGCGGAGGAGAGAGAGGACGGAAGTCGACGAACGACGAGATACGACATAGACATGACGAAGTGCATCTTTTGCGGGTTTTGCCAAGAGGCGTGCCCGGTGGACGCCATCGTGGAGGGACCAAACTTTGAGTACGCGACGTTTTCGCACGAGGAGTTGCTGTACGATAAGGAGAAGTTACTCTCTAACGGTGATCGATGGGAGAAGGAGATCGCGAGAAACTTGCAATCGGAGGCGATGTACCGATGAAGGCGGCGGACGACGGCGAGGCGTTTTGATTTGTATAAACACACACAGCATTTGTAGTTTGAGAACGAAATATTCGTATTCACATATCGTTTCAGTGAGTCACTGGAAGTGAGTCACGCTAGAGACTATTGTGTTTCCGTCGTCTTCCCTTTCTGTCCGATTCCCTATCATCTGCGACCGCCTCGACCGCCGCCTCGGCCGCCGCCTCGGCCCCCGTCGCTTCGACCGCCACGGCCACCTCTGCCGGCAGCGGCCGCGCGTTGCGCGGCGTGAGATGCGCTCACCGCATCAAAGCCAAACGTCATGGCGTCCATGCGACGTTGTTCGTGAAATCGACCTCTGTTCCCCCCAGCAGCCTTCTCCGTAGCTTCGCTGCTCATGGTGTCGAAAAAGTCATCCTTGACGTACACCGGGTTGGATTGAACTTCGGTCGTGAGCTTCTTCGCCTCGGCAGATTGCGCTAACTTTTCCTTGTTGAATTTTTGCAACATTTTCTCAAAGTTGAACGCTTCCTTCGGCACCGCTGGAGCCGCACCACGTCCACCGCCGGCGCCGCGACCGCCCGTTCTCGGCGCCGGAACCCCGCGGCCGCCCTGCGTGGGCGCCGGTCTGGGCGCAGCCCTGAGCCGAGCCACTTCTTCGGGAGCCATCGCGTTGAGAGCGGCGGCAGCAAACGAGGTTGGTTTCGGTTTGGGGGCGGCGGCCTTCGCGATGGCCTTCGGAGTGGCGACCGTAGCCGCGGTCTTGGCGACGCCGGCCGCGGCCGGGGGCGCGTTCCGCGCCGCCGGAAGGATCACGCCCTCGGACGCCGGCGCGGGCGGGTTCGGGTTACCCCACGCCGATTTCTTCGGCGCAGGCGCAGGCGGTTGCTGCTGCTGCTGCTGCACCGGCGGTTGCTGTTGCATCGGCGGTTGCGGCGGCGGTTGCTGCTGTTGCGGCGGCGGTTGTCCCCACGCCGGCGGCGGAGCGCCGTATTGCTGCGGCATCCCGTACTGCTGCTGCGGCGGATATCCCATGTACGCCTGCTGCGGCGCGCCCATGTACCCATACTGCGGCTGTTGCCCGTACTGCGGCTGCTGCCCGTACTGCGGCTGTTGCATGTACTGCGGCTGCTGCGCGTACTGTTGCTGCTGCGCCGCCGCCGAGGCGGCGTTTTCGACAATCTCCAAATCCTGGATATCATCCCCCTTAAACGTGATGTACTCGTACACCTCCACGCTCGGCGGGATTTGCACCCCATTCGTCCGTCTTCCCTCCGTTCCGAACGATCGCACTGCGCTCGCGTCCAACGTTCGCCGTCGTCAGTCTCTCCTCGTCGTCCGCGATCGTCGCGCCTCTCTCAGATCTCGCGCGCGCGTCCGCCCTCCGCGCCCTCTCCGCGTCGTCTCGCCTCGTTCTCTCGCACCGTTCTGCAGCGTCAGCGTGCTCTCGACCGGGTCGATGTTCACCAGCACGCCCTCGTATCGTATGTCGGAGTGCGAGACGAGGTAAATGGTCGATCCTATGAATGACCCATCCATGTCGGCGCGGTCGACGTCGGCGACGTCGGCGACGACGTTCGCGCGGTGCGATTCGCGACGGCGTTCGACGCGAGGCGCGCGCGTGCTCTCGTTCGTGCGCGAAAACGCGCGTGCTCTGAGGCGCTCGTTCGCGCGTCACGAGCGGCGCGATGTGACGCGATCGCCATTCGCCATTCGCCATTCCCACCAAACGCGCGGGCGCCCGAGCGAGCGCGGACGAGCGCGAACGCGAGACGACGAGACGACGAGACGACGACGCGAGCGCCGAACGCGAGGACGAACGGCGATGAGGATGAGGATTCGCGTGACAAACGATGACGGCGATGACAGCGATGACGCGCGCTACGGCGCGGCGGCGAACACGGCGCGAAGGACGACGTCGAGGGGCGGGAGAAAGTCGCCGGCGAGGACCCAGGCGTTCCACGCGCTGTGCACGAGCACGGGGGCGAGGAGGTTGCGCGTGCGAACGAAGACGACGCACATGAGACAGCCGAGGAAGGTGAGGGGAAGGAACTGCTCGAGGGAGAAGTGAGCGCAGGCGAAGAGGGTGGAGGAGATGAGCATGGCGCGCGCGGCGCCGGTGAAGGCGGTGAGGGAGGCGAAGAAGAAGCCTCGAAAGATGAGCTCTTCCCACACGGGGGCGGCGAATGAGGCCAAGAGCATGTAGAACGCTTTCGATATGATATCATTCGACTTCATGCTTTGTTCCCACGCCGCGGTGACGGTTTCGTCGAAAGCAATCAAGCCGATGTGCTCCAATAAAGTCGTGCTCAATCCGTGCAACCACACGACGAATGGAAACGCCACGCACGCCACGGCGACGTCTCTCAGGTACTTTCTGTCCTCAAACCAGCGCACTGGGAACCAATTCACCCCGAACGGCCGAAATGGACGTAAGGATTGACGCAAAACGAACCAAGTCATGAGCATTTGCGTGAAATCTAAGCACAAACTGTACGTCGCCAATCCTCGCTGCGTGAAGCTCGACGTGTCGAACCCGAGAACGCCCGCGGCGTACGGGAACACCGCGTTTCCTATCACGCAAAACGCGCAAAACCACAGCACCATAACTTGAATAATCACCTTCATTCCCCACTTCGCTTCCCATATCTCGCTTCCATCGCTCGGAAGTTTGAGGAATCGATCAAACCACGGCTGCGTCGTGGCCGTCGGTTCGCTCGGCCCTCCGCGCTCGATGACACCTTCGCTCGCCCTAGCGCGCACGATGCGCTTCAGCGACCGAGCACACAAGCCAATCGTCCGCGCGCCATCTCTGGACGCGGCATCGCGCTCGCGGGCGACGCGATCGACGCGCACAGCCGTCCGAAACGCGCGAGAGAGCGGAATGCACGTCGAAGCGAACGACGACGAAACCGCGCGATTGCGACGACTGTGCGCGCGCGTGAGGCACTGCGTGCGCGCAGGTACAGCGGCCGTCGCCATTGTCTCAGTTTTTAAACGTTATCGCTGACATTCGTCGATGCGAGATGAGATCGATCGGCCGTCGCGTTGTGCGGCGGCGAGGCGGCGAGCGAAAAGGCGAGGCGCACGCGTCTTTACATGATTCATCTATGTCGTTGACGTCTTCTGAATATCCGAGTCTCTTTCACGGTGACGTTAGGGTACCCTCGCCAGACCTTGCCGATTTCTGGGTGCCATCCCATGGAGTTGCGCTTGAGCGCTGGATGCATGTAAGTCTCGGCGTTGAACTCGGCGCGAGGCGCGATGGACGCCTGTGGTAGGGGCACGGACCAGCGAAGCTCGCTCGCGATCGATCGAAATCTGTGACTGGCTTTGCTTAGAACCGGTAAGACAGTGATCCAGAGAATGAGTGCTCCGGCGTACGCTTGCTTGGACAAGAGGACAAACGACAAAAAGCTCTGCGCGATCATCAGCGCGTAAATCGTCAAGTTGCAAAACGTTGTCCACATCGCCCCGCCGGCTTCGTACGAGCGTTCGTACACATATAGGACGTGATAACGCCATATGACAAAATTAAAGACGAAAAATACGGTGCAGAGTAATGTGATCAAAGGTGCGACTGTGGAAAAGACGAGACCAATCATCATCACCATGGCGAACACACCGACTTCGCGACCAAGGCGAACCGATCTCGGGCTGTATTTGATCGTTCTATCTCGAGCGGTCACGTTGCATCCCAAACAGCACAGCCAGCGATTGACGATCATGCATAGTACTCCGGGATGAGGGAAAATCAACCGCTGAGTGGGGAGGTATACCCCTCTGAATACGATCCAAAGTAGGAAGAAATTACTTGTGAGCGGCAGCGACGTACCGAGAAGTTGCAGCATGGCATCCGGACCTTTCGTGTTGAGCGCGTTCAAATATCGTTGAATGGCGTAACCAGATACAGTGCCGAAAAACACATTCAGAAACGCCCACAGAAAGTAGTACTCCGCAAACGACTCGTCTGTTTTACTCAGACTAGAATACTTGCTCTGTGCCTGAACGAGATACATCATTCCGAACGAAACGACAAACGTTTCCCAGAGTGTCAGCAGAATGGGTGGTAAAATACCTTGCACTAGAATTCGTAGATACCGTGCGGAATCGCTCGAGCAGTACCACTTCAAGCCGTCGTTGTGATTTGCACCGAATTGATTTGCTACGCATAGCGACGACATCACGCCAGTGAACATTCCCGTCGGAATGAGTATGATGGTGAGAATGAGCGGGAAAATCACCATCGATCGGATCTCACGCTGACGTCTTCGAAGTAATACCGATTGCCAATTGAGATTGTCGGGTCCCGGCGCGGGTTCGATCGCAAAAAGATCACGCTGACGCGATGTGATACGGCACTGCGCCGCGCACGCCGCCGCATACTGGCTTTTGAAAGCAACGATACAACTCGACCCGGGCTCGGTTTGAAGAATTCTGGTGCGCTCCTGAACAACCAAGTGGTCTAAAATTGCTACTCTGTCTCGTAAACCCGTGATTTCATCCCGAAAACCGCTCCCTCTACGCATACGACGGTGTCCATGCCGTTTTGATTGCAACATCGATTGTTTCTCGATTTCATTCTTGAGCTTGTCGCGCTCGATGAGTAAGTCGTCCACAGGGCGGTAGTCCTGTAAAGGAATCACCATTCGGAAGTCGTCTGGAAACAGGCCTCCGAAAAATGTCTCCACCGCTCGCACACCTTCCCACGGATCCGCGGCCCCCTCGGGAAGATTACCACCGACGTCTGTCATCAAGACGCAATAGTTTTGCACCAACACGCTGACCACCACTTCCTTTTCGCTGCCGTCTTCGCTGACTTCGTCCGCGACGGCTGAGACGTACCGTCTATCATCTATCGATGGTACTGGGTTAATATCGCACGTTGATGCGTCGTTGCAAGGAAATCGCCCCTCGATATCAACTTTGATTTGCCGCGGAGCGGAGAGCGCATCGGTCGATCCAAATCCGTCGCTCCCACTCCTCAATTGGTCGCTCCATACCTCTTCAGCGATGTCTAACCCTTCCCACCAATTGTGTCTTATCGCGACATCCTCGCTATCGCTCGTCAATTTATCTAAGTGATGTTCTTTGGACATTTCGTCAAAGTCACTCATGGACGCCATGGAAATCTCTGACACCGATCGAGACGATTCTTCACGCGGCGTCTCCGTCACTCGAAGGGGACCGAAGTGGGAGTGATAGCCTCTTGATGGCGTCGCCATCGATGGTCCACGAGTGCTTTCAATGAACGATGCCCTAGGAAAACGTCTGAGCTTCTGCTCGGTCGACATCTGACCGTTCGAGCGTTTCGGCCCAAGCAACGCTTCGAGAAGCATCGTCGTCGGCATGGTTCTCGCCGCAGGAGTCTGTCCGCCCTCTCTTTCCTCTTCCTCAATAGTCTCCGTCATGAACTCTCTGTTTGTGTTTATTCCTTGCTGTAAAAACTTCTGTAGCACGGTTTGCGGGATGTGCACCGCGCGCCAAGGATTCGACTCGCCCGTCGTCGTTCCGTACACTTGACGTAAAAACTCGTAAGAGCGATAGTGGGCCGTCAGCAACCACAGCGCATACGCCGTGAACGCCCAAAACATCACTACGTGCATCCACATCAACGAACTGGTCGGTTCCACGTTTGCGATCGTCATTCGCATCAACACGTGGCTCTCGCGCGCCGCAGACGACTCGCTCGTCGTCGTCGTCTCGTAATACGATCTCGACAGGTGTGTCGGCGCGAGCGCCAGCACTCCAACCAACGCTAAAGGCGCGAACAACTGCGTCCCGAACTGCGCAATTCTTAAGAATACTAATGCATCCAATCCTGCCGTGTGCACGATGTCAGAATCTGCCACCGTCAACACGTGCGCGATCCATCCGTACGTGGTCGAGCACGCCTCTCGCGCGCCGCCGCGATTCGCGCTCGCGTCGAATCGCGGCGGTGCGCACCCGCTCGTCTTCAGCGACCGCAGGTGTTCTCGACCGGTATAAATCGGCACGTATTTCCTCGCGATCCCGAACGCGGTCAACACCGCGAGCGCGGCGCACACGTACGCGGCGAACGCGCTCAAAACTTCCGCATCCGCGACATCCGTGTTCACGCACGCGACGTTTTGCGAATCGCACAGCGTCGTCGGCGTCGACGGCGCGGGCGGCGTGAACGTCGTCGTCGACGTCGTCATCACCGCCGCGCGCGCGCGTCCTGTGCGCCCTCGTCGTCGTCCTGTGCGCCCTCGCGCGCGTCGCGAGGAAGTCAAAGCGTCAAACGACGACCGCCCGCCGCCCGCCCCCCGCGTCGTCGATCGGCGTCGCGCGTCGATCGACGTCGCGTCGATCGGCGTCCATCGACGCCGATCGTTCGGCGGTGGACGCCCTCGCACTCGTCGACGCGCGGCGCCATGCGACCGCTCGCGCGCGCGCTCGCCGTCGACGCCGTCGACGCCGCGCCGTCGTCGTCGTCCCCGTCGCCCGACGCCGTCGTCCGCCGCGGTCGCGCGCTCCTCGGCGCGTACCTCAACGGCGACCCCGACAACCAGGTGTACGTCTTCATGTTCGCCTTCTCCGTGCTCCTGTTCAGCGTCCCGCCGCTGTTGAAGCTCAAGCACGTCCTGTACCCGCCCGAGGTCGAGCCCGAGGCGTGGGATTACGAGGCCGAGATCGCGGACCTCGCGCCGGGCGGCGCGCGTCGCCGCCAGCGCGCGGACGCGGACGCGCCGTAGCGCGCGGCGCCCGCGGCAACGGCTCGGTGGTTTATTTCACAACACGACGCGATCACGACATAGCGCTCGATCGCGATTGTATGCGTAGACGTCACGTAAAAAAGCCCGTACTCGCACGCGCGTCGTTCGGGCGCCGCGCGCGTCGCGCGCGCGCCGCGCGTCGCGAGACGTCGACGCGTCCGTTCGTCGACGGCGCCGACGACGACGGGCGGCGGCGCGAGAGGACGCGCGAGACGCGCGCGAGGATCGATCGCGAGGCGCGCGCGCGAACGACGGTCGGGACGCGAGGACGCGCGCGCGCGGGCGTCGGAGATAGCCCATCGGACGCGAATCGCGATGCGCGCGAACGCGACGCACGCGGCGCGCGCGCGGGCGTTCAGCGCGTACAGATTCGGAACGGTGGAAGACGTCGAGACACTGCCGATGTATCGAAGAAAGGACGATCACGACAATGGGAAATATCGAGCGAGCGCGACGACGCGAGCGCTGGCGCGCGCGCGGCGGGCGATAGGTCGGGGCGAACGCGCGGGATGGTTGGGGTTGCTGGCGTTGATATTCGTCGGACGGACGGTGTTCGATGGGAAAGAGAATCGCGTGCCGAGCGCGATGGGAGTGATGCCGGTGATGCGAAGGAGCGTGGTGGAGCGAAAGACGCCGGCGCAGGTGGACGGGGTGGATGAACTCGTCGTCGTGCCGGGGCACGCGGTGTACTACGGTAATAATTTTTTGGAGGCAAAAGACGAGAGTAACTGGGCGTTAGAGCCTCATCAATTGCTAGAAGGTGAGGCGAAGGCGTTCATGGAGCACATGGAGCGCGGTGTGCGCGAGGTGGCGAAGAATCCGCGCGCTATGCTCGTATTTAGCGGTGGTAAGACGAGACGCGAGGCGGGTGCGATTAGCGAGGCGAGCTCGTATTGGCAGGTGTCGAGGGCGTTTGATTGGTTTGGGGTCGACGTCGGGGTGGAGCTTAGAAGCTTTACGGAGGAACACGCACGGGATAGCTTTGAGAATCTGCTTTTCAGCGTGTGTCGCTTCTTTGAGCTCACTCGAAAGTTCCCGTCAAAAATCACCGTCGTGGGTTTTGAAAGCAAGCGCGACCGTTTCCAGAAGCTCCATCTCCGGGCGATCGGGTATCCGGAAAGCAATTTCACGTATATCGGTACCAAGGCGTTGAATGAAAAGGAAATGGAGGCCGGCGAGGTGAAAGTTCGCGAGGCGTTCGCGCGGGATCCGTTCGGATGTCGAGGCGCACTCGCGGCGAAGCGTCACGATCGCGATCCGTTCAACGAAGGCGCACCATACAGTTCGCAGGTGAAGATACTCAGCGCGTTCTGGTTGCACATCGACACTTGTTCTCAGCGATTATATAATGGATATTTCCCATGGTCGCCGGGCATGATGATTAAATGATAAAAAATCCTAGATACCTATGTTGTAAGAGCTCGTTCGCTAATCCGTTGTTCATTCGGTTCTCAACTTTTCCAAAACCAACCTCGTCTTCGCTTGCGCTCCTCTCGCCTGTACTCTTCTAATTCTGCTTCTACTTGCTCTATGAACATCTCAGTTACGTCTAATTTCCTAGATTCGCCCTCACTCATAGCCGCCGCAGCCGCCGGCGCGACGAGTTCCGGCACGAGCTTTTCCAACTCTTGCATCGCGTACCCGAACGGCAGCGTCGCAGCGCCGCCGACGACCACGCCCAGTGCCGCTCCTCGCGCTCGCACCGCGACACCGCCCGGTATGGCCATCCCCGTGAGCGCGCTCGTCAACATTCCCGCCCCGACGACGTTCCACATGTCCCTCGCGTCGCGTCGCTTTTCCAATCCCAAGCGCGCCGCGCTGAAGACGGACACAAAGCTTCCCAGTCGCATCCCGTGCAGGGTGACGTCGGAGATCGTTCGCGTCCAGATTCGATGTTTACGCTTCGTCGCGCTCTCCATCGCGTCCACGACGCGTCGTCGTTCGGCGTAGTGCGCCGACGCCGCGCCGTAGACGATCCCACCGCACAATCCGTACGTCGTCTCGCGCGCCCACTGCAAGAGCTCGGGCGGCGGCGGCGGCGGGTCCTCGCCGGGCTTGATTCGCTCGAACGCGCGCTCCATGACGAGCGAACGACGCGCTCGAGCGCGGCGCTCGAGCGAGACGCGCGCGCCGGTCTGACATCGTCGCGGGGGGACGCGGAGGCGATGCGTGGGAAATGGGCGACAACAAGGCAAAGACGTCGCGCGCGCGCGCGGCGCCTAGGGTCCAGAAAAATGTCCGGAGTGCACGCGCGCGCGCGTCGCGCTCTATCGAGAGAGGGTGGATGATTGGATGATTCGAGAAACGCTGCGTGCAAGCTCGTGGAGTGAACCAATGACTAGTCGTTACAGCGGAATTTCAACGCGCGCGCTCGGGAGTCGGGCGTTTTGAAAGATTTAAAATTTGAAGACGGTTCCCTTCTCGCCTCGGTCCCAGGTTTTCACGCCGTCCACGCCGCGATTGGGCGGAGGGAACTTTAATTTTCTCAAAGTAAACTCACCGTTTCGTTCGAAAGACGCCGATGCGACGACGTCCACGGGATCGGAGGTGAAGATGAACCGACGTAACTCAAAGTTGCCGGTACGCTGGAACACGCTCTTTGGCACGGCGGCCGTGCGAGCGGAGAATGGGAACGTCATCTTGCGCAGCTTGAACGAACTCTCCGGAGCGCGCTTGAATGGACTTTTATTCACGGATGACTCGGCCTTGATCTTGGTGAAGTCGAGCTTGCGGAGGGTGAACGCTTCTGCAGGAGCGCGTTTGAAACCGCCGTCGACGGGCGCTTGCTCGTCGCTCGCGTTGAAGACCTTTTTACGAAGGGAAAAGCTCTCACCACCGCGTTTGAACGGCGTCTTGCGACTGCTGCTCTTCTTCGTCATGCCAACTTCCAACTGCTGGAGCCCAGCAGCGAGCTCGACCGCGCGTTCTGCAGCGCTCTCCATTTGCTTCGCAGCCTTCATCGCGCTCGCGATACCGGGAGCGTAATCCATGTACGCCATGTCGCCTTCGAGGGCGCGAACGTTGGCCAATGCCTCGTCTGTCACTATCTTTGCTTTTTGCGTCGCATCCACTTGCTCCGCGAGCTTGGCGGTGAGCGATTCGATGAGCGTAGACAAGTCCATGTTGCGCAACTTGGCCGACTCCGCTTCCTTCTTCGCCTTGAGGTACACGTCGGCCTCCTCCATGTCGGACATCGCCACCTCCAATTCGCGAATGCGCTTCAATAAACTATCTTTTTGTGCAGTGACTTCTGCGAGTTCCGAGTCTTTGCTTCGTTCTTGCTCGAGAATTTCGCTCAACTCTTCTTGATCGACCATGTCAGCCATCTGAACCTCGAGCAGGCGAATGCGCGACTTGAGGGTGACGACTTCGAGCGCCGCCGCCTCGTACTTCTTCGTCACCGCCGGAAGCTCTCCGCCGTCTGCGAGGAGAGCGGCTATGCGTGCACGCATTTCTTTGTTTTCGGCCTCCAGGGCGATGATCAAATCGGGCGAGTTGAGCTTGCCCGCGGCAAGTTCCATCAACTCGGCGTTCGTGACGCTGTCGGCGAGTTCGATTTCCAACCCGCGAATCGTCGCCAACAAGGCGTCGCGATCCTCGAGTTTATGCTCAAGCTCACGCATGCTCGCCTTTAAGACCTCAATCTCCGCATCTTTCACCGCGAGATCGGCCTCGAGAGCCTCCGTCGCGCCGTCGTCCACGAGCTCCGCGAGCTCCTTCGCCGCGCTCACCAGTCGCGCGTTCATTCGTCGCGCCTCCTCGAGTTCGCCCTCCACTTCTTCCGTCCGCGCCGTTTGTTCCGCCAACTCCGCCGCTTCCTCGAGCAGCGCATCGATCGCCTCTCGATTCTCATCCTTCAATCGTCGCACCTCGGCTCGTAACTCCCTCGCCTCGCCCTCCAGCGCCGCCAATCGCGCGCTCGTCGGCGCCGTCACCTCTCTCCGCGCTCGTTCCGCCCGCGCGCGATCGATCAGCGCCCGCGCTTCCGCCACGCTTCGCGCGCCCTCTTCCCCGTTCGCGCTCGCCGCGTCCAGCAGCGCTCGCAGCGCCTCCCGCGTCGTCGCTCGCGTCGTCACCGCCGCGCGCCTTCGTCCCCCCGTCGTCGTCGTCCGCGTCCCCCGCGCGCGCGTTGTCGCGCCGTCGCGCGCGCATCGCCGCTCGAACGTCGCGCGCGACGTCATCGCTCGCGTCACCGTCACCGTCATCATTCGCGCGCCTCTGTCTCGCCGCTCGGCGTCGCGCACTCGCGTCGGCGTCGACGCCGCGCCCGGCCCTCGACGCGCGCGCTCGTTCCCGTCCGCCGGCGTCGAGGCCGCGGCGATCGCGGAAGAGGGCGCGATGGACGACGGGGGTTCGCGACGGGCGATGCACCACTCGCGAAAATTCGTACATCGGGTTAGAAACACCCAGAATATGACACATGCGCCCCCATGCGTCGTTTATATAAAAGTCCGCCGCGAGTCCGGTCGGACGCGCGGACGCGCGGGACAGCTCGCGCGCGCGCGATTCGATCGATTTGAATCCGCGACGACGACGGGCGTCGATCGGGACGCGCGTCCGACGCCGCAGTGACGCGCGCGCGACGGATCGCGAGCGATCGATCGAGCGATCGAGCGACCGAGCGAGCGATACTCGAACGCGGGGCGATGGATGGATGTTCGAACGCCGTCGTCACGGCGCTCGAGACGCGCGAGGGCGCGTTCGAATACGCCCACATCGCGGGGGCGTGCGACGTCGCGCGCGGCGCGGTGGATGGGAGGAAGAAGATCGTGACGTGCGGCGCGGATTCGTTCGTGATCGTGCGAGACGCGGAGACGGGAGAGGTGGAACAGAACTTCGACGACGCGCACGCGGACTGCGTCAACGCGTGCGCGGCGTCGCCGTGCGGGACGCTCGCGGCGACGGCGAGCTCGGATTACTCGGTGAAGCTGTTTTCGCTGGAAAAGAAGGCGTTCGAGGCGAACGTGACGAGATTTTCATTGCCAGTGCACTGCGTGGCGTGGAGCGCGGACGGGAAGTACGTCGCCGCGGGGGGGGAGGACGCCGAGGTGAAAGTCATCAAGATGGAGGACAAAACCGTCTTGCACGTGTTTCCGTGTCAGCGAAGCAAGTGCATCAAGAGCGTGGCGTTCGATCCGCGAGGAGATTACTTGGCGGCGACGGATGAGAACGGCATGGTTGTCGTGTGGCTGTTGAAGCCCACGAGCGAGGACGAGGAGGCTGGGGATGTGAAACTACACGCCACCGAGGCGCCGTTGGCCACGGGCGAGTCGCCGCTTTTGAACGCCGTGGCGTGGCGACCGGATGGACAAATCCTAGCCGTGCCGGGGCGGGAGAACGACGTGACGTTCTTCGAGCGTGGTACGTTTAAACAGATTGAATGGGAGCTGAAAGGGCACACCGACGCGATTTCCCTCATCCGTTGGTCCCCGAACGGGAAATACTTGGTCACGGCGAGCGCGGACAAGAGTGTCATCGTGTGGGACGTCAAGAAAAAGTTGGCGATTGCGAAGATGACGGACACCGAGCTCGTCTGCGGCGCCTCGTTCGACCCTACTGGTAATTCTTTGGCGCTCATCAACGTTAACGGCGAGTGGGCGATGTGGAACGACGTCGTTCCATCCAAGTACTCGTCGCCCTCGGCGAAGGTTTCGCCTTCCGAGATAGACTTTGTAAGCGCTATCGATGAGACGAATGCGAGCGATTTCGTCGACGATGAAGCAGACGGTATGGATGAAGATTTGGATGAAGAAGATGACTTCGTCGAATACGACGACGACGATGACGTCAAAGGACGCCGTCAGAGTCACGTGAAGCAGTCGGTGGTGCACGTCGAAGCCGGTCCCAAGCCGCAACCGGCGTTCCAAAGTGGATCCGTTGCCGCGGTTCCGGGAAGCAACCGTCGGTTTTTATCCTACACCATGGTTGGATCTATTACAAGCACTGTCGAAGGAGGATTCAACTCTGTTGAATTCCAGTTCCACGACACGTCGCGCATGGGACGCATCCCTACCATCACCGACTACAACGGGTACACGATGGGCGTCGCGGGGGAGAAGGGATGCGCGCTCGCGAGTCCGATGAAGGATTCCGAAAACGAAAGCGTGCTTTACTTTCAACAGTATGACAACTGGGCGAACGATGGTGAGTGGCAAGTGACGATGCCAGCGGGAGAGGATATACTTTCAATCGCCACCGGCTCGACTTGGGTCGCAGCTGTGACGTCCAAGCGTTACCTTCGCATTTACTCTTTAGGTGGTGCGCAGCGACAAATAATCTCCCTCGAAGGTGACGCGGTGTCAATTTCCGGTAGCGACGATGCGTTGGCTGTCGTCTGGCACGAAGCGGCGCCGATCGGACCAGCCCCAGGTAGTCAAGTTCTCGCGTACGCCGTGTACAATGTGCGATACTCCTCGGAACTCGCGCGTGGTCGCGTTGCTTTATCTACCCAATCGACTTTAACGTACTTGGGCTTTTCTGAGGAAGGCATGTTGGTTACTCGCGATAGTGCAGGTGTCGTTCGTATGCGCACCGACGCATTCGGTGGCTCATGGACGCCCGTCTTCCGTTCTTCGTCAGCGCGGGCCACGGATGGTCAGCACCACTGGATTGTTTCATCTTGCGCTTCCACCTTATATTGCATCATCACAAGAACGAGCGCGGGACCGGTGCCGAACCCAAGACCTGTGCTTTCTATGCTTCCGATGTCTTTGCCGATCATCATTCCCGAACAATCGGTCGGTGACCTCGAAGACGAAGCCGCCCGAGCGAGCTTGGCTTTGTCCGTCGCACAAAGTGCCGGAGAAGACACTCGATTGGCTTTGGGAGCGAACGAAAAAGCAGCCATCAAGCTCTTTCACACCGCCTGCAAGGCGAACAAGCTCTCGCGCGCGTCAGACATCGCGGAGACGTTCCGACAGCCGAACAGTTTGCGAGCGGTGCTCAAGCTCCCGGCGGTGGCGCGTCAACCCGAGCTCGTCGAGCGAATCAATGAGCTCATCGAAACGACAATCGACCCAGAACCGACGCAAGGGTACACGCAACCCGAAAGCTACACTCCGGCACCGATGGTTCGATCGACGCCAACGGCTCCCAAAGGCAATCCGCTCGCTCGTAAGAGCGCGGCGCCGCCTCTCGTCAGCTCGGGCGACGAAAACAAAGACTCAAACGAGCGCGCGACTGTGGAAGGTAAGAGAGACGCTGTGGCGACGCCGACGCCCTCAAAGGCGGCGAAAAAGTCCAAAGTCGCGTCAAACCCATTCGCGAGATGAGGAGCGCGCGTTCGTGCGGAGTAAAGTGTGTATATATCGTTCGACGCGGCGTTTGTGTGCAATCGAGTTCAACCATAACAACTAAATTTCTTCTTTTCACTCTACATTCTTCCGCGCGGCGCCCCGATTCACTCTTCCGCGCTCGTCTCCTCGTCGCTTTCCTTCTTCTTTTGCACGCTCGGCATCACCGTCTTGTTGTTATCGTCGTACTTCTTATCCAAGTAAATCTCGATCCCGATGAAGTATCCCGCCGTGAGCACCAAGAACTGCCAAACCTCGATGTCCCCGAACACCGGGTCCCGAATCGACAGCGCGCTCGCGTGTTCCGGGAACATCGCGTTGATCGTCGCCAGCGCCACCGCGCCGCACGCCGACGTCACCGCCACCTTCTCCTCCGCGCCCGCGCGCGCGCGCGCGACGACGCCCATCGCGCGCGTCTCGCGTCTCGCCAAAGCCATCGCGCGCCTCGCCGTCGTCGTCCGTCGCGTCGTCGCGCGCGTCGTCGGACGCATCATCGTCGTCGTCGTCATCGTCATCGTCGTCGTCATCGCCGTCATCGCCGACCCGCGCGTCTCGCGTCGTCGCGTCTCGTTTTATCGCGTTATCCGCCCGCGTCGTCGGATCGCGTCGTATCCGCGACTGCACGACGATTCGACGGTTCGACGGCGCGCGCGATGGGGATCGAGGCGCCAGCGCGCGCCCCTCGCACGGCGCGCGCGACGATGGCGCGGTCGAGTCGCTGACGGGACGGACGCGCGCGCCGGGACCGACGAACCGCGTCGGCGACGCGCGCGCGACGCGCGAGGACCGCGCGAACCGGGACGAAGTCGGTGGCGCGTCGAAGCGAAGGACATCCCATCCATCGCGCGATGGCGCCGGCGCAGGGGAGACGACGACGACGAATGAGCGGAATTTTGTTCGTGATGTGCGTTGGGATCTTTGTGGCGTGGACGATGCGCGAGAGACGGGCGGGAGGGGCGGCGATGGCGACGAGGAAGACGACGCGCGAGGCGGCGAGCGAAGGCGCGGGCAAAGTCGAAGTCGAGGTCGACTACGCGGCGACTGTCGAGGACGTTACGTCCGCCGGCGAGGAAGTCACGAAGTCGGTGGCGAAGTTTAACGAGAGCGATGCGAGCGGTGACGTTTTGAGCGCGATGCTCGCGCGGGATGGTTTGGTTTTCGTGTCCTACGTCTCGGACGGCTTTCACGAGTTCGCGTTGAATTGGCTGAAGTTGTTGCGCAAGGCCAAGGGAGCGCAGCCGAACGAAAAGGATGAGAACATCGTCATGCTCGCTCTGGACGAAGCCACGGAGCGATTTTGCGAGCGGCACTCCATGCCATGTTTTGGGGGCGCGAATTATAGGTACAAAGGAGGGGTCATGGCCACCGGAGGCACGGCGCTCGGCGACGCTTCCGGCGCGCGACAGGCAGCGAGCGTGGCAGAAGCCGCCAAGGCGATGCGCGAAATGACGACGCTGCGGGTGAAGCTCTTGCTCGATCTTCTCGACCGTGGACACGATGTATTAGTGAGTGATGCTGACGTGGCTTGGTTGAGAGATCCCAGGGAATGGATGCGCGAGGCGATGACAGACGTCGACGTCGCCGCGAGCACGGATTGTCTCAACGCTCGCGACGACGACGAAGGAAAGTGTTGGGGAGCGCCGACAAACACGGGGATTCTTTACTTTAACGCCACGGAGCCGGCGAAAAAGTTCATAGCTGATTGGGTCGATGGGATGGAAAAAGCCACGGAAGATACCACGGAGAGAGACCAAGAGATTTTCAATAAACTGCTCATCAAACGATCCTCCACATCGGAATCGCGCGAGATCAAAAGGCGCGTGCGCGTGAAACGACTCGAGGGAGGCGTTCAGTTTGCGCTGTTGCCAATGCGTCTCTTCGCTTCGGGACACACGTATTTCGTTCAACGATTACACGAGCGCGAAACAAGACTGGATGAACAGCCGCTGTGCGCGCACGCAACTTTTCAATTTTCGCAAGTACACGGCAAACGCCAACGTTTCCGCGAGCACGGTTTGTGGGATGTCGAAGAGGACGATTATTACACACAAGGCAACTTTATCGCCATGAGCGATGAATTACCGAGCGTCTGGAACGCGACTGGCGTGCATAATCATCTCCTCGCCGCCGCGTGGTATCGCGCCTCGATTAGAAACCTTCTAGCGCTCGGTCGAGTGTTGAATCGTACGGTGATTTTGCCACGCATCACGTGCATGTGCGATAGGTATTGGGGCCATGCGTTACCTTCGTGCGCGATAGGTTACCTGCATCCACCGTTCGTAGGATGTCCGCAGGATCACATCATGAACCTGCCGGCGATGGAGAAGGGTGGGGCAAACTTTAGAGAGTGGTCGTTTCTCGACAACGCGCGAACGTCAGACGCCATAAGAAACAGCGTCGCGGAGGTGTCGACAGTAGACAAAGATTCAGAAGCAAAATACGCACTCGGTCCGTTTGCGACCGACACGCAGGTTCTGAAATCTCTAGGCTCTGCCCGAGAGCGAGTGCTCGTCGTCGATGGTGCGTTGACGTCGTTTTGTGCGTTTGACAGCGAAGCATCTTCTCCCGCGGCGAAAAGCTTTGATTCGGATATGAACATCGCGCTAAAAGCGGAATCTTGGTTTTGTGGTCCCGAGGACGCAAAAGGGGTGAAGTGCGCCATCGGATTCCCAGTTCCCAAGCCCACAAGCGAACTCCGCGGCGAATGCGCCCGTCTTCGGTCTGTTGCGAAAACGTTCAGCTCGCAACCTCATTCGCTCCTGTCCAACTTCTTCGTGAACTACGGCCAAGACGATAAAAGTAACGTATTCGGGATCCCTAAAGATAGTAGTAGCGCACGGCAGAACGCATCTGCGTTCGATATCGACTTAGACGATGTAGACACACACCCGTTCGCTGTTGACGAATAATTTAATGAGAACGAGCGTAAACTGTTTGCGTCCTCGTGATCGAGCGAAGGAAGCCCCACGCACAGCTTTGGGTTTTAATATAAGTCGGATAAATAACTGCGCCTTTTCGCGTCCATACGCGCGTAGACAACGAAGAAGTGACGATGGACCTATAATTAATTGCACATCGAAAGAAAAAATAAATATTGCTCGAAAGACGTGAGTGGTGTTCTTCGCTCAACACGACGCCCGTGCACCCGAAGACGCACTGGAGCTCAAGTGCCGAGAAAGTAGAACACGGCGAACACGTGCAGCGCGTGTCGATCGTAGTGGCTGTGCGCGTGAGCGCACATTTAATTAATAAAATTCTGGACAACAATTAATTATTAAAAACTCACGCGTAGACGACGTAAACGATCGAGATTAGTTTTTAAAGCGCGCACTTACCATGACGACATGTGTGAGTACTCTCTGGATTTTCGTCACACTGTAAACATCGAGTGGCGCTGTGAAAAACAAAATATTTCAATAATTGCAAGTAATATCTCGAATTATTTCATCCAAAGTACATCGCGGACACGTACTTCTCTCGCGTTCGGGCGAGCTTTGAGTAAATCTATGTGCCACACTATTGTTTTTGAACAGGTCTGTGCGCTTATGGTCGTTTATCGCATTCGTCGAAGCACGTGCGCGAGTGATTGAATTAATTAATTAATTCCACGGCCTGAAGTAAACGAACACTATCATCTCGAGCGTATGCTTTCGATCGCGTGTAGAATTCGGTCGTGTATGTCTCAGATTTTACTGAAATTTATTTGCGTGTACGTGGATACGAATCTGGCGCGTTTCGCGCCCGTTCGTGAGCGTTTTGTGATGCTCGATAACGTTTGCGTCGCGGTCGCGGACAAGCTCTTGTGTGTATGATTCATTCGATTTACAATAATAATAAAGTCATTCGCGGCGATACTCTACTTACTGGGGCCGTCCATCACTTGGACATGGCCTTGGCCACCTTCTCCGAGAACGTCGAGAACCGCTTGAGGTCGGCGCTCAGGATGGACTCCACGAGCGGCGACACCGCGGCGCCGAACGGCACGAGCGGGGCTGGGACTTCGTAGCTAATCTCCATCTCCAGCTTCGTCCCGGCGGGTTCCTTGCTAAAGTTCACCGAGCCCTTGTTCTTTAATCCCTCCAAAGACTCCCACGAGATCCGCTCGTACTTGACCGGTTCTAAATCTTGCGCGAGCCACGAAAACTCAAAGTGCTGGCCGAATTGATCCGTCGACAGCGTCCACTTCGTCTTCGTCTTGTCGTCGGGCAAATACGACACCGAGGAGATCCAAGGCATCCAATTCGGGATCCTCGTTCGATCTTGCCACAGCTCCCACGCCACTTGAATCGGCACCGGGGCGACGACCGTGGCTTTATTCTTCACCCACCCGCCCTCCATGCGCGTCCTCGATCCGTTGGACGACCACGTCGGGCGACCTCGCGTTCGACCGGGCGCTCGCCTGTTGGCGCTCCAAGTCATCGCCCTGTTGGCCGTGGGCGACGTCATCGGCGCGAACATCGCACGCGACGCGGCCTCGAGTGGCGCGGCGCGTTCGAGGCGCGATTCGATTTTCGTTTGCGACGCAAGGCGGTCGACCCCATTCCTCGCCGACGCGGCGGAGCGAATCGCTTGGATTCGATCGCGCGCGTCGATCGCCGCCGACGACGCTCGCGCGATCGATCTTCGACGTCATGATCGACGCCGACGTGGACGACGTCGTCTTCCACCGCTGTGCGTGCGCGTCCACGGTGGCTGGGGCGAAGACGCGCGGTGAGGCGTGCGTGCGCACGCGCACGGTGACGTGGACGCCCGCGGATACCGGGAATCTCACCGGTGCGAAGACCGTGACTTTGCTAAGCGTTACCGCGCACCAAAGGAATAAACCGGGTAGCGCCACGGCGAGCCTGAGGTTGGTGCCGGACAACGACGCCAAGCGGGCGCTTGTGCTGACGTTCGACGCGGAGAGCGACAGAGATGGGTTAAGCGATGCGATAAAGGCGCAGATAAGAAAATTAGAGGAAGAGATGAAAGGCGTGCCGAGCGCGGCGGAGCTGGAGGCGCGAAGCCAGTTGCTGAAGACGAACGTAGAGATTGCGCAGCTGTACGAGGAGACGGTGAAAGCCGGAGTGATCAGCGATGAAGACTTCTGGGAAGCACGTAGGAATTTATTCAGCGACGTAGTGGCGAGAAAAGCGACTGGACAGAAACATGGAATCGAAAATACGCTAGATGGCGATCTCAAAGGCGCACGCGATGGGATGTCAGACACGGTGACGTGTAACTTGACGAACGAAAAGATGCACAGAATCTTCGCCGAAAGACCTTCGGTGCGCGAAGCATTTTTGAATAATGTGCCAAAAAAGATGACAGAACGCGAGTTTTGGACGAGATTCTTACGATCGGAGTATTTCAAACAGATGCGCGCGGGAGCACCACCGCAAGGAGAAGAGGAAGCTGCAGATTTGGCTCTCTTTGCGCGAAAACCACCAGATGCAACCACGGTTAAGGCACAAATCAAAGCGATCGAGCCCGGTGTGAACTTAAAAGCGGACCTCGATGACGGGCTCGGAGAGGGATATGGTTTGCTACGAGACGGCTCTCGAGATGATCGCCGACCGAAAGAAGCTGGTCCGTTACCCGAGGTATTCTTGGAGCTCAACCATCACGCCGCCGTTGTGCTTCGAGGTCAGCCGCAAGTGAACATCGTCGATGCTCGCACCGCGGCGATCGCCGCAAGAGATCATGAAAAGAGCGCAGAGAGCGCGAGAATAGGGTTCGAAGAGCCCGATTACTCGATTGACGACCTCGCCGCACCGAAGCCCGCGGCGCCGCCAAAGGAGCTCAAAATTCGTGATTCGCATCAATACTTTTCATCTATCGCGGAAGAACCCGTGGTGAGTAAGCCTTCGAAGACGCATGTCGTCATCGAACCGTTCAAAGAGGCCGTGGCGTCGGCTCTGAGTACGCTCCAGCATCCCGAAAAGAAGCAAAAACGCGCATTGGATCCCGACATCGCACTGCAAGTGTTGAAAGAGGTCACGCAATCACTCGCTAAAGTTGAAGATTTGAGCGCTCAATTTGCGTCACAGCAAAGTTTTAGTAACGCTGATGATGTGGCTGCGTTTCCTGAGAATGTGAACGGGCAACTGAGACGGAGCGCGGCGACTGGTGGGGAGCTGCTACGTCAGTTCTGGATGTCCACGCCGATGATAACGTCTGTGCGATGGGAGAAAGCGACGAAGGTCTGCAAATCCGTCGAGATCTTGTACGATAAACTCGAAGGAGTGAAAAGTTCGCTCCCTTCCGCCCACCGACATATCGCTTCTCAGCGCCTTAGGCCGCTGCTCGGTGCGTTTGATTCTGCGTTGACGTTTTATGATGACGAGAAAACTCGTCGTCCTCAGGCGTACGCTGACTTTGAGAAGACAGCGACGCAAGAAAATTCATAGATTGATCAATTAGACGTAGCCATGAAATCAATCATAGAAGATTTAGACGCAGCGCGTCCTCGATTTCGACAAGCTCAAAGTAGGGCGGCAGAGGTCTTCAGCGCCTCCTCACTCTTCAACTCGAGACGTGTCGGCGACGGATTCGATACTAGCTCGGTAGCCTGCGCGCACTGTCAAAAACATGTTTCGTCAGGCGCTGAAGGCCGCGCGACGCGCTCGCGCGCAGGCGTTTCGTCACAGTTTAGCTCAGCGTCGTGGTCATGCCAACGCCAATCGTGGGACGTCGTGCGCGGCGTCCGCGCTCGGTGCCTGCCGCGATGGACGCTCGACCGCGGCGTCAAGCGCACGATCGTACGTCGCGGCGAGCGCGGCGGCGAATAACTCGTTGTACGGCTCTATGCTCGTCGAGCGCATCCCAGTCGTAATTCCCGAAGCCCCGGCGTGGGAGCGCGAGTACAAGGAATGGAGCGAAGCGCGACGCGACAAGTTTAGGGTGAAACTCCCCGATCAAATAGTCGAAGCAAAAGGTTTATTAGACAACTTGCCGGATTTTGAGCCGGCACCGAGAGAGACGGAGGCGGATCGCACGGGCGACAGAAGTACGCTGCATCGCAAACTTCCCGAGTTCCTCTTCCTCGTCGTCAAGGAAAAAGACGGTAAGTGGGGCTTCCCAAAGTCTAAACACGATGACGGAGAGACGATGCGCCAAACGGCTGAGCGATCGCTGAAAGCTTTCGCGGGAGATTCTTTAGAGTGTTGGGTGGTCGGGAATGCGCCGCAGGGTCACTACGAAACCGCCGACGGCACGACATTTTATTACCGCGGTTCATACATCGAGGGTGAGTTAGAATTGCAAGATGGTTACGTCGAGCACGCGTGGGTGACGAAAGAGGAGCTAGGTGAATACTTTGACGCCGATCATCACGATTTGTTGAAGAGAATGCTTTAGAATTGCGCGGCGACGTCGCGAATAGCTTTGTGTAAGAGGCGGGAAATTTGTAGCCTTAATCGTGTTGCTTTCAACGTTTTACACTCGATCTTCCGCTTTGACTATCTAACTATCGATACACATCTCGAACCTCTCCCACATCGCGTTCTCTACGCCGTAGGCGCCGTCCATTGCGTCTTGTTCGTCAGCTTGTTGTGGTAATATGGCCGTCCGAGCTTGTCGTAATACATCACCCATCCCTCCACCATCGCCCCCTTCGCACCACCCGTCGCGGTTTCCGTCTTTGCTGGTTCTTCTTCGCTCTCAGACACCTCCTCCCCCGCCGCCCGTCGCTTCTCTCGTTCCTCCTTGCGCATCTTTTTCTTGGCGTACGCCTTGGCCTCGCGCGCCATCTTCCTAAAGTCTGGCTCCTTCCTCGCCTTTGGTGCGCTCTGCGGCGGCTCTATGACGAAGCACTCGCGCGGCCATCGATTGGCCCAATCCACGTTCCCATTCATGCAAAACGCCGCCTGATGTCCCTCGATCCCGCATATGTTACACCCGTGTATGGACGACCCTTGCGGTCGTCGCAGTTTGTGGTGCTTCTCCATGCTTCGTGCGCGTTATCGCGCGTTCGAACGCGCGTCGACGCGCGCGCGCGTCGTCGTCGTCGTCGTCGACGGCTCTTCGCTCGCGTCGCGCGTCGCTCGGGACGATCGGACGCACCGCCGCGTCGCGTCGTCGTGTGACGCGCGCGGCGTCGTTGAAATTCACCGTATGCCTAGGGTTCAGAAAATGTCCATCCCGGGCGCGACAAATGGCGCGCGCGCGACGCCGCGTGACGCCTCTTTGACGCGCGCGTGGGGTTGAGAAAATGGTGAACGTACGTCGAGACGATGGCGACGCACTCGACGCGTTCGACGCGGCGGCTCGACGCGCGACGCGACGCGCGCGCGCGCGATGGGACGGCGCGGGACGCGCGCGCGTTAGGGCTCGCGAGCGATCGCGCTCGAGACGGTGATGACTGACGACGACGACGGATCCGATGCGCGCGAACGCGAACAGGTGCCGAAATCTAAGAAGACGTTCTGCAAGGGGTGCAAGAAGCACTCCGCGCACAAGGTGACGCAGTACAAGACGGGCAAGGCGAGCCTGTACGCGCAAGGTGCGTGGCGCGCGAAAACCCTACGATGGATGACGGTCGACGCGCGCGATCGCGCGCGCGCTCGAGCGATGGCGCGGATGCGACGCGCGCGACGACGCGCGCGTGAAACGTATTCTTCTCGTCGACACGCGTGACTGACGACTCGATGCGCGATTCGCACACCGAACACAGGGAAGCGTCGTTACGATTCCAAACAAGCGGGGTACGGTGGCCAAACCAAGCCGGTGTTCCACAAGAAGGCGAAGACGACGAAGAAGATTGTCTTGCGCTTGCAGTGCGGTACGTGCAAACAAGTCCACATGCACCCGATCAAGCGTTGCAAGACGTTCGAAATCGGCGGTGACAAGAAGAAGCACGTGACGACGAACTACTAGGCGCGTCGTGCGTCCGGGATTCAAAAGTCTCGCGCGCGAAGACGCACGTATTAGCACGGGTCTTCGCGCTCTTTCTTAGTGTGGTGGGAGTCGGTAGATTCAGTCGAGGTTGTAAGCTCGAGTAATCGTATAAAAATTTCTTCGCCATCGCGGCGTCGCATCGTCCGTCGCGCGCGTGAGACGAGTCGCGCAAAGCGTCATCGTCTCGTCGTCGTCCCGGTCTCAACACCCTGCATCTTGCGTCGACTTGACGGCACTTGTCGACGCCACGCGCGCGGAAGATGGCGAAATACGCGCCGATTCGGCAAGACAAGAGCGATGACTCTGATTTAGAGCCCACGTCGCCGAGCGCGAATGGTGAGCGACGCGACGGTGCGCAAACGACGACGTACTTGTGGGCCAACGCGCGCGTGCTCGGGATTATCGTTTTATACTGCGCCATCGGTAGCTCGCTGAGCGTTTTAAACAAGGTAGCGGTGACGATGATACCGGCACCGAACTTCATCTTGTTTTGCCAGTTCGCGGCGACGGCGTTGCTTTTGCTCGCGGCGCACGGTTTGAAATTAGTCACCGTGGAGCCGCTCACGAAGGAGATTGCGTTGGCGTTCCTGCCCCTCACGTTGAGCTTTTTCGCGCTGTTACTGGCTGGCATGGAGGTGATGCAGCGCGCACCGTTAGAAACATTCATCGCGGTCAAGTCGCTGACGCCGGTGGTGTTTTCGTTGAATGAATATCTGTTCCTAGGTCGAGCGCTGCCGACACCCAAGTCGGCGCTCGCGCTGGTGGGCATCGTCGTCGGGGCGGTATTTTACGTGAATCTAGACATCTTCTCCACGGCGACCGCGTACGCGTTCTGCGCACTCTTCATCGTCGCCGCGGTGTCGGAAGGCTTGATCGCCAAGCATACGATTGATAAGATTCCGCTCAACAACTGGTCGAGGTCGTTCAACATCAACGTGCTGAGCATCCCGCTCGCCGTGGTGCTGTTTGCGCTCTCTGGCGAGAGCATGGCGCTCATGGACACAACATTAACGTCGAAGGCACTTGGTGTTTTAACTGCGACGTGTTTCATGGGACTGGGAATGAGTTTTTCGACGATGTGGATCCGCGAGACGCTCTCCGCGACTTCAGTCTCCGTCGTGGCGACGTGCAACAAGTTCATCTCCGAACTCGTCAATTGGATGATTTGGGATAAGCACACGACCATCGAAGGAACGTACGCGATTTTAGCAATCATGACGTGCGGTATATTCTACGAGCAAGCTCCGCTCCGCGTTCCAGGTCAGGGATATTCTCGCGACACGATTTGTCCCTGCTTGCCGCGTTCGTGGTTTGGTGCAAAGCGGGGACCGATGGATACGGCTCCGCTATTGGGTAGCTAGATGGAGAGTGAGCGTTACATTATTAGGAAGAGATAGAAGAAATTCTTTCGGAGATTTGTAAAAATATTGATCGTTTGTGTATCAAAATCAAAAACAAAAGATGCCACCGTTACGTTATTAGGAAGAGGAAATTCTCTAGGAGATTTGTAAAAGTGCTGATCGTTTGTGTATCACAATCAAAAATCAAAAACAAAAGATGCTAACGACGTATCGAGGCTCATGGTCTTGATTTCGATCCCTCACAAACGCGAAGCAGGTCACTTGATTGAGATTTGCTTCGCCGTCGGCGTCGAGGTCGCTTGCTTACCGAACGTCACGGTCAAAGTGCCATCGTCGAACGCCGCATCGAGTTTGCTGAAATCAGTATTTTGCGGCATTCTCAACGCGCGTTGCGAGTACTCCATCGTGTCTCGGCGTTCGGCGCGATGGTACTTGTATCCTTCGTCCTCCCACTTCTTCGTGTCCTTCTTCGTCGCGCTGATTCGAACGATCTGTCCATCAACTTCGACGTTGACGTCTTCTTTCTTCATCCCGGGAAGATCCGCACGCAAGACGTAAGACTTCTCATCCTCTAAAACGTCGACAGGAATGACGCGCAAGCCGCCCGCAAGCGGAGCCAACGCACCGCTCGCCCCGGGCGTGCGCTGCGCCAACGGCATCCACGGGTTACCCATTCCGGGCGCGAGATGAAAATTCGAAAACCACTGCGCAGCGATGCGTGCATTCAGTCAGTCCATCTCTACCCTTGTGCCTGAAGAAACCAACAAAGTCATCAAGTCATTTTGATGTCCTTTCTGATCAAGTTTTTTCCGTGAAAGGAAATATCGCGCATCGCTTCTCGCGCGCGCGCGCGACGAGACGAGACGAGACGAGACGAGACGAGTCGAGACGAGACGTCGAACCGAAGAACCCTCGCGCGTTCTTCGCCCTCGCCCCCCCCACGCGCGCGACCGCGTACGCACGTCGTCGGCGTCTCTGAAGACGTCACGAAAAAAGCTATCGGCGTCTCGCGCCATCTGCGTCGTCGCGCGTCCGCCGTCAGTCCTTCTGGGCACCGAAAGCGCATCTTCGCGCATCTTCGCGTTCGCGTCGCGTTCGTTCGCGCGTTCGCGCTCGCGTCGCACCGTCGTCGAGAGCGCCATGTCGTTCGTCGTTCGTTCGCTGTTCGTTCGCTCGTTCGTTCGTTCGTTCGCGCGTTCGCGTTCGCGTTCGCGTCGTCGTCGAGCGTCGTCGTGTGCCGAGACCGCGCCGCGCGAGGTGCCGAGACGCGAAGTCGTCGCGATTATTTTTTATTATTCAAACACATGGCTCCGCGACGTGCTCAATACGTGAACGCTTCGCGCACATTCGTACCGACGTTCGTCGGGCGCGCGAATGTCCCACTCGAGTGTCCCACTGGATTTGAGCGACGCCGCGCGGCGCGCACCGCGCGTCGCGCGCGACGGAGGACGCGTCGTTCGATGTGATAAAAAAATTCCTCTCGCGCCGCCGAGTTTCGCGCGCGTTCGCGCCGGCGCTCGACCGTCGCGCGCGCTGATTCGAGACGTCGCGCGTCGCGCGCGCACCACTCACCGCATGTCCGAACACACTGTTTACGCAGACGTCAGCGTCGCGCGCGAGTGTGTATCGCGATGTCCGTCCGACCGCGAGTTTCAAACCACTCGCGGACTGTTTGCTCGAGCATCACCGAATGTTGTACGATTTACTTTATATACATAGTCTCGGATGATACTTCAATGCGTATCTCGTGATCGATAAAAAGTTACTTCGACGCGAGATCTCGCCGCGCCCCGAACGCGCCGTGCGTCACTTTTTATCGTTCCGCGCGCCGCGGTTTCGCATGGGCCGTTTCGACGCTTCGTTACGCGTGATCGCGGCTGATTTTCGCCTCGCGCGGCGTCCGTTCGTTCGGCGCGCGCGCGCCGTCGACGCGGCGCGCGACGGCGGAACGCGACGCGCGCGCGCGTCGACGCGACGGTCGATGCTTCGCGCGAGTCTGCGTCGAGACGACGCGCGCGCGCGCGATGGGGACGCCGCGACGACGTCGAGGGGTGGCCGACGCGGCCGGGATAACGAACGACGCGACGGCGACGACGCGCCCGAGCTCGGCGCGCTCGACGCGCTGCCGAGAGACGTGCGGATACACGCGCTGTCGTTTTGCGCGGCGGACGCGCTGGCGACGCTGGCGCGGATGGGGTTCGGGGAAGACGCGGCGCGCGCGGCGGAGCGGCGCGCTCGGAGACGCGGCGCGGAGGAGACGCCGAGACGCGGAGAGACGTGGATCGATGTTCTGAAGTTCGTCGAGGCGCGAGAGCGGATGTGGGGGGACGATAAAAATGTTCCAAACGTCGTGGCGGTGGCGAACGAAAACGCGACGACGACGACGACGAGGGATGGGCGAACGCGAACGCGAGGCTGCGGGACCGAGGCGGACGACGACGCGTTAGGTCGCGCGATGATTGCGGTGGCTGGACACGCGTGCGTGATTCGAGTGAATCATAACGGTGAGGTTTTAGTCACGGCGACAGAGTGCGCCAACGACGAGGCGCGTTTCGGGCGGAGGGGCTCGCCACCGGGGATGTTTGGGCACTCGTCCGCGGTGCGCGACGAGCTGCGGGGGCTCCTGACGCCGCCGTCGCCTCGTGATTTTGGTGGTCCAAACGCACGTGTGGTTCAGCTTGCGCTGGGACGAGTGCACGCTTTAGCGCTCACGGATGATGGGAAAGTGTGGTCGTGGGGCGGCGACGCCGCTGGGCAATGCGGCCACGGGAGGTTTCGCATGGGCGAAGCGATGTCTCGCATCTCTCTGGGCGGGTCCCCGACGGCTGGCGGTGGTAGACGAAAATCGCGCACGTACGGCGGCGGTTCGCCGCCACCGCACCAGAGCTTTTTATTGTTCGACACACCGAGCGCACCGAGACAGATTGTCGCGCTCGAGGATAAACGTATCGCTAAAATACGGGCTTGCCGGTATTCCTCGGGCTGCCAAACCATCGACGGTAGACTTTATTGCTTTGGAGACAATCGAAATGGAAACTTAGGACTTGGTGATAACTTATGCGTGCGAGACACTCCAGTGCTCGTCGCGACGATCGACGGCGTGGTTGATTTTGACATGGGCGCCAAGCACACGTTGGCGGTGACGACCGACGGCGCCTTGTACTCGTGGGGCGACAACTCGATGAAACAGCTCGGGCGAGATGGCCCTAGGAATTGGCCAGCGATGGCGATAATCGACGTTTCGGATCGGATTGTTTCGTGCGCGGCGGGTGGGGCGCACTCTGCGTGCCTCACGGACGAAGGCGAGCTTTTCACGTGGGGCTCGAACGACGACTATGCGTGCGGGCATGTCGGGTCGAAAGTGTACGTGCCTCAGAAGCTCGAAGGCCTCCCCAAGTTGGTGTCGGTGAGCGCCGGTACGAAACATGTCGTAGGAGTCGATGAAACCAATCGCGTGTGGGGGTTCGGCTCGAACGAGCACGGCCAATTAAAACCAAATGAACGGGGCGTCGTCGAGCGTCCGACGATACTAGGTAATGAGGCGGTATTAGACATACGTTGTATTGATTAGAAAACTGATCTATCAATCTATTGTCACCTAGAACTAGAAATAATATGCAATCGTATGATGCGTACAAAAATGGTTCTCACGAATGAAGGTGACTTCACTTGGTCAAAGATTTCTTCGACGCGAACACGTCGCCGGCGACCAGCCCACCGAAGACGATGAGCGCTCCTCCCACGTAACCCATAGGGCCGAGGAATTCTCCTAAAGTGACAGCACCGAACACGGCGGCGAACAATGGTTCGCCCGCGAGTAAGACCGAGCTCTCAGAAGCCGAGACGGTTTCTTGCCCTTTGGCTTGCCCCAAATCGGCGAGGCAACCGGGAACGATGGCGGTGAAGGCGAGCAGGACCCAAATCTTCAAATTTTGCCAACCAGCCCACGGGACGGCGGCTCCAGGCACGCCAGAAGTGAAGGCGAACACATCATACAGCATCCAACCGCCGTACATCGCCGCCAGAAAAACGCTTTTCCACACCTGCAATCCTTGTCCGGAAAACCCCTGCTTGGCGAATTGCCCGATGCGATAGACGTACATGGAATACGAAGCCGCGCCCGCGAGCGAGAGTAAATCGCCGAGATTGAAATTCCCACCGAGTTCAGCCGCCACGCCACCATCCATGCCGAGCACGGCGACGCCGCAGAACGCCAACGCGCACCCAAGCCACGTCATGGACTTCACCTTATCGCCCCCCAAGCTCGCGATGAAGGGCGTGAACGCGATGGAGGCTTGCGTGAAGAAGCTCACGCGCGTGGCGTCGGTGAACAACAGCGCGACGTTACACAATCCCTGATTCCCGAGATTCCAAAACGCCAACTCCGCCGCGCTTCGCCAAAATCCAGCGCCGGTTTCGAAACCTTCCCCCCCCTTCGAATCCTTCGCCATCAACATCGGCGCGAAGCACAAAATCGTCATCAAACCTCGCACGCCGCCGAGCACGCCCGCCGTGGGCGCGCCCGCGGATTCGAACACCAATTTCAACGACACGCTCAGCGATCCGTACGCCATCGCCACCAGCACCAGCAACAACCGTCCTTGATTCTTCGCTCGCGTCGCCGCCGCGTCGTCCTCGTCCGCGTCGCCGCTTCCCAGCACCGCGCGCGTCGCCGTCCCTCGCGTCCCGCGCGCGCGCGTCGTCCCGCGCGTCGTCCCGCGCGTCCGCACCATCGCGCGCGCGTCGTCGTCGTCGTCCCGCCCCTCGACCTTCGCGCGCGTCCTCGTCGTCGCTCGCGTCGCCGCCGTCGCGCGCGCTCGCACGACGCGTCGCGCTCGCGTCGTCGTCGTCGTCGTCGTCGTCGCGCGCGTCGCGCGCGTCGCGAGCGTCGCGCGCGCGAGCATCGCGTCCGTCGTCGTTCGCGTCACCGCCGCGCGCGCGCGCTCGCGTCGCGATCCGCGCTCGACGTCGCGCGCGAACGACGCGGCGCTCGAACGCGCGCGTCGCGCTCCGCCGCGCGAGGGTTCGCCGCGGATCGCGAACGCGCGGCGACGCGCGCGCGACGGCGGATCGCGAGCCGATCGCGCGCGTCGCGCGATCGGCGACGCGTCACGGGAAACCGGGGTTTGAATACGTCGATGTGCGCGCGATCAGGGACGGGAAACGGTACTGGAACGGGACGCGATGGATGGGATGAAGAGTGACTACGCCGACCACCGTCGACTCGGACGCGCGCGGAAGAGGGCGCGCGGACGGTCGGAGTGATGTCGACGAGGATGACGACGCGGCGCCGACGTCACAGGGCGTCGACGACGTTGAAGCCGAAGACGGCGAAGACGGCGGATTGGAGACACAAAAAGACGCTGTAACCGAAGAGACGATGCCTGAGGACGCCCCAAACGGCGCAAAATAGGAAAAAGACGGACATGAGGAGCTCTTTGAAGTGAAACGGTTTGGCGCGGAGCGTCGGGGCGAGACGCCGGGCGAGACGGGTGGTTTTGGCTCGTTCCACTTTTTGAGCGACCCACTTGCCGAGTTTCGTGGTGACGACCCACTCGTTGGCGTGCTCCAAGCCGAGTAAGCCACTGATCATGGCGTTGAGCTTGACCAGAGTGTTGGCGTTTTCGAATAAAACGTACGGTATCGCGTACAATAAGCCATTTTTCGTGAACGTGCACGTGCTGATCGTGACGAGCACGGGGGCGTAGACCAACGCCCAGAATGGGACGACGACTTCGGGCATCGTCGCGCAAAGGGGGATGAGCAAGAGGTAGAAGAAAAACGAAACCAAGTGCGTCGCCGCCATGCGAGTGCCGAAGAAGAAAATGTTCAAATACAGCTTTGACGCGAACGGAATGTCCGCCTCCCAAATCGATGTCATAGCTTTGCGCCAAAGCGCCATCGGTCCGGCGCTCCAGCGATGCTGTTGCTTACGAAATGCGTCGTACTGCGCGGGTATTTCGTTTAAGCACGTGACGTGATCGAGGAAAATGAACTTCCATCGACGAAGATGCGCGCGCAAGGACAAGTCGAGGTCTTCCACCGTGCTGCGACAATCCCAGCCTCCTGCGTCCTCGATGCACGTTCTCCGCCAAACTCCCGCGGTACCGTTAAAGTTGAAGAAAAGACCTGCTGAAAATCGAGCGAATTGTTCGCAACGAATGTGGTAGTTGAGCGAAATACTTTGCACGCGCGTCAACAGATTTTCAGACGCATTTGCATACACCCAACGCGCTTGAACGAAACCGCATTGGGGGTTCGAATGGATCCACGGTATCGTCTTAAGTAAGAAGTCTGGCTCGGGACTGAAATCTGCATCGAAAACGCACACGTAGTCGTAATCTACGATGTCATCCATCGCCTCTGCCATCGCTCCCGCTTTGTAGCCGGTTCGATTGGAACGCCATCGATATTGGGTTTGCACACCTTGCTCGTTGCACGTATGCAAACACTCTTCGATCGTCTCGCGCGTCTCAGCGCACGTGGAATCATCGAGAACTTGGATCAAAAACTTATTTCTTGGCCATTGGATTTCACGAGCGCACTGTATCACGTGCGCGCAGACGTCCGTCTCGTTGAACATCGGCAGCTGAACGACGACGGACGGATACTTAGCCTCGTCGCCCTCCAACTCGAAATAGTCGAACCTTTCGAGAGCGCTTTTGCGCGATATATACCGCCAATAGAATGCAACATAGCAGTGAAAGAATCTGTCCGCAGCGACGAGCGACGAGAGAAGGGCAAGCACGCCGACGGCAAATTGCACGCACGGCGAAATCCAAAGAAAACGCACAGCGGTGATGCCCTCGCTGATGACATTTGCTCGCTCGTTCGCGCTCATCCACGCCTCTTGTCTCCGCTCAGGATCGGTAACGATTTTATGCAACATTTTTCCCTGCGTTGACGCGCGCGAGACCGCTTCGTGTGCCACAACCATGGTTTTTGGGTGTGTGAAAACTCCCAACGCAAGCAGCGTGAAGACAAAGGAAAACATGAACGCTCTCCAAGACGACGATTTCGGCGGTGATTTCGCCGGTGGAACGTGCATAATGCCAGGAATGATCGTATTATCAAGATTAAGTCGCCACGAAACTGAATTCAGGTCGACGAGCCTTGGAGTGAAGCTCCCTCGCGTATTCACGAGGAAACGCGTCGTTGGCGACAACACCTCGGAATGTCGAATGAAGGAGGAGGGCTTGGTGGCGCATTCGGTGTTTATTTCAAAACTTGGTTCGTCGACTCAAACTCATGCTACCGCAAGTCAAACTGAAAACTCATTACTCGCACCCTAGGGTTCTTAGAAATAGTGACCAATGTTGGTATCACTGACTCTCAACTTTCTTCACCAAGTGCGGATTGAGGTAGCGACTGACCGTGAACGCAAGGAATCTTTCGCCGTCTTGAAGCTTCAAAAGCTTGGACAATTTCGTATCTGGGACAATGAATCGCTTGTTGATTGGATCCATCAAATTACGCTCACGGAAATACTGCCAGATTCTCGTCGTGAGTTCCTTGCGGTTTATCGTCTTCACGCCGCCGAGAAACGCTGTGAGCTCGGGCGAACAGTGGTACATGACTTGGAGACCCCCCGCGGCCTTTCGCCTGCTTTGTTGTTCTCTCAATTCCTGCATCTTTTCATCACTCAAGGGAACGTACGACGACATCTCCCGCGTGTATCGATCTTTATCCAACTCTGCCATTTGTTCGTACCGATGGCGACTCGCATCCGACATCGTCTTCCACTCCACACCGAGCTCGCGAGCGATATCTGGGAACGTCATATCGGGGTTTGCATCCTTAATTTGTGATCTTCGCGCACTCACAAAACACATGTACGCCCCTTTCGGTCCTTTCGGTCGAGTTGGGTCCACTATTTCCTTCGTCTTGCCCCGACCCGTTTTTTTCTGCGCCTTGGCCTTTTTGCCCTTCGAACCCTCCTCATCCAAGGCCGCCCTTTTCTTCGTTACCGCACCCTTCAAGAAGTGTTCCACCTGCCACGGTTAAAGCGCATCGCGTGCGTCAGTCATCGAGCGTTCCACACCGCGCGCTCGTCCGAGAGCGCCGGCGCCGCCGTCGTCGCGCGGCGAATTCAATCATTCCGCTCAACGATCTTAAACCAAAATTCACGCAACGTCGTCGATGTCGCGCGTCGAATCCCTCCCGAACCGCACCAAACCGCGAATCAATCATCGCGCGGGCGTCTCTTCTCGATCGCGCGCGCGCTCGAGCTCGTACCTCGGCGCGTATAAAGTTTTTGTGTTCGCCCAAATCCCGTCCCATCGAATTCTCCAGCGACTTTTGCAGCGTCCGCACGGTCGCCTTTTCCAAGTCTGCGCCGCGGATGATGTCCGGGAGCAGTCTCGCGATCTGGCGCTGCGTGTCCTCCATCGCGTCGTCGTGTTCGTTCGCGTCCATGGCGCGCGCGCGGGTTTGACGTCGCCGCGCGCACGCGGGATTGCGCGCTTCGCCACGGGGCCTGCGGGCTTTTTTTCGAACGGTCAAATCTTCCGGTCGGTCGCCGCGCTCGAACTGTTTGCCCACACGACGCCGCGATCGATCGCGCGCGCGGAGGTTTCTCGCGCGCGCGCGTGATCGAGCGCTGGGCGCGGTCGCCGCGGATCGGCGACGATTGGACGATTCGAGCTCGACGACGACGCGCGCGGCGTCGAGCGCGCGAACGACGAGCGACGACGAGGGAAACGGGCGAGAACGAAAGGCGATACGCGACGGCGCGACGCGTGGCACAATGCGTTTGACATTCTATACAAAAATGGGCGGGCGTCTAACGCCGCGCCGCGCGGCGGGACGAAGCGGCGAACGCGAAGCGCCGTAGTCTTCATCTTCGTCGTGGGACGTCTGCTGCGTGATGCATCGCAGCAGACGTTGAAAAAATCGAATCAATGTTGAAAATTGACGAGACGTGTCGTCGTCGTCGTCTGTAGTGGTTTCGCTCGTGCCGCACGCTGATGCGGCGGGAAAAATGAAAGAATAAAGGCGCGCTTCACGCGCCAAACGTGCGGTAGATTTCGCAGTGGGCTGGGTCGGTGACGACAGAACCGCACTCCCATGGAATTTCGCCTTGAGTGATGCATTCGCGAAGCTTCATATCGTACACGATGTTACGACGACGAGGCTGAAGCAAAGGTGCGCGCGCCCCGCTCAAGACGTCCATGGCTCGCATGGGCGCGAACCAAGGATGGTCAAAGATGAGCGAGAAAGCGCCACCATAACCTAAGCGTTGCGTTTCGTCTTCGTGTAGGAAAGACTTGACGATGCAACACGTATCGGCGTCGAACCAGGGCGGAAATGTCATGCTTTCGTTACGGTGATGCATCAATCGACGATAGAGCTCCTGGCGAGAGTCTTTGTCCGCGCCGAATGGCGTTCCGCCGCTGCATAACTCGTAAATCAAAACCCCCAGCGCCCATATGTCGGCTTCAAATCGACAGCCTCGGTGCGTCAGTACTTCTGGCGACATGTACTGCGCCGTACCGCAAATTGTAAACGCGCGTTCGCCGTCGTCCAACTTCTTTGCCATGCCAAAATCAGCGAGTCGCACGCTCCCGTTGACGTCCAACAGAATATTCTCTGGCTTCAAATCTCGATAAACGTACCCGCATCTGTGAATATAATCGAGCGCCAGCGCACATTGGGTGGTGTACATCTTAGCGTCCTGCAGCGTGGGCAAACCGTGATAATTCATCGCCTGAAACAAGTCTCCACACGGGGCGTACTCGAGCACTAAATACAACGCCCATTTGTCCTGGTACGCATGCAAAAGCTTATCGATGAACGGGCCTTGATTTATCGTCGCGTGCACCTCGCGCTCGCGAACGGCGTGTCGAATCTCTCCAACGTCAATGAGCTTTTGCTTTCGCATAACCTTGAACGCCACGAGTTGATCGGTGAAGCGATACTTGGCCAAGTACACGGTGCCGCACAATCCACGCCCGAGCTCGCGAAGGATGATGAAGTCTCTGAACGTCGCGTTCTTCATCATTCCTGAGTCTGGAACACCTTCTGCGTACTCAGCCTCGACAAATTCGCTACCCAAGTTTCCGCGCTGTTCCTCTCGCGTCTTCGGCTTTTCTCTCTGCTTGGCGCGCTCCTGACCTCCGATGTGCGACAACTGCAGCGGCGCGACTTCGGGTTGCTGTCTCGTCAACTCTCGTAAATCCAAAGCGCTGGCCGTTCCTCTGAGATAATTCGCGCGTTGATGCTCGGAATGACCCGCAACCGTCGTCGCCGACGCTTCGCTACCGTCGCTCACGTCGCTCATCGCCATGTCCACGCTCGACTCGCTTCGCTTGAGCGGCGACGCGCTAAAATCAAACCCTCCGCCTCCTTGCGCGAGATCCTTCCCGGTACAGCGGCTGAGCAACGTCCGCACCTTTTCTGCGTTTCTCGGTGACCCTTTCAGCACGGAATTCATCCTGCGCGGGGACGATAACGCGGGCGAAAACGCGCGGTGTCCTCCGAGCGCGTACTTCCCCTCGACCAACCGCGTCGTCGTCGCCGTCGCGTTATTATCATCGCTCCCCGAGCTCGAATTCCCCATCGCCGACGTCTCCTTACCCCCCCCCGTCGTCTCCGCCGCCGCTTTCGCCATCTCCCGCGCCCGCGCCGTCCCCGACCGCGTCGTCGCCTTC
>Ga0257114_1000246_pt1 | contig 41947 bp, 42 predicted proteins | sample SI112_10mmetaG_FD_190149 | JGI IMG/M metagenome (GOLD analysis project Ga0257114, IMG submission 190149) | Marine microbial communities from Saanich Inlet, British Columbia, Canada - SI112_10m | ecosystem: Environmental > Aquatic > Marine > Inlet | place: Canada: British Columbia | collected...
GCATATGATGAAAAGATATAAATAAAATAATTGTTCATAGTGTGATATTAACCTATAAATCATCAAACAAAAACTACACTAATTATGTATGAATGGTCAAGGGTGAACTTAACATCTCCCCTCATTCCTAGTGATATTATCGCTTTCTAGTGTTAAAGTGTCTCAATACCCATGCATATACCCATAACAACCTAAAATTACTGAGAAATTCTTAACTTTAGATTCGAATATATTATAACGTGTGAGTGTGTACGTAGGTACTATTATTTTGGCTTAGAAGCCAACGTGACTGATTTTTTCGGTAAGCTTATTTCTCGCCATCTCCACCATTATCTTTAATATTACATAGACATTTATCATAATAAAGTATTAGAATTGATATCATAAGAATAATCTTACAATTAAGATTAAAGGCTTAATCGATGAATATATTTAAATACTTGCCATTAATAATTTTAGCCAGCTGCGCAAAAGCAACATTAGTACATTTACCTTCAGGTGAAACAGGTTTTGCATTTCAGTGTGAGAAAGCTAAAATGTCTTCATGTTACGCTCAAGCCAGTGAAGCATGTGGGGCAACAGGTTATAACATTTTAGAAGATCTAACCACTGTTAACACAGAGTCTACAGGCATACCTGTTGTATTCAGCTCATTTACAAATTCTACAACCAAAGAATACCGTAGCATGTTAATTAAATGTAAATAATAACCAGATCGTTATATTTTTTTAACATTATTTGACATCATATGTATATTCATTATTTAGATACTTAAGACCCATCTCTTCAACTTTCCCTCGTTGTTTGATTTTAATGTCTTTACAGGTAGCTTCTGGCTTTCCAGATCTTATACTAAGTTTATCTGAATAATGATTTACACACATATCAACAGACTTATTAACTAAACCCATTATCTTTTCTTTATCTTTTTCATATGCTTCTAGTGTACGTAATTGCATATTATAGTTATAAGATTCAAAACCAGTAGAAGGCTTACCTACTTGAAATTCTCTTACACAACTAGTTTCAACGTATTCTAGTTTGGGTATTTTATAATCATGATCTAGATGACGCATGAGACGCATACAGAGGCCATCTTTTTTACCTCCATTATACAGAGTAATAAATTTATGTTTATTAATATATCCAGTAACCCCTCCCGCATACTTCCACAACATATCTGGCACTGTACTAGTTACATCTGTATGAATTTTTTCTATTAACTCCATCAATTCAATAACACCAGGTCTATGGCCATTTTCTATTTTTTCTTTCTCAATATAGGTATCAAAACTATCTAACATTCTTCTTTGATAAGCCCCTGTTCTCTCAGGAATAACTATTTGTTGTTTATCAGTGCTGGTGACGCTTGTAACAGATGTATTTTCTAGAGTATCAATTACCAATGACCCAACTAAATCTTCATTACCATTAAGTAATTCATCTTTGATATAACTAAAAAATCTTGAAATATCGATAACTCTTGCTCTTAGTCTAGGCCTCACATAACAGATCCTATATAAAGCATATTCCCATACTTCATTAAAATCATCGGTCTCTTTTGCATTATTAAATTCTTCTTCAAATTGAGGATACTCATCCTTATTCTGCTCTTTTTTCATTGTCTCTGAGTTAGCGAAAGATTCATCCCATTGTGTAAAATTAGGTTTTTCGGTCAATAATGTGTAGATATGCGGATATGCAATTTGAAGACATAATAAAGAAAATAAGAGAAATTTCTTTTGTTCCTCAGTTACTTCAATATCTACATCATCTTTTTCAGGTTCATCACTCTCAGCCTCAGCTTTTGTCTCAGAAAATATTTGTATAAGAGAAACAGAATTCACCAATCTTTTAATTGCACGAGGATTACCGCCAACTGTACGTACTATAATTTCTCTTATTGCTGCTGTATCAAGACCATCGCCTTCTACAAAACCAATATCAATTAATAATTTATTAACATATTTCCCAATATTATATTGGCCCATTGGCATCATAAATGGGAGTTGAATTATTTTGTCAAAAAATGCTCTAAATTCCCATTCGTTTTCTGCTGTTTGTTTTCCAAATTTATGTTCAAGGCCTTTTACGACAACTTGATAATCAATTGCGAGTATGAATACACAGTTTGGAACATTAAAAATATTTTTTAATAATTCTAAAATACTTACGGCATTTTTAGGCTCAATTCTATCTAAATCATCAACATAGACAATTATTTTTTCAAATGCTTGCGTACTACTTTCTTTGACACCAGTTACCAATTTCCCAAGTTCTTGTCGTAAATCTGAAATACTCTTATCGGTATCATCAAAGAGTTCTTCCGCAACCTTCTGCCCTGATGAGCCAGCAACAACACCGGCAGTTATTCTTAGCGCTCCTTCGAATACTTTCTTTGCAGCATTACCTACCTTGTCTGCCGCACCAATAGTTTTATCACAATCTAATAACTCTTTAATAATTTTGGAGACAATTTTCATCAAAGATTCTTCTGGCGTTGATAGCAAAGAATATTCCCATGAATTAATCCAAATTTGTTTATACCTAGGGTTTTGACTCAATACATGATTTATTGAATTAATTAAGGAAGTTTTACCGCTACCCCATTCTCCTTGAATACCTATGGTAATTGGAGTATCAGTCTCTTCTATGTATTTAATTAGGGAGTTAGCATGAATACTTAAATCTAGATTATCTTTACTAGACTCACTGATCGGTTCATCAATAATTCCTATTTTTCTATTCATACTAACCCCTGAATAAACTTATCTGATTACCCTATATTATTAATGTATTAATGAGTGACTGTAAATAGATTTTATTATTAATTTTCTTTATCAATTAACCACTTCATTCTCTGCACCCTAAAGTTAGTAGTAATTATCTACTAATTTACTAATATCCTACAAACACATATGGGTCTCCAAAACTCCTTTCTCTTTCAATTATTTTTCCAACATATCGTTCACGAATTTCTTCTGGTGCTCTAGTTCCAACAAATTCCCATCGGAATTTTTTTATTCTTTCTGAGGATTTAATATCTGGTCTAGTAAAGTATGCTTGAGTGCCTGCAGGAACCCAACTATGAATTGTATAAACATCTTTAACAATTCCATTAAAAGTTGCATAAGCAAGTTTTGCCTCACTATTTTCACTAGCTGTCTTCATCTTCTTGTTCCAAACGCCCCTTGTAATTTCAAATAATTCTTTGTAACCAAAATGCGGCTTATAATGCTTTAATAATATGGCAATACCACGATGCTCTGATTTAACTTTAATTTTTTTGTTTACCAATTTATGCGCTAACTCATTAAGGGGTATTCTTTTTACATTATCACCTTTTCCCCTGACAAGGTTCTCAATATTCTCTACCCCCATCAGATCAATGCATGCTGACTCAATGTCTGCGGAACCTTTCTCAGTAAGATTATATGCCAATATATCAATACCTAATCTATTTTCTTTTAGAAGATTACTTATTCTTTTGCTTTTATTAGTTAGGGGATCATTAATATTCTTTAAATGGGATAAAAGTCTCTCGCCCTTGCCCCTACCCACATATATTGGCACTCTTCTATTTTCTTCATCAATCTCACAGTAGACATATACATATGATTTTAAGTCACGGAGAAATTTTATTTTTACACTGCCACTATATGGTAATAACATTTTTTTAAATTTATTTATATTCATGAGTATGCTCCAGTATTACTAATTATTATTTTCTAGACTCAGTAACTATAACCATAAGTATATCCATATACCTATTCATCTTCCTCATAAAAATCCATTATATCTTTTTCCCCTGTAGCTTCCCATATAATAGAAATATTAACATCAAGCTTCTTTTTGATAACGTCATAGGGAACGCCTTCTGATACAAGTTTATTTATTTCAGCTGAAAGCTCATCCCAAGTTAATTCTTTTTTTTGTTTCATATCCAATTATGTACCATTTAAATATTTCGATCTAATAAGATGCTTTCCCTATTTCTTTTAATTAATTAAACATTGGTAGTTCATAAAATTTTTCGATGCCTATATTAGTAATTGTTAATATTCACACAAAATATTTATGGACATATATAATAATAAGTGATTAAAATTAAGTTGTAATTAAAAATTTTTACAGTGGGGTATTAAATATGTCAAATTTTAAAAATGGGGTCATTAGAGACGGATCATCAGCTGGTACTGGCTCTCCACTCGGTAATATTAAAGGTGGTATTATAAGAGAAGGATCTAGTTCAGGTCTAGGCACGGGTAGGCCAGTTGGAAATGTTAAAGATGGTATTATAAGAGAAGGATCTAGTTCAGGTCTAGGCACGGGTAGGCCAGTTGGAAATGTTAAAGATGGAGTAGTAAGGGCAGGATCTAGTTCTGGTCTGGGTACGGGTAGTACAAAAGGCAAGGTAAAAGACTATACTATCAAAGGAATGGAAAGAGAAAGTGATGCAGAAATAGTGGCTGCATATCATTTTTTAGTAAAAAAATTTCTATAAAATTTTAATACTATATTCAACTATAGCAGTGAGGAAGGTCGTTAGAAACTGGAATCATCGAAGATTTTACGACTTCACTGCTTTTGGACATAAAATTAATATCTAATTATTTTAACGATAGTATAATTTTCTAATAAAGATTTTTAGTATATAGTTAATTATATTCATACTTAATAGAGTTCATGTTTTATGAAAAATTTATTTATATCTATTGTAATATTTGTTTCCGTATCATTCTTTCTATTAATGATTTTGGTAGCTATTGGTGCTAGTGCTGGAGTAGTTGGTCTTGTCACATTAGTACTTGCGCTAATATATCTTTATTTATTTTGCAGTCATTTGTATGAAATAATTAAGGAGAGAAACCCCTTATATACACTTTCTAGAGGAACTAAACCCGGATCATTAATTAGACGTATAAGTAATCTACCATCAAGAAAAAAGCAATACCAAAAACTCTCAGATATATATGAGAATAAGGCTAGAGATATCGTTAGTAGTTCTGCTGAGCTATTAATAACAGAACAGGATGAGAAACTAGAGAATCTTAAAAAAGCAATTAATAAAAATAAAAAAATAATTGAAAAAAATGAAATAGAAACTCAGAAAAAAAAGAAAGATAAAGAAAATAAAATATTAGAGCTTATGGATGCAAAAAAAGAACTTATTAAAAAAGTTGAGGGTTCTGAGAAATCTAAAAGGAAAAAGATAGATGAACTTAAAAAGAATATTTCTGATGAAAAAAATCTCTATAAAGATCTACAGAGTCGACATACATTAATAGCTAAATGGGTGAAAAACAGATGAGTAATAATAGAGATGGGATTAATACTTTAGCGAATATTGCCAACGCAGCTTATCAAAGAAAAACAGCTAAAGCATTAGAAGAAGCCAATCTTAATGCAAAAAGACAAACTGATCTTATGGCTGAACGAAATCGACAGGAAAAAGCTGCACTGGCTAAACAAGCTCGTGAAGCTGCAGCATTCGCCAACGAGCAAAATAGATTAATAAAAGAAGGAAACAGACAGAGAGCAGCCCTACAGCAAAAGGAACATGCAGCAAAAGAAGCACATAGACGCGAAATGGCAGAAATACGAAAAAAGGAGCTCCAACGTAAAGAAGAAATTGCGAGAAGGGAACAATCTTCTAGAAATAAAAAAAGCCTTCTATTTGAGATTCATAATGATGTTAAAAAATCTATAGATGATCCCGCATATTCAGTCCTTGATAAATATATTAATCTTTGTGCTGCTGTAGATAATATTAAGGCAAATAAGATAGATCATTCTATAACTGATGATTTTGCAGAAAAAGATATAATACAAAAGATGATTGACGAAGTTAATAATAAATTTAAGTCAGTTAATGATAGCTTTAGTGATCAAGATCAAAAGGACCATGATTTACTTCTAAAAATTTTAGAAACAGATGAAGAGCTTGAAATAAAAATGCTAGAAGATGATATTACTAAAAGTAAGGCTGAGATAGTTAGTGCAGAGGCCAAGATACAAGAAATGATTGATAGTGAAATAGAGAACATTAATAGTGAAATAGTTAATATTAATAGTGAGATAAATAAGCAGGAAGAACAAAGTAATATGCTTAAATATGTCGCAGGAAAAATACAAGAGAGAAAAGCTGAGTTATTAAATTTGTCACTTTCTGAAATTACTTCAAAATTTTATAATCTTAAAAACAATACTGTTAAAAAAGAGCTTGCTATGTATCTTAAATCTAAAGAGAGTAAAAATACTAAAAAATTGGCTAAACCAGGTTTATTAAAAGATATAGGGTTTATAATATTCGACGACATAATTAATACTAGTCTTGAAATAAGCAGCAAGAAATAGGTAAATTTTAAGGTCGTATAAGAATACCTTCTGATAGGCTATATGAATAAAAAGATATCTTTATCAAAATCGTTATACCTAAATGGACTTCAGTGTCAAAAATATTTATGGCTTAAAATACATAGAAAAGAGAAGCTGCAAAAACCAGATACTAACTTAGAGGCTATTTTTACAACTGGAGACAAAGTTGGTGAAAAAGCATGTAAATTATTTCCGGGGGGCAAGCAAATAAAGTATGATGAGACTGTTCCACATAGTGAGAGAATAGCACTAACCAAAAAGTATATTTCAGATGGAGTTAAAACCATATATGAGGCCACCTTTGAATATGATGGGGTGCTTGTGATGGTCGATATTTTAAATTTGGATAATGATGGAAATTTTGAAATTTATGAGGTCAAAAGTTCCACATGGAATTCAAAGAAAGATTTAAAAAGCATTGATACTTATATCAAAGATATTTCAATTCAATATTATGTACTAAACGGTTGTGGTCTTAAAATATCTAAGGCATGTATAACATTATTAAATGGAGAATATATCCGAGAGGAAAAAGAAAATCTTGATAAGTTATTTATTCATAAAGATGTTATGAAAGAAGCTATGTCTTTACAAAATAAAATTCCTGAAACATTAAAAGTTTTTCAATCAACACTAGGAATAAAAAAAACAGAACCAAAGATTGATATTGGATGGCACTGCAAGAATCCAAATATATGTTTTGGTTATGATTATTGTTGGACGCAGCAAAGAAGTATTCCAGAATATTCTGTTTTTAATATTTTTCCTTTGACAAAGAAATCTAAAGCGCTAGAGCTTTATCAAAAAGGTATTATAAATATAGAAGATATACCTAGGTCTGAAAAGCTAACTAAGATTCAAATAAAACAAGTTGACTTAGTTAAAGCCAATAAAGTGGTTATGGATAAGAATGCGATTAAAGTATTTTTAAAATCTTTTAATTATCCCTATTATTATTTTGATTTTGAAACATTCCAGCAAGCATTTCCTGAATTTATAGGTGTTAAACCATTTCAACAAATACCATTTCAATATTCATTACATATTAAACATCACCCTTCCTCTAAACCCTTTCATGAGAAATTTTTAGCTGATTCAGGGTCTGACCCAAGAGAATCTTTAGTTAGAAAACTCATTTCTGATATTCCTCCTGATGTAACAGTAATTGCTTTTAATTCAAGTTTTGAGAAATCTATTTTAAAAGAACTTGCTAGACAGTTTCCCAAATATAAAGAGCATTTGGAAAATATTATTAATAATATGATAGATCTAGCAGAACCATTTAGAAATAAATATTACTACCATCCTAAAATGAAAGGAAAACATAGTATTAAAATTTTATTACCTTTGGTTGTTCCAGAAATGCCCAAAGAATATGAAAAACTAAACATAAAAAATGGTGCAGATGCTATGCAAGCCTTTTCTGATTTAGCAACCATCAGAGATATTAAAAAAATCAATAAAATACGAAAAGATCTGGAAGAATACTGTGCATTAGATACATTAGCCATGGTTAAAATTCATGACAAATTATTAAAATTTTGTGAGTGAAATACTGCCTGTAACATTAAGTGACCAATCTAGTTATTAGGTTTATCTGAGATTCTTTATTCACACTAAAGTATAATGTTAATGGTCAAGGGTGGACTTGAACCACCGACCCCAGCGTTATGAGTGCTGTGCTCTAACCAACTGAGCTACATGACCATTAAACATTAAATCGAAAATAAATTACATCGCCTTCTACAACCATATAATCTTTGCCTTCTTGTCTCCATACACCGGCAGTTTTTGAACCTTGGTCGCCATTATGTTTGATATAATCATTATAGGCAACAGTCTCAGCTCTAATAAAGCCTTTTTTTATGTCTGTATGTATAATACCCGAACAATCTCTTGCATTAAAACCTTTTTTTGCTGCCCAGGCTCTTGTTTCTTTTGGGCCAGAAGTAAAAAAGGTTTTTAAACCCAATAATTTATATCCATTAGTTATTATTCTTGATAAAGCACTTTCCGTTAAACCAAGGTCTTTCAAAAACTCTTCTTGATCATTCTCATCAAGTTCAGTTATATCTTGCTCAAGACCTACATCTATAGTGACAAATGGTATATCTGGACCAATTACTTTTATAAATTCATCAATTTCTTTTTGATCAGATTGCTCATTAATATTACCAATTACAAACATAGGTTTATTAGTTAGCAACTTTAGATCATTTAAAGCAATTAGCTCATCAGAGAATATAAAAGAAGATGCAAAGTTATCTTCTGATAAATGATTTAGTAGCTCTGTCATCTCAATAATCAAAGCTTCTTTTTCTTTTGGATCAGTTTTGCTTTTTTTAAATCTTTCCAGATATTTTTCTATGGTATTTATATCTGCAAGTATCAATTCTAAATTGATATCCTCAAAGTCTTCTAATGGAGTATAGTTATCTTTGACATGTATAACTTCTTTGTCTTTAAAAAATCTTACAACATGAGCAATAACATCTGTGCTGTTAATATTACTTAAAAATTCATTACCCAAGCCCTCACCTTTTGATGCACCTTTGATTAATCCAGCAATATCAACAAACTCAATAGATGCATTTACAATATTTTCAGATTTATTAGTTTCACCTAATGCAATTAATCTTTTATCAGGGACTTGAACATATGCAATATTAGGATCAATAGTGCAAAATGGATAGTTATTAGCAGGTATTTTTTGTTCAGTTAATAAATTAAAAATTGAAGATTTTCCAACATTAGGCATTCCAACTAAACCACATTTAAAACCCATTTTATTTAATATCCCCATTAAGTTTATTCATTAAGGCTGATCCATTTCCAGAAAAAAAAGTATCGATCTCATTGATAACAAAATGAATGCTTTCAAAAATAGATTCTTTGTCTTCCTTGGATGGTTTTCCTAAAACATAATCAATCACATGATGCTTATCATCAGGCTTGTCTATACCAATTCTCAACCTCCAAAAATTTCTTGAGCCCAGCTGTTCAATTATACTATTTAGGCCATTGTGACCACCACTACCACCGCCAAGCTTTAATCTTGTTTTTCCAGTAGTTAAATCCAAATCGTCATAAACTATAAGTATATTTTCTGGAGAAATATTTTTATTTTTAATAAACTTTTTGATTGGAACTCCACTATTATTTATATAACTCATAGGTTTCATCATATAAAATAGTTTTTCCTGTTGCTCAAATTGAAAAATATCTGAATCATATTTTTTTTGAGAACTGAAATCTTTACATAACTTTTCAGATAATGCATCTAAAAACCAAAAACCAACGTTGTGTCTTGTAGGCAAGAGTTTCTTATCAGGATTACCAAGACCAACGATTAGCTGAAGTGACATCTGGCTCATATCTTTAAGTATAGAAAATAATTTAAACTACTTCTCTTCTTTTGAATCAACTTTTTTGTCGTCTTTACCATCATCTGAAGAATCATCATCTGCTTTTACATTAGTTGCTTCTGGAGCAGCAAGTTCTTCTGGAGCACCTTCCTCAATAACTTCTTCTTCTGCAGGCATGTAACATTTAATAATAGCCGTATCGTTTTCTTTATCACTTCCAGATACAATCTCTACACCATTTGGCAGCTTGATCTCTGATAAATGCAAACTATGGTTAAGTTCTAGGTTTTCAACATCTACTTCAAGATTTTCTGGAATATCCTTGGGCAAACAAATAATAACAGTCTCTGAAACTATATGAGAAAGCTTACCACCAGCAATCTTAACCCCTTTGCAAATGTCTTCATTAATAAATTTTATTGGAACATTAACTTCAATTCTAACGTTCTGGTCTATCATTAAAAAGTCAATGTGGGTAATATTAGATTTTGTTGGATCTCTTTGAATTTCTTTGAGAATTACTTCTACTTTTTTATCATCAACGCTTAGATCAATTACATTGCTGTAAAACTGAGGATCTTTGGTTTGATTATCAAGCTCAAAACTGTTTACCAATACAGATTGGTTATCTTTTGAAGTACCATATATCTCAGCTGGTACCAAATTTTCCCTACGATAGCGCTTCGTAGCTCTCTTGCCAAAATTCTCTCTTTTAACCGCGCTTAATATATATTGTGATGTCATTTCTATTATTCTCTCATATTCTTCAAAAATAGGATTATACACTAATCCATGAAGAGTGTACTAACAGATTCTCCCTGATGAATCCTTCTTATTGTCTCAGCCAACATCTCAGATACTGAAATTTGTCTGATATTGCTAATACTCTTAGCTTTTTCATGTAAAGGAATTGTATCAGTTACAACTATCTCATCAAGCATTGATTTCTTAATATTCTCATATGCTTTTCCTGATAATACCGGATGTGTTATATATGCATAGACTTTCTCAGCTCCTTCTGCTTTCAAAGCTGTAGCAGCACCGCAAAGAGTCCCTGCTGTATCAACTATATCATCTACCATAATACAGCTCATGCCTTGTACATCACCAATTATCTGCATTACTTGAGATACATTGGCTTGAGTCCTTCTTTTATCAATAATAGCTAAATCACAATTAAGTTGCTTAGCTAATGCTCTAGCTCTTACGACACCGCCAATATCTGGTGATACCACCAATATATTGGGCAATTTTTGTTTGTATATATCAGCAACAAGTAATGGAGTTGCATAAATATTATCTACTGGTATATCAAAAAAACCCTGAATTTGATCAGCATGAAGGTCTATAGTTAGCAACCTATCTATTCCTATGCCTTCAATCATATTAGCCATAACTTTAGCTGTAATTGGCACTCTCGCAGATCTGACTCTTCTGTCTTGTCTTGAATATCCAAAGTATGGAACAACAGCAGTAATTCTCTCGACAGATGATCTTCTCAGTGCATCCGTCATGACCATTAATTCCATTATATGGTCATTAGTAGGCATACATGTCGGCTGAATTATAAAAATATCCTGTCCTCGAACATTCTCTTGAATTTCCACGGATATTTCTCCATCACTAAATGTAGAAACAGAGGCTTTACCAACTGATAACTTAAGATGTGATGCAACCTTCTTGGCTAGTTGCATATTTGAATTTCCTGCAAAAATCATTAAGGGTTTATCATTTTTCATAAGCATTTCCAAATTATTCTGGGGTGGAAGGATTCGAACCTCCGAATGACGGGATCAAAACCCGCTGCCTTACCGCTTGGCGACACCCCAAAATAAATTCATTATAAATATATCAAGAGTATCTTGAATTTACTAGCCCCATAGCTATCGGTTATTAGCTAAGATTAACATGAGATATCTAATAAGTGTAAGCAAAATAAAAGTGTTTCATATAATCAATCCCTACAGTGATGAGACCAAAACTGCTTTCTGATTCTTAGGAATGATGGATATAGCTGCTTTAGCACTTTCAAATGTATCAAATGACACAAAAGTTGTTCCACCTGTTCCAGACATCCTAGCATCACCTAAACTAGATAAAATATCATAAGATGCTTTAATTGAAGGATATTTATGGAAAACAACATTCTCAAAGTCATTTTTAAAATCATTACTCATATAATTATCATATGAATAATCAACTGGTTCACTGGGTATATCAAACAACTGATATATGTCTGATGTTGATACATTATATTTTCCAAATATCATTATAAACCAAGCCGGTTTTAAAAAAATACTTGTAATAATATCACCCTTGCCTTCTACCCAAGAGTTTTTTGCATTTAGAAAAAACGGGACATCACTACCAATGGATAATGCCGCTTTATAAAGAGATGGTAACTTAACCTTATGATCATAAATTTCATTCAAAGCTAAGAGGGTTGTGGCAGCATTGGAGCTCCCTCCTCCTAAGCCAGAGCCAATTGGAATATTTTTTTTTAAAGTAACATCTAATCCGATATTTTCTATTTTAGAAATCTTACTATAAATATTGATTGCCTTAATAATCAAATTATCTTGCTCAAGAGATTTTAAATTACATTTTAGATTTATACGACAATCATTTCTCTTTTTGAAAATAATCTCATCTTGCAAATCAATGAGCTGAAAAATACTCTGTATATCATGATAGCCATCTTTTCTTTTTCTTAAGATATTAAGAAATAAGTTTACTTTAGCTGGTGACTTATAAAGGTATGGCATTATTTATTATATTAAGTTTTTCTATAAATACCTTTTCATCAGGATTTCTTTCTAATTCTATTTGGATAATATTTCTTAGTTTATCATATGATTTATTTTTGATTAATATTTCACAATAGTGCAGAACTATTTCTTTATCTTTATCCTTAACATATGAGGCTTCGGCAAACTTTAAAGCATCTACATAATTAGCTCTCTTATACTCTACCCATGCTAAACTATCCAAAATAGCAGCATTACCGGGGTCATAAAGATAAGCTTCATATATTAGCTTATAAGCTTCATCATATCTTTTAGTATGAATAGTTAAACTATAACCAAGAGCATTAAGAGTGTTTGCATTCTTTTGATCTATTTTTAAGACAGCTGACAAGTCATCTTCCATCAACTTAATTTCTTTTAATGACTCATAAGCCATTGCTCTAGCATACAATAAATTTGGATTTATCATATTATTGAGTAAATGCTTTGTAGACAACTCTATTATTTCGTCATACATCTCATACTCATTCAGTATAGATATTTGTTTTAATATAAATGCTTGTTTAGTAGCTGGCTCCAGATATTTATTTATCTGATCATCTAAGAATGAAATAGCAGTTGCTATATCATTCGTTTTAATTAGAACAGATGAAGTATTAGTTATAGCTATAATTTTTAGATTATAATTATTTACTCGCTTATAATGTTCGATAGATTCAGTATAGTTTCCAAGTTCATAGTCATTAAGGCCTCTCAAAAGATTTACCTCATCACTTTCCACCACAATAGCTGCCAAGTACTTTTCAGATAAGCTATATTTTTTATTTTCATAAAGAATTCTAGAGATTCTATATATATTTTCTAAATTATTTGGATCTTTTATAAATATATTCTTAATCAGTTTATCAGCTGAAACCATATCATTTAATGATAAGTATACATCTAATAGCTCATACTCAACCTGTCTATCCGAAGAAGACCTATTGCTTAAGAAGTTTTCCAGCAAATCTTTTGCATTTTTATTTTCATATAGTAAAAGTAGTGAATCAGCATAAATCCTAACCAAATTTCTTTCGTTTAATAACCCAATACTATCTATATGAAATATAACATTCGAAAGCATATTATATAAATACAATAATTCTATAAAACTTATGTGTAGTTCACGGTTTTTATTTTTTTTTAAATAGTTTTCAAAGAACTCTATTACATTTAATCTATTTTTATTATCTGACAAAGAATATATAAGTTTTCCATAATCATTTTTGCCAGTAGGTTTTATTTTTTTAATATAACTTTCAAAATATTCATTAGCTAAATAAATATTAGAACTTTCCAAAGATGATTTAATTGCAAATTGATGTGCAGAGTAAGAATCTGGATTTATTGCGAGCCACTTCTTCGCGATTATTTCTGAATTTTTATAATTATAGAGCTCTAATGATATTTTTGAAATCTTCTCATATAGTTTAATGTCTGTCAAAATATCGATATTATCAACAAACGTCTTTAGCGCATCTTCCTTTAGATCTCTTTCGAGAGCAATATTGACATAGAGTGAATTATATAAATGTTTATATTTATAATCTATATTTCCATCAAATTGGTTTTCGTAATCAACTTGATATGTTTCGGTCGTATTCTTGGTGCATGATGCAACAAATAATGTGATTATTATTAGTAAAATATTCAAATAGTTATGCATAATAGTATAATATATCACATATCCATATTTTCAGAAAAAGTAAGGTATATATAGAGAAATAATTATGACAATAAATGTGTTAGGTGTTAACCATAAATCCGCCCCAATAGATATAAGGGAAAAACTAGTATTTGACAAACATTCAATACCCAAGGCTCTTGAAGATATTAAAAATATTGAAGGTGTAAATGAAGTAGTCCTTATATCTACATGTAACAGGACTGAAATATATACGGAAAATGATATAGACAACTCTAAAATAATAAAATGGCTAAGTGCTAACCAGAATTCGGTTAAAGATTGCGAACCATTTATGTATAACTATTCTGAAGAAAAAGCTATTAAACATCTATTTAATGTAGCTTCGGGAGTAGACTCCATGGTTATAGGAGAAAATGAAATATTAGGGCAAGTAAAGGATGCATTTAAGATTGCTGATAAAAATAACTGTATAAAATCATCTTTAAAAAAGCTTTTTGAATTTTCTTTTTCTGTTGCAAAACAAGTTAGAACTAAAACAGATATAGGATCTAACCCTGTATCATTTATGTTTACTTCTATGACTTTGATAAAGAAAATATTTGATGATATTTCTTCAAAAAAAGCCTTGGTTGTTGGTTCGGGCTATATGATTCAATTAGCTATTAAATATTTACAATCTAATAATGTTAGAGACATAACTTTAACTAATAGGAATTCTGAAAAAGGATCAAGAATTGCAAAAGATAATGGATGTAATTATTCTAAACTACAGTATCTACCCAAGATTATTTCATCTCATGATATAATTATTTCATGTACATCAAGCACTATACCAATAATAGGAAAGGGGACGATGGAAAGCTCCATAAACAATGAGAATGAAAAACCTTTTGTTATAATTGATCTTGGAGTTCCAAGAGATGTGGAGCCAGAAATATCTGATCTTGAAAATGTTTACCTGTATAGCATAGATGACCTAGGAAAAGTGATAGATAATAACTATAAAATTCGCGAACAAGCTGTAGCTGAAGCTGAAAAAATAATAGACTATAAAATAAGAGATTTCAAAACATGGTTAGATGAAAATCACTCGAACAATCTAGTAAAATTATACCGAGGTTACGTAGACGATATTACCGATGGAGCTATCATTAAGGCAAAGAAAATGGTTCATTCAGGAGAAAGCATAGATGATGTTATTTCTTATCTAGCAGAATCTCTAAAAAATAAGCTTACTCATGAAACTACGTCAAAATTAAAAGAAATTCTTCCAATACTAGATGAGTCTACAGCTCTAAAAATAAAAAATATATTCAAAAAAAATAATGAATGATAAGTTAATAGAAAAAATAAATGAACTTTGTTCTAAACACAAAATTATATCTGATCAATTAGAGGATCAAAACATATATCAAGATCATGCGCTTTTAAAAAAACTTAATAAAGAGTTTTCCCAAATAGATCCTATCGTAAATAAGTACAATCTATATAAAAACCTTATAAACGATATTGAGGAATCAAAATTATGTCTCAAAGACAAAGAACTCAGGATGATGGCTGAAGAAGATATAGAAAAAAATATAGCCAAAAAAAATATTCTTGAGGATTATTTTGAAAATGAATTAGTAGACAAGGATCCGAATGATTCTAAAGATATATTTCTTGAGATAAGAGCTGGTACAGGTGGTGATGAAGCAGCTATATTTTCTGGAGATCTATTTAAAATGTACTCTAAGTATGCAGAAAAAAATTCATGGGATATAGAATTGCTAAATGTTACAGAAAGTGACCATGGTGGTTATAAAGAATTAATATTAAAAGTTACGGGTGTCAATGTTTATGGTCAACTTAAATTTGAATCAGGAACTCATAGGGTTCAAAGAGTTCCTAATACTGAGACTCAAGGGCGCATACATACATCTGCATCAACCGTTGCAGTCTTGCCAGCAGTAGATGAAATTGATCAAATTGCAATTAACCCATCAGATCTACGAATAGATACCTATAGAGCATCTGGGGCTGGAGGGCAACATATAAATAAAACTGATTCTGCTGTTAGAATTACACATATACCATCAGGTACAGTTTCCGAGTGCCAAGATGGGAGATCGCAGCATAAAAATAAAGCTCAGGCAATGTCAATGTTACACTCTAGATTACTAATGACTGAACAAGAACAGAGAAAAAAAAATACCGCTGAGGAGCGAAAGAGTTTGATTGGGAGTGGAGATAGATCAGAGAGGGTTCGTACATATAATTTTCCTCAAGGAAGGATTACTGATCATCGTATAAATCTGACTCTATATAAACTTGATCATATTTTAGAAGGAAATATTGAACCATTGATTGATGAGTTAAAAAAAGCATCGTTGAATTGAAATGTCATTAACCTTAGAAAAGATATTGGTTAAATCATTAACTGATATCAAAGATATCTCAAATACAACTATAACTAAGTCAGATATTATATTCTGTTTGATGGAAGCTATTGGAAAAGATAAGTCTTATATAATAACAAATCATGATGAATGCATTAACGGTAATCAATTAACGAAGTTCAACTTTTTACTTGATTCCCTAAAAGCGGGTATCCCATTAGCATATGTATTAGGAAATCAATTTTTTTATAATTATAAATATTATGTAAATCATAATGTCTTGATACCAAGACCAGAAACAGAAATTCTGGTTTCTGAAATAATAAATCGTGGAGATAAAATAAATAAATCAAAAAAAGATTTTAATGTAATAGATGCAGGGTCAGGATCAGGCTGTATTGGCTTAAGTATTAATTCTGAGAGAGGAAAATGGAATGTTATACTATCTGAAAATTCTCATAAGGCAGTAAAAGTGTTAAATAAAAACTATAAGTCAGAGTCTAGAAAAAATTGTTTCATAGTTATGAGTGACTGGCTAAGTGCTTTTAATGATGATATGGCAGATATTATTGTCTCTAATCCACCATATATTAAACCAGACTCTAAAGAAATTGATAAAAATGTAAGCAACTATGAGCCAAGTGAGGCATTATATTCTGCAGATGGTGGACTTTATGATATAAAAAGGATTATCTCTGAGTCTAAGAGAGTCTTGAAAAAAGATGGTTTATTGTTTATTGAGAATGGTTTTGATCAATCTAAAAAAGTCTCAGATATATTGAAAGAAAACTATTATGAAGACATAGATATTATATTAGATTATAATAACATAAAGAGATTTACGGTCTCAAGAAACTCTTAATATGAATAAAGAAACAATAATAAAAATCTCAGATCTCGCAAAGATTGATATAAAGGATGATCAGATAGATGACATTTTAACTAGTTTAGAAAAGATACTAAACTTGGTTGATGAAATGAATTCAGTAGACACTGATAACGTTACCCCAATGTCTCATCCTCTTAATCTTAAGCAAGAATTGCGCAAAGATGAAATAAAAGTATTTAATGAAAGAGAATTGTTCCAAAAAAATAATGAACATACTGATAATGGATACTATAAAGTTCCAAAGATCATTGACTAATATGCATAATAAAACAGTTTCAGAGCTAAAAAAATATATAAAAGAAAAGGAAATAAGTTCGCTTGAGCTTACCAAACATTTTATAGATAGAGTAAAAAATATAGATACTCAATTAAATTCTTTTGTTTCTATAACAGAGGAATATGCAATTACTCAAGCTAAGAAAATAGACTTGGAAATCTCAAAGGGTGAAGTGCGGCCTCTAGCAGGAATTCCATTAGCTCAAAAGGATATTTTTTGTACGAAAGACTTAAAGACAACATGTGGCTCGAGGATGCTAGAAAATTTTATTAGTCCATATGATGCAACAGTTGTAGAAAAACTTAATCATGCAGGTATGGTAATTATTGGCAAAACTAATATGGATGAGTTTGCAATGGGGTCATCAAATGAAACTAGTTATTTCGGTGAAGTTAAAAATCCGTGGAATACAGAATATGTTCCTGGTGGTTCGTCCGGTGGTTCTGCAGCGAGTGTTGCTGCAAGACTAGTACCTTGTTCCACAGGGACTGATACTGGAGGGTCAATAAGACAGCCCGCATCACTAACAGGTGTTTGTGGTATTAAGCCAACTTATGGAAGAGTATCAAGATATGGAATGATCGCATTTGCTTCAAGTCTAGATCAAGCAGGAGTTTTCACTAGAACTGCTGAAGATTGCGCTATACTTTTAACTCATATTTCTGGATATGATCCTAAAGACTCCACATCATCAAGGAAAGAGGTACCAGATTATGAAAAAGAGTGCAAAAAGAAATTTACTAACATGGTCATCGGAATTCCTACTGAATTTTTAGATGGCCTCGATGATGAAGTCAAAGAAGTATTCGAAGAAAACGTTAAAGTACTTGAAAAAAATGGATGTACATTTAAAAATATTAGTCTCCAAAGTTCTAAACTAGGTGTATCTGCATATCAAGTAGTTGCTCCAGCCGAATGCTCGTCTAATCTATCTAGGTTTGATGGTGTTAGATTTGGGCATAGAGCTGATAGTGTTAAAAACATTGATGATTTATATAAAAAATCGAGATCAGAAGGCTTTGGACAAGAAGTGAAGAGAAGAATATTAATTGGAACATACGCATTATCTGCTGGATACTATGACGCCTATTATCTTAAGGCTCAAAAAATAAGAAAAGTTATTTCTAATGAATTTGAACAGGCATTTAAAGAGGTTGATCTAATCTTGGGCCCAACCGCTCCGGATTGTGCGTTTAAACTTGGAGAAAAGACTAATGACCCTATCGCAATGTATCTCTCAGATGTCTTTACAGTCAGTACTAATCTTGCAGGTTTGCCTGCAATGTCATTGCCTATGGGTTTCAAAAATAATCTACCCCTTGGATTACAGATAATAGGGAATCATTTTGATGAATCAAAAATATTATCATTAGCGCACCATTACCAACAAATAACTGATTGGCATTTAAAAAAACCTGAGATATCTGGAGATTAATATGTGGGAATCAGTTATAGGTTTAGAAATTCATGTGCAGCTTAATACAAAGAGTAAAATCTTCTCTCCTGCATCTACAGATTTTGGTGCACCACAAAATACTCAAGCCTGTGCTATTGATTTAGGTATGCCAGGTGTATTACCTGTTTTAAATGAAGAAGCTGTTATTATGGCCGTCAAGTTTGGTATAGCTGTCGGCTCTGACATTTTAGATAACTCGATATTTGCAAGAAAAAATTATTTCTACCCTGACTTACCCAAGGGTTATCAGATTTCACAATATGAGATACCCATTGTATCTGGTGGATGTATGGAAATCATTACAAACGGAAAATCTAAAACGATCAATCTAACAAGAGCCCATTTAGAAGAAGATGCTGGTAAATCAATTCATGATCTATATCCAAATGAAAGCGCTATTGATCTTAATAGGGCTGGGACTCCTCTTATAGAAATTGTTTCAGAACCAGAGATGGCAAACGCAGAGGAAGCTGTTCAATACTTGAAAAATATCCATTCATTGGTTAGATATCTTGGGATAAGTGATGGAAATATGCAAGAAGGATCGTTTAGATGTGATGCAAATATTTCACTAAAAAAGAAAGGCTCAGATATATTGGGCACAAGGGCAGAAATAAAAAATATAAATTCCTTTAAATATGTGGAAAGTGCAATTAATCATGAAATTGAAAGACAAACTTTAATACTTGATAGAGGTGATAAAGTTACCCAAGAAACTAGGCTTTATGATCCCTCAAAGAACGAAACGAGATCAATGAGATCTAAGGTTGAGGCTAATGATTACAGATACTTCCCTGACCCAGATTTGCTTCCAATATCTATTGATCAAGATTTGATAAAAAGTATCAAAGACAATATGCCTGAGCTTCCGAGTGCAAAAAAAACAAGGTTTATAGATCAGTATGGGCTCAATGAGTACGACACTATTATACTAGTTTCGGATAGAGATTTATCTGAATATTTTGAAAATGTATTAGAAGACTCAAATTTAAACCCTAAAATGACGGCAAACTGGATAATAACAGAAGTTCTCGCACTAGCTAAAAAAACTTACTTATCAGTCAAGGATTACCCTGTTACGTCTGATAATCTGAGGGATTTACTATTATATGTTATGGATGAAACTATCTCCAGTAAGCAGGCTAAGGAAGTCTTTGAAAGAATGTGGGAAAACAAGGAAAATCCAAGGGACATCATAGAGAATGAGGGAATGAAACAGATCTCTGATATAAATGAATTGGATAAAATAGTTGATAATATCATTAAAAACAACTATAAAAGTGTAGAAGAGTATCAAAGCGGAAAAGATAAGTTGCTTGGTTTCTTTGTTGGCCAAGTTATGAAAGAAACTAAAGGACAAGGGAATCCGAAAATCGTAAATCAACTACTGAAGGAAAAATTAAAAAAATGATCAATGATATATTCAAAAAAATTAAAGGAGCTTTTTCAACAGATCTATCAATTGATTTGGGTACAGCAAATACACTGATATATGTAAAAGGTCGAGGTATTGTATTGGATGAGCCATCTGTTGTAGTAGTTAGAGATGAGCGTGGTGCCAGTGGAAGAAAAATTGAAGCAGTTGGATTAGAGGCAAAAAAAATGTTAGGTAGAACCCCGACTGGATTACAAGCAATAAGACCAATGAAAGATGGTGTTATTTCAGATTTTATGGTCTGTGAAAAAATGCTTCAACATTTTATTAGAAAGGTTCATGATAATAGGTTTTTCAGACCTAGTCCAAGAGTATTAGTTTGCGTTCCGTGTGGTGCCACACAAGTAGAAAGAAGAGCAATCAAAGAATCAGCTTCAGGGGCAGGTGCAAGAATAGTTCATTTAATAGATGAACCAATGGCAGCAGCAATAGGAGCCGGGATGCCTATAGATGAAGCCCGTGGATATATGGTCCTTGATATTGGAGGAGGAACATCCGAAGTAGCAACAATCTCATTAAATGGAATAGTTTATGCGTCATCAACTAGAATTGGCGGAGATACATTTGATGATCAAATTATTGCATATGTAAGAAGGAACTATGGTTGCGTGATAGGTTATCCGACTGCAGAAAAAATTAAACATACTGTTGGGTGTGCATATCCTAGTAGTGATCTGCTTGAGATAGAAGTGAAAGGAACAAATCTATCGGCAGGTGTTCCACAATCGTTTACGGTTAATAGCAACGAAATATTAGAAGCTCTTCAGGATTCACTACAGGGGATTATAGGTGCAGTTAAAACTGCTCTCGAACAAACTCCTCCTGAACTGGGTGCGGATATACATGAACGTGGTATGGTTCTAACAGGTGGTGGAGCTTTGTTAAGAGATTTAGATAAGCTTATTACCGAAGAAACCGGCATGTATGTCATTGTAGCTGAAGACCCAATGAGTTGCGTAGCTAGAGGTGGAGGAAAAGTGTTGGAAATCATTGATCAAGAAGGGATTGAGTTTTTATCCGTTGACTAATAATGGAGCGCTTTTATAAAAAAAGTACTGCAGATTTCTATACTCTAGTATTTCTAATATTTTTATCTATAACTACTATAGTTTTAGACTACAAATATAATCAAATCACATATATCAGGTCTATTATCAATGACTTAATTGTCTATCCTATTGATAAATTATCAAATCTTCCGAGATCATTCATGAATGAATTAATACGAGAATCAAGTAACATTGAAGATTTAGAACGTCAATTAAGGGTTCTGGAAAAAAAAAATATATCTCTAAAAATACAGCTTCAGGAATTAAATTCATTAAAAGATGAAAATACAAGGTTGCGAAAAATCTCTAAAGCATCCAGTATTTTGTCTCAAAAACAAACAATTGCAAAAGTTATTAATAATACCGCGAGTCCAAACAAAAGAGTTGTTGCTATTGATAAAGGTGAGAAACATGGGATTTATATTGGTCAAAATGTGATTGGTGTTAATGGCTTAGTTGGACAAATTATAGATAAAGCCTTTTTATCATCAAAAGTAATTTTAATAACTGATCCTAGTCATACTATTCCATCAGTTGTTAATAGAACTGGTGAAAATATTTTAGTTAGTGGTCATGAAACAGCAGGAATACTAATTGTTCAATATGCTGAAATGAGTGTAGATATAGTTGAGGGGGATATTATCTCAACATCAGGAATTGCAGGAAGATTTAAATCTAAAATACCAATTGGAATCGTTACCAAAAAGATGAGTAATCGAGATAAGAAGTTTAGTGAGATTGAAATAAAGCCGTTTGAAAAAATTGGGCAGATGTCTGAGTTAATATTGATATGGGATTATAAACCTAAGGTTAAGACTGATGAGTAGCTTTTTTGTTGTAACATTGTCACTTCTATTTTCAATTGTTTTAACGATAACAACCTTCCCTCTTGGGTACTTTTCTCCTGACTGGATACATTTGTTTTTGATATATTGGATACTGGCAACTCCTGCATCAATTAGTTTGGTAACTGTTTGGGTGATTGGTCTTTTAGTAGATGTTGTCCTAGGTTCTACATTAGGAGTGAATGCACTAGTATATAGCTTAATCGGCTACCTTGTCTTTAAATCATATATGATGATACGTTACTTAACTATATTGCAACAAGCAATTCTTATTCTTTTTCTCTTGTCCGTCAAGGTCACATTAATTTTATGGATTGACGAAATGATGGGTACTTCTAACTATACATTTTCATTGTATTACACACCTGTTATAAGTTCTTTAGCTTGGCCACTAGTTTATTATTTTTTAAGAAATCTCAGAAGAAGATATAATATCATTTAATGAATATACTTTCTGATTCAGATAATAAAGAAATATCATCTTTTTTAAAAGATGTTCTTAATGACTATTATGATAAAACTATAACTCAAAACCTTTCTATTAATTTCAATAAAGAAGGAGTTGAGCTGATTAATAATAATTATAAAAAACCTGTTTCTATAATGATAGATTTCTTCGACAAAAGAATGAATAATAAAATAAAGCAAAGATTGTCAGGAAAAAAAGATATATTCCATAAATTGTTTCCAAAAAAAAACTCTACACTATTGGATTGTACCGCAGGATATGGGCGTGATGGTTATATTTTAAGGTCAATGGGCTTCAATATAACTATGATTGAAAATAGCCCTGTGATGTCCCTTTTATTAAATAATGCATTAAAGAAAATAAAGTTGTCTAATTTTATCATGTATCATGGAAATGCTTATGACTTCCTTCGTCATACAGAAAAAATCTATGAATATATTTATATAGATTTTATGTTTAATAAATCAAAGAATAGTTCTCTGTCATCAAAAAATGATGAGACTCTAAAACTAATATCATTTCAGGATCTAAATAAAAATAATCTTATTAATCTCGCTATAAAAAAGTCAGTTAGTCGTGTAGTGGTTAAGGAACCGAAACATTCATTGAGCAAGATGATGATGCCCGAATATATGATAAAAACTAAGCTTTTAAATTATTATATATATAAAGGTGCTTATGGAAAAACTTAATAATATAATATTACATGTATGCTCTAATAATAAAAATAGAGAAATTATTCTATATGAGCATCTGAGCAGCTATATAACTGAATCATTAAATCATTTAAATATAACTCATAAAAGTTTATATAATCTAAAGTCATTAACAAATCTTGATTCTGATAATCTTTTGTTATTATGTATAGATGAAAATACACTAAATCATAAAGAAATATATGGAGAAATTGGAAGCATAATTTTAAAACACCCAAATCATATTATTCTAATCAATAAAAGCAACCATAACTATTTAGAAAATCAAATACATAAGTCCCTAATGTCATTAGGTTTTAAATTAATTTCACAAAATAATCATGACGATGTTATTTTTCTCTTTTATACTTATAATATAAGTGACTACAAAAATACACCGGACTGGCTGAATAGTGATAATTGGGCAAATCCAAAATTATGGGAGAAATAAAAATGGAAGATTTAATTAAAAAGATACTTACTGAAACGATTATTGATTCTTCAGTTACTGTGGAAGGAGGAGAGTCCAAATATACAGTAAAAGTAATCAGTGAAATATTCAAGGATAAAACTATAATTGAAAGGCACAAGATTATCTATGCTGCATTAGACAGTTATATAAAATCTGGTGAAATACATGCATTAACCATCAAATCTTTAACAATTGATGAGAGCAATAATATCTAGTCACAAGAATTTTAATAGTTCTAAAATTATCCATGTAGATATGGATTGTTTCTATGCTTCGGTAGAAATTAGAGAAAGACCAGAATTAAAAAATAAACCTGTAGCTGTTGCAGGTAGCTCAGCAAGTAGAGGTGTGATCACTACATGTAACTATATAGCTAGAAAATTTGGTATTAGATCAGCTATGCCATCTATCACAGCAAAAAGATTATGTCCTCATATTGTTTTTTTACCTGTAAATATGGAAAAATATAGATTGATATCCAAGGAAATACATAAGATATATAAATGTTATACCAAAGTTATTGAGCCAGTTTCTCTAGATGAGGCCTACCTAGATGTCACAAACTCCGAGTATTGTCAGGGAGACCCAGAAGAGATGGCTCGACAAATAAGAATGAAAATTCATGAAGATATAGGTATCACTGCTTCTGCCGGAATTGCATCTAATAAATTTTTAGCAAAAATTGCCAGTGACTGGAACAAACCTAATGGTCAATATTCAATTCCCGATAATGCTATTAAAAATTTTATATTAAAACTGCCTGTAAGAAAAATATATGGAGTTGGTAAAAAAACTGAAATATTATTAAAAAGTAATGGAATTAATACGTGCCAAGATTTACAAAAACTAAGTAAAGAAAGACTTTCTGGTTTGCTTGGAAAATATGGGCGTACCTTATATTCTCTGTCTAGAGGAATAGACTCAAGAAAAGTTGAAAGCCACAAGATTAGCAAGAGTCTAAGTGTTGAAGACACCTATATGGTTGATTTAACCAATCAAGAGCAAACTTTAAATGAATTGAGATTATTATATTTAGAACTAATAAAAAGATTAAACATGGAGATATATAAAAAAAGGATAATAAAATCATGTTATGTGAAGATTAAATTTAATGATTTCAAATTAACTACAATTCAAAAATCAAGTGAAGTAATTAATTATGAGATCTATGCTAATCTGTTAAACAAAAGTCTTTTAACTAATAGAAAATCCATAAGACTTTTAGGCGTAGGCGTGCAATTCAATAATGAGTCAATAAGTCAACTAAATCTAGATATCTCATAAATTATACTAGTAATATTGCTAGTTTTTTCTTATGATGGTTAATACTAAATATTGGGGTAACTTATGAAATTCGAAACTATAGCAATACACGGAGGATACTCTCCGGAAGCTACTACAAATGCTGTAGCTGTACCTATTTATCAAACAGCATCTTACTCATTCAGAGATTCACAGCATGGAGCTGATTTATTTGACCTTAAAGAAGCTGGGAATATTTATACCAGGATAATGAATCCTACATCTGATGTGTTAGAAAAACGAGTAGCGGCGATGGAAGGTGGTATTGGAGCTCTTGCTTTGGCGTCTGGATCTGCAGCAACAACATACGCTATTATGACAATTTGTGAGGCTGGAGATAATATTATAAGTACAAGCACTTTATATGGCGGAACATATACTTTATTTGCCCATCAGTTACCTCGTTTTGGAGTAGATGTTAAATTTGGTGAACATGACAAAATTGCTGACATGGAAAAATTAATCGACTCAAAGACCAAAGCTATATTTTGTGAATCAATAGGAAATCCAGCTGCAAATGTTGTAGATGTCCCAAAAATGGCCAAGATGGCACATAAGCATGGAATACCATTAATAGTTGATAATACTGTTCCTTCTCCGTATTTATTTAGACCTATAGAGCATGGTGCTGACATAGTCGTTCACTCTTTAACAAAATATATGGGTGGACATGGAACTACGATTGGTGGAATTATAGTTGACTCAGGAAAATTTCCTTGGGCAAAACACAAAACAAGATTTAGTAGATTAAATACCCCAGATCCTTCTTATCATGGTGTTGTTTATACAGAAGCAATGGGAGATGCAGCATTTATAGGCGCCGCAAGAGTAGTACCGTTAAGAAATATGGGTGCAGCAATATCTCCATTTAATAGTTTTTTAATACTACAAGGAATTGAAAGTCTAGCAGTAAGAATGGATAGGCATTGTGAAAATGCAGTTAAAGTTGCAAATTTTCTAATGAAACATCCTAATGTTACATGGGTAAATTATCCAGGCATTGCAAGTAGCCCTGATTACGAGTTAGTTAAAAAATTAATGAATGGGAAAGCATCCAGTGTATTAAGTTTTGGAATTAAAGGTGGCAAAAAAAATGGTGCCAAGTTTATAGATAATTTAGATTTAATTGTAAGGTTAGTTAATATTGGTGATGCTAAATCATTAGCATGTCATCCTGCATCTACTACTCATAGGCAATTATCACCTGAAGAACTTAAACAAGCCGGAGTTCCAGAAGATCTAGTAAGGCTTTCTATCGGAATAGAAAATTCTGATGATATTATTAGTGATATAGAGCAAGCACTAGATGGCGTTTTTGGAAAAACTAAAAAAAAGAAATAAGTTAATTATTATTTTTTAATATATATTTCGTTGCCCTGTGCTTTGAATTCCTTAGATTTTTCATCCATCCCAAAATCTATTGCGACCTTTATGTCTTTTAAGCCTTTATGATTAGCATAATCTCTAATGTCTTGAGTTATCTTCATTGAACAGAAATGTGGACCACACATAGAACAAAAATGTGCAACTTTTGCGCTTTCTTGTGGCAGAGTTTCATCATGAAACTCTTTGGATTTATAAGGATCTAATCCTAGATTAAATTGATCTTCCCATCTAAATTCAAATCGAGCTTTTGATAATGCATTATCACGATATTGAGCAGATGGATGTTGGTTTGCTAAATCAGCTGCATGAGCTGCAATTTTATATGCAATTAAGCCATCTTTAACATCATCTTTGTTAGGTAACCCTAAGTGTTCTTTTGGGGTTACATAACATAATAAAGCTGTACCATATGATCCTATATTAGCAGCGCCAATAGCTGAAGTAATATGATCATATCCTGGTGCAATGTCTGTTACGAGAGGCCCTAATGTATAAAAAGGAGCTTCATTACACAACTCTTCTTCCATGACAACATTCTCCTTAATCATATGAAGTGGTATATGGCCTGGTCCCTCTATCATAACCTGTACATCATGTTCCCATGCTTTTTTAGTTAACTCCCCAAGCGTCTTAAGTTCAGAAAATTGAGCGTCATCATTTGCATCAGCAATACTGCCGGGTCGTAGTCCATCACCCAATGAAAAAGAAACATCATATTTTTTCATAATTTCACAGATATCATCATAATTAGTATACAAAAAATTTTCTTTATGGTGGGTTAAGCACCATTTAGAAATAATCGAGCCACCTCTCGAAACAATACCTGTTAATCTATCCATGGTTTTCGGTATATAACTTAAAAGCACACCAGCATGAATTGTAAAATAATCAACTCCCTGCTCAGCCTGCTGAATCAATACTTCTCTAAAAAGATCATAAGTTAGATCTTCAGGCTTCCCATTAACTTTTTCTAAAGCTTCATAAATTGGGACAGTTCCAATCGGTACAGGAGAATTTCTTATTATCTGTTCTCTAGTTTCATATAAATTTTTTCCAGTTGACAAATCCATGACTGTATCCGCACCCCATCTAACCGACCATAATAATTTATCTAACTCCTCATTCACATCAGACTGTACTGGAGAATTACCAATATTAGCGTTCACTTTTGTTAAAAAATTTTTTCCAATAATCATGGGTTCAATTTCTGGATGATTAATATTACAAGGTATTATTGCTCTCCCATTAGCTACCTCTTCCCTAACAAACTCTGGTGTAATTTTATTATCATGACCAGTAGTATTCTTAAAAATATTTTCTCTTATAGATACATACTCCATTTCAGAGGTAATAATACCTTTTTTTGCATAATGCATTTGAGTAATATTTGTATCCTTAGATTTTCTAGCAGTCTTAATTATTTGATACTGAGCATTATCAAAACTTTTTTTTAAGTCATCAAGATAACTTCTTTCGTACTCAATACTATCATCTCTATTAGAAATCCATGGTGATCTTGTTTTTTTAAGCCCCAAAGATACATCAATTTTATAATCAGGATCGGTATAAGGCCCAGTTGTATCATATACATATATAGGACCATTTATTTGAGCAGTATCATTTAGCTTTGTAGGTGTTTGTTTTATCATCCGAGAAGGAACATGTATATCAGGAGCAGAGCCCTCAACATAGTATTTTTCTGATGCAGGAAAATTATCCGAATACTCATTTATATCAATTTTTTTATCAGTCATATGATAGATCAGCTTATATTAATTAATTGTATTTTGATTTATAATACAACAATACTAAACTTACCGATGAAATGAAAGTAGATAATACTGATACAATAAATATGGTAGATAATCATATCAGGTCTCTGAATGTTATCGATAATAATGTCTTGGATGTTCTTAAAATAATACCTAGAAAGATATTTACTCCTGAAACATATAAGAATTTTTCACATATAGATATAAACATTCCTATTGGAAATAATGAATACATGCTTATGCCATCTGTAGAAGCAAAATTACTGCAAGCTCTAAATATTAAACTAAATGAAGACATTCTTGTAATAGGTTCAGGAACAGGATATCTGTCCTCATGTGCTTCTTTATTGGGAAACAAAGTGCATGCAATTGATATATATAGCGACCTAATTGAAATATCTAAAAAGAACTCAAATCATGATTTTTTGAAAACAAATATATTATATGAACGTTTGGATATAATGGATAATCTCTCAATTATTAAAAAATACAATATCATAATTCTAACAAGTAGTATTGATAATATTGATATTATAACTAATCATATGAATAGCAACTCTCGAGCTTTTATATTTTTCGGCAAAAACACAGCTCCTATGAAAACAGGAATTTTGCTCACAAAATTAAAATCATCAAGCCTGATAAGAGACGATATAATTGAAACTGATGTTAAACCTATTATTATGAAAAACAATGATTGAAAAGACAGTATTAGAGATCAATGAAATCTTGAACGATGTCAGTAATAGTGCCATGATTCTTGATGTCAGAGAAAAATGGGAATATGATATATGCCATATAGAAAACTCAGTTCATATTCCAATGGGGAAAATCACTGAGAGGAAAAATGAGTTAAATCAGAATGATATGGTCATAGTGGTTTGTCATCATGGGGTTAGAAGCAGAAGTGTTGCTAAATATTTAGATGCCAATGGTTTTAACAATATAATTAATTTGAGTGGAGGCATTGATGCTTGGTCAAATGAAATAGACCCGTCAATGACTAAATATGTTTAAATTTAGATTATTTATTTTAGTATTAATTATTTCATTATCGCCAAATATATATTCTTCAGATATTCTAGATATATATAATAGAGCAATAAAATATAATAATGATTTGAGAATAATTTCTAATGATAATAATATTTCAGAAGAATTATACGATCAGACATCTTCTTCTTTATTACCAGAAATCGGAATAACTGCTAGTACTCAAGAAAACTATACTAACAAATATAGCGGGACCGGAGATATAAAGGACTACACTACTGAGACTGCATCATTAACAATAACTCAACCAATTCTTCGTATTTATTTTTTCGATGAACTTAATAAAGCGGAAGCAAATTTAGATAAATCTAAAGTTAGAGTTGATGGCTATAAAAAAGATTTAATTATTAAGTCTGCGGAATTATATTTTTCTTTAATTAATTCTAATAATGCATATAAGGCAAGTATTATAAAATCTAATATGACGTCATTATCATATAAAAATGCAAAAAAACTATTTATAAATGGCTATATTACTAATGTAGAACTTAATAAATATAAAAATAATTTTGATATTGCTAAGATAGAATCTGATATATCAAAAAATAAGCTTGAGTTAGCTAAGCAAGATATTTATATCTTAACAGGCAGAGAAGCTTTAGACATACATGATTTAAAACCCATAATGGATATAGACTTCAGAAGTTATAATTCTAGCTCATTACTATCTAAAGCGATGAGGTCATTTGATGCTATAAAACTTGCATTATTAGATGTTGATATCTCAAAATATGAAATGTATTCTAATAAATCTCAACATTACCCCACTATTGATTTGATAGCGACATATGATTATTCGGATACCTCCGGTGGATCTCGATTAGGCAAAGTAACAAGGGAATCTAACACCATTGGATTAACAGTAAATTTCCCTATTTATCAAGGTGGATATCAAAGCTCTAAAGTAAAAGAGTCTAAATATAAATATGAGAATGCTAAACTAAATCTGGACCAATTAAGAAGGACAGTTAAGAGAGATATAATTGATAAAGTAAATAATCATAACTTATTAAAAAAATATATTATTGCTAACAAAGACAGGTATAAAAATACTAATCTAGATTACTTGGCAATAAAAAATGGTTTTCAATCAGGGCTGTATACTGATGTCGAACTTAAGGAAGCAGAATATAACCTAGTAATATCTAAAAATGAACTAGTTTCAAATACTCTTAAATATCTACTGACTGATCTTCAACTAAGAAAATACTCTTCTGAATTAAGTATTCAAAATATTATTAATATAAATGAAATGCTTATTTGGTAAATCTAATAATTGAATGTTTAAATATAATTTATTTTTATACCTACTAAGCCCTTACTTAATAATGAAAGTTGTTTTTAACGCTTTTAGAAGAAAAAGCGGGGTGATATTTATCTTGCAGAGACTAGGTTTGGTAAATCCAAGAGCTGATAGAGAAACTATATGGATACACGCGTCATCTGTTGGTGAAACCAAAATTGCTCTATCTTTGTACTCAAAACTTGCCCTCACCTATCCTAAGGCATTATTTTTTATAACTACTACGACATCTTCATCTCGATTACTTATTACTGAATCTGAAAGATTGAGGCATTGTTATTTACCATTAGACTGGGCGTTAACGATTAAACGCTTCATTAGATTAATTAAACCCAAAGTATGTATTATCATTGAAACAGAAATATGGCCAAATCTAATTACTGTATGCAATGATAATAAAATTCCTATTACAATTATAAATGGACGCCTGTCGAATAAGACGTTAAATACTAATAATTTAGTAAAGAATATATATAAAAGTGCACTACAAAAAATTACGTTGATAATGTGTAAATCAGAATTAGAAAAAAATCATTTCATAGAACTTGGTGGGTCTATGGTGAAAACTGATGTTATAGGAAATATAAAATATTCTCAATATAATCATATTACGCATAAAGATAATATAATTAATAAAAAGTATGTATTAGCCGTATCTACTCATCAAGACGAAGAAAGACAAATAATAACAGAATGGCTAAAAACTCATGGAAAGAGGATTCTTTTAGTGATAGTGCCGAGACATCCGGAAAGATTGGGTGATATTTTATCTGATTTACCACTAGATATGGTAGAAATAGCCATTAGAAGTAAAAATGAAAGAATTAGGAATTCTACACAAATATACATAGCCGATACTATTGGTGAAACAGAAAATTTAATAGAACACTGTGAATTCGTCTTCATAGGTGGTTCCCTGGTTGATCATGGAGGTCAAAATTTTCTTGAAGCAGCCTCTTATGGGAAAACTATTATTGTAGGACCATATATGTATAATTTTATAGATGAAACCGAAGAGTTTCTAAAAAGTAATGCCATGATAATGGTAAAAAATGCAAGTACCTTGAAGCATGTATTTGAAAGACTTTTAAAATCGAAACAAAGAAGAGAGCTTTTTGGTGAAAATGCCAAGAAGATCATGATAAAGAAAAAAGATATTATAAGTGATTACTGCATAGCTATCACAAAACTTATTCGCTAATAGATTTGTAACCATCTATGATTTTTTTATATTGTAATTCATTATAAAAATTCATTTTTATCAAAGATCTTTTTAATCTATCAAGATTAGACTTAATATGATGTTTCTTAATTTTTCTAAAATATGATTTATCGAAGTCTAATATAGAAATAGACCCACTCTCCTTATCAATCATAATATTTGTTATATTTAGGTCGCCATGATATATGTTTAAATCATGCATTTTACGAATCTCTATTCCAATTTTCTTCCAACATTCATCTTTCATATTATTAGAAGATAAGACTTCTTGTAAGGTATAGGATGGTAATGAGTTTGTGATGAGGTTTGCGGTATAATATAAGTAAGTGTATGTAACCCAACCGATAATTGGCTTACAAGTATTAAAGTTAGACTTATATAAGTAATTTAATATAGCAAACTCTTTATATGATCTAGTGTTTTGAACTTTTCCCACTACATACTTGTCATTTAAGCATGACATTAATCCTTTTCTAAAATAATGCTTTTTAACCCACTTATTATCATTAATCCATTGTACATTTAATACTTCATCGGTGGTAAAGTCTCCATTTAAAAATAACTCTTCTATGTTAATTCCTATGTCTTTATCATAGAATATGTACTGATTGTTAATTTTTTTAATTATAATATTCAATTTATGTCTCAAATAACTAACTCGCTAAAATCTATCTGCATTATAAGATTATCTTCTATTGGTGATATCACACATATGATACCAATAATACAAACATTAAAATACTATCTTCCCAAAACAAATCTTACATGGATTATAGGGAAAACAGAATACTCGCTTGTTAAAAATATAGAAAATATAGATTTTGTTGTAATAGATAAAAATAATTTTCTATCTGCTATCAGAGCATTGAGAACAATTAAAGATAATAAATATGACGTACTGCTCCATATGCAAGTATCATTTAGATCCAATATAATAAGCACATTTATTAATGCCAAACGTAAAATTGGATTTGATTCTACAGGTTCGAAAAATTTACATTCTTTCTTTATTAATGAAAGAATAGATTCTACATATGGAATACATGTCATGGATGCATTTTTTTGCTTTCTATCTAAGATTGGGCTGGATGATAAAAATTTTAAATATGATATGAATATAAAGTTAAATAATATTTTAAATCTAAAAGAGAAGTATATAGTAATTAATCCGTTCACCAGTTCGCGTAGATTTAATTATAGAGAGTGGGATATTGGTAATTATAATATCATTATAGATTACTTACATAGAAATTATAAAATTAGCTCTATTATTATTGGTGGTAACAGTGAATATGAGTTAGAGAAATCTACGTTATTTAATAATAAAGCCTATGTAATCAATATGGTTGGAAAAACTGATTTGGAAGATGCTTATAATTTGATTAGATTATCTGAATTATATATTGGTCCTGATTCTGGTACTCTTCATATAGCTTCTATGCTCAAAAAACCAGTAATAGGCTTATATGCAACATCTAATCCTTTGAGAACTGGTCCTTACTATGAAATGAAGTATACTATTAACAAGTATCCTGAGGCCTTGAAGATATTTAATAATAAAACTAAACATTCATCTATATGGGGGGAACGAGTACGTAACAAAAATGCAATGTCATTAATAAAAACACAAGATGTGATAAATAGTATAGATAAAATACTAAATTTTTGAAACTTTATCTATTATTGATGTTGATGATTTGCCTTCAATTAAATCAATTAAAACTACCTTTTTACCATTCTCAATCAAACAGTCTTCTCCAGCAACTTTTTTTCCTTTATAGTCACTGCCTTTAACTAATATTTCAGGTAATATTTCACATATAATATTTTCAGGGCTATCATCATCAAATAATATAATGTGGTCTACAGCACTTAGACATGATAGAACATATGCTCTATCAAGTTCTCCAACTATAGGCCTATCCTTAGATTTTATCTTTCTGACAGATAAGTCACTGTTTAAAGCTACTATTAAGATATCACCAAGTTTTTTAGATTCTTCAAGAATATAAGTATGGCCAGAATGTAAAATATCAAAGCATCCATTAGTCATTACAACTTTTTTATTATTAGATTTGTAAGATAAATACAAACTCTTTAGGTCTGATAAGCTTTCAACTAATTTGTTATTTTTTAGATTCATTGAGTAATTCACTCTGAGTTACACTTGTAGAGCCAAGCTTCTGCACTGATAAACCAGCAGCTAAATTAGACATTTTTACCGCTGAAGAAATACTTTTTCCAGCAATAATATATGACGATAATATTGATACGACAGTGTCTCCAGCTCCTGTGACATCAAAAACATCTTTCTGCGATGCTGAGTAAGATGTAGCTTTATTTTCTTCGAATAATGTCATACCTTTCTTACCTTCAGTAACAAGTAAAAAACTCAAGGATAGCTTCTTTCTAAGCCTTTCTCCTTTACTTCTAAATTCTTTTGTATTTTTAGATACTCCAGCTATTGCCTCAAACTCACTTAAGTTTGGTTTTAATAAAAAAGCTTTTTTATAAAAACTAAAGTCTAATCCTTTAGGATCTACAAAAGTCTTAATACCAAGAACCACGGCCTTCCTTAAAATTTTTTTAACTAAGGGCTTAACCATACCTTTATCATAATCTGATATTATAATTCCATCATAAGTGCTCAGAACTTTTAATATAGGCTTATAAGAGTCCATCACTACCTTAGAAAGATCTTTATCTTCATGATCAATCCGCATTATCTGCTTATTTTTATCAATAACCCTTAGTTTTATTGTCGTTCTAATATTTGGATCTTCTATGGGTTTATAATCTATTTTTGATGCTGATATAAGATCAAATAGTTTAACAGAAGCTTCGTCTTTCCCTGTTAAGCCGATAAGCGTAACATCCATCCCGAAGTCAGATAAGTTTTTTGCAACATTTGCAGCTCCACCTGGTTTGTCTATTGACGAACAAACATCTAATATAGGAACTGGTGCTTCAGGTGATATTCTATTGACTTGGCCCATCCAATATCTGTCTAGCATTACGTCGCCAATAACAAGTATTTTCTTTTTTGAAATCATTTAACTATCTGAAATTACAGTCAACCATTTATCATGCTTATCATAGGTTCCCCTGATGAGACTAAAATAATTTTCTTGGAGCATTTTAGTTATTGGTCCTGGTATTCCATTATTAATTTTTGTTTTATCTATCTCTATTATAGGGGTTACTTCAGCTGCAGTACCAGTAAAAAAAGCTTCATCGCAGTCAAAAACTTCTTTTAATTCTACTTTTCTTTGTATAGTTTCCAGTCCTAGATCATTAGCCAAGGTTATTATAGTTTTCCTTGTTATTCCATCTAATACAGTTAATAACTCAGGTGTAACTAGTTTATTATCCTTGATTAAAAAAATATTTTCTCCTGAACCTTCATTCACAGAGTTATCTGTTCCTAGAATGAGTGCTTCATCATATCCTGATGTTAATGCATCTCTGAGCGCAAGGCTCGAATTAATATAGTTTCCTGTAGCTTTTGCCTTATACAACATAGCTTCTGCGTCTCTTTTGGGAAATGGTGAAACCTTGACCCTGATACCATTGATGATTTTTTCAGCTCCTAAATAAGGACCCCAATCCCATGCTGCAATAGCGCAGTGAACTTTAAGATTGTCTGCCCTGAGGCCCATTCCTTCGCTACCATAAAAACATAGTGGTCTAATATAGGCATTATTTAAATTATTTTTACTGACGGCATCACATTGTGCCTGCATGAGCGTCTGTTTATCGAATGGTATTTTCATACCAACTAAATTAGCTGAATTAAATAATCTGTCTGTATGATCTTCTAATCTGAATATTGCAGGTCCAGCTTTTGTTTCATAGGCTCTAACACCCTCAAATACTCCAGTTCCATAATGCAAAGTATGGGTAAGAATATGAATTTTTGCTTCTTTCCAATCGCAAAAGGAACCATCCATCCATATTTGTCCTTGTAGGTCAGACATCATCATGAGCTATCACTTTTTTTATTATAAATTAACTGAAAATCATATCATGACTTAAGTAACTAAAATACATGTATTTTTCCATTAATACTAAGATCTAATGACTTTAAATGTATATTTAGTAGGTGTATAATGAGAATCATTCTCGTTTATAGAGAGTGGCCATATGACAACAATTATGAGAATTATACATGGATAAACTATTCGTAAATATTTTTTTATTATCTTCAATAATATTTACTGGTTCTTCTGATATTCTGCAAGCTGAGTCATATACACTACATGAATCGACTGAATCTAAAGAAGTAAATATCTATAGTGCTAGGAAAGCATATCTTTTGAAACCAATACTAAAAGCTTTCGAGAAAGATACTGGAATAAAAGTAAACATAATATCGGGCAAATCAAAAGAATTACAAAAAAGGATAGAACGAGAAGGAACGAATACAAGGGCAGATGTATTACTTACAGTTGATGCAGGTAACCTATATATAGCTAAATCAAAAGATTTATTAAAAAAAATATATTCAAAAAAAATTAATACACTTATTCCTGAATATCTAAGAGATCAGGATGGTTACTGGTATGGGTTATCAGTCCGATCCAGAGTTATAATGTATAATCCAAAAAAAGTAAATCTTAGTGACCTCTCAACCTATGAAGATATGGCAAATAAAAAATGGAAAGGAAGAATATGCGTCAGATCATCTGGAAATATTTATAATCAATCCTTGCTTGCATCTTTGATTTATCATCTAGGAGAGAAAAAAGCTAAAACTTGGGCTAAAAATATTGTTCATAATTTTTCTAGAAAACCAAAGGGTAATGATAGAACTCAAATGACATCTGTTATTCTTGGTGAATGTGATATAACGTTAGCTAATACTTATTACTTGGGAAAATGGATGTCTTCAGAAAAAGATAAGGATAGGAAATATGCTAAACAGATTGCTGTTTATTTTCCTAATCAGAGTGACAGGGGAGCACACATAAATATTAGTGGAGCTGCTGTTGTCAAATACTCAAAAAATTCAGATAATGCTATTAAATTAATTACATATTTAGCTGGTGATAAAGCCCAAGAATTATATGCTGAAGCTAACCATGAATATCCAATTAGAGAAAATATCAATGTTAGCAATATTGTGAAATCATGGGGGTACCCTTTTAAGCAAGACAAATTATCTGCAGCTCAATTAGGAAAAAACAACCGTAAAGCTGTCGAAATATTTGACAAGGTAAATTGGCAATAACTTTATGTTTAGTAAAATATTAGATTATAAAGATCAAATATTTTTATATTTTGTGATTCTAGTAGTAATAACTCCTATTATAACTGTACTATCATATGTATTTTCTCCATCAACCCATCTATGGGGTCATTTGGCAGATAACCTTTTATTGGAATACCTGAGTAATACTTTTTTAATACTTATGTTTGTTAGTCTAATATCAGTTGTCCTTGGAGTATCTTGTGCGTGGCTAGTCACTATGTATCAATTTCCAGGAAAAGATATATTTAAATGGCTATTAATTATGCCAATAGCTATTCCAACATATGTTTCAGCATATATATATGCAGGATTAGTGGAGCCTTCAGGTTTTTTATTCGAGTCTGCTGAAAGTACAATAGGTTTAGGAAAAGAGCTATATAACTTAATTAATTTAAGAAATATATATGGGGTAATATTTATATTGAGCATATGTCTATATCCATACATCTACCTGATAACATACTCATCGTTCAAAGAACAATCATATTGTGCAATTGAAGTCGGTAAATCTCTAGGTTTAAACAAAAAAGAATTATTTAGAAAAATTAGTATCCCTTTGGCACGGCCAGGAATTATTGCTGGTCTAAGTCTTGTGATGATGGAAACATTAGCAGAATTTGGAACGATGGATTATTATGGTGTTAGTACATTTACTACGGGTATATATAGAACATGGTTTGCCTTTGATGATGATACTAGTGCTCTTCACTTGGCATCTATTTTACTAACTTTTGTTTTTATATTAATGATATTAGAAAAATATTCTAGAGGTCGAAGTAAGTATAATCACTCATCTCAAAAAACAAGACCTATGAAGCCAATTAATATGTCTATGAGAAATGGTATTTATGCATTTTTATGGTGTTTATTAATTGTTTTGCTTGGTTTTATTATTCCAATTATTCAATTATTCTTATGGTTAATCGATACTTATTCATATCTTTTTGATAGTGAGTTTTTGGAAATTATAATAAATACTATAATAATAGGATCCTTTGCATCAGTACTAATAGTTTTAATTTCGATATATGCATCATATGTAAATAGATCAACTAGTAATATGTATACAAAATTCTCACTTAAAATATTTTCTATTGGATATTCAATACCAGGAGTTGTAATTGCAGTAGGAATTATTATACCAATCACTTTAATAGATGATCTCCAAGCTGCAATATTTGGATCACCCATATTTTATCTAAGCGGCTCATTCATTGCGCTTATTATTGCATACCTAGTTAGGTTTTCTACGATATCATTTAATGCAACTGAATCAGGTTTAAGTAAAATAAAAAATAATATCGATCTAACAGCCAAATCTTTTGGTTTTTCAAATTTTATGATCTTAAAAAATATTCATATACCGATGATGAAAACAACTGTCATTACTGCTTTGATTCTAGTTTTTGTAGACATTGTCAAAGAGCTACCTGCAACTCTAATATTAAGACCATTTAATTTTGATACTTTGGCAATACATATATATGAGTTAGCATCATCAGAACAGCTATCATTCATTGCGTCTCCAGCTTTAATGCTTATTACCATTGGATTGATTCCTGTTATAATATTGATTAGGAAAACAGTTGGTTATGAGAATGAAATTAGAGATTGAAAATATTTCACTAAATCTAGATAGTGATAGAATTCTAGATAACCTATGCTTATCTGTAAATGAAGAAGAAATATTATCCATAATAGGTCCCAGCGCATCTGGCAAAACATCTTTATTGAGAGTAATTGCAGGGTTTGAAAATATTACCACTGGTAAGATAAAATTAAATGGCCAAGTAGTCGATGATACTTCAATTGTTATTGAGCCACAAAAAAGAAACGTAGGCATCATCTTTCAAGATCTGGCACTATTTCCTCATTTAAGTTGTGCAGAGAATATAACCTTTGGTATCTCTAGGCTACCAACTGAAGAGCAAATACAAAGACTACGAAGGCTAGAAGAAGTTCTAAGTATTACTGGAATCTCCAAAAAGTTTCCTCATGAGATATCAGGTGGTCAACAACAAAGAGTTGCAATAGCAAGAGCTCTAGCGCCTAAACCTGAAATTCTTTTACTAGATGAGCCATTTAGTGCATTAGATGAAGAACTGAAAGAGAAACTCCTGGCAGATGTAAAGATTTTACTTAAAGAAGAAAAAATAACTACTATTGTCATAACACATAATATAAAAGAAGCATTTCAATTATCTGATAAGATTGCATTTTTAAATGATAAAAAAATTATACAAATTGATAGTCCCTATAATATTTATCATAAGCCTATGACAAGAGAGATAGCTAATTTTTGTGGAATTGGTAGTTTTATTAATGGAAAGATAGTTGATGCTAACTATGTTTTAACGGATCTTGGAAGACATTTTGGTGAAACATCGCCTTATGAGATTGGTACAAATGTAGATATTATGATTAGACCTGACGATGTTATTCATGATGATAATTCAACCAAATCAGCACAAGTCGTAGGGAAGATTTTTCATGGTTCAGATTTTTTATATAAGTTGAAGCTCAGTAATGGTGAAAATATTTTCTGTTATACACCTAGTCATCACGATCATGCAGTCAATGAAGTTATAGGGATAAAATCAGAGATGGATCACTTAATATTATTTAGCAAATAATCATAATTCTCTTAGTTTTCTTCTAAGAATTTTACCAACATTATTTTTAGGGATCTCGTCTATAAATATAACTTTCTTTGGTATCTTATATATTGTTAACCCTTTTTTACAATAAGTGATTATTTCACTTTGAGTTAAATCTTTTCTATTTTTAACAACAAACAAACTTATGCTCTCACCTCTGTTCGCATCATTGATCCCTACTACTCCACACTCATTGACATCTGGATGTTGTGATACATAATCTTCAATTTCATTTGGGTATACATTATAACCAGATGAAATTATCATATCTTTTTTTCTATCCACAATATTTAAAAATCCATTCTCACTAATAGTAGCAATGTCTCCTGTTTTAAAGAATCCATCATCCGTAAATGAGTTATCAGTTTCTTCAGAATTATTCCAGTATCCAGACATAACTTGTGGGCCTTTTATACAAAGCTCTCCTTCTTTTTTAAAACCAAGCTCATTGTTTTTATCATCTCTTATAGTTATATCGGTTGAGGGCATAGGTAGCCCGATAGATCCGTTAAATGGGTCAGATATAATGTTAACTGATACAATTGGAGAAGTCTCAGTCAGACCATACCCTTGAGTAATATCAACCCCAGTTATTTTTTTCCATTTACTAGCTGTACTGCTTAATACAGACATACCTCCTCCGACTGTAAATTTTAGAGAGTTAAAGTTAATCTTTTTAAATGATGAGCTCGTTAACAATAAATTAAATAACGTATTTACACCAGTAATAACAGTAAATCTATATTTCTTTAACACATTTACAAAACTCTTTAAATCTCTCGGATTTGTAATTAATATATTATTAGCACCAATACTATAAAAATACATCAGATTGACCGTGAAAGAGAAAATATGGTAAAGAGGCAATGCTGTTATAATGCTTTCTTTTCCAGGAGTAACTATAGAACCAACCCATAAATCAAGTTGTGCAATGTTAGATAATATATTTTCATGTGTAAGTACTGCAGCTTTAGACTTCCCTGTAGTACCTCCAGTATATTGCAATAGCGCAATATCATTATTTGCTAATGCAATATTATTTATATTATATGATTTTTTTAACGCGTCAGAAAATAATAAATAATTATTTCCATGCTTAATTTTTGGACCCTTAAAAAACATAACAGCCTTGACAAGTATCGACATAGTTGGAGATAATAAATCTGTTACTCTACAAACAATAATATTTTTAATGCAAGTATTTTTTATTATTGGTTCTAATTCTGAAATAAATCTATCTAAAACAATTATTGTTTCTGATTGTGAATCATTTAGTGCATTTTCAATCTCTCTGCTTTTAAATAATGGGTTTATATTTATCACTATACCTCCAGCTAGATATGATCCAAATAAAGCAACCGGGTATGTTAAAAGATTTGGAAGCATTATTGCAATCTTGGAACTTTTTTTAATAGATAATTTAGTTTGAAGATAGGATCCAAATTTTTTCGAATATTTATCTATTTCTTTATAAGTTAAGGTACTATTCAAATTTGTAAATGCAATTTTATTTGGAAATAAAGAAGTTGAATTTTTCATTAAATCTATAATTGAATTAAATCTTAAATCACCAATATCTGACGATACATTTTTTGGATAACGTTTGAGCCAAATTTTCTCCATAACTTCATCTTAGCATTAAAAAATAATAAAGCCTCCATAGATAGAGGCTTTAGAATAAATTGATAAAAAAAATCCCCAAAACTTTCATTCTGAGGATTTTAAATTTTTCCTAGATAGGAAGGGGATTACATTCCCATACCGCCCATTCCCATGCCGCCCATGCCGCCCATATCTGGCATTGCAGATGCGCCACCAGCGCTAGGTGCATCATCAGATGCTAACTCAGTGACCATACA
>Ga0257114_1000247_pt1 | contig 41842 bp, 37 predicted proteins | sample SI112_10mmetaG_FD_190149 | JGI IMG/M metagenome (GOLD analysis project Ga0257114, IMG submission 190149) | Marine microbial communities from Saanich Inlet, British Columbia, Canada - SI112_10m | ecosystem: Environmental > Aquatic > Marine > Inlet | place: Canada: British Columbia | collected...
TGATTATGATTATGATTATGATTTTCATCATATTGAGTCTTATTTATTTTATGTTTTTTCATGATTTTTTAATAAAAAAATAAGTATTGCCTATAAAAAAAATACTTCTTTGTTAACGGATTCTCCAATTTGAAGTACAATAATGCCATAAAATTAATTTTAAATGATTTTATCTAATCTGAGAATAAAGAATGTTAACAATAAAGCTTCCTGATGGTTCAGAAAAAAATTTCAAAAAACCAACTAATGGCTATGAAATTGCTAATTCTATTGGTGAAAATCTAGCAAAAGCGGCGGTAGCAATCAATATTAATGGTGCACAGCAAGATTTATGCGATGAAATTAATATGAATGCTGATGTTTCAATAATCACTATTAATACAGATGAAGGTCTAGAAATAATGCGCCACACTCTCACTGCGCAGGTTCTAGCCAGAGCATTAAAAAATCTCTACCCTAGAGCAAAACTTGCAATTGGACCAACTATTGATGATGGGTTTTATTATGACTTTTCCTGCGAACAACAGCTATCAGTGGATGACCTGCCTGCGATAGAAAAAGAAATGAAATCAATTATTGCTTCTGATGCAATTATAGAAAAATCACTAAAAACCAAGGCTGAAGTTATCAGTCTCTTCAAAGAGCGTGATGAAAAATACAAGATTGATATTATTGAAAACTCTAACCAAGAGAAGAACTTTCAAATCTATCAACAAGGTTCCTCAGATTTTATAGATCTCTGTAGAGGGCCCCATCTGCCATCATTAAAGCAAATAGGGGCATTTAAATTAACAAAAATCTCAGGTGCTTATTGGAAAGGTGATGCTCAGAATGAAATGTTACAAAGAATTTATGGAACTGCATGGTCAAACAATAAAGATCTAAAGAAATACCTTTTTAAACTAGAAGAAGCAGAAAAAAGAGATCACAGAAAATTAGGTAAACTCATGGATCTGTTTCACTTTCAAGATGAGGCGCCAGGCGCGATCTTCTGGCACGCTAAAGGTTGGAAGTTATTTCAAAAACTCATTGATTATATGAGAGAACAACAGACTATTGCTGGTTATAATGAGGTTAATACCCCTGAATTAATGGATAGATCACTCTGGGAAGCATCTGGCCACTGGGAATCCTTCAGTGAGCATATGTACACAACAGAAACTGGTGATGGAAGAAATTTTGCAATAAAGCCTATGAATTGTCCTGGGCATGTACAGATATTTAAACAAGGAATTACCAGTTATCGCGATTTACCTTATCGATTAGCTGAATTTGGAAAGGTCCATCGTTATGAACCATCAGGTGCTCTTCATGGAATGTTAAGAGTGAGAGCATTCACTCAAGATGATGCGCATATCTTCTGCACAATTGATCAGGTAACTAAGGAAACGATAGCTGTTTGTGAACTGATTCTTGGAATATATCGTGATTTTGGCTTCGAAGATGTCGTCATTAAATTTGCTGATAGACCAAAAATTCGAGTTGGTGATGATTCTATTTGGGATAAAGCAGAAAATGCACTAAAAAATGCGCTAGAGAAGACTGGTTTAAAGTATGAATATAATCCTGGTGAGGGTGCATTTTACGGACCAAAATTAGAATTTGTTTTGAGGGATGCTATTGGTAGAGATTGGCAATGTGGTACTCATCAGGTCGATTTGAATCTACCCTCTCGTCTCAATGCAAAATACATTGGTGAAGATGGTCAAAAACATACCCCAGTATTACTTCACAGGGCTATGTTTGGATCATTGGAGCGATTTATTGGAATATTGATTGAACATCATGCTGGAAAACTCCCGCTCTGGTTATCACCACTTCCAGTTAAAATTCTTACCATCACCTCAGATGCAAATGAATATGCTGAGAATGTAGCAAAAAAACTAATAGAAGCAGGAATATCTGCTGAATGTGATCTACGAAATGAAAAAATTTCCTATAAAGTTAGAGAACATAGTTTATCAAAAATTCCAGTTCTATTGGCAGTTGGTCATCGCGAGATAGAGGAAGAGACGGTTGCTATTAGGCGTCTTGGTTCAAAAAACCAGAATATCTTGGGCCTTGAAGATGCTATTAATAGCTTGCAAGAAGAAATAAAATCACGCCAATAATGACTATCCTCAATTAAATTAAATTATCATTTGTTAAAATTTGGTGTATCTGACTTACAATAGATAATGCAATTGCATTTGGACCTCTTCCCCCTAATTTAAGACCAGCTGGACCATAAAGTCTTCCTTCTAAACTTGAGGCTTGTTCAGTTAATGCGAGCAAAATATTGTTTCTTCTTTCCTTTGGACCTAATAAACCGATATATGGAATTGAAGTTTTAGCAAGTGCCCTTAAGTAATTCTGATCATGCTCAAAATGATGAGTCATTATAATCCCAGCTACAAATTCATTTAAAACTATATTCTCTGAAAAATTACTAACTGAATAATTACAAGTCATAACATTCATTTCTTTATTTATTTCTTCTATATATGCAGAACGATGATCTTGAATTGTGACTTGCCATCCCAATTCTTGACAGAATTTAATCACCGGTAAAGCATCCCTTCCAGCCCCCATAATTAAAATTTTTGGCATTGGTTTTAAAATTACACACAAAATTGACATATTGTCCTCATCAATTCTTAATAATGAAGAATTTTTTGTGCTAAAAGACCTCTTTATTTGTTTATTTGCATGAGGGCTCAATAGGTCTGATAACCCTGATTTAATGAACTTTTTTTGATCGATAACTGTGTTCAAACCAAGATTTTTCTTATTTTTTGAATCAATAATAATTGACAAAACCGAGGGTTTACCCTCGATCAAATACTCTTGCATTAGAGTAAAAGGTTTATAATTATTTGATGAAATTAATGGATGCAAATAGATCTGCATGACTCCATTACATCCAGCACCCAAGCCCCAAAGTGCATCTTCATCACTTAAATCATAAGTTACTATAGATGAAGCCCCTTTCCTTAATACTTGCTTAGCTTGCTCGATTAAATCACCCTCTAAACAACCACCAGAAAGTAAACTTGAGAAATGCCCATCCTCAGATATCAACATGTAATTGCCAGTCTTACTGTAGGTTGAACCCCTAGTGTTACAAACAATGGCAAGCACGAGTCCTTTTCCTAGCGAGATTGCTTTCGCAAAGAAATCATCAATATGAGAAGTTATCATGAAGTCAATAAAGTGCTCTACATCGTGGGCATTGAAAATTCAGCGCCCGACCTAATTCCGGTAGGCCATCTCGAAGTAACAGTTTTTAGTCTTGTATAAAAACGAACTCCTTCCATACCATAGACGCCATTACCTCCAAATAAAGATCTTTTCCATCCTCCAAAACTATGAAAAGCGAGCGGTACAGGAATTGGTACATTTACACCAACCATACCGACTAGAATCTTATGTGAAAATTCTCTTGCTGCATCTCCATCTCGAGTAAAAATAGCAGTGCCATTTCCAAACTGATGATCATTGATTAATTTTACTGCCTGTTCAAACTCATCAACTCTAGTGATAGTCAGGACAGGTCCAAAAATCTCTTCTTGATAGACGCGCATTTTTTCTGTGACATGGTCAAAGAGTGTTGGACCTAGAAAATACCCCGAAGAATTGGTTATCTCATGAGTTCTTCCATCCACGAGAATAGAAGCTCCCTCTGCTTCACCAAGATCGATATATGAACGAACTTTATCCCTGTGCTCAGCCGTTATTAGAGGTCCCATATGGTTAGTATTATCAGTCCCTGGTCCAATCTTTAAGTTAGCAATTTTAGGTAGTAATTTTTCTAACAATGGCTCTGCAGATCCTCCAACTGTAACTACTGCAGAGATTGCCATACAACGTTCTCCAGCAGAACCATAGCCAGCACCCATAAGAGCATCTGCTACCTGATCCATATCTGCATCAGGCATCACCACAAGATGATTTTTTGCACCACCAAGTGCCTGAACACGTTTACCTTTTTCTGAAGATGTTTTATATATATGTTCTGCTACAGGAGTAGAGCCAACAAAACTAACTGCCGCAACCTCATCATCATTTAAAAGGGAATTTACAGCAACATGATCTCCTTGGATAACATTAAAAACGCCATCAGGTAACCCTGCTTCTTTCAATAATTCAGCCCACTTTATCGCACAAGTAGGATCTTTTTCTGAAGGTTTAAGAATAAATGTATTACCACATGCTATAGCAATAGGAAACATCCATAATGGAACCATAGCTGGAAAATTAAAGGGTGTAATTCCTACGCAAACGCCCATGGGTTGTCGCATTGAGTAAGTATCTACACCAGTTCCGACCTGGTCATTATAGTCACCTTTAATTAGATGCGGAATTCCACAGGCAAATTCAACGACCTCTAATCCTCTTTGTATCGACCCATCGGCATCATCAAGCACTTTTCCATGCTCTTGAGTAATAATTTCTGCAATTTCTTTTCTATCACGCTCAATCAATTCTTTGAGCTTGAACATTACTTTGGCACGCTTAAGAACTGGTGTTCGAGACCAACTATCAAATGCAACCGCTGAAGATTTTATTGCTAATTTAACGTCCTCTTCCAGTGACATAACGACAGAAGCACATTGCTCTCCAGTAGCTGAGTCAGTTACTGAACCATAATGATCAGAATTAGATTTGCATAATTTACCATCTATCCAGTTTTGAACTACTCGAATTTCAGAATTATTATTCTTTTCTATACTCATAAAGATCTCAATGTAGCTCTTATTATCTCTACTGTTTGTTCAATTTGACTTTCCTTGACAATCAATGGCGGAGAAAAAGCAACTGTATCGCCTGTAGTTCTTATAATTAAGCCTTTATCGTAGCATTCTCTGAAAATGCTCATAGCTCTTGCGGTAGGCTTGCCTTCTATTGGTGTGAGCTCAACCGCTCCAATCAAACCATAATTTCTTATATCAATGACATAAGGCTCATCTTTAAGAGAGTGTAGTGCATCAGCAAATGTGTCCTCTAATGACAATGCCCGATTAAACAAGTCATCCTCAGCATACACATCCAAAGTTGCACATGCTGCTGCTGCTGCTAAAGGATGACCAGAGTAGGTGTAGCCATGAAAAAATTCAATAGCGCCATCAGGGCCAGTCATAAATGTATCGTATATGTCTCCTTTTGTAAGTACTGCGCCCATTGGGACAGTACCACTGGTTAGTCCTTTTGCTGTAGTCATAATATCAGGTGTAACATCAAATCTTTTTGCAGCGAAAGCATCTCCAGTACGACCAAATGCACATATAACCTCATCAAATATCAACATGATTCCATGTTTTGTACAAATCTCTCTAATTTTCTTAAGATAACCTTGAGGTGGCAATAAGACGCCTGCAGATCCAGCAATAGGCTCAACAATAACTCCAGCAATATTTGATGGGTCATGTAAAGCTATAATATTTTCAAGTTCATCAGCGAGATGCTCCCCCCAACTAGGCAGGCCTCTTGAAAAAGCATTATGCTCAAGATGGTGAGTGTGAGGAAGATGATCTACTCCAGGCAGCATAGCACCAAACATTTTTCTATTTGGTGACATCCCACCTACTGAAATACCACCAAAACCAACTCCATGATAGCCTCGTTCACGACCTATAAATCGGGTCCGTTCACCCTGACCTCGAATGCGATGGTAAGCCAAAGTCATTTTCATAGCTGTATCAACAGCTTCAGATCCAGAGTTAACAAAGAATGCATGATCAATGCCCTCTGGAGCTAAGTTAGTCAATTTTGATGCCAGCTCAAATGCTTTTGGATGCCCAAGCTGGAAAGCCATAGCATAATCTAAATCAGCGGCTTGGTCTTGAATAGCTTTTACGATTCTAGGGTCACAATGTCCCGCGTTACAACACCACAGACCAGCAACCATATCAAGCATCTTTCTGCCATCATGTGACCAACAATACATACCTTTAGCTCGATGTATCACACGAGGATTTTCCTTGAAGTAACGATTTCCAGTAAATGGCATCCAGTAGGAATCCATATCTGGTAAATCGATACTTAAATTTTCTGTGTTGTCATCTAACACGCACGTTCTCCTTAAACCTAATTATTATCTTTGTTTATTTTGAAACTTCTTAGTCTTTACTTTCACCATAATAAATAGCCCAGATCTTACTGTAACCATCAGTTTCCCATATACCTGTCCATTCTTTCGGAATCGAGAGTGTTTCACCAGCACCACTAGTCAATACACTTCCATCAGCTGATGTTAAAGTAATGCTACCTTCAATTATATAAAAAATTTCATCTACTCCATATGGTTCATCAATAACCATTTTTGTTGCGCCAGAACGGAACATTCCAGTCTCAAATTTACCATCACTACTCAACATATCAGTGACATCAAGTGTGGTATTGCCATTTGTAGTTGATTTAGTCATATCAGAACGCTCATAGATGGCACCAGCAATATCACTTTTAGTCATCTGAGAAGGTTTAATTACTTCATTATGATGGTCAGCATAGGCCGTCCCGACAAAAATGATTGTACTTACTAAAATAGTTATTAATTTATTCATTATTATCCCCTTATTAAAATTATTTACATTACTTGCAACTGCAATTGTTCATTAACTGCACGGTCTGCTGCATCAATAGCGCCATCAACATAAGCATAAGCTGAGGCATCTGAATTTGCTATAGAAATACGCCCGATCCTAGCTCTTCCTTTTATATGTGGTCCATTGTATGGATTATATTCAGCAGGATCAGAATAATCATTATACTCCCATGCATAACCATGCGGCCATCGATTAACAGTAATACCTGCGATATCTCTCTCAGCATCAAAACCTCCACCCTTGAGCGAACCCTGCATTTGCTCAATAATATCATGCTCAAATTGAGCAAAACTAATTTCATAGAGCTGCCTTCTTCCATTGATCGCCTGTTCTTTTGCACTTAACCCTTTATCTGGATCAGTTGGAACATAAGTACCGTGAAGAATCGTCGGTTGATTTGGATTTTGTGGAAAATTATAATCTCCCATACTTACTGGAAAATCCAAACCAAAAGAATGCATCAGTTTGGGTTGGGGTATAGTGATACTGTGAAATCCAAGATTACTAAATGCCCGCCAATTTCTTACCGCAATACTCATATAAACTAATGGAATTTTTGTTGCGTAATTAAGGGCTTCTTTTTGCTCTATTGGTAGTTCTGGACATAAATGAGGCAACATATTGTTATAGCAAGCCATTACAACATGCCTGCCAACAACCCGATAAGACTTTCCATTATTTATGTAAACAACATTAACTGATCTCTGGTTGGATGTATGCTCAACTTTAACTACAGAAGAGTTAAGTCGAATACGCACTTTTGAAGATTTTAAATCCAAAGCATTATAATCAACTTTTGCTTTGACTTGGGCTTCCATGGTATCTACAGACATAGAATCTGGGATCAGTTTGTTGACTAATGCTCTGGCAACACCAGCATTACCATCGGGAAAATGAAAGATATAAGGTTCCTCTCGGTCATACATATTATGCGGATTAGCAGACTTCACTTCTAAGTCTAAATATCGAGTTCCAGGCATATTTGCTTTGTAAGCCTCAAGTGTAGAAAGTGCATCCCAACCTACACCCCATAACCCACGATGACTATCTCTATATAAAAGCACCACCTCTTCTGGCACTTCTACAAATTTTCTTAGGAAATCACTATAACTAGTAGCTCGCATTAATGCGATTCTTTTTGCTAATGAAGGTTCATCTTGTAAATAGTTTTTCTTTGATTTTAATAAATTAATTAGTGCTATTTTGGATTCATTAGCAAGTGGAAATTTACTTAAAATATCAATCAAATCATTATCATTTTTATCTAAATGAGCTCTCAATAAGTTCTCAACAACATGGTCTTTCCCATACAAGTCATTACTGAAATACAGACCTCGTTTTAAATTTCTGGCTCCAAAAAAATCTTGATCATAATAATCATAAAAACGCTCGGTAATTACACCAATATCTTTTAATAATTTTTTAGCAGGTGCCGAATATGAACTGGGTGTATCGATAGATTGACTGCCACCATAACCAATTAATTTTTCACCATCGACTGTAAATTCATTTCTTTTCGCATGACCACCAAAATCATCATGGTTGTCTATAACGAGAATTTTCGCATCTTTACCGTAACGCTGACGATAAAAGTAAGCTGCTGAAAGACCAGAGAGACCTCCACCAACCACAATTAAATCGTATTTGGTATCAGTTTGATGTTTGGGTTCATCAAATTTTGTACCAGCCCATGCCAAAGAATGAGCTATTTCATAAGATCCTTTATGGCTTCCTCTCATTCCAGTCATTGCAGGGGGGTAATAAGCGCTAGATAAAGCTAAATTTTCATTAGCGAGCAATTCGAACGGTGATAACGTAGTGCCTGCTGTTAAGCTAAGAGCAAAACCATTTATAAAATCACGCCGATTTATATTGAGTTTTTTTTTCACTTAAAATCACGCTATAAGGCTAGGCCAATAATTCTCTAATTCGATGGTACATCATTCCAAGTGCTAAAGCTGGATTAGCAAACCATAGTCCACCTGGTAATCTCAAATGCCATACTTTATCAAATACATCAAACCTCTCTGTATCACCCATAATCGCATCAGCAATAACATTGCCCGCAATATGTGTTGGCGCTACTCCATGGCCAGAGTATCCCTGTATATAGTAAGTATTATTCTGAATTCGACCCATCTGAGGAATACGATTTATGCTAATCCCTATATTTCCACCCCATTCATAATCAATTTTTGCTTCCTTTAGCTGGGGAAAAGCTCGCTCCATTTTTGGCTTAAGTACTCCTGTTATACTCTTTGGATGTCTTCCAGAATAATTACATAATCCACCAAATAACATTCTTCTATCTGCTGATAATCTAAAATAATCCAGACCTACTCGTTGGTCACATACCGCCATGTTAGAAGGCAATAATTCATTTGCGAGCTCTTCAGAAAGTGGTTCAGTTGCAATAATATAACTTCCTGCTGGAATGACTGATCCCACAAGCTTAGGTTCCGTTTTGCCTAAATAAGCATTACCAGCAAGCACAACTTTGTTAGCATGAATAACACCTTCTTTAGTAATCACTTGAGGTTTAGCACCATGTTTAACTTCAAGTACTTTAGACTGTTCGAAAATCAAGCCACCTAGTTCTGTGATAGCGCGAGCCTCACCAATACATAAATTTAGAGGGTGTAGATGACCATTACCATAATTAACTACGCCAGCAACATATCGCTCTGATCCTATGTGCTCATGTAATTTTTCTTTAGGTATAAATTCCATTTTATGAGGGTAATTTTTTTTATCTTTATCCTCGATCCATTCATGAAATTCATCAATATCACCTTGATTCATTGCTACATCTAAAAAACCAAAACGTAAATCACACTCAATTGAATATTTTTCAATTCTTTCTAGAACTACATCACGAGATTCAATACCCATCTGATAAGCAATTTCAGCACCAACTTTACCCACTTTTTTTTCAAATCTTTCTAAATCCATCACAAAACCATCAATGAGTTGCCCACCATTTCTTCCAGAGGCACCCCAACTAATTCTATTGGCTTCAACAATAGCTACTTTGTAACCATTCTCAAGCAATCTCAGCGCTGTGGAGATTCCAGTAAAACCACCACCCACCACCGCCACATCGACGTTGATTTCACCCTGAAGTTTGGGGTAATCAGTTTGCCAATTACTAGAAGCAGCATAATAAGAAGTTGTATGTTCTGATGTTTCTATCATGGTTAAGAACCCATTATGTAAATTCTGGTTTAGCAGCATATATAGATACCATTTCCATGGCGATCTGTGCCGCTGCAAGTGCGGTAATTTCACCCACATCATAAGCAGGGGCTACTTCTACTACATCCATTCCGATTAAATTTATTCCACTGAGTCCTCTGATGATACTCATTGCCTGATGAGAGGTTAACCCTCCACAAACTGGAGTACCTGTTCCTGGTGCGTAACTTGGGTCAAGACAATCAATATCAAAAGTCATATAAACTGGCCTATCCCCTACCACCTCTAATGTCTTCTTTATGACTTGCTCTATGCCATTTTTGTGCACCCATGGAGCATCGAGAATATTAAAATCTAACGTATCGGGATTTTCAGTTCGGATACCAATTTGCATTGATTTTTTTGGATCAATAATACCTTCCTTGACTGCATGATAAAACATCGTACCATGATCAATCCTACCCTCCTCTTCACCTGGATCAATTCCCTCACCAACCTCCCATGTGTCTGTGTGGGCATCAAAATGAATTAAAGAAATTGGTTCTTGATATTTTTTTGCATATGCTTTTAATACAGGGTAAGAGACAAAATGATCGCCACCAATAGTTAATACACCTGGACCTTGATCTATAATTCCAGATATATGATCAATCATTTCTTGCACTGCTGCTTCTGGCTTACCAAAATCAAAATGACAGTCACCATAATCAACCATTGCTAACCGATCAACAGGATTAAAATCTAATCCATAAGGCTTTTCCCACGCAATCATTGTAGATGCTGTTCGGACAGCGCGTGGTCCAAATCTTGCTCCAGGACGATTTGTTGTAGCTGTATCCAATGGTATCCCTGTGACAGCAAGATCAACACCTTTGAGATCTCGTGATGATGTACGACGAAAGAATGTTGTTACTCCTGAATAAGTAGGCTCCAGTACCATTCCATAAAGTTCTGGACGTTGCTCGTTCTTGGTATCTTCTTTTTTCATGATAGTTTTTATATTTTTCCTTAACTGGTCATTGTTTTATAGGTGTGATCGAGACACTTCCATGCCTTATCAATTAATTCATCAACTTCAGAATTACTGATGATTAGGGGCGGTGAAGTAACAATAGTGTCTCCAACAGCTCTCATTACCAAGCCATTATTTACTGCAAAATCACGATATACAGTTCCTGCAGTGCTTTTATTATCATATCTCACAGATGAAGATTTATTAGCAACTAGTTCCATTGCTCCCATGAGTCCTACCATTCTGGTTTCACCAACAATTGGATGTTCAGCTAAAGAATGCCATTTTTCTTGCATATATGGTCCAATCTCATTTTTAACGCGCTCGATGAGATTTTCATCTTTTAGTATTTGAATATTTTTTATGGCAACAGCACATGAAGCAGGATGACCTGAGTATGTAAATCCATGATTAAACTCACCCCCCTTTTCAATTAGAGTGTCAGCAACTCTATCGCCGACCATGACTCCACCCAAAGGTAGATAGCCAGAAGTCACACCTTTAGCGAAAGTAATTAAGTCAGGTTTAATTTGAAAATGATCTGCCCCAAACCATTCACCTAATCGCCCAAAACCGCAAATCACTTCATCATTCACCAACAAAATCCCGTAATGCTTACATATTCGCTCTATTTCTGGCCAATATGTATCTGGTGGAATAATTACACCTCCAGCACCCTGGATTGGTTCACCAACGAAAGCAGCAACATTCTCAGCGCCAAGCTGAAGAATCTTTTCTTCTAGCTGACCAGCCATTTTTATACCAAATTCAGCAGGTGGTAATGATCTATCGGAATCAAACCAATAAGGTTGGTCAATATGCTCAATACCAGGTAATAATGGCCCGCCTTGAGAATGCATAGGGTTCATACCACCAAGACTAACACCGGCTATGGTAGAGCCATGATAGGCATTTTTTCTGGCGATTATTGTTTTTCGTTCAGGCTCACCCATAACCTCCCAATATCGCCTTACAATTCTAATCATGGTATCAATAGACTCAGATCCTGAACCGGTATAAAAGACTCGATTTAAATGAGGTTGTGTAACCTCTTTTAACATTTGTGCCAATTCAATTGAAGGTGGGTTTGCACATTGAAAAAAACTATTATAATAAGGTAGCTCTCTTAGCTGCTCAGCAGCAGCATCAGCTAATTCAGACCTTCCATAACCGGCATTAACGCACCATAATCCAGACATCGCATCAAGAATTTCATTATCATCTACATCGTAAATATAGACACCATTAGCCTTAGCAATAATTCGACTTTTCTTTTCACCCAAGTCCTTATGATCGGTAAATGGATGCATATAATGATCATTATCTAGCTCTTGCCAGTCCGCTTTGGTTCTGCGCTCTAGAAGGGACATACTTCACTCCTTAGTGAATTATAATTCAATTTCTCTAATGGTAGACAATGCGAATCTCGATTGTCTCGTCTGATTTCATACTATGAAAATTATTTTCATATTATGATTAAACATTTAACATTAATACTTCTCTTTCCCATGGTGTAATAATTTCTTGAAACTTCTCATGCTCTTTTTGTTTGATGCCAGAATACATATCAACAAAAGAATCACCGAACATTTTCCGCATCGCTCTACTCTGAGAAAAGGCATCGATAGATGCATACATGTGACGATGCAAGCTAAACGGAAGATCATAGGCACTTCCTTCTATAGCCTTTCGTGGCTCTATTCTTTCTTCAATACCCATATAACCACAAGCAAGAGTTGCAGCTAATACAAGATATGGATTCACATCAGATCCTGCTAATCTATTTTCAACACGGCGATTCTGAGGCTCGCAATCTGGAACTCTTAAACCTACGCTGCGATTATCTGTTGCCCATTCTAAATTAACTGGCGATGACCAATAACTTAAAAAACGCCGATAAGAATTTGAATAAGGTGCAAATATCAATAATGCTTCAGGCATGTATTTTTGGAGCCCACCAATATAATGCTTAAACATTTCAGTTGCACTACCATCTTTATTTGAAAATATGTTCTCTCCATCTTTATTTAAAATGCTCTGATGGATGTGTAATGCGCTGCCTGCCTCACCCGTTATAGGTCTGGCCATAAAAGTTGCATGCATTTCATGCAAGATTGCCACTTCTCGAACTGTTCTTTTGAATCGGAAGACCTGATCAGCTAGAGAAAGAGCATCCCCATGAACAAAATTTATCTCCAATTGTGCTGGTCCCATCTCTTGCGAGAGATTATCAATATTTATACCTTGTGCTTGACTAAATTCATAAACTTGATTAATGAATGGATCAAAGTTATTCATAGCATCAAGACTATAGGGTTGTTTTGAGGTATCTGTTCTGCCTAATCGACCCTCTGGTGGTTCTATTTCAATATTAATATCTGTTGATGGGTTCAATAAGTAAAACTCTGCTTCAGGAGCAACTACAGGGCTCCATTTTTTCTGCTCATATAAGCCCAGAACATTTTGTAGAACTCTTCTGGGTGAAGCGGAGATTTCTTCCCCATCTTTTGTATAACCATCAAAAATTACAGAGGCCGTGGGAAGTTCCATCCAAGGTACAGGGCATATAGTATCTGCATCTGGAACCAATATCATATCACGGTCTTCTACATTGTCATCACTTTCGAAATAATTTCCTGATACAGTTTGACCAAATATAGCTTCGGGCATTTTCATTTCGCCCTCACCAAAACTTGATGCTGGAATTATTTTACCCCTAGCAGCTCCAGCCATATCAGGAACTAGCACCTCAACATCCTCTATATCATGCTCTTTAAACCAAGTTTGAAAGGTATCTTCTTTACTCACAATTAATCCAATGTGCTTACGCACTTTTTTTGTAATATATTTATTATTTGGCTAAAGCATATTTTCTACAAGCTTCTCCAAATGCTCTAAACAATGCCAATGAAAGCGGGTTCTCCATTACCTGCCATTCAGGATGCCATTGTACCGCATAGGCAAAACTAATGCTTTCACGCACCTTAAATGCTTCAATAACACCATCTTCAGCCACTGCTTCTATATCTAACCCAGGAGCAATTTGATCTATCCCTTGGCCATGCAATGAATTTACAATTGCCATTTCTTGACCAGTTAGATTACTTAGCAGACTTCCTTCCTTTAGTAAGATTTTATGGGCTGGGCCATATTGTTTTTCAATAGGATCACTTTTATTTTCACGATGGTCAAAAAATCCTTCAACCTCATGTATCTGCTGATGTAAAGTCCCACCCAGCAAAACATTTAACTCCTGGAAGCCTCGACAGACAGCAAAAATAGGAATCCCCATATCCAAAGCTTTTTGCGTCACTGAAAAAACTGTCGCATCTCGTTCTGGATCATGAAGAGTTCCTGACCTACTTGGTTTTCCTTGGTAATGATGTGGTTCAATATCAGAATAACTGCCAGTTAAAAATAACCCGTCGACCTTTGCTAAAACAGCATCGAGAATTCCGTCATCACTAATGGCTGGAATCATCCAGGGCAAACCCTCAGTAGCATCTTTAAGTGCAGTTATGTATTTCTCACCCACCATATGAAATGGATGAATACCCATAAATCTCCTGCATGCAGGGACCGCAATAACTGGTTTAGAACTCATCTTATATTTATTTAGATTTAACTAATGATTCCACTAAATCATCAATATAATTTTGTTCTAAGGTTTTTGGAAAAGCATGGTGAATCTGTCTGTATTACCTGTCACTGATTTCCTTCCAACCTCATAACGTAATTCATCATCTGGTCTATAGTGGAGCGCACTGTAGTCTACTAATTCAAAACCAATATCCAATAACTCTTTAGTTATCATGATTGGATCTGCCCTACGCCATACTTCGTCAGTCATGGGTTGCATGTGGCGACGCGTATGATCGATGACACCATATAAACCGCCTGATTTTAAAGCATCATAAGTTGCTTGGTTAATAGCATTACGACCTGCGACATCAAAATTATGCATATTTCTAAAAGTAACTACCATATCTAGATCTTGAACCCCAAACGAGAAGGGTTTAATCGTATTCAAACGACCCACTCCACTTCGTGATGGATTTATACCATCAATCGTTTTTACGTGCTCAAATCCTTCATTAGATAATAAGCCACTTTTGAGGCGATCAGTCCAAACAGAAACATAATACTCACCATTTTCTTTTAGCACAGGAGCAAGTAACTTGGTATACCAGCCGCCGCCAGGGACCAACTCTAGAACCTTCATATTATCCTTTAGCTGAAAGAAATTTAAAGTCTCTAATGGCTTTCTATTTCTATCTCTGGCAACTTCAGCTGAAGTCCTAATATCAGCTGCTAATGCTGCTTTTAACTTATCATCTATTGCATTATTGCCTTGAGCAAAAGACACATAGCTCATCAAAAACAATAAAACCATTATACTTACTCTTAACATTCTAAACTCTCCTGTAAAAATTTATTCATAAACCAGTAAAGATTCTACCCCAAGCAAATCTAATCTTCAGGGTTTTATCACATAATAAAAGCATTAATTTAAACTAAGCCTCCGCACGACGACCGAAAAAATTCAAAATTCCAACCAAAATCCCTGATCCAATTAAAATAGAGATAATCGGTGACACACCATATGCTGTGGGTATTGTGCCAACTGCAATTGCAACCATGCCAACCAACATCGCATAGGGCATTTGAGTTCGAACATGTTCAATATGATCGCAACCACTAGCCATGGAAGATAAGACCGTGGTATCAGAAATAGGGGAACAATGATCACCCCATACTGCACCTGCTAAATTACATGCTATCGCTGAATATAAAATATGCATATGCTCCGCATCAGCAACACCATTGACTTGCATTACCGCCCAACACAATGGGATCACTAAAGGCATTAATATACCCAGAGTGCCCCAGCTAGTTCCAGTAGTAAATGCAGTAATGGCAGAAAGGACAAAAACAGTGACTGGTACCAGTTCTGCTGGTAATGAATCAGCTAAAATTGATACCAAATAATCAGCTGTGTGCAACGCCAAACTTATATCAGATAAAGCCCAAGCTAAAATCAATACAATCATGGCAAATAACATCGCACGAACTCCGCCAAACCAAGCATCTACCGTTTCATGAGTGGTCAATATTCTTTGTGATATGGTCATTATCGCAGCCGTCATAGCGCCAAGTAAGGAAGCCCATAACATAGCTTTATAAGAATTAGCAGATCCTATAATTTCGGTCATTGAATCTCCTTCACCAGTTATATAGAGACCCATTAATAATGAGAGAATTAAAACCAAAATTGGAATAAAAGCATTTACTGCACGCATTTTAACTCCTGCTTTTGGTTCTAAATTATCACCTTGAATAGCTGGAGTATCCTGAGAATTAACTGGTGAAACTTGCCCTTGACGCGCCCTTACTTCAGCATAATACATAGGACCCATATCTTTTCCAGTTCTGGCTACAGTATAAACGAACACAATCGCTAGAATAGGATAAAAGTTATAAGGTATGGAGCGCAAAAAAACCGTATAGGCAGGTTCTGTCAATTCAGGTATACCTTTCAATGCCTGATCAATCAAACCGACTTCATAACCAATCCAGGTAGTTATTAACGCAATACAAACAACCGGCGCAGCCGTTGAATCAACTATATAGGCAAGTTTTTCACGAGAAATTTTTAAATGATCAGTAAGAGGTCTCGCTGTATTACCTACTACTAAAGTATTACTATAGTCATCAAAAAAAATCATTAAGCCCATGAGCCAAACTGATAATTGACCACCAACTGCCGTTTTAGCCCTACTCACTAAAAGCATTACAATACTATTCATGCCCCCATTCCTTGTGATAATACCAACCATGCCACCTATCATCATTGAAAATAAAATGATGGCAGCATGATCCTGATTTGAAAGTGCTCTTACAACATATATCTGGAAGCCATCTAATAATCCCTGAAAAATTCCCAATGGCGTAAACGAATTTAATGCAGCGGCACCAAACCAAATACCAGCTATTAATGCTGGAATAACATTGCGTAACAACAGAGCAATAAAAATAGCTAACAAAGGTGGTGCGATAGAAATCCAACCTGGAATTACACTGATAATATACTCAGAAGAATCAGATGAAGGTCCTGAGATACTCATAGTTTTCTGACCAGTTTCATTAAAGATTATATCTATACTCAGATGACCAGATTCATCAGTCATCTCACTGCGATATTGATTTTCATAATAAAAGTCTATTTTTTCTGAAGGATTAGCATTAGTAATATTTATCTCTGTGGCGACATTAGCTAAAGCAATTTTCGGTAATTCAACCTCAAATGCCGATAATGATAAAGGCATTAAAAAGATGATGATTATGAATAAATATCTTTTGATGAGAACTCCCTTATCTTAATTTAAAAAATATATTAATTTTTTTTGAGAATAAGAGTCTAGCATGCAAAGTAAAATAATTAATACTCGGGACTAAGACGATCTGATGCTTTTTTCAAGGCAACTCCTATTTCCAACCTTCGTTCAGCTGTCATACGATGTGAAGGGCCACCAATTGAGAGTGCACCTTGAATATTACCAAGAGCATCAAATACAGCAATACCAACACAACTGTAACCAGGCTCTAATTCATCTACACTTTCCGAAAAACCTCGCTTTAAAATAGACTCAACTTGTTGCTTCATCTTAGTTTTTGTGGTGATGGTATTTTTTGTAAGAGCTGAAAAAGAGTCAGGTAATTGATGAAATGTATTCGCATCATATGCAATATAAGCTTTACCACTTGAAGTGGCATGCATCGGCCAATGAGTACCGATGTTTCCAGTTGCCGATACAACATGACGACCAGTCACCTCATCCAGAATAAGCATTCCATCTTGAACTGGCACCTCTAGTTGAGCTGTTTCTCCAGTATCTCTAGCTAATAATTTTAGTATTGGTCTTGCTCTTCTTCTCAAGTCACTGCTTGAGAGAGCTTGCACGCCTAAAGCCATCAACCCAGCACCCAAACTATAACGACCATTTACTGAATTTCGTTGTACCAAATTCTCACTTTCCAAGGCTCGCAAGAGACGATGCGTAGTCGTTTTATTGAGATCAGCCCCAATACTTACCTGAGTTAGAGATAAATCAGGTTTCTCAATTGTAAAGAGTTTTAACAAACGTATCGCACGAAGTGCTGCCTGTGCACCTTTTGGAGGGGTCTTTTCTTTCATTAAAAACTCATAATATGATTATTTATTTCACAATATGATACACGTATAAAGTAAGCTGATCCAATCTAATATTCTGGTATGATATTTGATTAAAATTTTCTTCTTCTAAGGGTCATTCAAGTGAGTAAATCTACTGCAAAATCTAACTTAGCTGAGCTACATAAATTCCTAAAGCAATATCCTGATACTCAAGAAATGGAAATCATAATTGGTGACATTAACGGAATTATTCGAGGAAAAAGAATTCGCTCTAATGAATTTGAAAGTATTTTTAGGGATGGCTTTTCAATTCCAGGAAGCTTGGTCTTATTAGATACACTAGGCCAAACAATCCCAGATATTAAATGGTCGTCAGATGATGGTGATCCAGATACTGGTGCACATATAATAAATGGTAGCTTGGCACCAATTCCCTGGTCAAAAAAACCCTCAGCTCAAGTCTTATTTGAATTTGATGATATAAATTCTAAACCATTTTTTGGTGAACCAAGAGCGGTATTAAGAAGAACTTTATCAAAAATAAAAGAAGTTGCACCCACAGTAGTAATGGCAGCCGAACTTGAATTTTTCCTGCTCGATGCCAATACTGATCGCCCGACCCCAAAAACCTCTCTAATTCCAGGTATTGGTAGACCTCAACCTGGTCCACAGTGTTATCATCCTGATGATTTATGGGATATAGAGAGCTTTTTAAATGACCTCTATGCTGTATGTGAAAAACAAGGAATTCCCGCAGGAACAGCAATTTCTGAATATGCACCTGCCCAATTTGAAATTAACTTACATCATATAGATGATCCATTGATGGCTTGTGATCATGCCATACTTTTAAAAAGAGCTATTAAAGCAATAGCCCGCCAACACGGGCTAGTAGCATGTTTTATGGCAAAACCATTTGCTGAAGAATCTGGATCTGGATTGCATGTGCATATGAGCCTGCTTGATGAGGATGGCGCTAACTTTTTTTCACAGAATAATAAAAAGCTAATACAACCACCCTATTCTAAAAATTTCCAATATGCTATTGGTGGGCTTAGAGATACAATGAGTGCGGCAACAGCTATTTTTGCTCCTAATGCTAATTCTTACCGGCGGTTAAGACCAGAAATGTTTGCCCCAGTTGAACCTAATTGGGGTCCAAATCATCGAAATGTTTCATTGCGCATTCCAGTATCAGATGAGAAAAATTTACGATTCGAGCATAGAGTCTCTGGTGCAGATGCAAATCCATATTTAGTCACAGCTGCAATACTTGCAGGGCTACATTATGGAATAACAAATCAATGCCATCCTGGTGAAATGGTCAAAGAAGGCGAAGTTATATCACTTAATCAGGAAATTCCAAACAGGTGGAATAAAGCGATTGATGCATTTGAGAGTAACAAGGTATTACCCTCTTATTTAGGTAAGGAGTTTTGCAAGACTTTTGTAGCTAATAGACGTTTTGAAGAATTAGAATTTAACAATAAAATTAGTGATATAGATTACAATTGGTACTTACGATCAGTTTAACCAAATAACGAGCTCAATTTCATGGCTTTTCCCATGTCTCCTTTAATTTTCATCTTACCCGTAATGTAGGCGCTCATGGGTGATATATCGCCATCAACCATGGAAGATAAATCATTACTGCTTACCTTAAAAATGGTATCAGCTGAATCTGAATCATTAGTTACAGTAATTGGTTCATTTTTACCGTACACATATATATTTTGATCATCGTCAACATCAAAACGAACATTAAAACCGAAGGGTTGATGTTTTTTTACGGCTAGACTTACTTTTTCTGTTAATTCTTCAATCATATTTAACGACCTAAATATTTATCTGTTATATTCTAATTTTATTAATCCCTTAAGAATATTATATTAAAGTATTTATTTGCAGAGACTTATCTTAAAACAATGCGCCCTCAATTACTAATAATAGAAGATGAAAGAGATTTGCTTGATACTCTTTACTATAATTTCAAAAAAGAAAATTATGATGTATACACTGCATCATCCGGTGAAGAAGCAATCGAAATTATTGACAGACAATCAATAGATCTAGCAATCTTAGATATCATGCTTCCAGATATGTCAGGACTAGATGTCTGTAAACACATTAAGATAAATCGCAGTGAAAGCCATACTGCTGTCATCATTCTAACTGCAAAAGGGGAAGAAATAGATAGGATATTAGGCTTCGAATTGGGGGCTGACGACTATGTAGTAAAGCCCTTTAGCATTCGAGAATTGACCCTGAGAGTATCTTCATTATTTAAGAGAAACGAAAATCTAAACAAAGATAATGATATTATTTTTGGAGACATTTCTATCAATCTTGATTCACATACAGTGAAGATAAGTGATCACGTTATAAAACTAACAATAAAAGAATTTAACCTTCTTCATATACTTATAAAGAATAAAGAAAAAGTGATGACCAGAGAAAGATTGTTGAACAAAGTCTGGAATTATAATCAGGATATCACTACAAGAACTGTTGATACACATATAAGAAGAGTCAGAGAAAAGATAAGGGCCTCATGCGTCTCAATAGAAACTATAAGATCACTTGGCTACATGATAACAAATAAGAAAAAATGAACCTTTCCTCGCAAAATGAAAATAGGAGCATCACCTCTTTATTGAGTCAAATGAATATTGGTTTTTTGGTTTTGGATAAATCCGGAACTATAATTGAAATCAATAGCTCCAGTGCTAACTTCCTTGATCTTTCAGATAATGCTGTTGGTTGCTCTATCATTGAATTACTTAAATCACATGAATTAGTTGATTTAATAAGAAGTAAAAATATTTCAGGTATGTCGCCCAAAGAAATCAGTGGGCCTAAATCCAGTGGGAGAAAATTTCTTGTCACTACATCTCTAGACGCTAAATCAGATGAGTTAATTATTATCATGATGGATACTACAAGAGTTCATAAGCTAGAATCAATGAGACGAGATTTTATAACTAACATCTCTCATGAGCTAAGAACACCATTGAGTGTAATTCGAGCAAATGCTGAAAGCCTTGTTGACGGAGCACTGAATGATCAGAGAGCAGCTAAGATGTTCTCTGAAGCTATCTTAAAAAATTCAGAAAAAATGACAACACTCTTATCGGATATTCTTAATCTTGCAACAATAGAATCGGGAGAATACTCACTTGAAATAAAGGAATCTAATCCAGAAAAAATTATTGATGACACTATTGATGAATATTCTAGAAATTTTAGAAAAATATCCTTTCAAAGAGATCTTAAAGGAAGCAAAAGAGTATTAATTGACGAATATGCATTCAAACAAGTAATTATCAATCTAATAGAAAATGCCATTAAATATGGCTCCTCAGAAAAAGGTGTAGAAATAAAAATAAAATCAAGAGATTTAGGTTCGCAGATTCGCTTCGAAATAGAAGATACAGGAGATGGAATTCCATCAGACATGAGAGAGAAGGTATTCGAGCGATTTTTTCGCCTTCAAACAAAAAAAACATCAGCGAATATAGGGGTTGGACTAGGTTTAGCTATAGTCAAAAACTTAATCAATTTAATGGGAGGATCAGTTGGTAACGAAGCAGCTTATCCGAAAGGGACGACTTTCTGGTTCACATTAAACTTATCTTCATAAGAAATTACAAAATCGATACATGGTTGTCACAATCTCGTAACAATTCTATCCTAAAATCACGTTTCACTTATTCTAAGGATATTTAAATGGATAGAATCACAGATTTAATCAAAAAATCTCCGTTCGTGCCTATACAAAAGCACATGGAAGTTTCACTGTCTGCAGCAAATGAGCTTATAATATTTTTTAAGGCTGCAACAAACTCAAAATGGGAAGAAGCGCAAATTTCCCGAAAGAAGATAGTAAATCTTGAACACAAAGCTGATGAGCTAAAAGCTGAAGCGAGAGGCCTTGTCCCTAAAAGTATATTCCTTTCTGTTCCAAGGGAGGATGTTCTTGAGTTGGTGAAGATAGCTGATGAAATACCTAATATTGTAAAAAATATATCTGGTTTGATGATTGGGAGACATATGGAAATTCCAACAGAATTAATTCCTAATTTTATGAAATTTGCAAATGAGTGTGCTGATGTCTGCAAAGTTGCTTCTGATGCAACTAATCAGATTGATGAGTTATTTCAATTTGCATTTGGAGGGAATGCTGCTGAAGAAATGCAAAAACTTCTTACGGATTTGGATGTGATGGAGGATCGCTGTGATGAAACTGAAATTATTCTTAGAAATGAATTATTCAAAATTGAGAAAGATCATCCCCCAATTAACGTGATGTTCTTGTATAGCGTGATAAATAAAATTGGAGAGCTTGCAGACACGGCAGAAACTGTAGGCCATCGAATCTCTCTAATAGCATCAAAATAAAAGGATTTATATAAAATGGAAATAATATCAAATTATGGATCATATTTATTAATTAGCGGATGTATTTTTGGGTTCTTCATGGCCTGGGGGATTGGGGCAAATGACGTAGCAAATGCTATGGGAACTTCTGTTGGAGCTAGAGCACTTACTCTCGCACAGGCAATCTTAGTGGCATGTGTATTTGAATTCGCTGGTGCTTATTTAGCAGGTGGTGAAGTTACATCAACAATAAGAAAAGGGATTATTGATCCATCAATACTGGCAGATACCCCAGAACTTCTAGTCTATGGTATGTTGTCAGCTCTCCTCGCAGCTGGTACATGGTTGCTTATAGCTTCTTATAATGGCTGGCCTGTCTCAACAACTCATTCGATTGTTGGTGCAATTGTGGGATTTGCAGCAGTCGGTATCAGTGTAGATGCTGTAAGTTGGAGTAAAGTAAGTTCAATAGTATCGAGTTGGGTTGTGTCCCCGCTGATGGCGGGAACGATCTCATTTATGATATTTAGGAGTGTGCAACATCTAATTCTTAATACCGATGACCCCTTCAATAATGCCAAAAAATATGTTCCAGGTTATATGTTTTTGGTTGGATTTGTTCTCTCAGCGGTCACTCTCCTCAAAGGCCTTAAGCATATAGGACTTAATCTTAGTTTTTTTGAAAGTCTTCAATATTCAATCTTAATTGGTCTTGGTATCGCTTTTATCGGAAGCAGGTTTTTAAAGAAAATCAATAATAAGAAAGAAGAAAGAGGTGATGTTGTTTTTGATGGAGTAGAGAGAGTTTTTGCGATATTAATGGTGTTTACAGCATGCGCTATGGCTTTTGCTCATGGCTCGAATGATGTTGCAAATGCTGTTGGCCCATTGGCAGCAATTGTAAATGTTGTTCAATCTGGAGGGGAAATTGCAGCTAAATCAGTAATGCCATGGTGGATACTTTTGGTTGGTGGAATAGGAATAATATCAGGTTTAGCTATGTTGGGTTACAAGGTAATCGAAACAATTGGAAGAAACATCACAGAACTCACTCCAAGTCGCGGATTCGCAGCAGAATTAGCAGCGGCAACTACGGTAGTTCTAGCTTCTGGGACAGGTCTTCCCATTTCCACAACACATACATTAGTAGGTGCTGTTCTTGGCGTAGGATTAGCTAGAGGTTTATCTGCAATTGACTTGAGTGTTGTAGGAAGAATTATCTTATCTTGGATAGTAACTCTGCCAGTAGGTGCTGCCTTATCGATCCTATTTTTCTTCACATTTAAAGGGATTTTCAGTTAGATGATATTGAATAATTTCTTCAAAACTTTACTTGTGATAACCACAGCGCCAATATTTTTTGTTAACACGACGATGTTGGCAGCTGAGAAGGATGAGCGGTGGTATGAGAATACCAAAATCAATGGAGATGTAAGGCTGAGATATGAAGGTATTTATAAAAAACCTGGTGAAGATACTGACCGAGAGAGATTTAGGTTAAGACTTGGTATGAAATCAAAAGTAAATGAATCTATTAATTTTGTTATGCGTTTAGAGAGTGGTGTTCAAGATCCAGTATCTTCAAATCAGACAATCGGAGATAATTTCTCGGGAAAAGATTTTGGAATAGGAAGAAGCTACATCGATTGGAAGATAAATAAGAACGCGAACATTTATGCTGGAAAAATGAAGTTACCATGGATTAGACCTGGCGGTGGTTCATTACTATGGGATGGCGATTTAAATCCCGAAGGTATAGTAATGTTTATTACCAATGAAAGACTCTTCATGAATACTGGAGTAACTGTCATTGAGAGAAGTTCTGATAATTCCACCTCATTATTTTCTTTTCAAAGTGGTGGAAATTTTACTTTAGACAACAGTGCAAAGGTCAAATTTGGATACAGTGTATTTAAATACAATCATGCAAAAGGAAATCAACCATTCTATAAATCAAAAGGCAATACCTTAGATGATTTAGGTAACTATCTGAATGACTATACAATATTCGAATTATTTGCTGAATATAAACATGAACTATATGGAATGCCCGTAACCGCGCATTTGGATTGGCTTAAAAACAATGAAGCAAATTATCAAAACAAAGCGTATTCAGCGGGAATAAGACTGGGCGCATCAAGTAAAAAACATGAAAGAGAGTTCAGCTACACCTATCATGACACTGAAAAAGATGCAGTAATTGGAGCATTTTCTGATTCTGATTTTGCGGGCGGAGTTTCCGATTCAAAAGGTCATCTCATAAGAGTCAGATATGGATTGATGGAAAATGTCCGGGTTGGTGGAACATTTGTAATTTCCAAGCATGGATCATTTTCAGTAGCAGAAAAAGAATACAACAGAATGCAACTTGATCTAGAGTTCAAATTCTAATTCAATCTAATTATTTGATAAAGATGAACTGTTTAATCAAGCGTATAAATATTATTTCTTAATACGCTCAAATATGTAATCATCAAATGCTTGTAATTAAATATAAAGAATAAATATGGCTTACTGGTTAATGAAATCAGAACCCGATGTCTATGGTATTGATGATCTAAAGAGAGACAAGGTAGAGCCCTGGGATGGTATTCGAAATTACCAGGTTAGAAATATGTTTCGCGATCAAATGAAAGTTGGTGACTTGGCTTTCTTTTATCACTCGAATTGCAAACCACCTGCTGTGGTTGGAATCATGACAATTGCTAGCGAGGCATATCCTGATCATACACAATTTGATCCGAAATCAAGGTATTATGATGCTAAGAGCGATAAAGAAAATCCTCGATGGCTCTTAGTAGACGTGAAATACAAAAGAAAGTTAAAAAGAGAAATCACGCTTCAAGAATTAAAAGAAAACAAAAAATTAAAAGATTTTAGGTTAAATCAAAAAGGAAATCGTTTGTCAGTTATTCCAGTCAAAAAATCTGAGTGGGATTTAATACTTGATTTAGAATAATAATTACATCATTTTCCGAATGTCTCAGACGAATTGGATAAACTATGCATATATTAAAAAAAATCTCATTAATACTAATCTCGCTATTGTTAGGAAGCTGCACCACTGAAGAAAGTTTAAATGAACTGGTTAAGCGTGCAGGTGCACCACTATTTGAAGGCATGGGCAACCACACTCACCCAATAACCACAAATAACTCCTATGTCCAAAGATATTTTGATCAAGGATTAACCATTGATTTTGCCTTCAATCATGCAGAATCTGCTCGTTCATTCAGAGCTGCACAAAACTTAGATCCAAATTGTGCAATGTGTTATTGGGGTGAAGCGCTGGCACTTGGACCAAATATTAATGTTACTAGTAATGGTGCTGTCATTATGGCGGATCATGAGCGAGAAGCTGCTTATGCTGCAATACAAAAGGCACTTTCACTGAAAAGTAATGCTTCACAAAAAGAACGTGACTATATTGACGCATTAGCGCAACGTTATAATGGAGACCTTTCGTCAGCAAGAGCTTCTTTGGACCTAGCTTATGCTGATGCGATGCGTGCACTTTCAAACAAATACCCTGATGACGATGATGCAGCCTCCTTATTCGCAGAATCATTGATGAATACCATGCCATGGAATTATTGGATTGATGCTGATAATCCAAAACCTTTAACAATTGAAGCTATTAATAAACTTGAAGAGGTATTAGCTAGAAACCCTGCTCATCCAATGGCTATTCATCTTTATATTCATGCAGTTGAATCATCATCAAAACCAGAAAGAGCTGAAGCAGCAGCAGATATTTTATTAGATCTAGTTCCAGGAGCAGGACATCTAGTTCACATGCCTTCACATATATATTGGCGTGTTGGCAGATATGCAGATGCCTCAAAATCCAATGAGATGGCGGCTGCAGTTGATGAGGCGTATATCGCTGCTTGTAATGCACAAGGCTTTTATCCTGCAGCTTACTACCCACACAATATTCACTTCTTGTGGGCATCATCTAGTATGGAAGGCAGAAGCAAGGTCGCCATTGAGGCTGGTGAGAAAGTAGCAAAAAATGTTCGTATAGAGATGATTGATCAATTTCCGGGGGTAGAATTCTTTAAAACTATTCCAATGCAATCTCTAGTTCAATTTGGTCGATGGGAAGAAGTTCTCCAACAGCCTGCTCCCATAGAAAGACTGGAATATGCTAATGGTATCTGGCACTACACTCGGGCTATCGCCTTTGCTAATACTGGCCAAATTGATTTAGCAAAAAAAGAACGAGCTATGCTTAATCATTTCAAAGATACGGACGATGTATTACATTTAGATTCTATTTATTATCCGGCTTCAATGCTATTGAATATTGCGGATTCATTAGCTTTAGGTGAAATAGCAATGGCTGAAAATAATACTACTGAGGCTGTCATTCAGTTCAGTAAAGCCGTGGCAGTTCAAGATAAACTTCCATATACTGAGCCACCATTTTGGTATTACCCTACTAGATTATCACTCGGTAAAGCGTTACTAAAATCAGGGAATGCCAGTGAGGCGGAGAGTGTCTTTAAAGAAAATCTTCAAAGATACCCACGAAATGGGTGGGCTATGTATGGCCTCATCGATGCATTAAAAGCTCAAAACAAAGATACCAGTAAAATACAACAGCGTTTTGATATCGTCTGGGCGAATGCTGATGTAAAATTGACGTCTTCACGATTCTGATAAGGTTTACCTAAATTGAATGATAACCCTCTTGGTAAAGATACTATTTACCCAGATATATATTCACCTGATCTTTTGCATCCAATTGATAGAGAAAAGAACCGTGATCAATATATATCTAATAATGAAATTAATTTTCATGGCGTAGATATCTGGAATGCCTGGGAATTCTCATGGCTAGATAACTCAGGAAGGCCTTTCATTGGAAAACTTACCCTAATTTTTCCCTCAAATTCCAAGAAAATTATTGAATCAAAATCAATGAAGCTTTATTTAAATGGCTTTTCCAATAGTCAATACGATTCTTCTACTAAAGTTATAGAGCTCATTCAAACTGATTTATCACAACTTACAAAAGCCAATGTTTTAGTCTCATTTAACAAGAATGAAGAAGAAAAAGACAATCAAATTAATCCCGAAGTGGGCTGTTCTATCGATAATGAAGATGCTAAATTTTTCCATTCAGAAATACGGACTGAGGAGCTAAAAACTGATAAAAATAACAGAATAAAAGAAACTCTTTATTCGGAAATATTAAGAACAAATTGTCCTGTTACCAATCAGCCAGATACTGGTACCGTAATAATAAAATACCAAGGAAATAAAATTCATCGTGGTGGTTTATTAAGTTATATAAGTTCTTATCGTCGGCATAATGATTTTCATGAATCTTGTGTTGAAAAAATCTTCTTGGATATAAAGCAATTATGTAGACCAGATCGCTTAACAGTTTTTGCGCGATACAATCGACGAGGTGGTATCGATATCAATCCATTTAGATCAGATTTTGAAGATGAGCAAGTTAATTTAAGACTCTGGCGTCAATAATAACTAATCCTGCAAATCATCTTCATCTAGTCGATGACCCCAATTACGTTTTGCTGAAAGGTATTCCTTATTATATTCAGTTATTCCGATAAGATGCTTTACTGGAGTTATTTTATCTAAACCATATGTATTTAGATCCTTAATTTTTTTTGGGTTATTGGTCATCAAACGAAAATCTTTATTACCATGAAAATATTTTATCAACACCGCTGCATCTAAAAAGTCACGTGAATCTTCATCCAATCCGAGCGAGCGATTAGCTTGATAAGTATCCTCACCGTCATCTTGCAGCAAATAAGTTGCAGCCTTTGCCCATAAACCAATACCTCTACCCTCATGACCAGACATATAAATCACCATTCCACCAGCAGCATCGGCATTAATTGTTTCTATTGATTTATCAAGTTGAGGACCGCACTCACATCGCTGAGAGCCAAATACATCTCCAGTTAAACAACTAGAATGAACTCTTATCAATGGATTTTGCCATTTTGATCTATCCCCAATAATCAGAACACTATTAACCGCCATAGATGAAGCCAGAATAGAAAATGAATTTTTTCCATCACTATCTCTCAGCTCATTAGCTAATTCCTCCACTTTATTTAATTCAGTATGGCGGACGCAAGCATACCAATCGACATTGTATCCTACGCCTAAAATTGACAAGGGTAATGGAATTGGTCCAAGGATACTTATTGCATGATTTTCATCCACAAATTTCGAGTTAGAATCAATATTGCTGCCATCATAATTAATGGTAACTAGTTTTCCGCGTCCTATTAATCGACTACGAACTTTTGGATCTATATAGGTGAACATAATTAAGCTTATTATTTAGTTGATAAGGCAGTTTAATCAATATAAATTGATTTATAAACAAATAATCTAGAGTTACCTTCATTATGGATGCTAATGCGAAAACACCTAAAAAAAAGACTTCTCGTCGTCAATTAATTAAAACACTTGGTGCTGCAGTTGCAGCCTCTTCCATAGGCGCATGCTCAGATTTTTCCTCAATTTTAAATAAAAACTATGATCGCCCACATTCCAGGACAACATTTTTTGCCCCACGCATTGCTCGAGAAAAAATTGTTCGCGTAATTGTTGGTTTAAGACCCTATCGACCCTCAGGTTTTGTAGTGAAGCGCGAACAGTATGACAAGAAAACTATTATTCATAACTATGGTCATGGCGGTGGGGGTATTTCCTTGTCTTGGGGCTCTTCTGCTTTGGCCATGCATCAAACTGCAGGACTTTCTATTGGTAAAGCCGCTGTTATTGGAAGTGGGATAATGGGTCTTACTTCAGCTAGATTATTGCAGGATGCTGGTTGGGATGTAACTATTTATACTCGTGATATCTCTAGACACTCAGTATCCAACGTAGGTGCTGGACAATGGGCACCTACCAGTGTTTTTGATGAAGGAATTGCATCAAAAGCTTTTGAAGAGCAATACAAATATGCTGCTCGTATAGCACATCATGCATATCAAAATTTAAGTGGAGCGCAATATGGAATAAGATTTCTTGAGAATTATTATTTAAGCAATGAACAAACAAAGGAGAATTATTATTTAAGAGAACTTCCTGAATTATTCTCATCTGTTGCTGATCTTGAGCCACATGAGCATCCATTTCCAGTACCTTTCGTCAAAAGAACTGTCACCATGATGATTGAACCTGCTATCTTTTTGAGGCGTGTACGTGATGATTTTCTGCTTTCTGGTGGTCACTTCAAAATCCAAAACTTTACTAATTTAGATGAAATTTTATCACTCAAAGAGAATACCATTCTTAATTGTACTGGGCTGGGTTCCAAAGCTCTATTCAAAGATGATGAATTAACTCCAGTAAAAGGTCAGCTAGTTTTTATTCCTCCAGATCCAGCAATAGACTATCTAACTGTAGGTGGTGGTTCAGATGTAACATATATGTTTCCCAGAAAAGGTGAAATTTTATTAGGTGGCTCAGGTCAGATAGATGACTGGACGCGCCATCCAGAACCTGAAGTAACCGAGAGAATTATTGAAGATAATAAAAATATCTTTGATAATTTGCGTATCTAGATATTTTTAATATGCTCCAATATCTCATAAATCACAAATTCAGTTCTTCGCTCAAGAAGCCAGTGGCCAGCATCTAGTTCGATGTTTTTGTAGTCACCACGGATATATTGATCTTGCTTTAGAATGGCTACTCTACTGATTGCAGGATCACGATTTCCCCAAATAAATAACACTGGCACCTTAATATCCGCTTGATAAGCAAGCTCATGTTTTAACTTCATCGCTCGATACCAATTCAAAGTAGCACTCAGAGCACCCGGTTCAGATAATATACTCAAATATTCTTCAGTGTGTAGTTTTGGCATCCATTTGAATATTAGCATACGTAAAATTGCTAATTCACCTAACGCTAAGATGAATTCTGGTACCCAAGGGAGATTAAAAAATTTAATATAGCGACTCTTTTTTTGTTGTTCTTTATCAGTTCGGAGGGCTTCAAAAAATGCTAATGAATGTGGAATGGATAAAGCTGTCCAAGATAAAATTCTTTTAGAATTTGACATTACCGCTGCCCAGCCAATTGCTGCCCCCCAATCATGGCCAACAAGATGGAAGCGCTCTATATTTAGTTCATCAGCGATACCAAAGACATCTGCAACCAGTTTAGCAGTAGTGTATTTCTTGATATTTATTGGTCTTGCATGAGGACTATATCCCCGCTGATCATAAGCAATAATCTTATAATCTAGGTTTTTAGCAGCATCGAAGAAAGGTTGCCAAGCTATTGATGATTGAGGCCATCCGTGCAATAAAATTATCGCTTCGCCCTTCCCATGCAAGTTAAATACACGTGCCCTAAATTTTAAATCATCAATTTTTATTGTGCACAAAGATAGAGAGTTATCAATTTGACTATAATTGGGTAACTCCATTACTTTTTGAGTATGGCAATTTTTCAAATCATATGAGGTATTTCTTCTAATATATAAATACGGAAGAAAGGCAAATAAAAAAAGGGTTAATAAAATAAAATAAAATTGTAACGACATTTTAAAAGTCGATTAAACGGAAACTCAATGCTTTAATTACAAAGATATTTAGCATGATGCTGGAGATGATTATCTATAAAAGTAGAAATAAAATAATATCCATGCCCATGCCCAACATGCCGATGTATATCTATGGCTAACTCACTCTCTTTACAAGCTTGCTCAAATTTATCAGTACTTAGTTCACGCTCAAGGAACTCATCAGCGAGCCCTTGATCAATTCTAATTAGATTCTGTGGTGACCCATAATTACCTGCTAATACAATTTCAGTAGCATCATACTCACTCCATGCAGATGAATTGTCACCCAAATAATTACCAAGTGCTTTAATGCCCCATGGACAATTCATTGGATTACAAATAGGTGCAAAAGCTGAAATCGATCTATATAAATCTGGGTTTCTTAAGCCAATTGTTAATGCTCCGTGACCACCCATGGAATGCCCAAATATACCAAAACGACTTTTATCAACATTAAAATTTGATGTGATTATGCCAGGTAATTCTTTGGTCACATAATCGTACATATTATAATGAGTTTGCCAGGGTGATTTTATTGCATTTACATAAAAACCTGCTCCCAAACCAAAATCATAAGCACCGTTTTCATCATCGGGCACATTATCCCCTCGCGGACTTGTATCTGGAGCCAATATCATTATTCCTAGGTCTGAAGCCATTTTTAAAGCACCAGCTTTAAACATAAAAGTGTCTTCAGTGCATGTTAGCCCCGACAACCAAGTTAACAATGGCACACTTGAGTGCTGCTCTTGTTTTGGACGAAACACAGAGAATTGCATATCACAATGATTTACTTTTGAAGAGTGACGATAAACCTCAACATTGCCAGCAAATATTTTATCATTCTTAATACGTTCAATTGACATCATCTATCTCGAGAAGTTAGGTTATTTTTTGCATCACCAATGTGGCATTAGTTCCACCAAAACCAAAGCTATTACTCATTGCTGTTTTTATACCAGCATTATCCATACGTTTAGTGACAAGCGGCATACCTTCAAGCTCAGGATCTAGATCCAGAACATTAATTGATGGCGCAATAAAATCATTCTCCAGCATCATCAAGCAATGTATTGCTTCTTGTACGCCCGTTGCTCCAAGTGAGTGTCCACACATGGATTTACTTGAAGAAAAATATGGGATTTGATCAGAAAATGTGGTTCGCATAGCTTTTAATTCAGTAGTATCACCGACTGGAGTACTCGTGCCATGCGTATTAATATAATCAATTGGAGCATTCACAGTACTTTTTGCCATTTCCATACAACGAATTGCACCTTCTCCTGAGGGAGCAACCATATCATAGCCATCAGAAGTTGCTCCATAACCAACCAACTCAGCATAAATTTTAGCTCCACGAGCTTGTGCACGCTCTAGTTCTTCAAGCACCAGCATGCCTGCACCAGCAGCAATAACAAATCCATCACGATTAACATCATAAGCTCTAGAGGCTGTTTCAGGACTTTCATTATATTTTGTAGAGAGCGCGCCCATTGCATCAAATAAACAAGCTAAGCTCCAATCTTCTTCTTCACCACCACCAGCAAAAATAATATCTTGCTTGCCCATTTGAATTTGTTCCATTCCCGCCCCAATACAATGCGCACTGGTAGCACATGCTGAGGTTATTGAATAATTTAATCCCTGAATTTTATAGGGTGTTGCCAAACAAGCTGAGACCGTACTTCCCATAGTTCTTGGCACCATGTAAGGACCTATCCTGCGAACTCCTTTAGCTCTCATGATATCTGAACTGGCAACAATATTTGCGCTTGAAGCACCTCCTGATGAGGCTATTAGCCCTGTCATCGGATGCGATACTTCTTCATCCTTCAACCCGGAATCATCAATCGCTTCCTGCATCGCCAAATAAGCATAAGCAGCAGCACCGCCCATAAATCGACGAATTTTTCTATCAATCATTTCATTAATATCTAGGTTAATGCTGCCCGATACATGGCTGCGCATACCACTTTCTTTATATGCTTCGTTAAATGTTATACCTGAACGACCCGCTCTGAGAGAATCAAGCACTTCTGCTTTAGAATTCCCCAAACATGACACCACCCCAAGACCAGAAATTACTACTCGCCTCATAATTAATCCTTAAAAATTCTCAGTTGAAGTAAATAAACCTACACGTAAATCTTCTGCTTCATAAATCTTTCTTCCATCCACCAAGACAGAACCATCTGCAATAGCTAATACAAGCTTTCGAGTAATAAAACGCTTAAAATCTAATCTAAAAGTTACTAATTTAGAGGTTGGTAATACTTGACCAGTAAATCTCACTTTGTTTACTCCTAAGGCTCGTCCACGCCCCTCATAACCCAACCAGACTAAATGAAATCCAACTAACTGCCATAGAGCATCCAAGCCTAAGCAGCCAGGCATAACTGGATCACCAGCAAAATGACATTTAAAAAACCACATATCAGGGTTTATATCTAACTCAGCTTTAATGACACCTTTATCATATTTGCCACCTGTATCCGAGATAAGATTGATTCTATCTGTCATCAACATATCTGGAAGAGGTAATCTGCCACTCTCAGGCTTAAATAAAGTCCCCTTAGCACAGCTTAGAAGTTCTTCGTAATTGTATGCATTTTTTCTATCAGCTGGTAATTGCATTAATTTCCCATTTTATAATTGATACCAATATGGTCTTGGCTAATAGTATTGTTTTTTATTATTACAAGAATAATATTATACATTGACGTATTTTATAGAATATTAATCAATATATCCTAAAAAATTCAGAGTAATCTATTATATCAGCTGTATTATACTATTTGTTAAAGATGCTCAAATATATTCAGAAGGCTTAAAGAGATGGTACTGTGACTATAGACAACATCAATCTTTTGTATAGAAAACATCGGATTAGAGTAATGTTAGCAGTTACTCTAGGATATGGATTTATATACACCTGTAGACTGGGGCTGTCTATAGTGAAGAAACCATTAATTGATGCTGGCATCTTCTCAGTTGATGAATTGGGTATGATTGGGGCTGGTTTATTTTATGGTTATGCTTGCGGTAAATTTATTAATGGCTTTCTAGCAGATTACATCTCACCGAGGTTATTCTTCTCATTAAGTATATTTTTAGCTGCATTGATCAATATTATAATGGGCATTTCAACCTATCTGTGGTTAGCAATCCTTCTTTGGCTTTTAAATGGATTTTTTCAAGGAATGGCTGCTCCCTCATCAGTTGTATCTATTACAAATTGGTTTAGTTATCGAGAGAGGGGTCGTTGTTATGGGATTTGGAATGCCTCTCACTCAATTGGTGAAGGTATTACTTTTTATATCATTGCTGCGATAGTTGCTGCTTATGGATGGCAATGGGGCTTCATCACGCCAGGAATTCTTTGCATTGGCGTAGCTGCATGGGCTTATTCTTTCCTTCAAGACGCTCCATCAACATTAGGCTTACCCTCAGTTAATAAATGGAAAAAAGAAGAGACTACTGAAGCCAAACAAGAGTCCACTACATGGGCAACACAAAAGATAATATTTGGTATCAAAGCAATATGGATAGTTGCACTTGCCAGTGCCACGATGTATGTCACACGTTATGCAATTAATAGTTGGGGCATACTATATTTACAGGAAGCTAGAGGTTATTCCTTAACAGAAGCTGCCCTGTTCTTGAGTATTAATACCTTTGCAGGAATTTTTGGATCAATTGCTTATGGCTTTATCTCTGATAATATTTTTGATGCAAAACGTCCGCCAGTAAATTTAATTTTTGCTGTTGTGGAAATAGGCGCCTTATTATTAATTTTTTATGGCCCCAGTAATGAATGGATACAAATGATAGCCTTTGCATGCTATGGATTTACTCTTAGTGGTCTAATGGCATCACTTGGTGGTTTATTTGCTGTTGATATTGCCCCAAAAGGAGCTACAGGAGCGGCTATGGGATTCGTTGGTATCTTTAGTTATTTGGGCGCGGCGCTCCAAGAAAATATCAGTGCTACTTTAATTAGTAATAACCTTCAGATAACTCAAGATATAAGGATTTATAATTTTGACGAAGTTATTCTTTTTTGGATTGGTTCTTCAGTCGTTTCACTCTTATTGGCAGCGACCTTATGGAATACAAAAATAACAAAATAGACTACATAGACATATTTCTATGAGCTCTGAGCGTCGAAAATGGCCTAGCATCAATTTCTGTTGGTATATCAAACATAATATCAGCAAGCAGGTTTGCTGAACCCATAGCCAATGTCCAACCCAATGGACCTTGGCCACTATTGATATACAAACCTTTTATTTTTGTAGCTCCGATAAAAGGTTTGCCATCGCAACTCATAGGTCTTAATCCAGCCCATGGTATAGCGGAGTCTGGATCCACTTGAGAGGCAACTTCTGGATAAATAATTTTAAACATCTCGAAAAGTGAAGCTATTCTTTTCTTATCAATAGATAAATCAAAGCCTGCAAACTCAGCAGTTCCTACTAAACGCAAACGATTCCCAAGTGGTGTCACCACTACATTCATGGCATCATTTAATACTGGCAATGCTGGTAGGCCTGAAACACCATCCACATTAATTGTAAGTGAATAACCTTTCGCTGGCTTAACATCTAAATTAACTTTTTCAGCCCTAAGGAGCTTTGGACTATATGCACCAGCGGCAATCACCACATTTGAAGCAACTATATATTCTGAATCAGTATTGATACCAATAATTTTATTATTAGCAATAGTTAAAGATTTTAAGGGTGCGCCATATTTTACTTGGCCACCCAATTCAAGGAATTTTTTTAATAAAGCTTTACAGAAAAGATGAGCATCACCAGACTCATCTTGATGATAATGAATACCTTTGTACAATTTTGAACTAATTGATGATAGGGGTGGAACCAAAGAAACAATTTCATCTGGATTTAATACTGAGCATTTTAAACCCATTTTATTTAGTGATTTATAGAGATTTTCCTTAATAGAAAAGTCCTCTTGAGTATTAAATATACTCAAAGTACCCTCAGATTTTCGACAATATTTTAGATCATATCTTTCAGCAATTTCTTGAGTTTTTCTTAATGAATAACTCGTTAAATTAAAATTATCCTTAAGTGCTGCCTTAAAATAGGGCTCTGATGAATAACGAAGAAATTTTGAGCCCCATCCTAGTAAAGAGGGTATGGTATTTAGCCGCAAACGCATCGAAGAAGATGGATTAAACAGTGATTTTACCAAGTACTTGTATACACCAGGACTGTTCCATGGATCAGACATTGATGGTGTTAACATACCCGCATTTGCGTAACTAGCTCCAAGAGCCGGACCATCGAGCTCTTCTATAATCGTGACTGATCGCCCTCTTTTTAACAATTCATAAGCGCTGGTAATTCCCATTAATCCAGCACCAATAACTAAGTCTGTCATATCTTTTTTATTCCAAGAAAGCCATTACCAAAATTATAAATAAGACTACTGGAACAATAAAGCGAATCATAAAATGCCAGAAATTAAACCACTGACTGCTCTCAAATCCAATTTCAATTTCTTTTAGTCGCTTAGTGGCGAACCAGCCAAAAAATATTGCCACTAACATACTACCAATAAGCAATAACACATTAGCAGCTAAGAAATCTAATGAGTAAAAAATTGTCTTACCAGCAAATAGTGGAATAAACTCCAAGGGATAAAAATCTGACCATGCTCCGAAAGATAGGATTGAGAATATTCCTAAGAACCATGCCATTGAGGCCGTCAATAAGATACCTTTTTCGCGCTGCATACTCCATTGATCACTGACCCATGACACCACACTTTCAGCTATGCCAATACAGGAGGATAAAGAAGCTGTAATTAACAATAGGAAAAATAATGCACCAAAAAACGCTCCTCCAGGCATTTGACCAAATGCCAATGGGAGTGTCTCAAAGGCCAAACCAGCTCCACTTGTAGGGGTTAATCCATATTCAAATACTAAAGGAAATATAGCAAATCCTGCCAATAGAGCTACCAGTGTGTCCGCAAAAATAAGAATTACAGCAGATCTTGGAATTGAAACATCATCAGGTAAATAAGAACCAAATACGATTAATGTCCCCCAACCTATTCCAATTGAGAAGAATGCCTGACCAACAGCTTGCATAACCATACTGGATGTTACTTTAGAAAAATCAGGTTCGAGTAAAAAGCGTGTAGCTGCTATCAAATCTCCAGCGATAGCACTATAAATCATCATCACAATAAGAATAAAAAATAGTGCGGGCATAAGTATCTTAACTGCTTTCTCAATTCCTGCCTGCACACCCTGGCGTACTACGAAAATTACACATAAGTAAATTACCGTATTCCAAAAAAGTAATTGCCACGGACTATTATTTAACTCGCTAAACATTTCAACAGATTGTGCTGCTGTAATTCCATCCAAGGATCCTTTAGCTGCTCTTACAAAATAGTCCAAAGTCCATCCAGACATAACACTATAATAAGACAGAATTATAAATGCGCAGAACACACCTAGGGTTCCTACAATACCCCATGATCGAGATGCATTACTCGCAATAGCCACATTAACTATACTGCCTGGCGCACTACTCCTTCCCCGTCTGCCTATCGATAGTTCCGTTATAAGCAAAGGCAACCCAATAATTAATGCAGCCGCAAGGTAAATAAATAGAAAAGCACTACCGCCATTTTGACCGGTCACATAGGGAAAACGCCAAATATTTCCTAAACCAACTGCAAACCCTACTGAGGCCAATAAAAATCCATATCGAGAGGACCATTGTTCTTGTGAAACTGAAGTGCCCGATGACATTACTTACCCCTTTATGATTATGTTTTTTCTTTATCCCATGATAGGTTAATAAAAAAGAAATTAAATCGCTAATAATTAATTATCTAGTAAGGAATGTACACCATGAAAAAAATAATTACATGTATCTTCAGTATCATATTTATTAATAATCTGATTCATGCGGAAACACTCATTCATGCTGGTAAAGTTATTGATGGTATATCAAATAAAATTCAACCTAATATGACGATTCACATTGAAGGTAATATAATTAGCAATATAAGTTCTGGTTTTGCAAAGCCGTCAGACAAAGATAAAGTCATCAATCTTAAGGAAAGTACTGTATTACCCGGTTTAATCGATACTCACGTTCATCTCACGGGAGAATATAACGCAAAAAGTCAACTTCAACGCTTTGTTTTAAATGAGGCAGACTATGCACTAAATGCATCTTTATATGCTAAAAAAACACTTGAAGCTGGATTCACTGTGGTTAGGAATCTTGGTGATTCTTATAATGCCACCATCGCACTTAGAAAAGCTATCAATAATAAGGTTGTGCCAGGCCCTTTAATATTAACAGCTGGAAAAACACTGAGCTCTACGGGAGGTCATGGAGATTCAACTAATGGTTGGGCTAAATCAATAATGGGTGATCATGGTCCGAAAAATGGAATCGTCAACGGAACAGATGATGCTAGAAAAGCAGTCAGACAACGCTACAAAGATGGTGCTGATTGGATAAAGATAACCGCAACTGGCGGTGTATTAAGTGTTGCCAAAAGTGGGCAAAATCCTCAATTTACAGATATGGAATTAAATGCAATTGTTGAAACTGCAAATGATTATGGGATGCGTGTTGCCGCGCATGCGCATGGTACTGAAGGAATGAAGCGTGCTGTATTGGCTGGAGTTGCCTCAATCGAGCATGGTACGTATATGGATCGTGAAATTATGAAGATCATGAAACAACAAGGCACCTATTTTGTACCTACTTTACTTGCTGGAAATTGGGTTGCTGAAAAAGCAAAAATTGATGGATTTTTTCCTGACTTAGTACGACCAAAAGCCGCAGAGATTGGACCTATAGCTATTAATACCTTTGCTGAGGCTTATGAGTTTGGAGTACCTATTGTCTTTGGAACAGATACCGGTGTATCAGCACATGGAGACAATGCCCAAGAATTTGCTCTCATGGTGAAAGCTGGAATGCCAGAGATGGAGGCAATACAATCAGCGACTAGTATAGCTGCAGATTTTCTTGAATTGGGTGATACCCATGGAAGTATCACAGAAGGTAAAGTCGCTGATATTATTGCTGTTCAGGGCAATCCACTTGAGAATATACGTCTCATGGAAAACGTACATTTTGTAATGAAAGAGGGTATGATTTTCAAATAGAATTGGAATTTCCTTTTAATCAAGTAACCATCATATAAACTTTTCTTAATTTTTCTTTAACTTCAGCTGTGCCTTTCCACCCTTTTGGAAAAACAAAACTGTCACCCGCCCTTACTTCTGTAACTTGCCCTGATTCTGAAGTCAGAACCCAATATCCCTCCAATATATGACAAAATTCAGTCACATCAAGCGATAACTCTAATTTACCTGGCTCACATTCCCAAGTTCCTGAGATTAGATTTCCTTCTTCAAAGAAACCACTGTCAGTTTGCTTGGGCATAGGACCAATAGCTTCACCGAACGAATCTGTAAGCACTAAATCATTCTTAGATGCGCATTGGTGTTGCACTTTAATTTCTGGCATTTAAATTCTCCTTTGTATTTATTAATTGATTTACTTTTTAAATTTTTAACCTTGATTGCTCTCTTCAATCTCCTTTCTCCAATCTGATACGTTCATTTCTATTGAAATAAAACCGATAATCCAGAGAGCTTCATCCCAAGCGAAATAATAGTGGCCGTGATAAGTCCAATAAGCTGCAATAGTCCATAATGATCCATAAAGTAAGTATTTTGAAGCTTGCATAGAAGATATCACTGATCCTCTTGTAATTGACTGATCTTGTAACCAAACCATAATTTCAATAGTTGCCAATATAAGGAGCCATATCAAGACTTCTAATATATCTACTAACGCAAGATTTTTTTCTAATCTCAAACCACTGAGATCTGAAACGACCAGAGCAGGTTCGGTATAATAAAAGACCTCATCTGATGAGAGTAATAAGCAATTTTTTAAATCAATTTCTGTGTAATATAAATTTCTTACAAATGAGATATCCATTGGCACTAATTCACATAAATTAGATATATCAGGTATTAACTCAACCTTTAGTAAATCAACATAAATCACACTGTAGGCATATACTGAGTGAACTAAAAATACATAGCAGAATATTCTAACTGAGTACATTATCCTACTGAACATAGGTCGACTAAAAGTCTGATCTGACAAAAGATAAGTTTCAAGCTCAAATAGAAAAAGCAAAATCAGCCAGGCTGACTCATCTATTGTGGTAGCAAATGCTCGTGTCCACTCAAGAAACGAGCCACCATTTCTCATGGTATATGATGCAATTGTTATATCATCTATTATGTAAAGGATGAAATTAACAAACAATAAACTATATATAGCTATTTTTAAATATTGACGAAAATCTAATTTAGCGATCATAAATCTTATAATGACTAAAGATTAATAATTTTCTGGGGGTGTCATTCTGGCTCTACTTGGGGCCCAAAATGGTTTTTCTTTAATCGTACATCGTGCCACTTTATCGTATTGCCGTAATTCTTTTTCATAATATATTTCAGCCCAAATTTCACCCTGAAGATACTCGGTTTTTATCATAGCCATTGCAATATTAGCTTTAACAGCTGGTGACCACATCGCAGATGTAACGTAACCAATTTCCAATGAGCATTTTTTGTCACCATAAATATACGATCCTTCTGCGGGCTTATTACCTTCTATATCAAGTTTTGTAAGCGTATATTTAGGGCCATTTTTTTTGTCCAAAAGTAATGCCTTGCGACCATTGAAAAGCGGTTTGTTAAAATCGACCAACCAGCCCAAGCTGAGCTCAAAAGGTGTTTGATCATGTTGGTAATGAACGGTCTTAAGCGCCTCATTAAATTCCATATATGGCATAATAAAACCAGCTTCAAGACGAGCCATATTAGTGGCTTCTTCGCCATAGGGTTGAATGCCGAAATTCTCACCTTTATCATAAAGGGCATCCCATAACTCCAGAGCATATTCGTTTTCAACCCATAACTCATAACCTAGATCACCAGTAAACCCCGTTCGCGAGATCATTAATTTGGTGCCAGAAAAATCATAATATCCAATCTGAAATGGTTTTAGATCTTCTATACCTTTTAAACCTAATGCCTTGAGAACAGAATATGTAGTAGGCCCTTGAAATGATAGTGCCGCTAATGTATCAGTAATATCGGTAATTTTAACTGCGTCAAAACCAAAACTGGCCTTTCTGAGCCATGCTAAACTTGGTGAACCACAAGTAAGCATAAATTTATTCGAACCCAATTTAAAGATAGTTCCATCATCAATCATCCTGCCCTCATTGGTACACCAACAAACATAGGTAACCCGATTCTGTCTTAATTTAGTGATATCGCGTGTCACCATCCTGTTTAACATCGCTTCAGCATCATTCCCCTCAATTAAATACTTTTGCATAGGACAAATATCATAAGTGCCACATGTATTGCGCACGCAGAAATACTCATACTCAGCATCATAATAATAATTAGCAAATTTATAGCCATTCCATACAGACCAGGAGTCTCTTATATTCAGGGCGGCCTGCCTTTTATGAAAAGGAGATAGTTTGAGGCGCTCATCAGCAAATTTAGTGTCATTTTTCATAGTCTACTCATCATAACAATCATCCTTAGGGACAGTGTTTGATCTCTTGAGGTCTATTAATATTTCTCTGGCAGCATTTGCTCCACAACACGATGACACTCCACCGCCAGGATGAGTTGAAGAACCACACATATACATATTCTTGACTGGCATTCGATACTGAGAATAGCCAGGAAAAGGTCTGTTAAATAACAATTGATCAATTGTTAACTCACCCTGAAAAATATTACCCTCTGTCAGGCCAATTTCATTTTCAATTTCATGAGGAGTGCGTACCTCCATATGGACAATTAAATCTTT
>Ga0257114_1000248_pt1 | contig 41813 bp, 42 predicted proteins | sample SI112_10mmetaG_FD_190149 | JGI IMG/M metagenome (GOLD analysis project Ga0257114, IMG submission 190149) | Marine microbial communities from Saanich Inlet, British Columbia, Canada - SI112_10m | ecosystem: Environmental > Aquatic > Marine > Inlet | place: Canada: British Columbia | collected...
TGAATACGTCTACAAATATTGAAACTACGGTTGATAAATCACTTACATCTATTAAATTAAGAGAAGCAGGCATTTTAACACCAGATACTTGGGTGGTAAGAGGAAAAGATAATTGTAGAAAAATCGTGGCAAATCTGCTTTTAAAACATCCCTTAATATATAAGCCATTATTTGGTTCCCAAGGTGATAATATAGTAAAGATTGTAGAAGTATCTGATTTTAATAACATCAGGAATGATACCAATATATATTACATCCAAGAGTTTCTTGAAACTAAGCCATCTCATGATTACAGAGTGTTAATAGCAAAAAATAAGAATAGAGAAATGATCTACGCTATGATGAGATATAGTGATTCTTATATAAACAATATATCAAAAGGAGCTAAGTGTATCCCTTTAAAAACGGATAAAGACATAATCAAAACAGGGATTCAAGCAGCATCTGTAATTAATATCCCTTTTTGTGGTGTTGATATAATTAGATGTGATAAGAAAAATTATGTGATCGAGTTAAATAGTATACCTGCATGGAAAGGAATGCAGTCCATAGTTAAAAACAATTTATCTGACCAGATCACTGATATATTTATTGAAAACATGACGGATAAGTCACGTTTGTCTATTCAAAAATAAATTCTATGTCAGATAATTTTAAAAAAATAACTTTAAATAAAAATTTTGATGAATCTTTAATCAGGGATGCTTATCTATATGCATGCCATAAGGACATTGAGGCAATCAAACCGGGCAATGTAAATATTAACTCACCACATCATGACACCACGGCAAGTGATTATCTTATCAGTTCAATTAATAGTGGGTCTGAATTATTTAATGATAGTTATAGTCTTGGCGATAGAATTCTAAGTGCTATTGTTGCCACCAAAAAAGAAACTCAAATGAATACTAATCTAGGAATAATATTGTTATGTGCGCCTATCGCACATGCTCTTTTAAATTATAAGGAAATGAGTTTAAAGGAGGCTATTGCCAAGACTATAGATAGTGCTACTGCCGATGATACTGTAAAAATATGCGAGGCCATAAATATTGCTAATCCTGGTGGATTAGGCAATGTTTCAGATTATGATACTAAATCTATGCCGGTAGTGAAATTAAGAGAAATAATGAGTTATTCTGCTCAATATGACCGTATTTCATATCAGTATCATAATAATTATGAAGATATTCTTGATTTCATTATCCCTAGCCTTGATGAAAACATGATTAAATATAAATCTGATGATATTTCAATATCAATGACATATCTTCAAATCTTGGGCAAAATCCCTGATTCGCATATTTCACGTAAATTAGGTGAAGAAATAGCAAAAAAGACTAGTAATCATGTCAATGATTTGTTAAAAATACAAGACAAGGATTGTAGTCAGGGTTATCTGGTCAAACAGCTAAATGATCTTGATTATGAATACAAGAAAAAAGGAATTAATCCGGGGACTACTGCAGATTTATTAGTCGCAAGTTTGATGATTCATAGGATCTTCAAAAGTGTATAATCTTAGTAAGAACCATTTAATATAAACAAGGAGATAAAAATGGCAGTAATTGATAAAGTATTAGTCGGTGAAGGACTAGTTGTAACCGAAGGCGGTGACAACGAAATAGCTCATATTGACTTAATAATGGGTCCGCGTGGTTCAGCTGTAGAAGATGCATTTTGTAACACACTTTGTAACAACAAAGATGGTTTCACTTCGCTATTAGCTGTATGTGCACCTAATCTACCAACTAAACCAGCTACAGTAATGTTTAACAAGGTTACTATTAAAGGCGCTAAACAAGCTGTTCAAATGTTTGGACCAGCTCAAAGAGCGGTAGCTATGGCTGTTACAGATTCTGTAAAAGACGGAACAATTCCAGCAGCTGAAGCAAATGATATTTTCGTTTGTGTTGGTGTTTTCATCCATTGGGATGCTAATGACGATACTAGAATTTATGACTACAACTATGAAGCTACAATGATGGCTATCAAAGGTGCGGTTTCTGGTAAACCAACAGCTGAAGATGTTGTTGCAGCAGCAGCAGATTCTGCTCACCCATACTCACCTAAGTAGTACTTAGATAAGTAAGATTAACCAGCTCTATTATTAGAGCTGGTTTTTTCTTTTTGGATCATATTTTTTGTAATTCTATTCTGATGAATCATTGTAGATACTAACACGCCGCTTGCTCCAAAATATCTAGCTCTTTTTATATCAAATATAGATTTTATTCCCCCAGCTATATAATATTCATGATTATTTTTGCGTATAAACCGTCTTGCAAGTTTATAGTTAATATTATTTTTTGAACCTACCTGTGACAGATCCATAAGTATGATTTTTGATGGGTTTGCTCTTTGTTGTCTATATATCGCTTTTGATCCTATATATTTTTCCATAAAATCAAATGAACATACACAGTTATTGAATTTATTTGATGTAAACTCATAGCCTCTAGATTTTTCACTGCAAAATACAGGATAATAATTTTTATATTTCTTTTTTAACTTTATTTCTTTTAGACCTGAGTCAATCCAAAAATCAATCTTCGGGAATAAAGATAGTATATTGTCATACAGTTCAGAATTAATTTTATTATGCATAATTGCATCCAAATCAGCAATATATAATATTTTAGGAGAATACTTTCTAATGATCTGATCAATTATATCTCTTGGATCTGTACTATTGTATAATTTATAACTGATAGACTCATAATTACCTCTATCACCTTTAATTGCTTTAACGACTTGGTTATCGAGAATGTCTATAACAGGGATTATGTCCATAGTATGAAAAAAATATTAATATATGAATATATTACAGGAGGAGGCCTTTTAAATGAAGATTTAACTTCTAGTCTTATGAATGAAGCTAATATGATCACCGCATCAATTAACGACTGTTGCCATAAATCTAAGTATTTTACGCATAATTCTTTTAGGGATTATCGTCTTTCAGGTACAAATGACAAGGAATTTATCATCTTGAGAGATAATAGCAAAATCTATGACTTAGAATTTTTAAGAGAGTATGATTATGTCTTACCCGTTTTACCAGAAATAGATATGAAACTATATAAATATGTAAAGTATTTAGAGGAACATGGCATTAATGCGGTCATATCTAATTCTGATACGATAAAAATATGTTCGGACAAATTAAAATTTTATAAATATTGTAAAAAATATTCTTTACCTTCTATTAATACATATGAAAAATATAATAATAGTTTAAAAAATAAATTAGTTATGATCAAAGATAGATATGGTGCTGGTTGTTCATACAATGAGGTTGTTAAAAATACTAAAAATAATGGAAAAATTGGAAATAATAAAGTTATTCAACCATATATCAATGGTGATGATTTTAGTATATCAATTTATTTTACTAAAAAAAATTTTAAAGTACTTACTGTCAATAAACAAATAATAGAATATAGAAATAATAAAGCTAGATTACAAAGTATTATTGTAAATATTAAAAATAAATCATATTTAAAAGTATTAAGTCTTATATCTAGTATTAAAAATATATTTCCAGGGTTATATGGTTTTGTGGGTGTTGATATCATAGTCAATGAAGATGCTATTTTTCTTGTTGAGATTAATCCTAGATTGACAACATCATTTATTGGAATTTATGACACAATAGGCATAAATATTATTGATTTAATTTCATCCAAGAAAGTACTAAAAAATATTATAAGCGGAAAAAAATATTACATACATAATTATGATTAAGAAAAATATATATATTGGCTGGGATATAGGGGGAGCGCATACAAAGTATACCGTATCATTTGAAAGTAAAGATGTCGTAGAATGTAGAATTATACATTGTGAGCTATGGAAATCTTTATCAAAGTTAGAAGATATAATCGAAAATGTTAATTTTAAATATAAAAAAAAATTCAATATAATAAATTTAATTACTATGTCTGCCGAAATGTGTGATATTTTTTGTTCTAGAAAAAAAGGCGTAAAATCAATACTCTCTTTATTTGAAAAGAGAGATTTTATTAATCATATATATACAAAAGATAATGAGATATTAAAATTACAAGGTTTTAAGAAATACTCGTCATGCGAGTCAACGAACTGGATGGTTATAGCTGATTATTTAAAAAGTTTTGATAAAAACATAGTCGCTATTGATCTAGGATCCACTACTACCGACTTAGTTCTTATAAAAAATCATATATGTGTAAATACAAGATATGATGATTATTCTGGTTTAAATACAGGAGAGTTACTCTACACAGGAGTGCTAAGAACACCTATTTATTCAGTAACAAATTCTATAGTCTTAAATAAGAAGACTTACAATATAATACCAGAAAACTTTTCAACAATATCAGATATTTATAGATTACTAAATATTATTAAGAATAAATCTGATTATACTAATACAGCTGATGGTAGGTCAAAATCAATTAAAGATACATTACATAGAATTTCAAGGGTTTTTGGATTTGATTATACTGCTGATAATAATGATACTATAATTAAGTTATCTAAAAAAATCATGTCTATGCACTTAGACCAAATAAGTTATACTATAAAAAGTCATATTAAAAATAATTTTTCTAATGCTAAAAATCTAAAGATTATTGGCATGGGTGTCGGGAGAACTCTCATTCAAATCATATGTACAAAAAATAAGTGGAAATATATGTCTTTAGATAGATATATAAATATTAAATATAATGAACGATTGTGTAACCCATCTGATGCAGCGCCGTCTTGTCTGTCGTCTTTATTATTGAAAAAATACTATGAATAAACAACATAAAATTAGTTATGATTATTATGGGGATTCTCGTGATATATTTGCAATAATAAAAGATTTGGAATGGTCAGTTTTTTTATGTAGTAATCATGATAAGTTTCAAGATGAGAGATATGACATTCTTAGTGCAAACCCAGTTGAAAAGATAATATCTTATGAAAAAATAACTACAGTAGAAAACAAAGATGGTGTTAATGAATTTAAAGATGATCCAATAGATGTAGTAGGGGTTATCATGAAAAAATATCCTGCTGATGTAAGTGATTTACCATTTACGGGTGGAGCTATCGGTTACCTCTCATATGACTTAGGCAATCATTATGAAGGTATAGAAATAAAAACAACTGATATAAATGTTCCATTAATGGCATTCGGAATTTATGACTGGGCAGTTATAGTTGATCACCATAAAAAAAACACTACCTTGGTTTATAGGAATGAGGATATTTTTATCAAGAAAATAAAGACATGTCTTGAAATGAAAGTGTTTAAGAAGAATAAAGAGAAAAAATTCTATATTAATTCTCCTTGTACATCAAATATCACTCATGATGAATATCTTGAGAGGTTCAATAAGATACAGGCATATATTAAGAATGGAGATTGTTATCAGATAAACTTTTCACAAAGATTTTCTGCCTCTTATACTGGTGATACTTGGGATATTTATAATAAAATAATGCCGGCTTACTCATCACCCTACTCAGCATATATTAATATGCCTTTTGTAAATATAATGAGTTTTTCTCCAGAAAGATTTCTTTCATATGATGGTAACATAGTGGAGACTAAGCCAATAAAAGGAACTCGCCCTGTTTCTAGTAATTTAGAAATTAATAAAAATCTTATAGAGGAGTTATCTAGTTCATATAAAGAGAGAGCAGAAAATTTAATGATTGTTGATTTATTAAGAAATGATCTAGGAAAAAACTGTGAATTTGGTTCAGTAAAAGTTAAAGAATTATTCAGTATTGAGACATTTGCAAATGTCCATCATTTGGTTAGTACTATTCAAGGCAAGATATCCGAGAGTAGTAATATTTATAAACTCATCAGGGATTGTTTTCCTGGTGGCTCTATTACTGGTGCTCCAAAAATTAGAGCAATGCAGATAATAAATGAACTTGAGCCACACAATAGAAATGTTTATTGTGGGTCTATAGGTTATATTAGTTTCAGTGGAACAGCGGATTTAAATATTGCGATTAGAACAGTGATGTCGTCTGAAGATAAATTATATTTCTGGGGAGGAGGCGGCATTGTCTATGATTCTGAAATAGAATCTGAGTATAAAGAGACATTTGATAAAATTAAGCCTTTACTAGATTTGCTTAAAAATTAAGCCTAATACTTTTTGAGACTTCTTCTGCGCGGTTAGAATTGAATTTATGTCTAGTTTGGAATGAGTCACACAACTGTCCTCTGAATCCTAAAAAATCAGGCTTTAACTTTTTCAATGTTTCTATATGTGCAATTTTCAAAGATCCAGATAAGCCACAAATCTTATTATGAGATTTAACTATTTTCAAAAATTCTTTTATTTCTTTTTGAGTTAATAGATCCATGATTGATTTACTATTTTTATAGCATGTATCAATCATTATACCGCTATAGCCCATAGCAATAAGTTTTTCTACATTATTAAGATTAAAATCTTTATCAGCAAACATCACACAAATGGGCTGTGTATTTTTGAAATTAATATCTTTAAGTATATGTTCATGTTCTGATAAATATGCATTATCAAAGAATCCTATTTTTAAATAATTAATTTCTTTATCTATAACCATTTTCAGATTCTTTATATTCATATTATTATTAGGATTGAGATCATTTCCCATAGTTGCGCTAAGAATGCTATTAGGTAAAAGCCTTTTTACCTTAGAAACTAATTCTATTCCAACAAAACCTAATGCACCATCATCAACATTCTTTAGGTCTATAATATCTATATCTACTGTTGAGGCAATTTTTGCTTCATCAATATCTTTTATGCTTGCGAGAAATCTTGTCATATTATTTAATATTTTCTTCTTGGAATGCTTTAATCTTTTTTTCTATCCAAGCCCAAGCTTCGGATTCTCTTGGACCAGCTGTTTTTAAAATTCCGATTCTAAGGTATTCTATTTCTTGTAAAATCTTTTCTATTGGTAGCATTTTAAGTCTACTTATAAGAACAGAGGCCTCTATCACTGATGATTGAGCTCTATTGAAACCCATGAATGGCTTATTGATTACTTTTTTGCTTATGTCACAAATTATATCTGGTCTCCTCTCATCATCTTTGAATTCCTTAGCTATCACATTATAGTGAGTGTTAGCCAATAGTAGTTGCGGGACCATATCTTTATCTCTGATATTTTCCAACTCCCAATCTTTTTTATATTTGGTCACAATTCCTGCAAATACTCTTACATCATCAATAAAGTTTATGGTTGCTAGATTATTATTAGTAATGTTTTCCAATGTCTGGGAAGGGCGAAAAGGTGATATTGTAACTTTATTATCAATTATCTGTATCCCCATAGGTGCTATATGGACTATACTTTCTTCAGATATTGTTGTAACTATAACTTCATGTATCATTTTTTCTTCTTATAAGTTGAGCCTTGCTCTTTAAATGTAAGTTTATCATCAATTTTTTCATCTACTATGCAACCCCATTTTAATTCTTCATCCTGCTCATATGATTTCCCAAGTTGATATGCAATTTGTGCTCTAGCTAATTCTACTCCTAAATAAAAAGCATGCCCTGTATCATCTCCGACATCTATTCTTTTAAAAAAATCAAAGGGATCAATTGCAGTCTGTAAGCTATTTTTATTAAATAAGTGTACTCCATCATCTGTATTCATAATTCTATAGTTAGAATCATTGACTTGTTCATATAATTCCTTTACTTCTTCTTGATTATATTTTACTGGGTCTTCTTCATGAGTTGTAAGCAAACCTGAATTAATATGTTTCGGTGTAGTATTTTCTTGGTTAGCTGCCAAAATAATCCTGCGAGCTAAATCGCTTTCTTTAATTACTGTACTGCAGTGTTTGCTAACTTCTGTAGTTAGAATATGATTAATTTTAAGTTCAGAAATTATACCCATTAGTATCATAGTCATTCCGGTTGTATCCGCATGAGTAAGCTCTGTTACATTGCCTGTACCCATCATAATATGAATATCAGGATATTTTTTTCTTAATTCACTATATCTGATAATGGATTGTGTAAAACCATAATTTATTGGATCTAAAATAGGATCTGCAATAAATATTCGTTTGTCTGCAATACATTTATCAATGCAATCAAATAGACTCATCATATCTCCATCTTTGGGTATCAGAATAGGGTAAGAGTCTACTTCATCTAAAATGTAATAATTATCTGATTTTATACTCAAGAGGTAATCTGCTCCGGATTTACCTCCAAGAATTAATTCTTTATCTAAATGTGAATCTATACTGACATAAAAATCCTGATGTTTTAATTCTTGAATTGTTTCAGCTAAATGTGGAAATGGTTTGTTAGGTAAACATCCAATATCTATCACATCAGCGCCATTATTTCTATAATAACTAGCCATACGAATAATATCTTGTACTTTCATATTAGGGGCATCAGTTATTTCAGAAAATATATGCACCTCATACTTGGAGAGATCATACTTTAGAGGAATACCACCAAACATAACAGGCAGATCTTTTAATTCTTCTGGCCCTCTTTCGATTGCAATATTAAGTTTTTTGGCTAACTCATCTATATCACCTCTAACCTTCCCAGGTAAAATGATCTTGTTAAAGCCATCTATATCACCAATACGTCTATATATCATCTCTGTAGTAAGCAATGCGGCAACATTTACATTAAGATCTCTTGTTTCATAAATAAAATTCTTATCTTTTATAGAATCCAAAATTTTTTTTAAATTCTTTTCAGCTAGCTTTCCAGTGATAAACAAAATTTTATTTTTCATATCCATTCCCCCAAAGCTTTATTTAGACTTACAACATCGTCCACAACATCTACGTTTTTAAATTTTTTTAATTTTTCATAATTTTCTAGCTCTATATCTCTAGGATATAGTGTCACAGATTTTTTTGGCGCTTGTGTAATTACTGTAGGTTCAGTATCACAAGCGAAAACAATTGAATGTATTTTACATTTCCCAGCTTGTGCAAACATATTTGTTATTAGACTATCTGATAAACCATAAGACATTTTTGCAATTGTATTAGATGTTGTTGGAGAAACTATAATCAGTTTATACACGCCTTCATAGAGTAAGCTAACAGGAGCAGAGCTAGAAGTTATATCTTTGAAGACCTTTATTCCTTTTGATTTGAAATCTTCGAGACTATAGTCATACCATTTAAGAACTTCCTCACCCGCTTTACTAAGAAATAAATCAACATTTTTTAGAGTAAGAATTATTTCTATTGATTCTTTTAAGTAGTGACCAGAACCAGTAATACACCATGCTATCCTTTTTTTGTCATTCATAATGTTTTACATTTTCACTTATTATTTTTTTATATTCTATCAAGTCTTTCTGACTGTTTATATTGATAAATATATTTTTCTCATCTGAAAAATCTACTAGTTCTAAATCACATTGATTATACCACTTATCAATTTTCCTCTGACCAGTATCTAGAAATAATTTTAAATTATTCAATAAATCTTTTTTTATTAAGGAATATACTGGTTGTATCCTGTCTCCGTCATGTGCAGCTCTAACATCAAAATTACTATTAATATCAATCATCCTTTCAAAATAGACGTGGTTTACTAATGGTCCATCGCAAGGTAAGGTCATTATATATTTAGTTTTAGCATTCGTAAGTGACGTATACATGCCAGATAAAGGCCCTTGATAATTATCCAATATATCTTTCCAGGCTATCAAACCTATTTCACTATATGTATTAAGATTTCTATTAGCATTGACATAAATTTCATTCGAATATTCTTTGCATATATTATACAAGCATTTAATAATATATTTTTTATTTATCTGTAGTAAGCCCTTATCTTGACCACCCATTCTCTCGGATTTTCCTCCTGCCAATATGACTATTGTTATATCTTCTTTATTTATTTTCATTTTATTAAAAGGTTATCATTAGGTATTAATTATCTTATATAATAGAATAACTCAGCATGAACAATAAGCGTATATATTTAGCCCCTATGGTTGGCAGAACTGATCAATATTATAGGTCATTTGTAAGAATATTATCAAAAAATATCTATTTATATACGGAAATGATCACATGCGACTCTTTTCTTCATACAGATAGAAAAAATTATACAGTCAAGGAAGAAGAAAAAAACCTAACAATACAGCTAGCTGGTTCAGATCCTAAAAAATATGGTCTGTGTGCCAGTATTATTGAGGAGAAAGGTTACAATGAAATTAATCTGAATATTGGATGCCCTAGTTCTAAAGTAGTAAAAGGAGAATTTGGAGCTTGCTTAATGAGAGATCCAGATAAGGTAGCTGATTGTGTTTATGAGATAAAAAAATCATGTAGTTTGCCTATTTCTATAAAAACTAGATTGGGACTAGGCTATGAAGAAAATCTTGATTTACTGTTTAACTTAATTGATAAAACAAAAGATTCGGGATGTAGTAAATATATAATCCATGCAAGAAATGCAATTTTAAATGGCTTGAGCCCAAAAAAGAACAGAAAGATACCATTGCTTAGGTATGCAGATGTAAGTGTCATAAAAAATGCTTACCCTGATCTTAAATTTTATTTGAATGGTGGAGTTGATGATATTTTAGAAATTAGAAAAAATATTAATAAATTTGATGGATTAATGATTGGAAGAAAAATATATGATAACCCGATGTTCTTGAATGAAATTGAAGAAAAAATATATGGTAATGAAGGGGTGCTATCTAGAAAGAGTATTCTAGACGAATATTTAAAATATGCACTGAGTCCAGAAAATAAAGATACAAGTAATTATCTCTTGCTTAGGCATTTGTTTAGTTTATATTATAATACTAGCTCATCTAAGAAATGGAAAAAATTTATACATGATATTATTCAATCAGATAAAAACATAGAACTTATAACTAATTTTGAAGAATCAACATATGACTAAGAAGCCAAAGCTAACAGCTAAAACAGCTAATAAATACGACTTGTATGAACTATCAGTTCAGAATGTAGATTTTGAGGTTGAATTTATCTCAAAAACTTTCAAGAAATATAATAAGTCAGAGTGCAACAGCGTTAGAGAAGATTTTTGTGCTTCAGCAAAAATATCATCTGCTTGGGTGCAAAATAGTTCCAATAATACCGCTTATGCAATTGATTTGGATGAGAATATTCTCCAGTTTGCTAAAAAAGAGTGTTTGAATTCTTTAGGGGAAGATGAGTTTAATAGAATTAAATTAATAAAGGGTAATTCTCAAACTAAGCAGACACCAAAAGTTGACTGTGTTTCTGCCTTCAACTTTAGTTATTGGGTGTTTCATAACAGAAAAGATCTCGTTAAATATTTTAAAAATTCTTATAAGAACCTTAAACCAAAAGGTTTGTTGATGTTAGATGCTTTTGGTGGTTATGAGGCTCATCAAGAACTAGAGGAGAAGACTAAATATAAAGATTTTACCTATTGCTGGGACCAACATAGCTTTAACCCAATAACAAATTATATAACATGTCATATACATTTTGAGTTTAACGATGGTTCTGTCATTAAGAAAGCTTTTGAATATAATTGGAGATTATGGTCTTTGCCTGAAATCAAGGAATGTTTAACTGAGGCAGGGTTCAAGTCTATTGATATATACATGCAACGCTGGGATTATAAAAATAATCAAGAAACTGAAAAATTCTATAGAATGACTAAATGTGATGCGGATCCAGGCTGGATCGCATATATTGTGGCATCCAAATATTAACGATAAATATTTCTATATATATCAAACTTCTCTATACTTATATCGAGAGTCAACTATATGATCGCTGTGTAAACAGAGGAAAGTCCGGGCTCCATAGGCAATAGTGCCAGGTAACACCTGGGAAACGTGAGTTTACGGAAAGTGCTGCAGAAAATAACCGCTAGTATTTAATATTAGTAAGGGTGAAAAGGTGAGGTAAGAGCTCACCACATACAAGGTAACGAGTATGGTTGAGGCAAACCCCACTAGGAGCAAAGCAAATTTATAGCATTTTGTCAGCCTAAGACACGCTATATGGTAAGCTGCTAGAGGTTTTTGGTGACAAAAATCCCAGATTAATGATCATACACGACAGAACCCGGCTTATCGGTTGACTCTCAGAACATTTATTCATTATTTAATCACTATAATCCTATAACTTATTGTTTAATATAAGCATTTTATTAATATGAATCATTTTTAACATATTCTATGTATTTATGTAGCTAAAGACTTGCATGGATCAATAAAAAGTCATATAGTGTTGATATATGGTAATTTATGTAAGATTGTGGGGAATAATGGTAAATGTTTAAAGGCATTCACAATATTAATTTGGACGCAAAAGGTAGATTAACTATACCGACTAAGTATAGAAACACTATTAGTGATCAGTCGAATGGCAATATGGTTGTTACGATTGACTCGGAAGAAAAGTGTTTGCTTCTATATCCGGCGACAGTTTTCTCTAATATTGAAAAGAAAATCAATGATTTACCAAGCTTTACCAAAAACCATAGAAGAATACAGCGTTTGATAATAGGGCACGCAGAAGACTTAGAATTAGATTCTAGTGGAAGAATACTTTTATCCAAACCTCTCAGAATAGTAGCCGAGATGTCAAAAAAAATTACCCTTATAGGGCAAGGCGATAAATTTGAAATATGGAGTGATGATATCTGGAGCAATAGAGTTAATAAGTGGAGGTCTGAAGAAACGGATGAATCAAGTGAGTCTGTTTTATCGGACATAAGAATTTAATGAAATTAGATAGATATTATAGAACTTTAGGTGTAACTGGGACTGAAGATGCCAAGGTCATTAAAAGAGCATTTATGAGGGTTGCTCAAAAATGTCATCCTGACAAGAATCCAGGTGACATGAGATCAACTGAAAAATTTATAGATGCCAGAAATGCATACGAATATATTATGAAATATAAAAAAGGTATCAGATAATGGTTGTATCAAAACACATACCAGTAATGCTTGATCAGTGTATTGAATCCCTTGCAATCTTGCCTAGTGGAACATATATTGATGCAACATTTGGTTTTGGTGGCCATTCAAAGGAAATCTTAGATTCTTTAGATAGCAAAGGTCGGCTGTATGCGGTTGATAAGGATACTTATGCAGTCAGTATGGCCAGAGAAGATATTGCAAGCGACAAAAGATTTACCCTTAAACATGGATGTTTTTCAGATTTAGAAGATTATTCAAAGGAATGGGGTATACATGGGTCAATTAATGGAATTCTATTTGATTTAGGTGTTTCATCTCATCACCTTGATGAAGCTAGTAGAGGTTTTAGTTTCAATAAGAATGGACCTATAGATATGAGATTTGATCAGTCATGCGGTATTTCAGCTTGTGAGTGGCTAGAAACCGTTGATGAACAAACTTTGTCATATGTTATTTGGAAATATGGCGATGAAAGATATTCAAGACGAATTGCTAGAGCAATAGTTTATCAGAGAGATAAGGAAAGAATTTCAGATACAGATCATTTAGCCAAAATAATAGATAAAGCAATGCCTAGAAATGAAAAACATAAGCATAATGCTACCAGAACGTTCCAAGCAATAAGAATATTTATTAATAAAGAATTAGAGGTCTTAAAAGATGTGCTTAGTAATAGTTATAATATCCTAGCGCCTAAAGGACGATTAGTTCTTCTAACATATCATTCTTTAGAAGATAGGGTTATAAAAGATTTTCTTGCAGTAACAGATGAGAATATTTCTACCCCAAGAAATTTACCAATCAAAAGCGAATTTTTAAAAAAGATGTTTAACATAGTTTCAAAATCTATTAAACCTAGTAAAGATGAGGTTAGTTCAAACCCAAGATCTAGATCTGCTAAATTAAATATACTGGAAAAAGCTAATGAGGATTATGTCTAATTTATTAATATTATTTTTCATTACAATATCAGCATTTACTGTTGTTTATTTAAAACATAAAAATAGAACTATGAATATTAATATCGAAAAAACTGAAAAAAAATTAGCATTTGAACTAAATGAACATAAGAGATTGTTAGATATTAAAGCGAAATTAATAAATCAGAAATTAGTTAATATTGATATTGAACAAAGTCTTGGAATGGAAATTCCATCGAAAAAGAAAATAATTTATTTAGATTTGGTTGAATAAACCGGAGGTGTAGTATGTTTGAGTTAGTAAACGAGTATAATCAGAATGCTGTGATTAAGGTGATTGGTGTTGGTGGAGGCGGCGGTAACGCTGTTATGTCAATGCTTGAGTCTAAGATTCATGGCGCAGAATTCATTTTAGCAAATACAGACTCTCAAGCGTTGAGAGATGTCAAAGGCGCAACAATGATACAAATAGGATCAGAAATCACTAAAGGTCTTGGCGCAGGAGCAGACCCAGAAAAAGGAAGACAGGCCGCCTTGGAAGCAAAAGAAGAATTAGCTTCTGCTATCGAAGGTACAGATATGTTATTTATTGCTGCAGGCATGGGTGGTGGCACTGGTACTGGGGCTGCATCAGTCATTGCTCAGATTGCAAGAGATGCAGGTGTATTAACAGTAGCTGTTGTAACAAAACCATATGAGTTTGAAGGAGCAAAAAGAATGTTACATGCTGATCAAGGTATAGAAGCACTAAGTGAATGGGTTGATTCATTGATTGTAATACCTAATGAAAAATTATCAGAGGTATATGGAGGAGAAAATTCTATATTTTCATCTTTTGATAATGCAAATGAAGTTTTAAAAGGTGCTGTTAAAGGTATCGCTGAAATTATAACAATTAGAGGATTCATCAATGTTGATTTTGCAGATGTTAAGACTGTAATGTCAGGCAGAGGGAAAGCAATGATGGGTTCTGGTTGTGCAACTGGTGATAACCGAGCAGAAGAGGCTGTTCAAGGCGCATTAAATAGTCCGCTATTAGATAATATAGACTTGCATGGAGCGAGTGGTGTATTAGTTAATATCACAGCAGGTGCAAACTTAACATCTAATGAGTTCGGTATAATAGGCGAACGAGTTAAAGAAATTGCAAATGAAGATGCAACCGTAATAGTAGGTTGTATAAAAGAAGAGGATAGTCTGGGAGAGTTAAGAGTAACTTTGATAGCAACAGGTTTTGAAGAAACTGCTGAAAGTCAGGTTAAAGACAATATTCCTCAGAGTCAAGCAAGTCCATTATCATCAAATGAGACAATGGCAACAGTTAATGTTTCTCCTCAATCACCATCTAGTTATAATAGTAATATAACTAGCAATGTAATTGTGGATAAAGGTGAAATTGACAATGTTGATATACCTGCTTTCTTAAGGCAACAAGCTGACTAGTAAAAATAACAGCTTAAAAAAATATATATGGAGACAATATTTTATATTATTTATTGTCTCCATAGTTCTTCTTCTGATTACCGCAAGAATTATTTTATTACAAGGCTTTAATACAGATTGTTTCTTGTTCAATCAGTCTGCCTGTAAAGCTAATCTAAGCAATGTGGCAGACAAACGTCAAATTGATCATAAAATAATAAGAACTTATAGAGGTATGATTTATGATAGAAATGGTGAAATCTTAGCAATGAGCTTACCAAAAAAAACATTATGTATTAATGTTTTTGAGGTTAAAAAAATGTTAGAAATAGAAAATATTGACTATACTCAATTATTAAAGTTGACTGGTATCTCTAAAAAAAAATTTTCAAAAATACTAAAGAAACAGTCTAATAAAAAAGAATATTACTTGAAAAGAAAAATTAATGATAGTCTTGCATCTAAAATCACAAAGCTAAATTTACCATATATTTATTTTATAGACGAATACCATCGTGTATATCTTGGTGGGTCATACTTTTCAAATATAATTGGATTTACAGACATTGATGATAATGGGCAGTCAGGTATTGAGTATGCAAAAAATAAAGAATTAAGCTCTACTCCTGGAATTAAAAAAGTTAGAAAGGATAATCTTGGACGTTCTGTCGAACTAATAGAGTTAGTTAAAAAACCAATTTCTGGACAGAATATATATCTATCATTGGATAAGAGAGTGCAGTTGATTGGCTATAACATTTTGAAAGATCATGTCAAAAAGAGTAGAGCAGATAGTGCATCTCTTGTTCTTGTAAAAAATACAACTGGGGAAATAATTTCTATGGTTAATTATCCATCATTTAATCCTAAAAATCGAAATGAAATGACCGGGCAAAATATAAGAAATAAATCAGCAACATATATATTCGAACCTGGCTCAACTATGAAACCTTTTGCTGTATACACCGCCTTAGAAACAAAATCTATTACTTATGATTATATGATTGATACATCCTTGGAAGAAATGCAATTAATGAATAAGCCTCTGAAAGATTATAAAGATTTAGGTGTCTTGAATTTAGAGGGAATTATACAAAAGTCTAGTAATATTGGTGCTGCAACAATATCTAGAAAAACTGAAAAAGAAGATATATATAATACCTTAAAGGACCTAGACTTTGGCAATAGTTTGTATATTGATTGGCCTGGTATGCAGGATGGAAATTTACATCATTATAGTAAATGGTCTAATGATGAGCATGCCTCTATTAGTTTTGGGTATGGAATATCTTCAACATTATTACATTTGGCTAATGCTTATGTAACTCTAGCAAATTATGGGAAAAAAATTCAGTTAACATATGAAAAGAAAAATAAGGATAATATTTATTATGATGAAGTTCTGAATGATCAAATTTCTAAAGATATAATTAACATGATGAAGTCTGTAGTAGAAATAGGTGGAACAGGTAACAAAGCTAAGTTAGAAAAATATTCTGTTGCAGGTAAAACTGGTACATCAAGAATCATAGACAATGGTAGATATAGTACTAATAAACATAATGCAATCTTTGTAGGAATCGTCCCAGCATCCAAGCCAGAGTATGTGGCTGCTATCATAGTTCGTAATCCTAAAAAAGGTAATGCATCAGGAGGAAAACAAGCAGCCCCCATATTCAAAGAACTCATGAGCCATTCTTTAAATATATTAAAAGTTTATCCTGATGTTAAATAGAGTATGAATAGAGATATTAATAAAATAATTAATTTTACAAAAAGTATAAATTCTAGAATTATAGATATGAGAAAAGTATATTCTTTTAGTAGTCAAGATATATGTGAGAATAAAATTCTAGTGCTTAACATAAAATCAAAAAGGAATATATATAGATATATAAATGAAGCGATAGATAAAGGCATCATTGGTCTAATTGTAACAGTACCTATCAATGAAGATAGATTAATAAAAAATATCCCTGTCTTACATACAAATTACCTAAAGGATAATTTGAATATTTTTCTTGATTATTTATACGAGAGTCCATTAAAAAGTAAAAAAGTGATTGGAGTAACAGGAACAGATGGTAAGACATCAACATGTCATCTTATTGCTGAGTGTTTGACAGCATTAGGCAAAAGAGTTGGTATTATTTCTACCGAAGGTAATGGAGTTTATCCAAGGCTTAAGCAAAGTAAATACACAACCCCAAGGAGCGACATTCTCTATGAAGAATTTAGTATTTTCAGAGATAAAAATGTAGACACAGTTATCATAGAATGTTCCTCGCAAGGTTTAGATCAAGGTAGATTAAATAACATTATTTTTACTTATTCAGTAATAACAAATATACATAAAGATCATATTGAATATCATAAGACATTTAAGAATTATGTGGAATCTAAAATTAAACTACTGAATATGACAAAGAAACATTTTTTTATAAATGAAGATTGTAAGGACACTATATCGAATTATAGTAATATAAAGCAATCTAAAATTATAGTTTATGGAAAGTATTTGGATGCTGGAAAAATAAATGACTTAGTTAAACCATCAAATATATCTAAAGATTTAATTATACAAACTAACCGTGCCTTACTATATAAATATCTATTAAATGAAAATCAGTCTCTGAAAACTATCAGAGGTATTTTAAATAAAAAATTTAAAGCAATTAAAGGACGTATGAATTATTTTAGTGATAAAAGAAATAGTGCGACATATATAATAGATTATGCGCATACCGAACAAGCTTTAGACCTAGTTTTGAAATATGCAAAAGTAAAATCTGGAAAATCAGTCTTAATAACTTTATTTGGTTGTGGTGGTAACCGTGATAAGGGTAAAAGATCAAGAATGGGTATTATTGCAAAAAAATATTCTGATAAAATTATCCTGACAGATGACAACCCTAGAAATGAGGACTCAATGAATATAATCAATGATATTCATAAGAAAATAAAGGACAAATCTAATATCTATATTATACCAAATAGAAAGAAAGCTATTAAAAAAGCATTTTCTATGTCTAAAAAAGATCATATTGTTGTTTTAGCAGGAAAGGGTAATGAGGATTATATTGTTTATAAAGATAAAAGTATAAGTCATAATGATATAAAGTATTTAAAAAAATTAATAAAATGAATCTATCAATATTAGAATTAGAAGCAATTTTAAAATCAAAAGCTATTAATGTGGATAGCTTAATATCTATTAGTGGAGTTTCTATTGATTCTAGGACAATTAGTAAAAATGAATTATTTATTGCTATTAAGGGTAACAATCATAATGGGTTTTCATTTATTAATGATGCCATTATAAACGGTGCAGCACTAATTATCACTGAAAAAAAATTAATTGATCATCCATATATTCTTGTGAGTGATACTACTAATGCCTTGGCTCAGATTGCTAAATTTTATGCAAACAAAATTCATCCGATTACAATAGGAATCACAGGTACAAATGGAAAAACTTCAGTAACTAACATGACTTCTTCAATTCTTAAATCATGCATGAAAACTTTAAGTACATATAAAAATTATAACAATGAAATAGGTTTACCTTTATCAATACTAAATGCAGTCGAGGAGGATGAAGTTTTCGTATTAGAAATGGGTGCTAGTAAGGTTGGTGATATACAACAATTAATAGAAATTGCCAGACCAACTATAGTGGCATTACTAAATGTTTCTCCAGCACATTTAGATAGTTTTGGGAATTTAGAAAATATCATTAGAACCAAGGAAGAAATATTATCATACCAAGGATATCCTAAAACAGTAATTTTAGATAAAAATAATGATAACTTTGAAAGATGGTCTCTAAAATCCACAAAAAATAAAATTATAAAAATATCCGTCGATCAGCCTGCTGATTATTATATTCTAAGTTCTAATGGGCATAATATATGTGTTAAAACACCTTATTTCGATATTAATGATCTACATGTGACAAATCTAGAACCTTATTATTTAAATAATATTTTATTTTCAATAGCACTTGCATGTGAGGCAGGTGCTGAGTCAAAAGATGTCCTTGAAGGATTAAATGACTTTGAAGATATAGATGGTAGATTTGGTATTAAGAAAGGACTGCATGGTTCAAAAATCATAGATAGTTCTTATAATGCCAATCCTCAGTCTTTCCTATCATCAATTAACTCACTTATAAGACTAGACAAAGAACCATGGCTTATCATGGGAGAAATGGGTGAATTAGGTGAATATTCTGAGCTATATCATAAGCAAGTAGCTAAACATGCATATGATATGGGTGTTAAAAAACTATTTGTTATAAGTAAGTATTCTAAATCAATCCTTGATGAATTTGGCGACAACTCTTATAGCTTTAACTCAATTGAGACGTTGATAGATTATATAAAGCCACAGCTCAATGATAATGTTAATATCTTAGTAAAAGCATCACGTTTTATGAAATTTGACATTATTGTAGATGCATTACTAGAAGGAAAATATTAATATCTATATATGTTATATTATCTATTTGATTATTTAGCCCAATTTAATTCTGGCTTTGACGTTTTTCATTATCTCACATTGCGGATTATATTGTCTGCTTTAACCGCGCTAGTACTTTCTTTAATGCTCGGACCAATTATTATTAATTATCTCAATAATAAAAAGCTATATCAAAGCATTAGAGAGGATGGCCCCAAGTCACATATTACAAATAAATCTCAAACACCATCTATGGGTGGTCTTATAATAATTATCTCAATTATTTTAAGCACATTGCTTTGGTCCGATATCTTTAATAAAAATATTTGGATATTAGCATTTATATTAATATCATTTGGCATGGTAGGATTTTATGATGACTATCAAAAATTCATTCATTCATCTAGTGACGGCATAAGTGGAAAGAAAAAATTAGCACTACAGATTATTATAGCGGCTTTAGTAGCCTATTTTATATTTATTAATTCAGTTAATTCAATTGAGTTAGAGCTGATGCTTCCTTTTCTTAAAAATTTTTCTTTATATCTAGGTGTATTATTTATACCTTGGTCAATATTAGTTATAATTGGATCTAGTAATGCAGTTAATTTAACTGATGGATTAGATGGGCTTGCTATCTTGCCATGTATACTGATAGCTGCAGCCTTTGTATTATTTGCTTATGTTGAGGGTAACTTTAATATCTCTAATTATCTCTTAATTCCGTACATTCCTGGCGTATCTGAAATTGCAATATTCTCTAGTACTATTGTAGGCGCAGGGCTTGGTTTCCTCTGGTATAACTCTTATCCAGCTGAAATATTTATGGGAGATGTAGGGTCTTTGTCTTTAGGTGCTGTTTTAGCAACAATTGCAATTCTTCTAAGACTGGAGATTGTATACGCTATTATGGGTGGTGTTTTTGTTGTTGAGGCTCTGTCAGTAATGGTTCAGGTAACATCTTATAAGATGTTTGGTAAAAGAGTCTTTAAAATGTCCCCAATTCACCATCATTTTGAATTAAAGGGTTGGCCCGAACCAAAAATCATCGTTCGTTTTTGGATTATAACTTTTGTATTAGTTCTTATAGCACTAGCATCATTAAAAATTAGATAAGATGTTAAATAAAAAATTAATACTAGGTATTGGCATCTCTGGAATGTCATGCATAGAATTTTTTAATAAAAATAACATAACTTATAAGGTTTTTGATACAAGAGATAAAAATTATTTCAATGATTATAACTTTCAAAATACTAGTATAAAATCTTTTTATTTTGGAGAGTACCCTGATAATTTACTAGATGATATTGACGAGGTCATTATTAGTCCTGGTTTAAATAAGAACCATAAAATATTCTCAGATATTGAGAGCAATAAAATTAATATTATTACAGATATTGATATTTTCAAAAGATATTGTAAGAGTAAAATAATATCTATTACAGGAACTAATGGAAAGACAACTGTTGTAACGATGTTAGAACATGCCTTAAAAGCAATAGGTTATAAAGCTGTGGCATGTGGAAATAATGGAATCCCTCCGCTCACTATTATAGATAATACTTATGATTATGTCATATTAGAACTATCTAGTTATCAACTTGATTATATGTCAGACTTTAATTCATTTATCAGTATGATCACTAACATAGATCACGATCATCTAGACAGACATGAAAATATGGAAAGCTATTCACTTATAAAACTTTCAATATTTGACGATTCTTTTTTTAGACTAGCTACTAATTCAATAAAAGAACTAATAGATGATGTTAAGCAGATTAAATATTATGGCCTATGTGATAATGGAAGCTTGATAATTAATGGTCATGTAGTTGAAGGATTATATCGTGATGAAACCACAATATATTATAGAGAAAACAATCTAAAATATAGAGGAAAGCATAACCTTAATAATATTTTGAGTGTAATTTCAGTATTAGATATAATAAATATTGAAATTAAAACTGCTTTAAGTTCTTTGGAAAACTATAATTATTTACCTCATCGATTAGAGCTAATTGATTCAACAAATAATATAAATTGGTATAATGATTCTAAATCAACGAACTGTGCATCTACTAAAGCTGCCTTAGAATGTATTAATAAGAAGATTATTTTAATACTTGGTGGCTCTAAGAAAGAAATGTATTATGAATCTTTAAGCCCTCTTATCAATGAAAAAGTCAAACTGGTAATATTTATTGGTGAGAATAAGGAATATATAAAATCACAGCTGAAAGTAAATATACAGATGATTAATGCTAATAGTATAGAGTCAGCTGTGGAACTATCAAAGTTACACTCTTCAGATAATGATAATATTTTATTATCACCAGCTAGCCCAAGTTTTGATATGTTTGAAAACTATGAAGAAAGGGGGGCTGCATTTGTTTTAGCAGTTCAAAATATTGTTAAGTGATATTATTAAAAAAAATATTTTAATAAGTGAAAGTCATGGCATAGACCATACAATGATCATATGTTTTGTTGCTCTGCTTTCTATAGGGTTAATAATGATCACCTCAGCTACACTTGATTATGCGCTTGATATGAGATCAAATCCTTATTACTTTATAACTAAACATTTAATTTATTTGTCTATGGGATTAATTCTCGCAGCAATTATTAGTAAAATTAAATTGAGTTTTTATTATGATTATGGAAAATATTTCTTACTATTATCTTTTATAATTTCACTTATAATCTTTATCCCTGGATTAGGCAAAGAAATAAATGGAGCAAAAAGATGGCTTGATTTAGGTTTTATAACCATACAGGTTTCTGAAGTTTCAAGACTATTTATTATGTTTTGGATTTCTGGATTTATTGTAAAACATGACGTAAACAAGAGTTTTAATAAGTGTTTATTTATGATTGTTATATTGTCTTTAATTATTCTTTATCAGAGAGACTTTGGTAGTACTGTGTTACTTGTTTTTACCTTCTTTTCTTTAATGTTGGTAGCTGGATTACATTTAAGATACTTATTATCTTATCTCTCCCTAGCTGTTTTAGCTGCAATCCCATTAATACTTTATCAGCCATACAGGCTCAAGAGAATTGTATCATTTATGAATCCTTGGGATGATCAGTCTGGAGGAGGCTATCAACTTATAGCTTCACTTTTGGCTTTTGGTAAAGGTGGTTTTTTTGGTCTAGGTCTAGGTTCCAGCGTTCAGAAATTAAACTATTTGCCTGAGTCTTATAATGACTTTATCTTTGCATTAATTGCTGAAGAACTTGGATTATTTTTTTCCCTAATTATACTCATACTATTTAGTATTATTTTTTTTAGAATTATTAGACTTGCTAATATATCAAGTGATAATGATCTTAGGTTTGCCTCATATTTATGTTTTACATTAGGTTTTTTTATTACTTATCAGGCATTAATACATATAATGGTTAATACAGGTTTAGCTCCAACAAAGGGGATGGGCTTGCCATTCATAAGTTATGGTGGAACTAATCTTTTAATGATGTTTATTTTCATAGGCCTATTGATTAGAATACAAATTGAGAATCGGCAAAAAATTAGTCATGCTGTTAAAAGAGGATTTTAAAATAATATGAAAGTAGTAGCAATTTTTGCAAGTGGAACAGGAGGACATGTATATCCTGCATATACTATGGCACAAGTATATATTAATCTTGGTTATAAGGTCCTATGGATAGGAACTAAGAATGGACTTGAGAATAAAGTTATAGATAATTCATCAGTAATTCTTGAGCATATTAGTTCACAAGGCATACGAGGAAAATCTTTATTGAAAAAATTTTTAGGATTACTTAATTTTATAAAATCAATATATGAGTCGTACAAGTTAATAAAAAAATATAAACCTTCTTTGTCTTTCGGTTTTGGTGGCTATGTGAGCGTAGGTCCTTCTATAGCATCTTATTTGTTATCTGTACCATTAATGGTGCATGAGCAAAATGCAGTCGTTGGAACAGCTAATAGAATTAACTATTATTTTGCAAAACGTATCTATGAGACCTTCCCCTTAAGTTTTAAAAAAAATAATATAAAAATAATACATACTGGGAATCCCGTAAGACCATCATTTGATAAGGTAAGTAATCCTGAATATAAATATAATGATAGCAACACATCTATTAATATTTTAGTTATGGGAGGTAGTCAAGGTGCTGCATTTCTAAATAATACAATGCCTTTTGCTTTTTCTCATTTTCATAATACTAATGTTTCTATCAAACATATCAGTGGACCTAATCATGCAGGATCGGTAAAAAATAAATATTTAAAATATTCTATAGATTCAACTGTAATAACATATTCAAATTCTATAGATAAATTATATGATTGGGCAGATCTAGTTATCTGCAGAGCTGGATCAACATCTATATCTGAACTTGCGAAAATCGGAAGAGCAGTAATATTAGTACCATTTCCATATGCAACAGACAATCATCAGTTCTTCAATGCTAATTACTTGGCTAAAAACTCAGCAGCTATTTTATTAGAAGAGAAAGTTGAATTCATTGAAAACTTTATCACTACTGTAAATATTATTTTGAATGATCAGAAACGGTTGTATATGTTATCAAAAAATATACAAGATATATTCCCACTCAACACCATAAGTCTAATCACAGAGGACTCATTAAAATTTATTAAGTAATTATGATTGTAGAAAATAATATACCTTTAAAAAGATTCACAACTATTCATATCGGTGGAAAATCAGGAAAAATTCATTTCCCTGAATCCTTAGATGATATATTATCTCTTAGTAAAATACTGTTATTACCAAAAACATTAGTTATTGGGAAAGGATCAAATATTGCCTTTTCTGATAATGGATATAAATTTGATATAGTATCATTGAGCAAGTATGTTAAGGGTAAAATTACTTTGTTTGATGATAATAAAATATCTGTTTCAGCAGGTATATCATGCGCTAGATTCGCAAAATACTGTCATAAAAAATCTATATCTGGTTTTGAATTTCTTCATGGTATACCTGGAGTGATTGGAGGGGCATTAGCGATGAATGCTGGTGCATTTAATCAGTCAATATGGAATCATGTAGAATCAGTCAATGTAATCAACAAGAAAGGTTTTATAGAGAATATAGCTGGTAATGATATTAATGCGTCATATCGTAGTATTGATAAAGAAAATATTTTATTATTTTTAGATGTTATTCTCAAAATTGACAAAAATAAGATTTTTGATAAAAAAATTCTCATAGATTTTTTAGAATATAGAAATAGAACTCAGCCTATAGGACAATGGTCATCCGGATGTATTTTTAAGAATCCTTCGAAAAAAATATCAGCAAGCTCATTAATTGATTCTCTTAAACTAAAACAGCGTAAATTTGGTGGCATATATATATCGACAAAACATTGTAATTATTTTATTAATGATGGTAATGGTTCATGTGATGACCTTGTTCAATTAATTAATCATGTAACTAAATTAGTCAAGAAAAAGTATAATATAGCTCTAACTAAAGAGATTTGTATATATAGAGACGATCATGAATAACTTATCTGATAAGAATATAGGTATTTTATGTGGAGGATGGTCAGATGAGCGATCAGTTTCCCTAAATAGCGGGAAATCTGCGTACAAATCTCTCATAAGTAATAATTTACATGCCTATCTTTTTGACTATCAAAAAGATGATATTGGTGATCTTTCTAATTTTATTAAAGATAACAAGATAGATATTATTTTTAACTTAATTCATGGTGTCGGAGGAGAAGATGGTCTAGTTCAGAGCTATCTAGATAAGTTATCAGTTAAATACATTGGGTCAAATTCAAAGTCATCAAAAATATCATTCAATAAAGTTCTTACTAAAAAAATTTGGTTAAAAAAAGGTTTGAATACTCCAAAGTATTTAACTCTATCAGACACTATATCTTTTGAAGATATTAAAAAAATATCTGAGGATAAATTTATTTTAAAGCCATGCGCCTCAGGCTCAAGTGTAGGTATTAAAATATTCAATACTTGTGATCTTAATTTGGCCAAATCTTCTAATATCTTAGAAAAACTCTCTATCGATAATCTTGATGCTAATGATTATTTTATTGAAGAATTTATTAGTGCAAATGAATACACTGCTCCAATTATTAATAATCAAGTATTTCCAATTATTCAAATTAAAACAAAAAGAGAGTTTTATAATTATGAAGCAAAATATTTAGATAAAGATACAGTTTTTTCATTTCCTAATTTTACAAAAAATGTTCATGAGCAAATAAATTCTTTATGCATGGAAGCGTTTAATAGCATAGGTTGTTCTGACTGGGGTCGCGTTGATTTCTTTATGGATGATAGTTCATCTATTAATTTAATTGAGATTAACTCGATACCTGGAATGACTGATCATAGTTTAGTACCCAAATCAGCAAAAAAAAATGGTATATCATACTACCAATTACTTTTATCACTTTTAAAAATCTAAAATGAGAATTATCCTTATCTTTCTTGCTTTGTTAATACTATTATTAGGTACATATAACTACCCTGTTTTTTTTGGTTCTAACCCCGTAAAGCATATATATAAAGAAGGTACATTTGATCACAGCAATGAATCTAGGGTGGATACTATTTTAAAAACCTATATCTCTCATGAGATATATGAAATAAATTTGCGAGAATTGAAAAATTTACTAGAAGAGGATCCATGGATAAAGAATGCGCAAATTATACTAAGTCCTCCAGACATGATAAATGCTAGAATATCTGAATTCGAACCCTTATTTTTATGGAATAACTCACTATATATAGATGATACTGGTTCTTCTATTCCAGTAAATAACTATTATGTTAAAGATATTTTGAAAATATCTTCTACTAAAGATGATCAGATAAGTATGTATAATTTGTATTTGAGTATTCAAGAAATATTTACTTCTATAGATATTACTATTATTGAATTATCTAAAGATGATGAAATGCTTATTATACTAACATCAGGGTATAGATTTTTTGTGCGCTATTCAGATTATGATTTAAAACTTAAAGAATTTACATCTGTATATGATCAGTTTTTGCTTACCCAGAAATCAAGAAAAATAAGAAAGAATATTGATTTAAGATACCCTACAGGTTTTGCTGTACAGTAAATAATGATATTATAAAGTATGGCTAATACTACGAATAAAGATGAATTCATTGTTGCCCTAGATATAGGTACCACTAAAGTTTTATGTTTAGTTGCTGACTATGATGATAATGGAGAAATAAGATTAGTAGGCGTTGGTCAAGAAGCCTGTAGCGGGCTGAACAAAGGTGTTATTTCTGAAATTGATGCAACTGTAAATAGTATTCGAAAAGCTAAAGATCAAGCCCGAACGATGACAAATTGTAAATTTACTAAAGTTATCACTGGAATTGCAGGTAATCATATTCAGAGTTATAACGGGAATGCAGCTATAAATATTTTAAATGATGAGGTAACCCAGGAGGATAAGGATAAAGTTATAGCAAGCGCAAGTGATATAAGTATTCCTCCTGACCAAGAAATTCTTCATAGAATACCACAGTACTTTACTATAGATGGACAAATGGGTATAAAAGAGCCTATAGGTATGGCCGGTAAAAGATTAGAAGCTAATGTACATGTTATTACATGCTCAACAACAGCAAAAAAGAATTTAACCAAATGTATAGAAAATAGTTTTTTAGAGGTTGATGAATTTGTTTTACAACCAGTTGCCTCTAGTTATTCTGTTTTAACAGATGAAGAAAAATCTCTAGGTGTTTGTCTTGTTGATATTGGCGGAGGAACCACAGATATCGCTATATTTACAGATGGTGACATTAAACATACCGCTGTAATACCTGCTGCTGGTCAAATGGTCACCAATGATATTCGCATAGGGTTACGAACTTCATTAGAAGCAGCTGAAGATATCAAAAAGAAGTATGGTAGTTTAATCAATGAAGCAAATGATGCTCAAATTAATATACCCGTTCCATCAGTTTCTGATAAACCAGAATCAGAAATAAGTAAGCCATCTCTTACTCATATAATTACTTGTAGAATAGATGAGATATTTCAACAAATTGAAGAGGAAATTAATTCCAGTGGCTGGGCATCTAAGATCAGGGCAGGCATTGTATTCACAGGCGGAGGTTGTAAATTAAATGGACTGGATACATATGCTGAGAATAAACTATTAATGCCAACAAGAATAGGGAGCCCTAAAGATATTATTGGAATACAAAATTTAAGTGGACAAACAAGATATTCAACCGCTGTAGGATTATTATTGTACAAAGATGAAAAGCTTAATGATATGCCTCATAGACAGAAATCAGATAATCCTATAATAAAATATATTGAGACTATCTGGAATAAATTTTCCATTTACTTTCAAAGAGAACTTTAGTTTTAACAATCTGTCTAAATAGATGTATGTATAACATGTATGTTGTCGTTATGCTGTAAAAAAACCCTGTAAAGGCTTGAAATTACTTAACATTCATTTAAAATTGAACATATGCTTAAACAAAGGACATTATCGAGTAAAATAAAAGCTTCTGGGGTTGGTCTTCATACTGGAAAAAAGATAACTTTAATTCTAAATCCAGCTCCTATAAACTCAGGGATTACTTTTTTAAGAACAGATATTAAATCTAATTCAATCAATGCTTCTTTAGAAAATGTGCATGATACTCGATTATCTACAACTTTATCAAATAAAACTGCAAAAATATCAACAGTGGAGCATTTACTTTCTGCATTTGCTGGACTCGGCATAGATAATGCTCTTATAGAACTTGACGGGCCTGAGGTGCCAATAATGGATGGCAGCGCAAGACCATTTGTATTTATGATACAATCTGCTGGCATTCAAGAACAGGATGATACTAAAAAATTTATTAAGATAAAAAAGACGATCGAAGTCAGGCAGGATGAGAAATGGGCGAAGATTGAGCCTTTTGATGGATTTAAGGTAGCTTTCACCATAGACTTTAATCATCCGGCATTCAGTCAAAGTTCTCAGTCTTCTGAAATAGATTTTTCATCTGTATCTTATTTAAGTCAAGTAAGTCGCGCAAGAACATTCGGGTTTGCTAAAGATATTGAATTATTACGTAAAAATAACTTAGCATTGGGTGGCAGTGTAAATAATGCAATAGTAATAGATGACTATAAGGTTGTGAATGAAGAGGGTGTTCGCTTCGAAGATGAATTTGTAAAACATAAAATATTGGATGCAATAGGAGATTTGTATTTATTAGGCCACGGATTAATTGGTTCTTTTTCTGCTTATAAGTCGGGACATCATTTGAATAATCTTTTACTAAGAGAGTTAGTTAATAACCAAGATGCATGGGAAGAAGTTACCATAGAAGATAATGAAAAATCTCCAATATTTTATAGCACGCCTGAGCCGCATATTGCTCAGTCATAATCAATAATTGTCACTTTTATATCATTAATTTTACAGAAAGTATTGTTCTTAAGAATGTCAATATACTTCTGTTTTTCAAATCTCATTAGTGTTGCAATAGAACTATTTTTACAACTTATTATAAGCACATCGTCTTTAAGAGAACCTACTTCTATATTATCAAGAACATTCTTTGGGAAAACATCTGAAATATAGCAAGTTAAGTCTTTGATTAAAGCATTCTTGTTGATAACATGCACAGGTATGAATGACGATATTTTTTTCATAATCTATTATACTGATTGTACGACAATAAACTCATTTTATACAATTTTATATAAACTATTATGATATCAAATTTCATTAAAAATATATTTGGAAGTAGAAATGGTCGTATTCTTAAAGAATATGCCCCTCTTGTTAAAAAGATTAATGGGTTAGAGGATAAGTATCAAAAATTCTCACAATCAGACTTTCAATTGGAAACTAAGCTGTTAAGGGAGAAGTTCAAAGAAAATAATGATCTTGATTGTATTTTAGCTGAAGCATTTGCACTAACTCGAGAGGCATCCATCAGAACATTAGGTTTAAGACATTTTGATGAGCAGCTTCTTGGAGGTATTGCTCTGCATTTTGGTAAAATAGCTGAAATGAAAACAGGTGAGGGCAAAACTTTAGTTTCTACATTACCTGCCTATCTTAACTCGTTATCGGGTCAATCTGTATTTATAATTACTGTGAATGATTATTTGGCATTGAGGGATTCAGAATGGATGGGTGAAATATTTAACTATCTTGGGTTATCTGTAGGAACGATTACAAGTTCTTTAGCACCAGATGAGAGAAAGAAGGCATATGAATGTGATGTTATTTATGGAACTAATAATGAATTTGGTTTTGATTATTTAAGAGATAATATGACATACGAACTAAATCAAAAGGTTCAGAGTAAATTAAGTTATGCAATTATTGATGAAGTCGATTCTGTTTTGATTGATGAAGCTAGAACACCATTAGTAATTTCAGGATCCGCCAAAGAATCCAGTAATTTATACCTAAAGATCAATAAAGTTACTCAATTACTTATTGCTAACAACAAAGACGATAAACTTTTTACTATAGATGAAAAACAAAAATCTGTTTCACTTACTGAAGATGGGCATGTTCAAATTGAGGAAATATTTGTTAAAAATAACTTACTGCAAAAAAATGAAACCTTATATGACCCTAAAAATATTCAGCTATTACATTTAATTGATGCTAGTTTAAAAGCAAATTTGATGTATCACAAAGATATTGATTATGTTGTCGAAAATAATGAAATTGTTATTATTGATGAGTTCTCTGGTAGAAAGATGCCCGGAAGAAGATGGTCTGAAGGTTTACATCAATCGGTAGAAGCAAAAGAATCAGTAAAAATACAAAACGAAAATTTAACATATGCATCCATAACTTTTCAAAACTATTTCAGGTTATTTGATAAACTATCAGGCATGACAGGTACAGCAGATACAGAGTCAATAGAATTTCAGCAAATATACAATTTAGAAGTTATCGTTATACCGTCACATAAAAAAATGATTAGAAAAGATCACATTGATCAAGTATTTCTTACAACAAAAGAAAAATATAATGCGATTATTAAAGATATTTCTATAATTCATAATACTGGACAACCTATTTTGGTTGGTACCACCTCTATTGAAGCATCCGAATATATATCAAAACTTTTAAAGGTTCAAAAAATTAAACATCATGTACTTAATGCTAAACAACATCAAAAAGAAGCAGAGATAATCTCCCAAGCTGGGAAATTATCAGCAGTAACAATTGCAACTAATATGGCTGGACGTGGCACAGATATTGTTCTTGGTGGAAAAGACATAAGTAATACAGGAGCAACTCCATTGCTGGATAATCCAGAAAAAATTAAAAAAATTGGAGGATTGTATATTATTGGTACTGAAAGACATGAATCTAGGCGCGTTGATAATCAATTGAGAGGACGCTCAGGAAGGCAAGGAGATCCTGGTGAATCTAGATTTTATTTATCATTAGAAGATAATTTAATGAGAATATTTGCTTCTGATAAAGTAACTGAAATCATGAAAAAACTAGGTATGCAAGATGGAGAAGCAATAGAACACAAGTGGGTTTCTAACTCTATCGAGAACGCGCAAAAGAGAGTAGAAGCATATAACTTTGACATAAGAAAGACGTTACTTGAATATGATGATATTGCTAACGAACAAAGGAAGGTAATCTATAATCAGCGCAATGATATCTTGTCATCAGATGACTTATCCTTGATTTATAATAATATACTTAGATTTACATGCGATGATCTTGTAAGAAATTATATTCCTTTGGATATTCCATCATCTCAGTGGGATTATAATTTAATTAATGATACATTCAAAAGTGATTTTTCAATAGATATTGATAGTTCAGGTGTTATAGAAGCTGGTGATCATAATGGAAGGGAAACATTTAAGAAATATATTCAAGATGTAATTAATCATAAAATTGAAACTAATCTTAAGATTTTATCTAACGAAGATAAGAAAGAGTTAATCAGAAATATATTTTTAAGTGTCATAGATGAAGATTGGAGAAATCATTTAAATGCTATGGATTATCTGAGACAGGGTATTGGACTTAGAAGTTATGCTCAAAAGAATCCAAAGAATGAGTACAAAAGAGAGTCATTTGAGATGTTTGAGGAAATGTTGTCAGTAAATAACTTTGAAACTATAAAGATCTTAGCTAAAATAAAGATAAGTAATCCGAATGTATCAGATAAATTAACTAAAGATGAAAATGCTGATTTTGATAAGAATAAAGTAAATTCTGATATCTCTAGAAATGCTCTATGCCCATGCGGTTCTGGAAAAAAGTATAAAAGATGTTGTGGTAAGTTATGAGCAATAAAGTTTTAATTGATATCTTGAAGATTGGCATAAAAGCTAACAAGGCAGATGCTGTCTGTTTTAAATTACCTGAATTATCTACAACTGTAGCCGTATCAACTCAAAATAATTTTGCTGCAGCACCAGTTATTTTGTCTAAAAAAAATTTATTAAAAAGCTCACCAAAGTATATCTTAGTCAATTCCGGAAATGCTAATGCCTGCACAGGTAAGATTGGCATGGAGAATGCAATTAAATGCACCGAATTACTTTCAAAGAAACTTAAATGCAAGAAAGAAGAAATTCTTTTGTCATCAACTGGAATAATTGGAAGACAATTACCAATTGATATTATTTCAAGATCTATAAATAGCTATAAGTTCAATTTTAAGTCAAATTGGAAGCAGGCAGCTTCAACTATTATGACGACTGATAAATTTAGTAAACATATAAGTAGATCTTTTTTATTAAATAAAACAAAAATAACAATAAATGCAATATGTAAGGGTGCAGGAATGATTGAACCTAATATGGCAACAATGTTGTCATTTATTTCTATTAATATTAATTTAAAAAAAACTTTATTAATAAGACTCCTAAAAAAATCTGTTGATTCTTCGTTTAACAGAATCTCTGTAGATGGTGATATGTCTACTAACGACACTGTTATGCTTATTTCAACAGGTGAAAATAAGAATCTTGATTTTACTAGAGATTCTAAAACATTTACAATATTACAAAATGAGCTGACAAAGGTATGTAACGATTTATCAGAAATGATAATCAAGGATGGGGAAGGTGCTACAAAAGTCGTTAAGATCAATATTTATAAAGCTCATAATATTTTCCAAGCAAAGAAAACAGCTTACAGTCTAGCCAATTCTAATTTAATCAAAACTGCAATGTATGGTGCAGATCCAAACTGGGGAAGAATTATTGCTAGACTAGGATCAATTAGTAATATTAATTACTCTGAAAATAAACTCATTTTGAAAATTAATAATAAAATAATATATGAAAAAGGTCTGCAGTCAAAAAAATGTAATTTGAAAGAACTTAATAAATCAATGATGAAAAAAAATATAACAATAGATCTCTATATGAATGCTGGGAGTAGTAGTTATACTGTTTTGACATCTGATTTGTCTCATGAGTATGTTCATATTAATTCTGCTTACACAACATAGGTAATGATAGATTATATTGAATGTTCGATAGCTCTTATTAAAAATAATACTGATTATTTATTTTCTCGAAGAATAAAAAAACCTTTTCATAATCATTATGAATTTCCTGGTGGTAAAATTGAAAACAGAGAAACTCCGGAAGAGGCTTTAGCCAGGGAATGCTATGAAGAGTTAGATATTGAAATTATAGAAAATATATATCATGGAAGTATAACTCATAGATATGATAAGTTATCTGTAAGATTACATATTTTTGAAATTATTAAATATATTGGCAAAATTAAACCTAATGAGAAACAAGAACTCAAGTATATTAACCCTGCCACTTCTAATCTGCTGTTTCTCGAGTCAACATCTAGAGTGCTCAACCGATTAAAACTTAGAGAGTTATTCTTTATAACACCTCGTAATATCAATAAAATCTTAAAACAATTTGCCAGTCTCGATCAGTGTAATTCTTTTGTTAGATTGAGATCACATGATTACTCAAGAACTGAATATATCCTTGCTGCTAAAACTTTATCAACTATTTGTCTACAAAAAAATATCCCATTTATCATCGATAAAAAATTCATGAATGATCTGAATCATATTAAATATGATGGTATCCATTTTACGAGTAATGAATTAGATGAGTTAACTAGAAATGAGATGATTATTAGGAAAAATGGATACACTTATTCAGCCTCATGTCATAGTTTAGAAAATATTATTACAGCTAATAAGAACAATTTTGACTTTATAGTTATATCTCCTGTTATTTACTCAAAATATCTTACCGATGAACTCGGTTGGGAGAAGTTTAGTTCACTTGTATCTGAATCTAATATGCCTACTTATGCTTTAGGTGGACTTAAGCCTAATGATTTAAGTTTGTGTAAATCTTTTGGTGGTTTTGGAGTATCTGGAATAAGTAGATTTTGGTATTAATATTTAAAGAGTACATGTGGTTAATATAAAGGATACATCTTCTTGGTATTGAACAAAATTATTCTTATCATCTTTATTCATAAACATTATAGTTAATCGTTGTTTCCCCACACTTATTTGTGGATAATAATATATATCAGATGTCAGTGTAATTCTAACGAGTAATATATTCTTTTTAGGATCAAGTTTTTCTATAAAGAAACCTTTCTCTGCCATCCTATCCTCAAACTTACCTGATTTTCTTATCACTTCTAAAATAAAATCAATGGAGCGTTTAATAAATTGTAATGGCTCCAACCATAAGTCAATTTGAGTCTCTCTAATTAATATATCCCTCGATAACCAAAACTCAATAGAAGCAGGTTGCAACTGTGTATGACTATTTTTTATAATTGTTTTAAAAAGGATATCCTTTTCTAGGTAATCAAGATAATTTTGTTCTACCGAATGAATTAGCTGTAGCAACATATTTTGTTTTTCTAGAACAGAATTTAATTTATTCTCATCTGCTCTAATTCCCGATAGATCTTTTATTTTCAAAAAATAGCTATTATGATTTTCAACTTCTCTGATTAATTCGGACTTTATATCACTCCTTGATAAAATCTCATATAATTCACAGAGTGACAATAGAGCGACATAGTTATCATTTTTATTCTCTTTACCTTTGAAATGGTAGATTTTACTCAATAAAAATTCAATTTTAATAAACTTTCTAATCTTTTCTTGCACAGGTTCTTCATATAATAAAACCTGATTATCTGATAGACTATTCATTTTTTAATTTACTGTATAATTTATTAAACCTTATCTTCAATAACTCTATAGTATCATTATTAGATATGACATGTTCAGAACTATTTTTATAATATAGAGAGCTTTTTTGGTAATTATTTAGAATCATAAAATCTTTTATATTAGCTTTATTCTTTAACAGGTATCTTTTTTTTCTTATATCTAATTTTGTATCTATAGCTATCACTTTAAATTTCTTATTAATACTACTCATGGTTTCAATTAGTGGCAATTCGAGGACAACTTTATCTATGGTTTTGCTAAGTAAAATATTTAATTCTTTAAAAAATATGGGGTGTATTATCGAATTAATTTTGGCTGCATAATCTTTCGATGATAAAAATAATAATTTCAATTTATTCAATGAAATATTAGATCCATCTTTTAGAATATTAAATTCTTTTTGTAATTTATTTTTGAGAGGAATATTACTCAGAATAAGATCTTTTGCAAGTTTGTCGGAATTAATATACAAATAGCCTTTTTTTTGTAAGCATTTGCATATTGTTGATTTACCAGAACCTATCTTGCCAGATATTAGAATTAGTCGCATATTTTTATCTTAGAAAGACTGTTAATAGAATCCCTATAAACATAATTATAATCAATGTTATCAGTAATGGCATTCTTCTCATCTAAATCTCACTTATAATTCTTACAATTTTTATAATTTCCATTATCATTACAATAATCTTCCTCTGCTACATATGCATTGCAATATCTGCAAAATTGTATATTTCTTTTTCCTTTTTTTATGATGCTTGTTTTCGTCCAAAACAGTGATTTAGCTATTATATAAACTAAAAATATTACTAAACCTATTATAATTATACGCATATTTGTATATCGAACATTAATCTTTTATTATTATAGACTATAATATATGATTCTAGATTAAATATTAACCAGTGATTGGTTTTAATTACTTATAAGGCCTGTGATATGAATAATAAAAAAGTGATTTTATATATTATTGATTGGATCAAAGATTATGTTAATTCTTCTGATTATAATATCAAAAGTCTGATAGTGGGTGTTTCTGGAGGGATAGATTCTGCTTTAACGAGCACTCTATGTGCCATGACTGGTATCAATACTATAGTGATCAACATACCTTTGAAAACAAAAGATTCCTCATTAAGTAGTATGCATTGTAATTTTTTATTATCAAAATACTCCAATGTTCAATCTTACGAAGTTGATCTTAGCAGCACCTTTGATAAATTCTATGATACTTGTATCACATCAGGATTTGAAAATGATTTGGGTTTTGCTAATAGTAAATCTAGGTTGAGGATGATGCTTTTATATCAAGCAGCATCGAAATTTAAGGGTATAGTTATTGGGACAGGTAATAAAGTTGAAGACTTTGGTGTCGGTTTCTTCACAAAATATGGTGATGGTGGTGTAGACCTTTCACCTATTGCAGATTTAACAAAATCTGAGGTAAGATCTTTATCAAAAGAATTAGGTGTATCTGATAAAATATTAAATTCATCTCCTACTGATGGTTTGTGGGAAGATGATAGAACTGATGAGCAACAGTTAGGTCTCACTTATGAAGAACTTGAAGATGCTATGTCTAATGAAGATAGTATTCACAGGGAAAAATACATGAGTATTAGAAAAAAGAATATCCATAAAATGAAAGTTATCCCTGTTTGTATTATAAAAGATAAAAACTAGAAATAGTTATATATGTTTAAAAATCTGAACCAACTTGACGAATCGCTCTTTTCCATAACTACTTTCTTTTCTATTTTGATTTCCTTTTCAGCAATTATAACTCCATTTCTATTTTCTATCCTATAATCAGGATAATTTTCTTTTAAAACCCTAGCTGTATCCGATGCCAAATCATTCATACCCAAATAATTATAGCCCTCTATTAATATTAATAACGCTTCTTCTGTGCTTGGTGTTCCATTATAATTTGTCAATAAATATTTTACTCTTTCAATAGCAGCTATATAAGCTTGTCTTTTAACATAATACTTGGCTATGTATAATTCATTTTTTGCCATCATATTTTTTATATACAACAATCTATTTCTTGAATCTTTAGCATACTTACTTTTAGGAAATTTATTTATAACTATTGAGAAATCATCAAAAGATGCTCTTAGTTTTGACACATCGTATTTAGATGGGTCCTGTGCAAATATCTTAGTCAAAAAATTTTGTCCTTTATCAAAATTTGCTAACGCACGCAGATAGTAGGCATATGAAACATTTGGATGGTTAGGATATAATCTAATGAATCTATCAGCATTGACTATTGCTTCATCCTTTAAGTTCGATTGATAAGATGCATATACTAGATCCAGCATGGATTGGGTTGAATATATTCCAAATGGATATCTTGCTTCCAATATATCAAAGTACTTAATAGCATTAGGATAATCCTCTACATCTAGAAATGCCTTACCTTCTCCATATATTTGAGCTGCGGACAGGCCTTTGGTCGGATCTGCCTCTTTTAATATACCTTCCCAGTACGAACAACTTGATAATATTGCACAAAAGGCAAGGTTTATAAGAAGTATTTTTGCTTTCATTTTGTTATTATAGATTAGTTACGTGAGAATACACCATGAAAAATGTTACTTTTTACAAGTTTGATATTGAGCCTGAGAATAACTTAAGGTTAGACCAGTTAATATCATCAAGGTTGCCAGAATATTCCAGGTCAACCATTAAAAACTGGATTAATGCAGAAAAAATACTTGTTAATGGTAAAATATGTTCTCCTAAAGATAAAATATCCAGTAAATCTGAAATAGAGATAGAAGTACATCCTTGCGAGGACATAGACATTCTATCAGAAGATATACCTTTAAACATTTTACACGAAGATGAAGATTTAATTGTTGTAAATAAGAATAGCAACATGGTTACTCATACTGCTGTTGGTAATTATTCTGGGACATTACAGAATGCTTTATTATTTAAGTATCCAGAATTGAGGGATGTACCTAGAGCAGGAATAATACATCGTTTAGATAAACAGACATCTGGATTATTGATAATAGCAAGAACACTAAAGGCTCATAATAATTTAACAAAACAGATTCAAAATAAATTAATAACTAAAAAGTACATAACTATAACATCAGGTATCTTGAACAATGTAACTGTTATTGATCAAAAAATAGGCAGACATAAGATTAATAGAAAAAAAATGTCAGTAACAGATTCAGGAAAAGAATCTACTTCACGGCTGAAGATACTAAGGAGGTTTGATAAAGCCTCATTAATTGAGGTTGATCTAGTTACTGGCAGAACACACCAAATAAGGGTGCATTTGTCATTTATTGGTCACCCAGTAGTAGGTGACAAGTTATATGGTTTTAAAAAATCTATATTTAGCAAGAATACTAAATTAGTTAATTTTTTAGATTCATATAATGGTCATGCATTACATGCAATGTCACTGGAGTTTAAACATCCATCAACGAAAGAAAAATTTTTTATAGAGTCTCCGCCACCAGATGAATTTTTAAAAATACAGTCATTAATTGAGAAACATAGTTATGCCGATACAAATTAAACCTGTGATCTGGGAAGTCCCAAAAAATATTAAAGCTTTCTCTACAACCCGTATCGGGGGATATAGTAAAGGTGAGTTCAAAGGGTCTAATCTCAGCTTAGATGTAGGGGATGAACAAACAAATGTTCGGAAAAACAGAAGGGATATTTCAAAATCACTAAATTTAAGTATGGAGCCATGTTGGATGAAACAGATACATAGCTCTACTATAAGAAAAGTTACCGAGCCAACATCTGGTCTCGTATGTGATGGATCTTATACAAATATAGTGGGTTTACCATGCGTGGTTTTATCTGCTGACTGTTTGCCAATTTTAGTATGCAATAAACAAGGAACAAAGGTTGGAGTAATTCACTCAGGCTGGAGAGGTTTACATAATGGTATAATAACTAAATTCATAAAAAGATTCTCTAATAACCCATCTGAATTAATATGCTGGATAGGCCCATCTATTACACCATCTAACTATTTAGTTCGTGAAGATGTGCATAAGAAGCTATCCAATATATCATCAAAAATATTCAATAAAGTTGATGATGAGCACTGGGGTCTCGATTTAAAGAAAGGAGCTAAAATCTTTCTTAAAGCCGCAGGAGTTAAAAAAATATATACAGATGAAATGTGTACATATCAAAGTTCAAATTTATATTATTCTTATAGAGGAGATACTAATACCGGTAGAATTGCATCGCTAATTTGGATAGAATAACTTATACCATGATAAGATCAAGCGATGATAACTAAAATAATAAGTTCTGTGAAATCTTTGAGTATATTCAAGATTTTTATATCAGTTTTGATTGTTGGTCTTCTGTATGGCGGTGTTTCCTTATATTTAAAGTATACCGGTTTTGCAAAGTTCATGAATAAAACCAGAGTGGTTGCGGTCAAGGCAGAATCAGTAAAAATAGATGTTGCTCGAAATACTTATCGGGCCTTATCTGTCATAGAGTCATTAGATTCAATTGATGTAACCGCAAAGGTTAATGGTCTTCTAGATAATGTCCACTATAAAGAAAGCAGTGTCGTTAATAAGGGTGATCTACTATTCTCTATAATATCCTCAGACTCTGTTGGACTAACGAAGATTTATGCGCCTTTCACTGGCATGGCTGGGCTTAGTAAAAAAAATATAGGTGATGTAGTTACTAAAGGTGAAATTTTAACTTCTTTAGATGAACAAGGTTTTATGAAACTACCAGTTAATTTACCAGAACGAATACTAGGATATTTGACAAAAAAATTATTATTTGTTGCATTTACAGATAGTGTTCCTGGCATTGAGTACAAAGGTACACTGGAGTACATAGATACTAGAATTGATACTGATACCCGAACTATTAGTGCTTATGCTTTAATAGATAATAAAAAAAATATATTGAAACCTGGTTTGCTTATGAAAATGGACATATTTTTAGAAGAAAGGACTGATGCTATTTTGATACCTGAAAAATCTTTATTAAACATTAATAAAAAACATTATGTCTATATTGTGGATAATGATATTGCTAAACTAAAACCTGTTCAGATAGGTATCCGTAATAATTCTTTAATTGAGATCAAATCAGGACTTAATAATTTCGATAAAGTAATATTTATGGGTCATGAAAAATTAAAAGATGGATCCAAAGTAAAAATTATAGAGTAAATAAATGCATATATCAGAAACAACAGTTAGAAGACCTGTTCTAGCAGCAGTTATAAGCATGTTTTTAGTCCTATTAGGACTAGTCTCGTATGATAAGTTATCAATTAGAGAGTATCCAGATATAGATAAACCAGTTGTTACTGTATCAACTGTTTATCGTGGGGCTTCAGCTGAAATTGTCGAGAGAGATATCACTCAGATACTTGAAGATTCTTTATCAGGTATTTCAAATATCAAAGAGATAAAATCCGAAAGCAAGGATGAGATTTCTAGCATAAGGATTGAGTTTACCTTATCAAGAGATATGGAGTCAGCTGCAAATGATGTAAGAGAAAAAGTATCGCGTGCAATTCCTAGATTACCAAAAGACTCTGAACAGCCAAGAGTTGCAAAATCAGATACGGATGCAAGGGCGATTCTTTGGATTGGTTTTACCAGTGATCAATTGGACAGCATAGCTTTAAATGACTACTTGGATAGAAACATTATCGATAGATTATCCATTTTACCAGGAGTAGCATCTATTACTGTTGGTGGAGAAAGAAAATATGCTATTAGGATCTGGCTAGATCCAGATAAAATGTCATCGAGGCAAATAACAGTCGATGATATTTTAAATGCTATAAAGAAAGAAAATATTGAAAAACCAGCTGGACGACTTGATTCGACAGATAGAGAAATAAGCATACAGGTGAAGTCAAAGTTATCTGATATTGGTATGTTTAATGATATTGTCCTCAAAAACTATGGTAATAAGAAGATAAGACTTGGTGATGTGGCTGAAATCATCATTGGCGCAGAAAGTGATAGAGGATTTTTAAGAGCTAATAATAAGAATGCAATTGGATTAGGTATCGTAAGACAAACTAAGTCTAATGTGCTGAAAGTTGCCTCAGCTATAAAAAATGAATTAGATTTGATTAGACCTTCATTGCCTAAAAATATCGATATGTTTGTGGGTTATGATCAATCAATATTTGTTAATGAATCAATTTATGAAGTCAGGTTTGCACTACTTATATCGATATTAATGGTTATAGGTGTAATATATTATTTCCTATCATCTTCTGCGGCAACTTTTATACCTGCTATTACTATACCCGTCTCATTGATCTCTACCTTTTATGTGATTTATATATTAGGTTACTCATTAAATGTCCTTACCTTTTTAGCCCTAGTATTAGCAATAGGATTGATCGTTGATGATTCAATTGTAGTATTAGAAAATATAAAAAGGAGAATCGAGAATGGAGAAAAGTCTTTTAATGCATCAATTGAAGGTGCCAAGCAAATTACTTTTGTTGTTATAGCAACAACACTTGTTCTAGTTTCAGTTTTTCTCCCATTATCATTTATGGGAGGCAAGACAGGAAGATTATTTATTGAATTTGGAGTAGTCCTATCTTTTGCTGTTATATTTTCAAGCATAGTTGCATTAACGTTAACACCGATGTTATGTTCTAAATTACTTAAAGATAATACTAAAGCTAAGAAAGAACCTATATTAATTAGTAAGTTTAGAAACTTCTATAAAGAATCTTTGTTAGAATCTCAGAAAAATCCTAAAAGAGTATATTTATTTTCGATTGCAATGATCATTATATCTATGCTTTTGTTTCAAGTGATACAAAAAGAACTAGCACCTACAGAAGACAGAGGAATCTTTATT